>Ga0302308_10001184_pt1 | contig 21383 bp, 20 predicted proteins | sample III_Palsa_E3_3_FD_200531 | JGI IMG/M metagenome (GOLD analysis project Ga0302308, IMG submission 200531) | Peat permafrost microbial communities from Stordalen Mire near Abisko, Sweden - III_Palsa_E3_3 | ecosystem: Environmental > Terrestrial > Soil > Palsa > Peat permafrost | place: Sweden...
ACCACCGCCTCTCGCAGTCGCCCTTTCCAGTTCAGTCTTCCGCCGTAGTTGATCTCGCGCAACGCAATGAGTTCACCGCCGGCAATGTGAACCAAACTTGGCACCCGCATCAGGGTAGCCGCCGCAACCGCGACCTCGCTGCAGGAGCCCGAAAAGATGGCGTGGACAACATCGAACGGTACGGAACGATGCTCGTCCCATATCGCCGCGATCGCGCGTACACGAGTCCAGCCATCGCCGATGTTGTGGATGCGGGCGCCGGCAAATTCCCAGCAACCCGCGACGATCTCCTGTCGCAAGACGAAGACGTGGACTTCGTGTACCAGAGCAAGCCGCTTGATCAGGGCCAGAAACACCGGGATCACACGGAATTCGCCGGTACGATCGACGCCGCCGGGAACCACGATCGCGAGCTTCACCGTATCCTCCGTGCATGGTTTTCGATGACTTGCGCATACACGCCAGCCCAGCATCGACCCACGGCGGTGAACGACAGCTCAGCGTCGAAGTGCGCGCGAACCTGTTGCCGTGTCGGCGGGTTCTTCGCTGTGGTGACCAGCGCCTCGGCCAATCGAACTGCGTCGCCGCGAGTCCACAGCGCTCCGATAGAACCCTCGCCAGTCAGTATGCGAAATGACGGTATATCGGTAACTACCGGGGCCGCGCCACAAGCCAGCGCTTCCAGCAGCGCGTACCCGCAGCTCTCCTTGTGGCTGCCCGAGACGAACAAATCCGCGGCCTGCATCAATTGCTCAATGCGTGCGTGCGGGACGCATCCCAGAAGATGTACGCGCCCGGCAAGCCATGGGTCGCGCTCTATACGCGTTTGAACCTCGGCAAGCAGAGGTGCATTTCCGAAGGCACACCACAGTTGCAACCCGGGCAAGCTGGGTATGGCCTTGGCTATTCCGTCCAGCACGACCAGCGGATCCTTGCCGGCGTTCAGATGCCCTACCCACAATACGCAGGGGTTTCCCTGAAGCCCGGTCTCCGTGCGTGCGATGGCGTTGCTGCCCGTGACAAAGCGTGTGCTGGATTCGGGAACCGTGAACAGCTGCGCCCGCGGCGCGAACATGCCTATGGTGGTGAATGGCAGCGCGAGCTCCGGTGCGGTGAAGACAATGCCCGCGGCGGCCGTATACCAGTGCCGCCACTGCTTCCGTCGCCACCAAGGCGGCGGTCGGTCGGCGTGATCCTGAAAAACAATCGACAGCTTTGGCATATATTGCGATAGGGCAAAGACATCCTCGGCAAAACCCAGACCATGCGCATGCAGGACATCGGCTTTGATCTGCACAAGCACATCAGAAAAAACGAGGCCGCGCGCGGTGACATCCATCCCGCCGACATCGATGAAGTGATAGTCGATGCCTTGGCGCGTCACCGACTCCTGACGCGCCGCTACCTGGATGACCGACACGCGGGTGCCTGCGCTGACCGCCGCCTCGGGGATGTCCACTAGCGATGGCCAACGTTCAAAGACCTCGCTAGGCGCACATCCCTGGGGCGCGGGCAGAAAATTGATTTGCACGGCGTGCACGGCCGGTGCCTCAGAGGCCCGAGACTTGCGGCATGCGCAGACGTACCAGCTTGTTGGCCAGATTCAGCTCCCAGGGCCTGTCGTAGTTGCCGCGGCGATAGCGCCATCCGGCCATGACGCTCAGGCTACGCTTGGCCCATGGCGGCGAGCGCAGATCCTGCACCGTGGGAAAGCGGCAGCGGAGCACCGTCACGAAATCGTGGATGCGATGGCGCAGCTTGTCGGTGAGCCATGGCGCATCGGCATGGCAGGCGTAGTCGACCCAGCGCTTCTCCATCCACCCTTCCGGCGCGCTGGGAAACACCACCGGCTCGCCGTTGAGATCGAGCAGCGCCATCGACGACCGCTTGCCGCGATCGCTTTCGTGCTTGCTGCTCTCCGGTAACGGCGTGTAGATGTAGACGATGATTTCGGATTGTGGATTGATGCGCTTCAGTTCGCGAATGAATTCGAAAGTGTGCTCGGTTTCCTCTTCGGTGTTCTCCGGCGGCGCGACCATGAAGGAAAGCTCGGGGATCACGCCGTTGCGCCGGCACAACTCAGCGACCTCAAGCGTCTGGTCCGGCCGCGTGCCCTTGCGGATTTCCTTGAGCATCGCGCCGCTGGGAGACTCGGCACCGACATAGGCCATGCGCAGCTTGCTCTTGCGCACCAGCTTCCAAGTGCTCTCCGACAGGTTCAGCAGCGCGTCCGAACGGGCATAGCACCACCATGGCATCTCGAGCTTGGCCATCACTTCGAGCAGCGGAATCATGTCCACTTCACGGTCGAAGAAGTTGTGGTCGAAGAACTGTATAGAATCGGCACCGACTTCATACTTGAGATGGTGAAGGTCGCGCTCGAGCCGGCTCGCGCCTGGCAACACCGTGGTGCCCCCGAACATCGCGTTCACGCCGCAGAACGTACAGCGGAAGCGACAACCGATCGACGCCTGATGCGCCGCCGTGCGTCTACCCAGAAACGTGCGCGCGAGATAACGCCGCGGATCGCCGAGCTTGTCGTAGGGCAGCACGAGCCCACTGTCGTTCATCGTGAAGCGCCGATTCGGGTTATGCACGATGGCACCATCGTTCCGCCATGACAGGCTGCCGATCTTTGCCAGCGCATCAGGCTGGGCGCCGCGACTGATAGCGGAGACCAATTCAGGCAGGCTTTCCTCGCCCTGCCCGCGCACGGCGTAGTCGACGTACGGCGCGGCCAGCGCGGTATCCGCATAGAGCGTGGGGAAATAGCCGCCCCAGATGATCGGCAGCTGTGGAAAGCGTTCGCGGATGACTTTGGAGACATCGATCGATGGCGCGATCTGCGGGCCACCCATGACACTGAGGCCGACGGCGTCGAAGTTGCCCCCTTCTATCGTACGCAGGGTTTCACCGACGACGTCGCGATGCACGTTACCATCGATGATATGGCTGTCGCCGAAACGGTCGAGCGCCGCCGACAGGTGCAACAGCGACAGCGGAAACCTCGCGCTCGAGCGCGACGTGATGGTCGGATTGATCAGCAGCGTATTGGAACGATGAGTCATGAGCTTCCCGCAGGTGTTGATCGGTCCAGACGGCGCAGGTGGAACAACAGCGCAACCGGCACTTCCAGCGCCACGCGATCGAAGTGCGCGGCGGCTGGGATGTCAGCCGGATCGAGCATGGGTTCCAACACGCGTTCGATCCGCAGGCCGGTCGCCGCGCAGGCCGTATGCCAATGGCTGTAAAGGTGTTGCGTATGACGCACGGCGTAATGCTGACCGGCGGCTTTGAAATCGCGCTGCCAGCCCAATGCCGGCCCGATCGGATGCACGTCACTGCACAACACCATGCCACCTGGTCGCGTGACCCGGTGCAGTTCGGCCAGCGCGGGAAGCAGACTTTCAAGATGGCCGATGACCAGGCTACAGATCGTCAGATCGGCCCAGCCGTCCGTTATCGGTAAAGCGTTCAAACTGCCTTGCAGCAGCTCCAACTGGTCCCCATGCTCGACCTTGTTTAGTTCAGTGCGGGCGCGTTCCAGCATCGCCGGCGAAAGATCTACGCCTTTGACGCGCTTAGCGCCACGTCGTAACACATGCAACATGTAGCGGCCGCTGCCACAGCCAGCGTCAAGCACGGTACGCTCTTTGAGGTTTGCCGGCATCTGCCCGAGCATGGCGCGCTCTTCCGTCAGCATGACCGGATTGTGCGCATAGGCTGGATAACTCGGCGCCCACAGCGCATAGGCTTCCTTGGGTTCAAGAACCGGGAGGTGTGACATCAGCTGTACCGCGCTTCAACAGCAAGGACACGCTCATGCGCTCGTCGGTCAGAAACCAGTTCGAGCCCCGGTTCCAGATCGACCAGTGCGGGTTCCGCCAGCGACCGCGCCATCAACTTCGGCCGGCCATCCAGCGTCACGGCCACGGGCTCCATGCCGGAAATGGCAAACCATTCGGCGAAATCCGGATCGGCGATCCATGGAATGCCATCGCGCACCACGGCGCGGATATCGCTGCGCCGAATACCGACCAAGCTACGCGCCTCACCACCACGGTCCTCGACAATGACCAAGTCGGCTCGCGATCCCGGCACAAGGCTGCCGCGCAACGGCAGACGCAAGATGTTGGCCGCTTGGGTCGTGGCAAGCGCTAGCAGCTGTGCATGGCTGAGTTCACCGCGCGTGGCAATGGCGCGCATTTCATCCAGCAAATCGCGCGCGCCGCTGAGCCGCGAGTCAGTGCCCAGCGCAAGGCGGCCCGCTTCGTACAATCGCCTAGGATCCAGAGATCGCCCCAGCAGCGCACAGTTGCTCTCAGCACACCAGACCACCGCGGCGCCAGCGGCGATCACGCGTTCAATATCCTGCTCGCGCAAACCGACGCCGTGAATAAGCACGCAGTTTTCCGCTAGGCAGCCCATCTTATCCAGTTGTGTCAGCTCCGCCTGCGCCGCGGCGTCGGTGCCTTCGGCCAGGTGAATAAACCAGGGTTGGTCCATCGGCGTATCGGCAAAACTCTGCTGTACCGGTGGGCCATATTCGGGCCAGCCCAAGGCATAGCTCCAGCCGTAATTACGCAACAGTGCGACCGGAAAATCTGAAGCATCGAACGCCGCATGCCAAGGATCGTGATGTGCCACGCACGTGGTGCCGGCGAGCAAGTTTTTCAGCGCGCCATGGCGCATCCGGAGCGCCTTAGGAACGCTCAGAGCCGCCTTGACGGCTGGCTCCGCGAAGTGTTCCTGGAATGCGGTCATCCAAGCGTAACTGTTGGCAAACGGTGCGCCTTTGACCAGTGGTGGTACCGCATTGTTGTGCAGATGATCGTGCGCATTGATAAGGCCGGGAAAGATCAAGTGATCCCGCAAATCGAATCGATACGCCCGTGCGGCCAGCGACGCACCGATCCGCCCCGCTCTGATCGGCAGCGGCATCCGCGTAGGAGCTTCCGGCGCCATCGTGGTCGCGCGACAGAGAGTGACGTCCATAGCGGCTTGCAGAAGTTCCATGGAACTCAGGGCCGCCGCATTACGATCAAGAAGTGGTCACCCATGTCACGCAGCAGCGGCAGCGCGCCCCAGCGATCGTCCATCCGCCCCAGACGTTCGCACCAGGCTCGACGGCGTCGGTAGTAGTCCACCAGATACGGCGGCGGCATAAAAACACTCAGTCCGCGATAGCTCTCTAGTGAAAAATGCTCGGCGAACGCGCGGTAAAATTCGCGCGGAAAATAGTAGTAAGTCCAGATCGTTCGGCGATTCATGCCAACCGCGGTTGCGCCACGCGCCGCCCGTACTAGCGCTCGCTTGAAGCGCCCGCGCAGCATGTAGTGCCCCAACTCCCACGGGCAGAATCTTCCCATCACTGAAAAGACCAACCGGCCACCTGGTCGCAGCAGGCGCGCGCATTCGGTCGCGACCGCGCTCAGATCCGGCGCACAATTCAGCGGCCCGAAATTGGAATAGATGACGTCGAAGCCGTCGTCGAGTTTGTCCAATTGCTGGATGCCCACGTGTGCTGCCGTGACACGCGACGGCATGCCTTCATCCAGCGCCCGTGTCCGCGTGCGTTCGACCATCTGCGGCGACCAGTCGGTAGCAACGACAGCATGCCCACGCTTGGCGAATTCGAGCGCGTCGATACCGGTGCCGCAACCCAGGTCGAGCAGTCGGCAATTTTCAGGAAGACCATCGAGCACCGCGTCCCAAAGCGCAATACGCATGCGCTGGATCAGCTCGTTGTTGCCTCGCGGGCCGTCGTAGTCGGCGGCCACGCTGTCAAAGGCGAGCTGCGTCTCGAGCAGTTGCGCATCATCCAGAGGCGCGTCCGATCCCTGCCGACCGCCGTTCCATGCAGGCATCACTTTGTCGCCCATTCCTAGCTTGTGTTGCGCACGCATATCGATCTCCGCTGCGCAGAAACGCAGCACTTGTTTGCCGTGGCACTCGCTACAAAACCTCGATCGGTCGGCAGCGCCATCACGATATTTATCGTTAACGCTGCTCAGTGAGTGCCCGAACCGGCCGATTTGGTTGAATGCCGCACTGAGCCCATATCGAAACGTGGCTATTCACCTCAGAAGCGAATGCCATCGCGTATTTAGCGATGGATGTACGTCAGACGGACTTCTGGCGCCTCACCGCGTTTCTGGTGATAGCGGCGAACGCGCCGAGGCAAACACCCAACAGTAGACCGATACCCCACATCAGGGTGACATTGGGAAGAACCTGTCTATCGGGCACATACACCGGCCACATCATCGAAGTGTCGTACGTATAGGTTGGACTGAGACGTGCGACGAGATCGCTTTTCATCAACTGCAGAGCGCGAATGTCTTCGTTCTTGCCGGCCAGCAGCACGCTCGCGCTCAACGAGCCTAGCGAATCTGCGCTTTTCGCATTGCCTTTGTCTGACGAAGCCGCTTGCATCAATCGGTCCCGGTAAGTCATGGCGCTCGTCAAGTCCGCCTGGACCTGCTCGAGACGCGTGCGTGCCAGCGCGAGCGGCACCACTTCCAGCTGTTTATGGATAGCCTGCAATTGAACGACGGTTGCCTCGGCGAACTGGCGAGCCTGTTGCGCGGATTTGGCCCGAACGGTCAGCTTGATGAGAGGGCCTTCGTACGGTAGAGGCTCCAGCTTCAGACTCCCGCGAAAAAGCTGTGCTTCGGGTGTAGTGGACGAAAAGCCAATGCTTTGCATGATCTCGTTTTCGAACGGCACCAGTTGCAGACGCTCGATCACCCGCAGCAGCGGTTCAACCTTCGGATCTTGGCCTGCCGCCTGTCCTACCTGACCGATCTGGATCCAGGCAGTCGCTTGCCACTGGGGCTTTATGACATGCGTAAACGCAAAGGTACAGGCCAGAACCACCAGCAGCACGGCGACAAACCATCGCCGCTCCTGGACAAAAATCCGGTACATGTCGATCAGATAAATCTCATCACGTTGCATAATTTTGGCTCATGAGGAAAGTGGCGGAGACATGTTTCTATCGATATTCGGGAAATCGTCCGCTGGCCCAGCGGAGGCATGATTTCGCGCTGTTCCGTCGGGCAGCCATGACGCCAGCACCTGCATCAAAAGACACAGGCCGATAAAACCCACGTTCGTCCAGGTGAATGCCTGGGGTGCAAAAGGCGACATGACGCCGACGTAGGCAACCCGCAGAAAAATCAGCAGGGAAAACAGAGAGACCTTCGGAAAAAGACGTCGTGTGCTCCAAAGCAGCAGTGCATACAACGCGAACATCGAAAGCACAGCGCCGAAAGGACCGAACGCCAGCAGGAAAGGAAAAAACTCCGAACCGACGTTGATGGTCGACGCATCCAGCGGGATATCCGTGCCCGCCGTCGCAACAGAGCCGCTCATCGGCACGAGCTGATTGATCAGAAAGCTGGTGTTGACGTAATGCTTGGCCAGCATCGCGCTGAAGTTGTACGGGCCGGCGCTGATATACAAAAGCAGCCACTGGATGCCCGCCGGCGCCGCACGGTACATGGCGCTGAACGGCAGCGTGATGGCGTCCAGTGATCCCGATCGTAGCGCGCCCAGTATCGAAAAAACGCTGCCGCCCACCACCGCGAGAAATCCGATGGCTTTCCACGGCAAAGGCTTCGCCTCGTCTCGACGCAGGACGAGAACCAGCGCAAAGGAAAACAGCGTGGCGAAGATTCGGTTGCGGTCGATCACCAGCACGGGAAATACGAAGCTGATGATGACGAGGCTATTACGCAACCATTTGCTTTTGACGCAGAGAAGCCCGATCGGCGCCAGCGTCCAGCACATGTCCGAAACATGTCGGATATGCTCGCGACCATTTTCCATCACAGCGTACGCGGCGGGATTTTCGAACAAGGGGATGGGATAAAAGGTGATGTCCAGCACGCAGAAAAGAACGACCGCAGACGCAAAAGTCAGCGCAACAAATGACTCGCGCGTACCGGCGTATTCGCGCGAACGAAATTGCTCGATCGAGGGCAGCCACGCGCCGGTCAGCACATCGAACAACATGATCGCCAGAGCCACCGAAACCAGCAACAAGATACCTTCCAGATAACCGACAGGCAGGTCGTAGGTGAGCAGAGAAAATCCGCAGGAAAGAAGAATGGGAAACGCAAGATAGGTTGAAGGACGGCGCAGGAGTCGTTTCATGCTTCCTCCAGGCCGTGATGGTGTTCGGATGCAAACCTCGCCTTCGAAACGATCCGCAGCGAGAGATAGGTCAGCATGTGAAACAGCAGAAGCCACAGACGCTTCTCGAAGTAGGAAACCTTGGCCGCGATGTAATGAGACTGCGCCCTGAGCAGGGTCTTGCAGGGTTCATCAAACAGCCCTTCCAGACGCACTGCCACCTGGCGCGATTCGGTGAGATTCAACACGCGGGCGGCTACGTTTCGGGTTTTGCTGAGATTGGTCTCGTGCAGCCGATAGGCGCAGACGCGAACATCGATAAAACCCAGCGCGTCGCGCGCAGCCAGCCGAAGAAAGAAATCCCAGTCGTCGATACGCAGGCCCTCGGTCCAGCGGTTGACCGTTTCGAGCGCGCCTGACCGGATCAAGGCGACGGGACCGCCGACAGCCCACTGGCTGATCACCGCACGGCGTATGCCTTCGTCGGTGCGATAGAGACGCTTGTCAGCACCGTGCAGATCACACATCCCGCTGCCATGGATTTTGTTTCCTTCCGAATCGACAACGACCGAATCACCGATCACCGCACCCTTGGACGGATGCGCTTGCAGATAGCGCACCTGTGCCTCGATGCCGCCAGGCAGCAGATAGTCGTCACTGGCACCGAGTCGTAGAAATTCGCCGTTCGCGCGTGCCGCCAGTTCGTTCAAGGTTGCCACAACGCCCTTGTTTTCGCGGCGCACGTACTCGATCGGCAGCGCCATGCAATGCAGCGCTATCCATTCGTCAATGCGCTCGGCAGTTCGGTCGGACGAGCCATCATCGATGATGATGAGCTCCTTGGCGGGATACGGATCTTCAAGCACGCTATCCAGGCAGCACTGGATAAAACGCTCATGATTGAAGGCCGGTATCAGCACGGACACCAGCGGCATCGCTGCCGTATTCAACGCGTGGTCGTCGGCCATCATCACAGCGCCCTCAGGTAGCGATGTGCGACCAGCATGTTGAACAGAAGATAGAAAAGGTAATTCAGCAGAAAGGCGTACATGGCGCCGATCAGACCGAAATGCGCGGTAAACAGATAGACCAGGGCCAGATAGCTGGCCGCGAACACGCACTCAGATATCACGAACAACCGGGTCATGGCCTTGGCCAGCATCATGTACGAAAGGATGAAGGACGCGATCTTGACCACGTCACCCAGCAACTGCGGACCGTACAGCGCATTCGCCGACACGAAGTCGGCGCTGAACAGCACGCGCGTCACCAACCCTCTGCAGAAATAAACCGAGGCAGCCAGCACAGCGACGGCTGGCAGAATGTAGCGATAGGCATTGCGCAGCTCAAACACCAGCGACGCACGCTCATGCGTCGATGCGAGCTTGGGCAAGTAATAGATATTGATGGCCGTAGTGAGAAACAGCAGATAGGCATCGGAAACCTTGCTTACCGCCTGCCAGTAGCCGACCTGATTCCAGCCGAACTGAAACGCCAGATGATCACGCACCGCCATGTTGATCAGCGGCGGCAGCAAGGCGGAGGTGAGCGTCATTATCGAAAAGGTCGCGAGGCGCATGGTCATTTCGCGATCGAAATGCATGCGCAGCAGACGCCGACGAAAATACGAACTTTTCCACCATGCCGGCAAGCCGAAGACCAGCCACAGCACCTGGCTCACTACGAGCGCCAAAAGCGCGCCATAGAGATGAAGCCATCGCGCCAGCCAAACCATCATCAGCGTGCCAACGATAGATCCCAACACCTGGATAAAAGCCAGCCGGCGCACGTCCATAAAACCGTTGATCACGGCAAGCAGGTAATTGACCAGCGCGATGCCGATCTGGGCCAGGGCAAGCAGGCGAACCAGACCTGCGTAATCCGGGTCGCCCAGCAGCCAGACGGCAATCGGCCGACTGAACACCAGCGCGACGACACCCATCAAGCTGGACGCGCAGAGCGCGTACCAGAGTGCGGCCGACAGCAGACGCGCCAGTCGTTGCGGATCGGCCCGGTATTCGGCCACGTATTTGACGATGGCCGAACTTATACCGCCACCGGCAAGAACGGCCAGCACCGACATCAGGCTCATAAACTGACCAAGCTTGCCTACCCCTTCAGGGCCGGCAAACGATGCCACCAATTTTATCGCCACGAGGCCTGCAAGCAGTCGTGCGGCGGTGCCGATAGCGGTATAAAAGCTGGTGCGTACGATATTCATGTGGGGCACTCGAACGACTGGCAGGCGGCGATGATCTGATCCGCCGCGTCATCGCTCAGCGTCGGTCCCATCGGCAGGCTGAGTACCTCGTTGTGCAGTTGCTCGGTCAGCGGCAATCGAACGTTTTGCATGGCCGCATAAGCCGGCTGGCGGTGCGGGGGTACCGGGTAATGCACCTGGGTCTGGATGCCGTGCGCGCGCAGATGCTGCTGCAAGGCATTGCGATGGGAACAACGCACCACAAAAAGATGCCAGACGTGCTGCTCTTCGTGTGCAACGTGCGGCAACCGGATGTGCGGATGGTCGATGCCTTCGCGATAACGGTTCGCCAGGCGACGACGCCAGGCGTTGTCGTCATCCAGGTGCTTCAGCTTCACCCTCAGCATGGCGGCCTGCATCTCGTCGAGACGGGAGTTGCCACCGAGATAGAGATGCTGATACTTCACCTCAGAGCCGTAGTTGCGCAGCGCCTTGATGCGTTCGGCTAGTAAAGTATTGTCGGTGACCACAGCGCCGCCATCACCGAGTGCACCGAGGTTCTTGGTGGGAAAAAAGCTGAAAGCGGCGGTGTCGCCGAATGCGCCAGCCCTGCATCCCTCACGCGTTGCTCCGTGCGCCTGCGCCGCATCCTCGATCAGCAGCAGGTTGTAGCGCTTGGCCAGCACCGCCAGCGCAGACATATCGGCGAGCTGACCATATAAATGTACGGCCATGATGGCGCGTGTGCGTGGACCGATCGCGGCTTCCACACACGTAGGATCCATATTGAAACTCAGCGCATCGGGTTCAGCCGGAACCGCAACGAGCCGGTTTTCGGTAATCGCCAGAAAGCTGGCGATGAAGGTATTGCCTGGTACGATAACCTCGTCGCCCTCTTCGAGTGCACCGAGCGCCTTGTAACCGCGCAGGATCAGCGACAGGGCTTCCAGTCCGTTGCCGACGCCGACGGCATGTCGTGTACCGCAGTAAGCGGCAAATTCTTTCTCGAAAAGCGTCAGCTCTTCGCCGAGCACATACCAACCCGAATCGATGACGCGCCCGGCCGCCGCCTTCAGCGCATCGGCATGGCGCGTATTGACTTCACGCAGGTCGAGAAAAGGCACGTCCATCAAAGCAACCACTCGTAGGTGTCGTGCACCACAGCACGCGCGCCGAAGTATTCCTTTTGCGCAATCAGACCGCCGTTGAGCTCGCGCCCTTCCTGTTCGCTGGAGATACCGAAGGTGAAGTAAAACCGGTCGGCGTAGGTGTACTCGATAAGCTCGGCCAGTAGCAGACTCAGTGCGTCCAGCCGCCGGCCTTTCTCGGACACTGCCATGTATTGGGTATGCACGACTCGGCCAAAATCGTAGACCAGCACGCCAGCCAGAAGCTCGTCATCGATGCTCGCTTCGTGAAGCACGATCTGCTGCGGAAAGCGCTCTCGCAGCAAGGACAATTCGGGCAGGCTGTGCGTCGGCAGCACGTCGTGTTTGCGCAGAACGTCCGACAGCAGCGCGTGAAAATCGGTCATTTCGCCAGCTCTTTGCAATCGAATGCCCGCGCCTCTCGCTTTCTCGACCGACTGCCTCCGCCCTTGTGTAAAGTGAAACCGTTCCCGCAAAGAGATAACCGAAGAAATATCCCGGCGCTTCAGCCGCGCGCCCTGTCGATGCAGGGCATACAGATCTTCTTCGGCCGGATAGCTGTGAAACACGTGAGGCACAGCTTTGTAAATCACACGATCTACGCCCAACGCTCGATAGTGGTCGCCCATCTGTTCAAACACGGCAAGCGTCGACTCGGCGCGCAGCGCATGGCCGGATATCAGCCCGGCATAGGTGAGTCCGCCGTGGCTTGCCACCACGTTGTCTTGAATATTCGCCGGGAAGACCGCCACGATTTCGCCGTTTCGCTCAATCATCAGCGACTGGTCCACAAAACGATCGGCGTGATAATCCATATAACTGCGACGATGCAGGAAGTTGCCGTTTCTGGAACGATCGATCAAGGCATTCCAGGCCGCCGCATCGGCTTGAACGTAGGATCTAACCGAAAGCATTCGAGCCACCCTGAAGGTGAGCACTGCCGATCTCGGCTACGCCAAATCCATGCACCCCCATATCGTTGCCGTTGTAGAACATCAGCAGTTTGTCTTGCTGGCGGATAAGCGCCGGATAGCAGATGACTTGCGAATCCCAGCCGCTCTCGGACAGCGTCATGCCCAGTGTTTCGTCGCGGCGTTCCCACTGGATGCCGTCCGCGCTGTAAGCCACGCCTGGAAAATATTCGCCCGTCACGTTGCCTCGCGTGAAGTACATGACATAGTCGCCATTGAGCTGATACACGCGCGGCCGGCCAATGCGGTACTCACTGTCACGCGGCAGCAGGCAGACGTGATCCTCTCGCGGCAATACCCTGAGGTCGTCAGTCTCCACGTGACGAATGTGGTAGCGCGGAAAGGACTGATCGCCGATGACTTCCCAATCGTCACCCGCGGCGTACCACAGCCGCCAGCGTCCGTTTTCCCACACGGCCGAGTGCACGGCGCCAATGGTGCTGCGACCCGGCGCGCGATCCAGAATGGGCGTCTCCCATCGGCGCGAAAAATGTTTGCCGCCGTTGCTGGAAACCGCAAGCCCTGTAAATGCCAGAAACTTGGCCTTGGCCACTTTTTGAAAGCCGACGTAGAACATGTGCAGACCGCCGGGACCATCCACTACATCGCCAAGGATCACCCCGTTATCGTCGAAACATCCGCCGCGACCGATATCCAGTACCGGCTCAGCACTGACGCGCACGATCACTGAGGGATCGTCGCCCCGCACGTCGACATAACCAATGCGGCTGACACCATCGATGTCACGAAAACCCGCATAGACGCGTATGAGGTCGTTGTCTAGACGATAAGGCGTCGGCGTCAACGCCGAGTGATGCATCCATCCCCCCACGCCCTGGCGCGAGGTTTCGAATACCAGCCCTTTCTTGCTCCACTGGGACATCAGCTCGTCAAAGCCTCACGTCGAGACTGGATTTTCCGGGCACGGCGCGTGCTGGCGACCCGACGTAGATGCGGCCGGGTTCGGTATCACGCGTCACCAGCGCGCCGGCACCGATCACATTGTCGGCCGCGACTTTAACGTGATCGTTGAAGGTCGCATTCACGCCGATAAAACTGTTTTCGCCTATCTCGCAATATCCAGAGATTACGGCGTGCGAAGCAACGAATACGTTGTCGCATACGACGGTGCGATGACCAACGTGATTGCCACTCCAAAGAATGCAGTTGTTGCCGACACGAACGAACGGCTGGATGACGTTGCCTTCAAAGATGAAGCTGTTTTCGCCGAGTTCGACATTGCGCCAGACGAAAGCGTGCGTACTGATATAGGAGGCAAAGCGGTAACCCCTACGCTTCGCATCAAGATACAAGCGCGTGCGCAAGCGATTGAGCTGGGTGGAAGGGATGGCGACAAACATGTCGACATCTGCTGGCGGATACCGGTCCTCCAGTGTTTCGTAAGCCACAACGGGGCGACCTGCCAATGTCGGCTGCATGAGGTATTCGCTTTCGACACTGAAAGCCACGACGCGATAGTCGCTGTCATGGTCGAAATATTCGCAGGCGATTTGTGCAAACTCACCCGCACCGATAAGAACTAGCGGCTTTGCCATGCCACCACGGCCTCCCCGTATGGCGATCCACTGAGTTCGCTCAGAAAGTCGTCGTAGTCCGTGATGTAGTCCGCAGGGTCGTAGAGGTGATCCGCCAGCACCATCAACACGCAGTCATCGCTGAAGTCGTAAAGCTCACGCCACACCATGCGGCCTAGCAACAGTCCGTGCGACGGGTCGTCGAGCACCACCTCGACCGGATCGGTGCCGTCATCCAGAAGAAACGTGACCGAGCCGCGCACCGCCACTGCCAGCTGATTCAGATGACGATGCGCGTGGCGGCCGCGGTGTACGTCGCTTTCGGTGGCAAATATGTAATACACGCGACGGATTTCAAAAGGCACGTTTCGATCCTGTTCTAACGCGATAAGCATGCCGTGGCTGTCGCCATGCTTCTGCAACTGGATCCGTTCGATTTCCATGTTTTAGGCCAGGCGTTAAGGTTTTAAGACGACCCACGTACCTAAGTGCTGATCTGCTGTCGAAAGGTTGCGTGCGCCCAATCCTATCGATCCAGGTCTCTGTCGTAGAGACGGCTGGAGCTTTCAAACACTGTCTATAGATGCGCAGTCTTGGGCGCCTGAGCGTGGCGACCTTTCCAAACTTCTCTCCGCTTTCTTGCGTGCCTATCGATCGCAAAGCGTCTAAGCGACATCACTCAATCCGTGTCTAAGGCTAGACGCAACCTTTCACCAGCTTGCCGGCACTCATGCGTACCAAGCACCTTTCAGCAAGGCGTAGGCTCGGCCAATGGCGTGTGGGGAAATCAGCACGATGACGGCGACGCGCAAAAGGGATCTTAAGTTATGGAATTGCAAAACGAGACTTTGTCGGAGACGGACAATGGGGCCGCGCTTATGCATAGTGCCCTGAGACCATTGGACCCTTCGACTTATCAGTCCGCCGAACAGGCGTCGGCATTGCGTCCAAGAATGCTGGTGTTGCTCCACTGGCTGACGGCGCTTTTTCTCGTATTGGGCGTGACGCTGATTCTGATCCGGGATCAGGTAGCCGGACGTGCTTTACGGCAGTGGCTACTGGAAGGACATCGTCATTTTGGACTGTTCGTACTTTTTCTTTTTTTTGCGCGTGTTGCGGTCAGAATCCGTCTGGGCAAGCTGCCTGCGGCTGAAGATTCATCCCGCCTGCTGCGCATCGTGGCAACGCTGACCCACGTCGCGCTTTACGCGTTGCTACTTGTGCAGCCCCTGCTTGGTTGGGCTCTCAGCAATGCGCAAGGCAAGCCAGTGCATCTGTTGGGCGCGACATTACCCGCACTCGTCGGTTCCGATGAAGATCTCGCCGATGCTCTGACTCTGTGGCACGTCGATATCGCCTGGTTACTGCTAGCACTCGTATCTGTGCACGCGTTGGCCGCTCTGTGGCATCACTTTGTTCGGCGCGATGGAGTGCTTCGCATGATGTTGCCGAAGCCTCGTAGATGAGAGTGTTTCGTTCTTTAGTTGTCAGTGCGCCCGCTCGAGACCAGGAGTCGTCATGTCATTTTTTTTAAACCGGTACGCGATACGCAGACCCGGTAGTGCGCACTTGTGGTCAATGCTTGCGCTCCTTTTGCTGCTCGCCAGTGGCAATGCCAAAGCCATTCCCGCTTATGCGCGACAAACGGGTAACGCCTGCGCTGATTGCCACTCGGGTGCTTATGGTGGCGGAGCCAACGGGCCAGCACTTACACCCTATGGCTTGCGTTTTAAGCTCAATGGATACACCGAGACCGACGGTAATGGCTTCAAGATACCCGCAGCGATGCAATTGGTCGGATCGCATGCTGCACCCGCCCAGGGCAACAGCACATCGGAACTGACGGAAGCCGATCTCTATTTAGCCGGTCGCGTAAACGATAACGTTGGTGGCTACGTAAAAATTCAAGCGATAAATACCGGCAACAACACATACAACACCCAGCTCAGCGATGTCGATCTGCGCTTTGTTGCCAAGGATCTCAAGATCGGTGGCCAAGATGCGACGTTAGGTGTGACGGTAAACAACAACCCCGGCTTCGATGATCCGGTCAATGCTCTGCCTGCCTCAACGCAAAATGGACCACCGACGGTCTCCGGTACCCTGCTCAACCCATCCAGCTCGAATACGCTGGCAGATCGGGTCATCGGAGCGAGCGTCTATGCGCTGTATGCCAAAGATTGGTACGGCGAAATAGGCACGTACAACTCGCTGCCTACGTCGGCACAGGATCACCTGGGGCGCAACGTCTCGGGCGATCCCGGCAAGCTAAGCGACACAGGCTACTTCCGCTTTGCCTACATGAAAGATTTGAAGAAGCAGTTCTATTCGGTCGGTATCGTTGGATTGACAACCAAACGCCAGTTACCTCGCAACGGACCCAAGGAGGACGTGACCGATCTGGGCTATGACCTGACCTACCAGTTTCTTGGCACTCGGGAAAACATCCTGCAGCTCAGTTATACGAATATTCTCGAACTACGCGATTACGCCACCCGGCCAGCAAGTCCCGTCGTCGCGGGCCTATTGGCCCCGGCTCACGGCGCCGTCCATGATCGAACAATGAGTGCCACCTACACTTTCAAACAGAGTTACGGGATTGTGGTTTCCCACTTGGTGAGCACGGGAACACGTGACGAGATTCGTTACGTTCCCTATGGCGACCCCAATACCACGAGCAATCTTTTCAGCGTGTTCTGGGTGCCTTTCGGTAAGGACGATTCGTTTACGTCCTTGGCCAACATGAAGATCGCGGCTACCTGGTTTCGCTTTACCAAGTTCAATGGCAGCAGCATGAATATTTTCGGCGCCCCGCCAGGTGCACCGGTCACCAACGCACGTGATTTGAATGAATTTTTGATTTCCGCGAGCGTGGCATTCTAAAAAGTGTATATATGGAGTCATAAGCTTGATCAAATTATCTATAAGCCAGCCTTTGCGATGCCTTACCTCGGCTGTACTCTTTCTCAGTTGGATGTTTGCGCCAGTTCATGTTGTGGCTGGCGATGCCACCGCCGGTTCGGACGTCTTCAAAACGGAGTGCTCTGAATGCCACAGCGTAAAGCAAGGCCGCAATAAAAAAGGTCCAAGCTTGTTTGGCATCGTCGGGCGCCCGTCAGGCAACTTGCCTGATTTCAACTACTCGGATGCGGTGCGGCAGGACCACTGGGTCTGGACAGCGGAAAAGCTGCACAGCTATCTGTCCCAGCCGGCGAAACAGACGAACCCCGGCACCAAGATGAAATACGACGGCCTTACCGACCCTAAGCAACTCGATGATCTGATTTCATACTTAAGTACTATCCACTAATGAGCGCGAGTAGCACGTGGTCATTTAAAAGATGAAGTGATGTTGCATAACGATGCTTCGGCTAGCACTTACAGCGTGCCCGTGGTTGTGGCACGCCTGCGTCCATGGCGCAGCGTTGGAGCGCCTGAATAATGATGGCGTGTGATGTGGGTGTCGGTAGCAAGAAGAACGTGTTTCACCTAGGACTTAGCGGTTCTTCCAGTCGACGTACCGGCGTGGGTCGTGTTTCGCCACCTCTCAGGCTTACCGGATTTCTTCTGGCCCTGCTCGCTTGTTTAACCGCGCCGCTTCATGCCCAGTCAACCAGCGTAACCGGCGTGGTGGGAGTGAGTTCGCAATTGGTCGACCGTGGCGTGGCGATTACGCCCGACACGCCAACCTTCCAAGGCGCCGTGTCCTGGTCGTCTCCGGCCGGTTGGTCTTTCAGCCTTTCTGGAAGCAGCGAACTGCGCTCGCCCGGGCGCGTGGTGGAGGCAACTGCCGAGGCATCACGCTATTGGTCACTGTCCGCAGACTGGCAGATGCAGGCGAGTCTCCTTTACTACAGCTATCCCAGCACACCGAGCTCAAGAGTCTATGATCGGGCCGAAACAAGCGTTGACTGGATATATCGGGATGTTCTGACTTTTGGCGTGTCCGCCATCCACGTCTTTGGCGGAAGAGAGCACCAGCCACGGGGGGCGGCAGACGTTGACCTGCACTGGCCGCTACCGTGGAACTTTTCTCTTTCGACGGGTGCGGGCATCGCGCAATCTCTTGTAGCGCCGAATAGCCTTTATAACTACGACAAGGCAAGCTTCTACCGTTACGGCCATACGGGAATGACCTGGGAGACCGGGCCCTGGCGAGTAGAATTGGACCGCATCTTGGTCGAGAGGGGCGCCCGGCGATACTGGGGCAATCTGTCCGCATCCCCTTGGGTCGCCACCATTTCGCGATCGTTTTGATCTATAGGCAACCTTTTTGCGCCGATATGGCACCTATGTCGCCTACTAATCGCCATCGGATGACTGCGCTGAGCCCATGAACGACGCCGATATCCAAACTGATGCGACCGATCGCCTGCTGCTTCAACGCATGTCGACGGGAGACCGTATCGCGCTGGCGACGCTCTATCGCAGCTACCACGGCAGGTTATCTCGCTTCCTTTCGCGGTTGACGCGTCGCGCCGACGTCATTGATGAAGTCATCAACGACTGTTTGTGGATCGCCTGGCAAAAGGCGGGCGAGTTTCGCGGCGATTCGCGCGTTTCGACCTGGATTATGGGCATCGCCTACCGCTGTGGTCTGAAGGCCCTGAGACAGCGCGGCGACGAACCGGTCGAGGAAAGCACCGTGTCGGAGGAGCTGGTCTCATCGACCGATCCAGATGACGATCGCGAGTTACGTGATTGGTTGGGCAAAGGACTGGAGCGCCTCACCGCGGACCAGCGCGTTGCGATCGAACTGGTCTACGGCGTCGGCCACAGCCTCGACGAAGTGGCCATCATCATGCAATGCCCGATTGGAACGGTGAAAGCCCGCCTGTTTCATGCGCGCGTCAAGCTGCGCAATGTTCTGCCAGCTTTAGCTGGCGATTCCCCCACATACAAGGAGAGCGTGCCATGACGTTCCCGAAGGGTAACGGGCAAGACTGCCCGAGGGCCTGGGAGTTGATGCCCTGGGTATTGCAAAATAGTGCGCCGCAAGAGCAAAACGAATGGCTAAGCCATCACGTGGCGCATTGCGATTCGTGCCGCCAGGAATATGCGCAGCAAGCTCGCTTGCAACGCGCGCTGTCACTGCCGTCTGACATCCCAATGGATGTAAATGCTGGCCTGGGACGCTTGATGGATCGTCTTGATGCACCAGTTGTGGAGGAGGCACCCTTTCGTCCGCGCTATGGAAACTGGTTCAGTCGCGCGCTGGTTGCGGTTGTACTCATTCAGGCCTTGGGTATTGGCATGTTGAGTCTGAAATCGTGGTCGACCACCGGAACCGCGCCTTACCGTACGCTCAGTCAGGCGGCGACATCCGTGCCCGCCGACGCGATTCGCGTGGTACCCGACGCCACAATGACATTAAGCGATTGGGATGCCTTGCTTCGTGGTCTTCGATTGCAGATAGTCGGCGGCCCCAACGACGTCGGTGCATTTACCGTCACACCCACGCATCCCTCTTCCACGGCTCAAAGCATGCTGCAACAGTTACGTGCCACACCGGGCATTCGCTTGGCGGAGCCCGTCGCCGCCACGCCATGAAACACGCTGCACTTTTCATCTTCGTGGTAATGGTGGGCGCATTGGGTGCTTGCGCGCAATCACGTCCTATTGCGACCCCGAAAAATCTGGACCATTCCAGCAGTTTTTCGAACGTTGGCGTCTCCTCCATGGACAGCCAACGCGACATCGTACTGGCCGTGGCCAACCCACTTGAAGCACCTGCTACGCACGCCGGGTCCAGTATATTGGGCTACGGCCCCGCCAAATATGGTGCCGGTCAGCGCGCGGCTTCCGATCTCGCCGATTTGAAGCGAAGTTATGGACTGCGCGAAGTCACCGGCTGGCCTATCAAGGCCCTCAAGCTTTACTGCATTGTGGTCGAACCACCAACGGGCATGTCCAGGGACGATTTGATCAAAACACTGGCCAAAGACGAGCGCGTACAACTCGCCCAGCCGCTGCAGGATTATTCCGTATACGCGGACAAATCTCCGGACGCGCACCATTACAACGATCCTTACGTCAACCTTCAACGCGGATTCGTGGATACCAGCGCGGCGCTCGCACACAACGTCAGTCAAGGCAAAGGCGTTGATATCGCGGTTGTCGACACGGGCGTGGACTTGACGCACTCGGATCTTCAAGGTCGGGTGCATGATGTTCAAAACATGGTTGATGAAGACCCATCGACCTTCAATCGCGATAGCCACGGTACGGAAGTCGCAGGGGTCATCGCAGCGGATGGCGACAATCATCAGGGCATTGTAGGAATCGCACCAAAAGCTGTGCTAAGCATCTACAAAGCTTGCTGGTATCCGGTCGCTCCAAATGCAGGCGCGCGATGTAATTCCTTTACTCTCGCCAAAGCCTTAGCAGCCATCATCGACACCAACACTCGAATTATTAATTTGAGCCTGGGAGGTCCTGCCGACCCGTTACTAGGCAAGCTGCTTGCCCAGCTATTGAATCAAGGCCGAATTGTAGTGGCTGCATTGCCGCCGAGCGGAAGCGTAAGTGGATTTCCCGACAATGCACCTGGTGTCATTGTCGTTCGCGAAAGTGATACAACAGCTGCGCCACCTGGCGTTTTGAGCGCCCCCGGGAAAGACATCCTAACGACACAGCCTAGTGGTGGATATGACTTCACCACTGGATCATCCATGGCTGCTGCGCATGTAAGCGGTATCACGGCCCTTTTGTTGTCTGTCTCACCAAAACTAGATGCACGCACGGTCCACGATCTTCTAATGCGAAGTAGCACAGTCTCGAGTGGAACTCGTCAAGTAAACGCCGCATCGGCGCTGGCTGCGCTCCGCAGCATTAGTGGTGCAAATCACTGATTAATCTATAAAAGTTGGACCAAATTGGACTGACGTAGTGCGACTCTTAGCCAAGGCGCCTAAAAGCAACTTCATCACATCTGGAAATGCAATCACCTTGCGGATTTTTTTGTCTCAATGACAACATTCTTTCTCTGATACCGCACACGTGTGTAGCCAGCTGGTGCAATCGCATTGTCTTTTCAGGCTCTACGAATAACCGCATAGCATCGACAATCGTGTATCGAATGCATAACGGCGGGCTGTGTCGCGTTTCTCTCTCAATGTGTATTTAGCGAAATGCGGAGATTAAGACCACGGCAGCGGTAGCCCTGCTGTGCAGAGACAGAAAGTTGTCTGCTGATTTAACTACTCACCTTGCATTGATGCTTCGTGTCTGACCACATCCCACTCTGGCTGCACAAACTCGGTTCGCCGCCGACGTTCTACCGCTTCGCTGGCGCTTTGCGGCCGTGGATGCTCGCGCTTGCGCTGCTGACCGGTGCGATCGCACTTTACGGCGGCCTGGTAACTGCGCCAGCGGATTACCAGCAGGGCGA
>Ga0302308_10001187_pt1 | contig 21349 bp, 16 predicted proteins | sample III_Palsa_E3_3_FD_200531 | JGI IMG/M metagenome (GOLD analysis project Ga0302308, IMG submission 200531) | Peat permafrost microbial communities from Stordalen Mire near Abisko, Sweden - III_Palsa_E3_3 | ecosystem: Environmental > Terrestrial > Soil > Palsa > Peat permafrost | place: Sweden...
TGACAAAGTTTTTTTGCTTCTTTTTGTTCACAAAAAGAAGACCTTCCCTTCCCCTACTACCCTCCAATATCCTTAAACTTCCTCCGCAGCGCCAATTCATCCGACATCACTGCCGCCTCCAGGTTACTAAGTCTACTATCGATCGCCGCGAACCGAGACCTCAAATCCCCAGCATTCCGGCTAGGCGCAGGCCCCACGCTATCCGCAAAGTCCCGATAAGCTCGCTCGACTCCTGCCGCCGACGAAGCCCCTGTCATCCCCGCTCGCGGCTTCAGCAAGAACGCCAGTGCGAAGTACAGCAGCACCACGATAATGTGCAAAACCAAACTCGCCAGCACGAACGCGCCGCGCATCCAGATCGGGTCAACTCCCACGCGGTCGGCGATGCCGGCGCAGACGCCGGTAATCCACCCCTTCTGGGTATTGCGATAAACGCCGACGCGGTCGGAAAACCTATCCCATTCGATCACGAGGTTGCCCTCCCATGCCCGCGGTATAGCGCCACCCCGGCGCCTCCGTATCCAGTATCCGTTCCAGTGTTGCGATACGGGTTTCCATCCGCGCCGCGACTTGGCTGAGTTGTTCGAAAGCCGCCGCGTCCTCCGCGTTCATTTGCTGACCCATCCTGGCCTTCGCGCGGTAGTGAAAGACGATCCAGAGCGGCCCTATGACGCAGATAAAGACGATCAGGACCCCGGTGATATTATCGCTCATGTATTTTCACCCGCCTCTCGGTCCGGACGAACGAACTCATTTTCAACCCTCCGGCGTGGCTGGTTTAACGCGCGCCTTCAGCACCTCAAGTTCGTCCTTCACTGCCTGGTCGGCCTCAAGGTCCGCGAACGCGTCGGCCAGCGTCTTGCTCTGCCCGAGGTTATAGGATTCGACCCTGCTTTCCATTTCGTCAAGCGCCGCTTCGACTCGTTCGAATTTCGAAAAAGCATCATTAACGCGCGGCTCATGCAGTTTCGACCGCAGCCTAAGCTGAGCAGCCGCGGTATTATGCCGATTGATCAGCAATTTCTCGCGCGATTTCGCATCGGCGAGCTTAGCCTGCAGCTTGGCCAAATCTTCACTCTGCGCCTCCAACCCCTCGATAATATTGGCCAGGTGCGTCTGCGCATCCTCAAGACTACGATTGACCTGCGCCTTTGCCATCAGCGCCCCTCGCGCGAGGTCCTCGCGGTCGCGGGTCAGCGCGAATTCGGCCTTCCGCGCCCATTCATCTCGTTCGCGTGTAAGTCCGGCGATGCGCCGTTCGAGTTCCTTACGTTCGGCGATCACTCGCACCGCGCCCGATCGGACTTCCACCAGCGTATCTTCCATCTCCTGGATCACCAGGCGGATAAGTTTGGCGGGATCCTCGGCGCGGTCGAGCAGTGCGTTAAGGTTGGCGTTTACGATGTCGCTAAGACGGGAGAATATGGTCATGGTGTCGCTCCGCAGTCAGGGTGACAAAGCACAATGCATCGGCCATGCCAACCCTGCCATCCCGCCAACTCACCCGATAACCATCTGTATCTAAAAGATAAACCCCGCACAGTTGCATTCAAATCCCAACCAATGTTAGATTATCCAAGCAACAATTAGCGAAAATCGCCAAATAATGTCGGAAACAACCAACCTCATCGGCGAAAGCCCAGCCTTCCAGAAGATGCTGGCCCATGTCTCCGCGCTCGCCCCGCTAAACCGTCCGGTGCTAATCATCGGCGAGCGTGGCACCGGCAAGGAGCTGATCGCCCACCGCCTAAACTTCCTCTCGCCGCGCTGGAACCGCCCATTTCTAACCCTGAACTGCGGCGCGCTAGCCGAAAGCGTGCTCGACAGCGAGTTATTCGGCCACGAAGCCGGCGCCTTCACCGGCGCCGCCCGGAGGCGGGCAAGCCGTTTCGAACTCGCCGACGGCGGCACGATGTTCCTCGACGAAATCGGCAACGCGACCGACGCCGTGCAGGAAAAGCTCCTCCGCCTGATCGAATACGGAACCTTCGAGCGCGTAGGCGGCAACGACACCGTGCGCGTAGACGTCCGCATAATCGCCGGCACCAACATAGATCTCCGCACGCGCGCCGCGGAGCAGAAATTCCGCGCAGACCTGCTGGATCGCTTGGCCTTCGACGTAATCCTGCTACCGCCATTGCGCGAGCGAGCAGGGGACGTAATGATATTATCCCGATACTTCGCAGCCAAGATGACCGCGGAACTAGGGCGCGACGTTTTCGCAGGATTTACCCCCGCCGCGGAGGCGACACTAAACAGCTATGCCTGGCCAGGAAACATACGCGAATTGCGCAACGTGGTAGAGCGCAGCGTCTACCGCACCAGCGATCCGAGAAAACCCTTGTCCAACCTAATTCTTGACCCATTCGGGAACACCCCGCCGCCTGAGGCCCCCAAGCCAATTTCACCCAAACCCCAACAACCCAACGAAGATTTCCGAACCCTGGTGGACGACTACGAAAAGCAGCTACTGACGGCCGCACTGGCAGCAGCACGGTTTAATCAAAAACAGGCAGCGGCAGCATTGGGGCTAGGATATCACCAGCTACGCAACGCAATGAGAAAGCATAAGCTAAGCGCTTCTTAAGGCAAAAGCAGAAGCATCTTTTTTGAAAAAAAGAAGCAAAAAACTTTTGTTCTTAATGGTTCGGAGCACACCTCCCGCAAACCGGTACATGCAAATCTTAATTGGCAAAGTTTTTTTGCTTCTTTTTGTTCACAAAAAGAAGACTCTTCTTGTGCCTCCACCTATTGATTTCACTTTTTATGATTCGGGACAGACTCTAAGTGCTGGCCCAACCCGCAGCGCGAAACGCGCCCCGTCAAAGCCCGCCGGGGAAGCCATCGATCTCTTCCGGCAGCAACGGGCGCATGAACGTGCGCTCATACCTGACCACGCATCCGCTCTCGTCTCGGATGCGGTCCGCCTGCACGAACTCGTGATCAACTCCGAAGAGCGTGCGATATTGTTCGTAGGCTGCCAAGCTCTCAAAGCTGAAAAGCGCGAGAGCTCGATCGCTCGCTCCCTCGGAAGGCAAAAAATACCCGTGGTGGCGGCCGCCATGTTTGCCGACCAAATAAATCCATGCTCTCGCAAACTTCTCGAAAGAGGCAATCTTCGAAGGGTCGATCTGATAGTTCACAACGCACGTGATCATTCGTCTCTCCTGAACGATGTAAGGGACAACTACCTGGGGTCTCGGTGATGGCAGGGTTAGCCGATGGCTATGGTGGCCCAAATTCAGGATTGTAGGGTGGGTAAGCGCTTGCGCCACCCACCATCTTCTTCCGCTCCTGTCACGGCTGGCTTAGCACAGCCCTATCCCCTGATCGATTAAAATGCAGGCCTCCCACATTGGCGGCGCATCGAGGGCAAAAGCAAGCGGACGGTAGCGATGTCCAGTTAGCATAACTCAAGTGTTCTTGGCACATCACAACGGTTCCGGTCGCCCTATCGGAGATAACCCTCACTGCAAGCCGGAGGGAACTCGGTCATTCCGAACGGCAAAGCCGTCAGAGCCAAATTTTAGGCCGAGTTTCGGCACGACGAGGCGCTACGACTATCTGTCCCAGTAGCAACAAAAGATCCCATAGTGATGTGAGGCGTTGCTACGACCAATGACCAATTGACATAGTCTTTTTGCTTCCTTTCCTCACCAACAGAAGCCTTTTCTACGCATCATAACCCATTGATTCCAAGCACTATCACTCGGAACAAAGACCCCCGCACAGCCGACCCCTTACCCTATGTTGGCGAAGTTCCCCATCATTGCATGAACCCCCCTCAATGCTTAATCTCCCACGCGTGGATGGCACCAAGCCGTCCAGAAGAAATCGGTCGAAAATAAGGCGCAGTGATGGTGGAACGAACTATCCAGCGGCGGCAGTTGCTCATCTCCACCGCTTCGATCCTGGCGCTTTTCGCCGGCCGCGCCTCGGGCAATACGTACAGTGGTTCTCTCCCGTGGCAGCCGGACCAAAACAAAATCCCACCTCAGGTACAACCGGGCGGGTGGACCTATTTCACCCCCGAGGAAGCCGTCGCGATCGAAGCTCTGGTCGACCGTCTAATCCCCACTGACGAGCTTTCGCCAGGCGGCAAGGATGCCGGGATCGCAGTATACATCGACCGCCAACTTTCCGGTGATTTCGGCAACAGCGCAGGACTATACCTCAATCCGCCATTCGCCGAAGGCGTGCCCGGCCAGGGCCCGCAGAGTCCGCTCACGCCCGCGCAGCGCTACCGCAAAAGCCTGGCCGCGCTTGATCAATATTGTCACTCTGCTTACGTAGGCAAGGCCTTTGCCGATCTGCCTCCCACCACACAGGATAAGATCCTAACGGCGATGGAAGCCGGCACTTTGCAATTGCCGGGGATCCCCAGCAAGGTTTTCTTCAACCTGCTGTGGCAGAACACGCAAGAGGGCTTCTTCGCGGACCCGGTTTACGGCGGCAATCGCGACATGGTGGGCTGGAAGATGATCGGTTTTCCTGGCGCCCGCTACGATTACCGCGATTGGATCGACAAGCACAACCAACCGGTAACAGTACCGCCGATCGGCATCTCCATTCACCCCGATTGGTCAACGTGAAGAAGGAAGCATCTTTTTTGAAAAAAAGAAGCAAAAAACTTTTATCACTTTGGAACCCTCCGCCTCGGGCCGGCGCACTCCAATTGACAAAGTTTTTTTGCTTCTTTTTGTTCACAAAAAGAAGACTTTTTCCTTTCCCTAAACCTACTTGAGCCAAGGCAAAAAATATGGCCCGCAAACTCCCTCACAAGGACGTCGCCATTATTGGTCTAGGTTGGACCGGCGCAATTCTAGCCTACGAACTATCTAGTATGGGTCTGGATGTTGTAGCAATCGAGCGTGGACCATGGCGCGATACGGCGACCGATTTCCCGCCGGCCTGGGCGCCGGACGAATTGCGCAACGTAATACGTCTCGGTTTATTCCAGCAGCCGGCGCAGAGCACGGTGACGCTGCGCAACAATCTGAACCAGACAGCGCTTCCGGTGCGCAAATTCGGGTCCTTCACGCCCGGCAACGGACTGGGTGGTGCCGGCGTGCACTGGAACGGGATGACGTATCGCCTGATGGAGTCCGACTTCAACTGGCGCACGCACAACACGCAGCATTATGGCGCGGGTGCGATCCCGGATCAGATGACCATCCAGGACTGGCCGATGACCTTCCAGGAACTCGAGCCATATTACGACCGATTCGAGAAACTTTGCGGCACTTCCGGCAAGGCTGGCAACCTTCAGGGCCAGATAAAACCAGGCGGCAATCCGTTCGAGGGCCCGCGGTCGTCGGAATATCCCACGCCGCCGGACCGCCAGCCTTATACCCCGACCATGTTCGCCGAAGCCGCGACCGGCATGGGCTATCATCCGTTCCCGATCCCGTCGGGCAACGTCTCGCAAAGCTACACCAATCCGCTCGGCGTCACGATGGGACAGTGCAGCTACTGCGGCTTCTGCGACTTTTTCGGCTGCGGCAACTATTCCAAGTCAAGCGCGCAGACTTGCGTGGTGCCGGCATTGATCCTGCAAAAGACCTTCGAAGCGCGCATGAACGCCAACGTCACAAAGATCAATCTCGATAGCACCGGAAAGAAAGCCATCAGCGTAAGTTACTTCGACGACAATGGCGAAGAGTTTGAACAGCCCGCGGACCTGGTGCTGGTCTGCGCCTTTTCGTTCAACTGCGTACATTTGCTACTGCTGTCCGGCATCGGCACGCCGTACGATCCGGTCGCCGGCACCGGCGTGGTCGGGCGCAACTACGCTTACCAGTGCACGTCCGGCGTTACCGTGAATTTCCCCGATAAGCTCCTGAACCCGTTCATCGCCGGCGGTGCCGTCGGCATGTCGCTGTTCGACTACAACGGCGATAATTTCGATCACACCAACCTTGGATTTATCGGTGGCGGCGTGCTTCAGGCCTGCCAGACCGGCGGCAAACCGCTCAGTCAATTATCCTCCCTTCCAGGCGATCCCACCTGGGGCAGCGGCTGGAAAAGAGCTGTAAAAAATAATTATCAGACCACCTATGCTCTCGGCACGCAGGGAGCGGTGCAGAGCTATCGCGATGCCTGTCTCGATCTCGATCCTACCTACAAGGACAGATACGGCAGCCCTCTGCTACGGATGACCTTCGACTGGCACGACAACGAACTGAAAATGTCGGCCTACATCACCGGCAAGCTCGCGGAAATCGGCAAAGCCATGGGTGCCGCCCAAGTCATTCCGCATCCGCGGAAAGGGCCATACACCGTGATCCCATATCAGACAACGCATAACACCGGCGGAGCGGTAGCCGGCGATAATCCGACCAACAGCGTCGTAAATAAATACATGCAGAGCTGGGATGTGCCGAACGTGTTCGTATTCGGCGCATGTGCGTTCCCGCAGAACGTCGGATTCAACCCCACCGGAATGGTCGGTGCTCTAGCGTATTGGGGCGCGGATGCGATCAAGAATCAATATCTGAAAAATCCTGGTCCGCTGGTCGCGAGTTAGGGGAGGCTTAGATATGCGTCACATGATATCGCGCACCTCGCTCGGCGCCGGTGCGGCGCTCGTGGTTGCCGCCATGCTGTGTCTAGTACACGGCCAAGATACCGCGGGCACCACTCAACCCGCCGATCCGCAAACCATTGCTCAAGGCAAATACCTGGTCTACGCCGGCGATTGCGTGGCCTGTCACACTGCGGTCGGCGGCGCGCCGTTTGCAGGCGGCACAGTAATCAACACGCCTTTCGGCAAACTATTGGGTCCGAATATAACTCCCGACGTCGCAACCGGCATCGGCGGCTGGACCGATGATCAGTTCGTCCGCGCCGTGAAATACGGGATCGGCCACCGCGATCACTACCTTTATCCAGGCCTGCCCTACATCTATTTCAACAAGGTGCCGCGCGCGGATATTCTGAAAATACGCGCCTATCTGGCCACGCTGCCGCCGGTAAACAATCGGATTCACGCCGACCAGCTACCGTTTCCCTTCAGCATCCGCCTAGGAATGTTCGGCTGGGATCTCCTCTTTTTCCCAAAAACCGGCGACTACCAGCCCGACCCGAACCAATCCGCGGAGTGGAATCGCGGCGCCTATCTAGTCCAAGGCCTGGGCCATTGCGCGGCCTGCCACACCCCCAAGAACTTGCTCGGCGGCGATCGCACCCACCAAGAACTCCAAGGAGCGGTGGTGAACGGCTGGAACGCGCCGCCGCTGGTAAATGACCAACACACCGGCCTCGCCGCGTGGTCCGCCGACGACATCGAGACCTACCTGAAAACCGGCCACAACGCCTTCGCCGACTCGTCCGGCGACATGGCGGACGTGGTAACCCACTCGACCTCACACTTGACAGACGCGGACGACAAGGCAATCGCCGTCTATCTGAAATCCCTCCCAGGCTCTGGCGTCGCGCCACTCGCCCCGATCGCGGCCACCGACCCCGCGATGATCGCCGGCGGCCACATCTACGCCGACGAGTGCGCCGCCTGCCACACCGGCGCCGGCACCGGCCTCCCCCTCATCTTCCCGGCGCTCGCCGTCAGCCCGATCGTGCAAGCGGAAACTCCCGCGACGCTGCTGCAAATCGTCCTGCACGGCGGCCGCAGCGTAGCCACAACAACCGCCCCAACCGCGAGTGCCATGCCCGCCTTCGGTGGCCAACTTACCGACCAGGAGATCGCGGATGTGTCGACCTACCTCCGCAACAGTTGGGGCAACGCAGCACCAGCGGTCTCCGCGGAGCAGGTGGCAAAGGTGAGATAGAAGGCAGCATCTTTTTTGAAAAAAAGAAGCAAAAAACTTTTATTCAATGGGCCTGAATACACCAACGAGAGACCTTGCATCGACGTTGCATCAGTCCGGCGGGCCTGGCTGGGCAGCCCGCAAAATCTTGCATCACGTTGCATCATTCCGGCGAGTCCGTAACGAGCACGCCCTCAAACACCACAATCACCCCCTCTAACCACCCACGTTCCGTTACCAAAATAACCCTGAACCTAACACTCTGTGTTAGATTTAAGGCCTCCTTTCGTGCGATTTTCGCCCATAACTCGCAATCGCCCCAAAAACGTTGCATCACTTGCATCACGCCATTTATCTGTTCATTTCCAACGCCCTAGCGTGAGCCCCGGCCACTCAATAATAGAACTTTGAGTCTGACCAGCGAGCCGCACAATTGTCTCGCGCACCGCTGATCCAATCGACCTTAAAGTTCCACTATTATTTAGCGATTTTCGCTAACAACACTCATTCCCGGCGAACAGACCAAACTAACAACTCTTCATTCCACCAACAATTCAACAAGTTAACTCCTCACGGAAACCGTGGCACGCCCCATGCAAAGCCCACATTCAGCAGGTGAGGGGATGCAACATGGCAAGATTTCCTACCACGACAAAATCCACGATCCACCCGAACAGATTTACCTTGCATAGCACGATACCTTGTATTAGACACCGCAACGACGAGAGGGACAAATCCGTCCCAGACTGACTGAACCGTCGCGCGGCACCGGCATCGGGCGCGCGCCGGAATCGCTAACCGGCTGAATAGATTAGGCTCCGCGCAATGTATCGCGGGGCAGGGGGAATCTGCTGTGTTTTTTGAGGTATCTACCGATGACCATCCGAACCTATAGCGCCACGGTCGCGGTCCTATTATCCGGCTGTGCGGTAGGCCCGAATTTCTCGCGTCCGCCCGCCCCGGCGACCGACCACTACACTGAAAACGCTACACAAAACCCCACCGCGCAGAGGTTACAACCGGGCAGGGACGTCGCCGGCGACTGGTGGACCATGTTCCATTCCCAGCCGCTCACCCAACTGATATCGACCGCCCTCCACGACAGTCCCACCTTGGACGCCAGCCGCAATGCGCTGATCCAGGCGCAAGAGACCACAATCGCCCAGCAAGGCGGTTATTTCCCAACGATATCAGGCCAGATCTCCCACGAGCGCGAGGAAATTTCCGGTGCCGGCGAAGGCCAACCCGGACTAAGCCAAACCTTTTCGGTCGACACCGCCCAGCTAAACGTCTCCTACACATTCGACATTTGGGGCGCCAACCGCCGCGCCGTGGAAGCCGACGCCGGGCGCGCGGATTATCAACGTTTTCTGCTCGAAGGTGCCACCAACATGTTGGCTGCCAACACCGCCGACGCCGCCATCACCGAGGCCTCGCTCACCGCCCAGATCACCGCCGAGCGCACCATGCTGGACGACCAGCAGCACCTCCTGACCACTGTCCACAACCAGTTCGAGGACGGTGCCGCCACCGGGGCCAACGTCGCCGCCCAGCAGACCCAAGTGGCTCAAACCGCGGCCTTATTACCCCCCTTGCTCACCCAACTAGAGCAAACCCGAGACCAATTGGCCGACTATCTAGGCCAAATCCCCAGCCAGGCCCACGTCCCGACGGTAACCCTGGACGACCTAAATCTCCCCGAATCTCTCCCCCTGAGCCTCCCCTCCGCCCTGGTCGAGCAGCGCCCAGACATCCGCGCCGCCGAGGCCCAACTCCACACCGCCAGCGCGCAGGTCGGCGTTGCGATCGCGGCCCGCCTGCCGCAGGTCACTCTCACCGGTGCGATCGCCTCCGAAGCCGCCCAACCCTACCAGCTTTTCTCCCCCGCCACGGGCGCCTGGAACCTTCTAGATCAAGCACTTACGCCAATCTTCCAAGGGGGCACTTTACTCCACCAGCAACGCGCCGCCGAGGCCGGATTACGCAGTGCCGCCGCCACCTACAAAGCCACGGTAGTCGGCGGTTTCCAGAACGTCGCCGACAGTCTGGTAGCGCTCGGCAACGACGGCGACGAAGTACACGCCGCCCAAGACGCCGCCACCGCCGCCGCGCGCAGCCTCAGCCTCGCGAAAACCGAGTACGACAGTGGCGGCGCCTCGTATCAATCCGTGCTCACCGCCGAGATCCAGGACCAGAACGCCACCATCAGCGTGATCAAGGCCACCGCCGCGCGCTACACTGACACCGTCGCCCTGTTTACCGCACTCGGCGGCGGCTGGTGGAACCGTACCGACGCAGCGCCACCTCCCGAAAGTCTGCTCAAGTCATTGGTACCATGAAGATGAACACTCTCACTCGCACCGCCCTGCTAATCCCGTTCGCCCTCACCGCAGCCCACGCCCAGGACTATGCGCCAACGGTCTCCACTACGGTCGCGCACTACGCCCCATGGCAGGACACCGTCGCCGCGGTCGGCACTCTCCGCGCCGAGCAGGGCACCGCGCTCGCCGCCGAAGTCTCTGGCATCGTTGACTGGATCGGCTTTCAATCCGGCCAGACTGTCCCCGCCGGCACGGTGCTCCTCCGCCTGCGCGAAAACGACGAACCCGGCAAGCTGGTCGAGCTCCAAGCCGCCGCCACGCTAGCCCAGATCACCCACGACCGCGACCTGAAACAGCTTCGCGCCCAAGCGGTTAGCCAGGCAACCTTAGATACCGACGTAAGCCACCTCCGCGCCGCCCAAGCGCAAGTCACCGAACAGCAGGCCCTCATCGACGAAAAGATCATCCGCGCCCCATTCACCGGCCAGCTAGGGCTACGACTGGTAGATTTAGGCCAATACCTACCCGCCGGCACCGAGATCGTAACCCTCCAAGCCGTCGACCCCATCTACGTCGACTTTTACGTGCCGCAGCAATCACTTGGCGCGCTCGAAGTCGGCCAAACCGCCCAGATGAGCGTCGACGCCTACCCCAACCACCTCTACCCCGCCAAGATCACCGCCCTCAACCCGCAAGTCGACCCCACCAGCCGCATGGTCCAGCTCCGCGCGACTCTCGCCAACCCTGACCACAAACTCCTCCCCGGCATGTTCGCCGCAGTCACCGTCGCGGCGGGCGCAATCCACCGCTACATCACTTTGCCGAACGCCGCGGTGGTGTATAATTCCTACGGCACCAACGTGTTCGTAGTCCAACCGGGCACCGCCACGGTCCACGAAGTCGCCATCACCACCGGCGAGGTGCGCGGCGACCAGGTCGCGGTAACCAGCGGCCTAACTGACGGCGAAACCGTAGTCACCGCCGGCCAGATCAAGCTCCGCGAAGGCTCCGCAATCACCATCAACAACAACGTCGAACCGGCGAGCAACGCGTCCCCCACGCCGGTCGAGGAGTGATCCAGATGCGCCCAACCGACCTCTTCATCAGGCGCCCGGTGCTCGCTATCGTGGTGAGCGTATTCATCCTGCTCTTCGGCCTGCGCGCCGCGACCGAGCTCGCCGTGCGCGACTACCCCAAAACCGTCAGCGCCAACATCCAGGTCCAGACCACGTACTACGGCGCCGACGCCGACGTAATGGCAGGTTTCGTCACCACCCCGCTCGAAAACGCCATCGCCCAGGCCAGCGGCATCGACTACATGACCAGCTCAAGTTCGACCGGAAACAGCCAGATAACCGCCAATCTGAAGCTGAACTACGACCCCTACAAGGCGATGACCGAGATCCAGTCGCTGGTGAACTCGGTCTCCAACCAACTCCCCAGTGCCGCGCAAGCGCCGCAGGTCTCGATGCAGAGCGGCGAGGGCAACGGCAGTTTCATCCTGGGATTCAGCAGCGCCACGATGACGCCGGAGCAGATCACCGACTATCTGGTGCGCGTGGTGCAACCCCAACTCGAGTCAGTCGACGGCGTGCGCACGGCCCAGATCGAGGGTCAGCAGAATTACGCCATGCGGATCTGGATCGACCCCGCCAAGCTGGCCGCCTTCGGTCTCACCGCGACCGACGTGCAGAACGCGCTCACCGCCAACGACTTCATCACCGGCGCCGGCACCACCGCGGGCGAGATGACCGAGGTGACACTAGGGGTCAGCAGCGGCCTGCACAGCGAGAGCGAATTCCGTAATCTGGTGGTGAAGCAGATGAACAACGGCATCGTCCGGCTGGGCGATGTGGCCAAGGTGGAGCTGGGGTCGGACAACTACCAGCAGACGCTGCTGGAGAGCGGCACGCCGGCGATTTTCATCGATGTCGAGGTCGTGCCGGATGCCAACGCGATCGACGTGATTTCGCGCGCGCGCGCCAAATTCGCCGCCATCACCGCGAGCCTCCCGCCCGGCCTCGACGCGCGGATCGTACTCGACGCGACCCAGCCGGTACGAAACGCGATCGTCGAAGTATCAAAAACGCTGCTGGAAAGCCTGCTGATCGTGACGCTGGTAGTGTTCGCCTTCCTGCGCACGGTTCGGGCCTCGCTGATCCCTGTTGTCACCATTCCGCTCTCGTTGATTGGTGCGTTCGGCATGATGTGGCTATTCGGCTTCTCGATCAACATGCTGACATTGTTGTCTTTAGTGCTGGCGACCGGTCTCGTGGTAGACGACGCCATCATCGTGGCGGAAAACGTCAGCCGCGAAATCGCCGAGGGCGCCACACCCCTCGAAGCATCGCTACGCTCGGCGCGGCAGCTAGCCTGGCCGATCGTGGCGATGACTGTGGTTCTAATCGCGGTCTACGTGCCTATCGCGCTCCGCACCGGCCTCACCGGCGCGCTCTTCACCGAGTTCGCGATGACGCTAGTGGGTGCGGTGACCGTTTCCGCAATTCTAGCGCTCACGCTATCCCCGGTAATGTGCCGCTATCTGCTGAAGCCACGTACAACCAACTCCGTGCGATCGGCGGGCGATGGCGGCGGCCTCTCCAGATTCTACCGCCCCTTACTACGCACCGCCCTACGGCTGCGCTACTTCACCGCCGCCCTCGGGTTCGTAGTCCTGATCGCCAGCGTGGTGTTCTACCACGGTGCCAAGAGCGAGCTCGCCCCGCAGGAAGACGACGGCATCATAAACGAGCAAGCGACAGTGCCCGCGACCTCCAGCGTCGACCTACTCGGGCTCTACGACCCACAAATCGAGTCGCTCTACCGGGCCGTAAAGGGGCGGGTCGCGGATTGGCAATACGACCAGCCCGGCCAATCAAGCGGCGGTATCGTGGTGGACGGCGCCGATCAGCGTTCGGAGAGCACCAGTCAGATCGAGAACGACCTGCAACAGAAAGCAACAGCCATCGCCGGCGAGAACGTAGGCTTCTACCTCGATCCGTCGCTCCCGGGTGCGCAGGGATTACCCGTACAATACGTGCTGAAAACCACCGAATCATTCTCCTCGCTCGACGTGATATCGCAGGAATTCGAGCGCCGGATGAACGCCACGGGTCTATTCGGGTTCGCCGACCGCGATCTCAAAATCGATCTCCCCGAAAGCGACGTCGTGCTCGATCGCGACAAGGTCGCTGCCCTAGGTCTCGACGTCTCAAAAGTCGGCAGCGTCTTGAATTCGCTACTAAGTGGAGGCTACGTCAACTACTTCTCCCGCGACGGCAGATCCTACAAAGTCATCCCCGAAGTAATCCGCACCGAGCGTCTGAACCCCGACCAGCTAGCGAATTATACCGTCGCCAACGTAAACGGCGTAGCCGTGCCGCTATCCTCCGTAGCGCACCTGGAAAACCGCGTCGGACCGGAACAGCTCAGCCACTTCCAGCAGATGAACTCCGCCACCATGATGGCGGTGCCGATGCCTGGTGTGAGCGAAGCCCAGGCGCTGGCGGCGCTCGACAAGATCGCGAAGCAGATCCTCCCCAACGGCTACGCCACCGATACGTCCGGTCAACTCCGCCAATATGTCCAAGAATCATCAGGTTTCGTCGCGACCTTCGGGTTTGCTCTGATCGTGGTCTACCTCGCGCTCGCCGCCTTGTTCGGCAGTTTCCGCGATCCGCTGATCGTGCTCGTCTCGGTGCCCATGTCGCTCGCCGGCGCATTATTGTTCATATTCCTAGGCGTGCACGGCGCGAGCCTGAATATCTACACCGAGGTCGGACTGGTGACGCTGATGGGCCTGATCAGCAAGCACGGCATCCTGATGGTGGAAGTGGCGAACGAACAGCAAGCCTCAGGCCGCTCCAAGTTAGAGGCAATCGAGCACGCCGCGATACTCCGCCTACGGCCGATTCTGATGACGACCGCGGCAATGGTCCTGGGCGTGGCGCCGCTGGTGTTCGCGCACGGGGCAGGGGCCGCCTCCCGGTTCGCGATCGGCCTTACCATCAGCAGCGGGCTGGCGATCGGGACCATGTTCACGCTGCTAGTAGTGCCCGCATTCTACCTGCTGCTGGCGCGTAACCACGCAGCGGATCGTGCAGCCGCGGCGGCACAGGCGTACGCGGAGGCAGTGGCAGAGTAGGGAAGGCAAGCATCTTTGTTGAAAAAGAGAAGCAAAACTTTTGCTAATGGAGCGCAGTACCCAGGTGTTTGCGCCCCTCCGTCCGGATTGAAGGTTAGTAAAATCAATGGCTTGAGTTACAGCAAGAGTCTCTTTGTGAACAAAAAGAAGCAATAAAACTTTGTCACTTGGACTACTCCGGCCATAGTCCGTGCGCTCCTGGTGACAAAAGTTTTTTTGCTTCTTTTTTTCAAAAAAGATGCTTCTTCTTTCACTTCAATCTATTGATTTGACTTACTGTCTCTCCGCACGGGGTGTTTCGCGAAGTTCAGTCGATCGCGAGCAACGCGCGCTCATCCTTATCGGTGAGCCCGGCCTGGCGAGGCGCCGGTCGGTCGGACGCGAGCTCCCAGGCGAGGGTATCCGCCAACGTCTCCACGACAGGCCGGACGGTGAGTCCGGCCGCACGGGCAGCGCTACAATCCCGCGCGCTGAAGCCGGCGTATTCGGGGTTCGGTATCCACAGCGGCAGGGAACGCTCGCCCATCCAAGGGTTTACCCCTTGCGCGAGCAACCACTCCGAGCTCCGCGCGACCACCGGCCCGGAATGACCCGCCACCCGCCGCGCCGACTCGAGATACTCTCCCAGCGGCAGTGTTTCGCCCATCGCGTTGAAGGTGCCGCTGCGGCTGAAGCACGCGCTCTCGACAATCCATCTGGCGAGGTCCCGGACGTCAATGATCTGGGTTGCCAGACCAAAAGGGTCGGGGACCAGAACGCGCGCCTCATTGTTTGAGGGCCGCGCAAAACGCAGCGGCCAGTACCCCGTGCGGTGGCTGAGGTCGCCCGGACCGCCGATCAGCCCGGCCCGGACGATGAGCGAGCAGCCAGCGCCGAACGCTCGCAGAACATGCTGCTCGCATGCGACCTTAGCCTGACCATAGGTTTCCCAGCTTTCGCTCACTTCGGTCACCAACGCGGGAAGGAGAGCGGCATCCTCATTCTGGCCTGGAGTTGCGTGTTCAGCATAGACGTTACAGGAGGAGATGTAGATGAAGTTCCGGGCGCGATCACGGAACGCCGAGGTGGCATTCCGGACCTGGCCGGGCTGGCTGGATACATCCACAATCCCGTCCCAATCGTCATGGGCTGCATCGTCATACGCGTCGGGGCGGCTTCGATCGGCATGGATAAAAGCGACGCCGTCAGGCACCGCGCCCGAGGTGCCCCGGGCGAGGCACGTGACTTGGTGGCCGCGCTCGAGAGCGGTCGCAGCGATGTGGCCGCCGAGCCACGCAGTGCCGCCAAGAATGAGAAGTTGCATAGGGTTAGCCTAGATGGAGAGGGCCGAAGACGCAATACAACGGCCCCAAAAACCCTCCCACCCGCGCGTACACATGTCGCAGAAGCAGAATTATGCAACAATTCGTCACGGCGCCAAATGGCGTCTGGGCGGATTGGTGCATAATCCCATAGCCGTTAGGTCAGGACGCGGGCCGGTTCTCCTTGAGCCTGCGCCAGCTCTACTGCTCCGTGATCGAAAGACACAAAAATGTCGGACCCTAGCCAACGGCCTTCGTAGGCAATCACTCCATCCGCAAAATCGCCGCCTGCGGATAAGAGCGCTAGACCAGCCTCCGCGGCTCGTCGATTTAGAACCACGTTCGAACTGTTGATTAGCCGGCGAATTGCCGCCGCCACCCTGTCAGGAGCTACCTTGTAGCCCTGAGTTAGGACCCAGACCAACTCGCACAGCGCGGGTAATGCCAACATCACTTCGACCGCAGCCGCTAGCTCGGCCTGGGCAGCAGCACTTTGCACCGGGTCGTCGCCGATTATCGCTCGCACCAACAAACTCGTGTCAGGAGTGATCCTCACCGCTTGCCGGCCCACCCGGCGGCAACTACCTGGCTTATCTGATCGATCGATAACGATTCGGAAGTGTCTGTTTTTAAAAGATCAAAGATGTCAGAGATCGGACCGAACAATCGCGCCGCCTTCACCTCAAGCCGACCATCCGGCAGCTTGTCCACAACTATCTTTTCACCCGTCTGAACCCCCAAATGCTGCAGAATATCCTTGCGAAGCGTCACTTGTCCCTTCGCGGTAACCGTGAGTATCGTCATGACATATCCTTCAAATCCCCAAGACCCAAATTGTAAGGGAAATGTGCCTTACTTTCAAGTCTCGGCTTCACGACTTCGGCGCTCGTTTTAATCGCCTCGACCTGCCACTCCCCTGAGACAACGACAGCCCGCGGCGGGCCAGCTGCCGTGCCTGCTCGGGATCGTCGAGCGCGGAATCCGGAATCCGCCAATATTTCATCCGGATTTCCTTGCCCGACCTAGGATCGAGCCAGACGAACGGTATCGAGCCCTCGGCGCTGAGTTCCTGGGCGAAAACCTCGTCCGCTCGGAGGTAGATTTCGCCCTCGAAGATGCAAGCGAAGAACGTCGGCCCGGCGTAAATACCGGCGCCGCCGAACATCTTACGAATGGAAAGGTCACCGAGCCCCGCGAACAGTTCGCGGGCCTGCAGGATCGCCGCATCGGTTTCAGCACGAGACAAGTCGATCTCCCCACTAAATCTCCAAAAGTTTTTTGCTTTTTTTCAAAAAGCTGCCTCCTAACTCCCTCTTTTAATCACTAAAAAGACTAGAAGTGCAGCGCCATTTGCTCCTGCCCACAGTCCGAAAGGATTGACAAGCTGAAACAAAACTCCGATTGAGCGTCGGTTTTATCAGTCTATACTAAGCGCAGGCTTCACTACATCGGCGCGCACGGACTAAGCGCTCCACGACAGAGGCAACTCGCATGCTCGCCTTAATTCGACGCATCTTCAACGACAGTTCGCCCGAACTGCGGGTCAAGATCTTGGGTATCTACGGCTTTCTGATCGCGGCCAACATCGCCTCCTGGATCTACGCGTTGGTCGCCTTCCACAACCGTCCGGTCCTCCTTGGTACGGCGCTGCTCGCCTACGGTTTTGGGCTGCGCCATGCGGTGGACGCCGACCATATCGCCGCGATCGACAATGTGACCCGCAAGCTGATGCAGGAGAAGAAACGCCCGGTTGCTGTCGGCTTCTTCTTCTCGTTGGGGCACGCGCTCGTGCTGGTGATCGGCACCGCCATCATCGCGGTGACGGTAACGAAGCTGCAGGAGAGTTTCAACAACACCGCCGGGATCATCGGGACCAGTGTTTCGGCCCTATTCCTGCTCGCCATGGCGGCGATGAATCTGATCATCGCCGCCGGTGTCTACCGTACCTTCCGGCACGTCCGCGGCGGTGGCGCCTACGTCGATGAGGACCTCGACATTCTCCTCGCCAACCGCGGATTTCTGGCGCGGTTGCTGCGTCCGGTGTTCCGCCTCGTGACCCAAAGCTGGCACATGTTTCCGGTCGGATTCCTGTTCGGCCTGGGATTCGATACCGCGACCGAGGTGAGCCTGCTGACTGTAGCCGCCACTGAAGCCGCCAAAGGTCTGTCCCCCTGGTCGATCATGGCATTCCCTGCCCTATTCGCCGCCGGCATGGCGCTGATCGACAGCACCGACGGCATATTGATGCTGGGCGCGTACGGCTGGGCGTTCGTAAAGCCGATCCGCAAACTCTACTACAACCTCACCATCACCGTGGTCTCCGCGATCGTGGCGCTCGTGATCGGCGGCATCGAAACGCTGGGCTTGATCGGCGGCGAGCTCAATCTCACCGGCTGGTTCTGGGACCAAATCGCCAACATCAACAATAACTTCGGCACGCTCGGCTATGCCATCATAGGCATCTTCCTAGTCGCTTGGCTGATCTCCACCGCGATCTACCGCGGCAAACGTCTGGACGACACCGAGGTAAGCTTCGCGGAACACAGGGTCGACGACAAAAATCACTGATACCGGCGGCCCCTATCCCGTGACCGCTAGTATCGCGCGCGGGCGGGCGCGCGCAAGACAAAGACTCACACCAGCCGCACGGACCGCTTGGCACGAGTCAAAACTTCGGGTGGCCGGCATGACTCTAAAATTTGGCGGCCGAAGGTCGCCCTTCGCCCGCCAAGTCTTACGGAGGAAACGCCAGTCACGAATGGCAAAAACCAGTCGTGATCGGCACGCCACTATTGCCGAAATAACACCGACTTGCAATCGGTTTTATATGTCGATCAGTTCATGAACCAATGACGAGCCTACCGCCCGCAGGGGCGAAACCTTGTTCCAGAACAATGCGGACGCCGCCGGAATGTTACCAAATGAAACTGCGCCCAAAAAACCGCTTGACGGTCGGTTTTTAGCCGCTAAACCTCGCCTACTAGATCAAACGCCCTCAACGCAACGGTAATGATATGGGCTCGACCCGTAAATTCGCAGCCATTCTGCTGGCCAGCACGGCGCTGCCTGCGTTCGCCCAGACAGCCACTGCCCCCACCAGCGCCCCAATCGTGCAGACCATCACCGTCACGGCCTCACGGGTCAACCTGATCGGCCGCGCCACCACGGCGAGCCAAGGCTCGGTGACCAGGAAGGAGCTTGAACTCCGCCCGATCTACCGCGTCGGCCAGATCCTCGAATCCGTGCCCAGCCTGGTAGTTACGGTCCATTCCGGCGAGGGCAAGGCCAACCAATATCTCATCCGCGGCTACAACCTCGATCACGGCACCGATCTCGCCACCTTTGTCGACGACATGCCCGTAAACCGTCCCACCAACGCGCACGGCCAGGGCTATACCGACCTGAATTTCCTCATCCCGGAACTCGCCAACGGCGTGGATTACACTAAGGGCCCCTATTTCGCCTCGATAGGCGATTTCGGCGCCGTAGCCTCCGACCACGTAAGTCTGGTCGACGTCCTGCCCGCCCAGATCCAGGCGACTACCGGCACCAAGGGCTATGACGATGTGTTCGCCGGCGGCACCTACCATTTCCCCGACGGCATCAGGCTTCTGAACGCGCTCGATATCGGCCGCGTCGACGGCCCCTGGACCCATCCCGAAAATTATCGCCGGATCAACGCGACGACCAGACTATCCCAGGGCACCGATGCCAACGGCTGGACCCTGACCGGGATGTATTACAAGGGCCAGGGCCGCAACGATACCGACCAGCCGGCCCGTGCCGTATCCGAAGGTTTGATCGGCAGATACGGATCGCTCGATCCCACCGACGGCAACAAATCAGATCGCTGGAGCGTGTCTGGCCACTACGGAGCCACTGGAATCGATTGGAAACTTACCGCCAACGCCTACCTGGTGCACAGCAGCATGGTGCTGTGGAATGATTTCACCCACTTGCTGTTCGATCCGGTGAACGGCGACCAGGAGCAACAGGACGAGACTCGCACCACCCTCGGCGAAGACGTCGCGTACACCTATTACAAAAGCTTCGCCAACATCGAATCCGACACCACGGTAGGGATTCAGGATCGCTACGATACAGAGTATATCGACCGCCGTCACACCAAGGACCGCGTGGTGCTGGACTACTGCAACGACGGCAACGGCGATTACAGCGTCGGTGAATACGCCTGCACCGCCGATCTGGTGCAGCTCAACGACGTAGCGCCTTACATCGAGAATACCACCCATTGGACCCCGTGGGCCCGCACCATCATCGGCGTGCGCGAGGATTACGACACCGGCAACCTCCGCTCGGTGCTGCCAAGTTTCCCCTTCAACGGTCGCGCCAGTGAATTCCTGCTCCAACCCAAGGCCAGCATCGCCATCGGGCCTTTCTACGGCACCGAAATCTATTACAGCGCCGGTAAGGGCTTCCACTCCGACGATCTGCGCGGGGTGCTGGGCTCGGTGCCGCTCGAGGGCACGCCCTATGCTGTCGGCCAGGTGCCGCTGATGGCCAAGACCTTCGGCCAGGAGATCGGTATCCGCAATGCGACCTGGCCCAAGCTGCAAACCCAAATCACCGTGTTCCGCCAGGATTTCAGCTCCGAGCAGATGTACGACCAGGACGCCGGCCAGGATCAGGCCACGGCGCCCTCGCGCCGGACCGGGATCGAGGCTTCGGTCGAATACCGTCCCTACAACTGGATCGAGCTCAACACCGACGTCGATTTCACCAAGGCACGGTATTTCGGCAGCACCGCGAAGCTGGCCGGCTTTCCCTATTACATCACCGGTGGTGCCTACATCGCCAACGCGCCGAAATACACCGCGTCCTTCGGCATCCTGATCGACAACCTTGGCAATTGGTACGGCGGGCTGGCAGAACGCATCCTGGGTCCCCAGCCGCTCACCGACGGTCCGTTCTTCCCGAGCACTCGTGGCTATGCCGAGGCGAACCTCGACGTCGGCTACAAATTCACCTCGAAGCTAAAGGCCCAGTTCTCGATCTATAATCTCTTCAATTCGCACGCTTATTCCGCGGAGTATTACTACGCCACCGACATCACCCAGGCGGAAGTGGCCAAATACGGCACCACCGGCGTGAGCGACTACCAGGTCCATCCGCTAGAACCGATCTCGGTGCGGGTCACGGTCACGTATCTATTCTAAACGTACAAGTTTTTTTGCTTCTTTTTTTCCCAAAAAAAGAAGACTGTTCTCGCCTAGTTGAAGACGAGTAAAACTCAGCAATGACAAACCTAAGCGTCCTAAATCTAGGCGACCTGGAAATGGCTACGCTGGAGCACATCTGGCGGGTCGGACAGGGTGATGCCAAATCGGTCCACGCCGAACTCGGCGTCGCGCGCGGCATCACACACAACACCATCCAATCCACGCTCGACCGCCTCTACAAGAAGCAGATTCTGGCTCGCCGCAAGGTCAGCCACGCCTTCATTTACAGTGCATCGTTCAGCCGCTCCGATTTCCTCTCGCAGGCGATCGGCGCGGTGGCCGACATGGTACGCGGCGACACCGGCGACATCCTCACCGCCTTCGTCGACTTCGCCTCCCGCACCGACGAGCAGACCCTGGCGGCGCTGGAGCGCAAACTGGCCGAACGGACCGCCCGTCCGTGAGCCTCCTGTCCGCCACCTACAACTCCGAAGGCTTCGCCAGCCTGTTGGTGGTGCTGCTCACGCTCATCACTCTATGCTCGGCGTTATGCCACATACTTCTGCCCTTGGTGCTGCGCCTGGCCAAACCGTTACGGCCGGAACCGCGTGCCCTGTTGCTCCTGATCGCTGCCCTC
>Ga0302308_10001195_pt1 | contig 21294 bp, 20 predicted proteins | sample III_Palsa_E3_3_FD_200531 | JGI IMG/M metagenome (GOLD analysis project Ga0302308, IMG submission 200531) | Peat permafrost microbial communities from Stordalen Mire near Abisko, Sweden - III_Palsa_E3_3 | ecosystem: Environmental > Terrestrial > Soil > Palsa > Peat permafrost | place: Sweden...
TTATTGAGAAGTCCGCGCTGCATTGGCGGCGGCTGCTGGATATTGGGAGACGCCGGTTCAGCCGCCAATTCAGCCGGCGGGGTCATAGCGGTTTCAGGAGGCATCTGGGTGATCGCCCGGGTCCGTTCCAGTTTCGTCCGGGACGCACGAGAGTCCTCGGCCTTCTTATTCAGGTAGGCCAGATAGGCCGGAATGGGGTCTTCGCTTTCCAGAAAATGGATTAGCCTGCGACGGCGAAGCTGGTTGATCGCCTTTCTCGTCGCCAAATCATGCGGACGCAGTACCCACCCCCCTTTTGCCGTCAGTACGCCCAATTCACCGCCGTCGGGATAATAGGCTCGGATAGTTCGGAGATCGTCGGCATCGACAAAAACAAAAATCCTTTTGCCGATCAGAGCGAAGGAATGGGAGAGGACATCGTTCTGGTAGCGAACACCTTCAAACTCAATGTAGGGACGTCTCCCCTCCTTCAGGTTTCCACGGATCGTCTTTTCTAACCGCATATCTAGCAGGCCAAGCCGGCTTCGTGCTTCAGCGTCGAGCACTCGGATAGGCGAGCCCTTTTCTGGATCAAGGTGAAAGTCGAGCACCTCGAGAGGAGATCGGTGGTTCAAGCTTGAATGAGGGCTGCCGTTGTATTCTGAAATCAAAACCTCCAGAAGCTGCTCAATCTCCTCGGCCTTGACCTTAAAACGCACGGCATTCTTTTCAGCATCCCTCCGACGAGGATCGTCTGGACCACTGCCGGTGGTCGATGGGAGGCGATGGAAGCCGCCCTTTTCCAACGTCTGGAAAAATCGTTCCAGAATACCCCGCCGTTCGGGTGTTTTTACGGGACCGGCATTGATCGCGCATCCAATCTGATGGGTCAGTTTATCGCGAACTCGTTCAGCTAAATTCGCTTTTGCATTGTCGTACCATAGCTCATCCCAGACGGCGTATTCCAACTCCTTAAAACGTTCGCTTGGCATTCCGGCCGTGGATGATTTACCCATCCCTGGGATGGTCAGCGGAAGAGTTTTCCACGGTTCAATCGTCCGCTTGACGCACCGCAATACATCTTCGGACGAATATTCCGATTTTAGGCAGAAGAGATACCCCAAGATCGCCCGACTGAATGCGTCCATGATGACCAGTAACCAGGGGCGCTCGGCGATGGCCTCAACGCTCATGCCCAAAGGATCCGTGTATTCGACGCAGAATATTTTGTCAATTCGATGCCCGTCCAGTAATACTCGCTGATACGGACGAATGGCGGGAAGGTCGTTCGATATATGCCCCTGTGAAGCGAGGGAGCGCGCCACGTCCTCTCCATATCTATTGCGGACTGAACCTTCCGTTCCAATTGTCTCTCGCAAGAAAGAGGCCAGGGTTCGCCGCCCTAATTCCTTAGCCGTAAAGGGATATTCTCGAGTATTAATGCCAACCTCACGGCACCACTTAAGGAATAGTTTGTGAATTCCCTTTACCGGAGCACGATGCTCCTGCGCCAATCCTTTCGGGAATTTGCCCCAGAAATAGCCGACGAGCTTTTCCCGAATTTCGGGATGAGCCTTAAGCAAGCGCTGGAATTTACCGGAGTGCGAGCGGCTTGCCTTTAAGCTATTTACTTCGCACATTCGTTCATAATCCTTCGTCCGCATCCTAGGAATCAGGGCGCGAAACCCCCAAAGGCGTCCATCCTTATGCGTGGAAACGCACCGTCTGAAATGACGCCGCACTTCATCCTCGCCGATCTGGAACTGACTTCGGATTTTTTTCAACGTAACATTGAGGGCATAGGCCTTCATTGCCCCTACCCGTCGGTCAAACAGCGCGCGCTTTTTCTCTGAAATGCTCTCTCGATCGACGGTCGGCCAATTTTCGAGAGCAAGGAACGAAGCATCCACCGACTCCCTCAGATTTATACCTTTGCGGCCCATACGACGGTCTCCAAAGTAAAGGGCTTGATGTCTAGGTCGGAATGCAGTGCTCCGGCACGCAAGAGCTCGAAGACTTCCCGACGAATCTGGCCTACCGAAAAATCTTCGAAATCGGCTTGGAGGGCACGGAAACGTTTAGTTCCCTCAATGCGGAGATGGTGTAGTAGCCTTTCACTCAGTTCCGGGGAATCGATGACGTTCGGCGATAGGTATCCCAAGGCGAATTGCCAATTGGCGATCCGTATTCGATCCCGTTGCATATCTTCGGAAGTGATGACGCGATGGCTCATCCCCTCCCCTTGGCACCACCGTTGTTGCGTTTGAATCTGGCGCTGGGCCCGGCCGCCTCCCTTTACGAGTTCCTCACTGGTTTTCACCTCACGCAACTCTTCATGACCGTCGCGGTGACGCACCCACATATCGGGAATGCTTCGAACGTCTCCTCCCGCCGACCGAACGACCAAGACCATTGGTTGCTCGCAAAAGATGCTTATCTCGGGAGTGCTTTCGACCAGCACCCAATGGGCGCGTTCGAGGCTGCTAAATAATTGAACCCGACGCCCGAGCTTCGGGCTGTATCCCTCCCAGTAATTTCCCCGTCGAACGTTCCCGACAGAACCGCGAACCGGATAGAATCTCCGGATTTGATTTTCGTCCATAGTTTTTGCTTGCTCGCCAGAGGCAAAGCGGGCACGCTACGGACAGACACGCCACCACAGCGATCTGTTCGGTCACCCGAACTCGAAGGGCTCCATGTTACAAGCTTGGAGCCCTTCTTTTTTGCCTACGTTGAGTTTTTAGGTTTTAATTTTCTGTTTCTGTTTTGCTTTCAGTTCGGAAGGCAGAAGTGGGGGATCTTCCCCAGCCAATACCCGTAAGAAGGCCGCCCAAACGCTCGACTTGCTGAAAAGCGTCGGCAGTCGAGGCCCCCCTCTTCTAGTCACCACGATCCAGCCGGCAGCTTGAAAACGCTGAAACAGCTTTGACGATGCGACCAATGCGAACCCTTGTTTGCGGGTGATGGTTTCCTCTTCCATTAGTGCCGTACCTGCTAAATCACTGCTCGTTTTGCGAGATAATCTAAAAATATGATGAGGCCCATTTTAATTTTCCCAGTGGCCGGGTGATTGTTTAACAATGGGTTATGACCGAAAAAACACGTGTCGATTCGATTGAAAAAAAACCTCGGGAGCGGAAAAAACTTCGGAAGCCTGGCCAGCTTTCTGTGGGCAAGTTCCATCTTTCAACCCCCATGCGTCGCCTTCTTAGGGTAAACGCTGCCAGACTGGGTTGGACAGAATCTCGTTTGATTAATTATGCCCTACGGAGAGCTTTCTCCGATGTTCAGAGGCTTGAGCAGATTCATGCCACTGACTTCGTTGTGGACCTCATTGAAAGGCGCCTAGGGAAGCGCACTGATCGGAAGAAAAAAGAGGCGCTTAAACAAAAGCTCTCGGACATTTCGATTCGGAAGGAAGATATGAAGGCGTTTTCAGCTCGAAGATCCCTCTATGTCGATTCGAACCATCCGCCACAACGTGATCTCGATGATCAGGGGGTATGGTCTAAATCGGTCTATGAAGACATTGAATATTGGATTGACCAATTTGATTCAAGAAGTGGATATCACATTCGTGAACCCGAGCAAGAAAGGCAGCGAATACGGAGCTTGCTCAAGGTTGCGCTCGAGAAGGCAAAGCTTGAATTGGTAGAGTTCGGAAAAATGACGAAGTCACCACGGTTTATCGACCCACAACCAATTCTTGACGAGGTATTTTCAAAGCTTGATCGAGGTCCAAAATCTGCCGAACAAGAAGCTAAGTATGAAGAGTTCAAGAACGGCTTCCAAATGGCGACTGTTCGAAACGAATGAATTTTCTCCAATGGTTTTCACCTCCTGTAACTCTTCGTGACTGTCGCGGTGGCGCACCCACATAACTAGCTCTTTCCGGTCAGACTCTCAATGAATACGTAGATCACCAGTACGCTGATGATCAGCACGAACACCCGCAGCACCCATAGCACGATCCTCATGGATCGGCTCAATTGGAGACGAGGCAGGGGTTTGGAGACCGCGGCGGTCAACTGGTCGGGCTCCAGGGCCTCGATGAGCTGGCTTTCGTGATGGCCCTCGGGCCGGTATTCCGTTTCGTCCTGCATGGGTTGGCTCCGGTTCTAGTGGCCCTTGCCGTGGAAGGTTTGCAAAAAGGCGAGAATCGCGTAGCTACTGCCGGCCGCAGTGACGAGCACCGTGATGAAAATGCCGAAAAGGTTTGTCAGCCGGGTGTTGACGTTCGATCCCATGATTTCCCGATCGTTGGCAAGAATGAGCAGGAAGACCAGTGCAGGCGGCATCAGCACAGTCGCCAGAAGGTTGGCGTTCAGGGAAATGGCCAGCAGCGGGGTGCCGGGAATCAGGACGATCAGGCCAGCCAGCGCGGCCACCCCGATGTTCGCCAGGTGGAATAGCGGTGCTTCGCGGAGGGATCGGTTGAAGCTGTGACCTGTTCCCCCCGCGACTTCCGAGACGGCATAGGCCGTGCTGGCGGAGATGGTCAGCATCGCCACCGCGCCCGCCTCGATCAACCCGAACGCGAACAGGACCGCCGCCGGACGGCCGATCAGCGGCAGGAGGGCCTGCGGAAACCCGGTGCCGCTGAGATTTTGCGACATGTCGATGTGATGGATGAACAGCGGGGTGGCCGCCACCAACGTCGCGCAGCCCGCAATCGCGGCCAGCACCGTACCGATCAGGGTGTCGAGCCGCCCTTGCGGAATATCCCGCGGGGTAAGGCCCTTGTCGGCCGAAGCACTCTGTTGGAAGAAGAGCATCCACGGCGTCACGGTCGCCCCGATATTGGAGGCCAGGATCAAGAGGAACTCCGAGGCCGGCCCCTTGGGAAAGGGCGTCCAAGTCAGCAAGGCGTGCCCCAAGGCCTGAGGCGAGGGCCGGGCAAAGACGGCGACGGCCACGAACACCAGATTGAACAGGGCGAGCCCCATGCTGAGACGCTCCCAGCGGGAGTAGCGGCTGCCGCAAGCGCTCAGCACCACCAAGCCCACGGCGCAGGCCACCGCGACAGGGGCGGAGATCCCGAAGAATCCCATGCCGATGCGGATCGCGATCACCTCGGTGATGAGCGTGATGAGATTCGTCACAAAGAGGTCCCCGGCGGAAACCCACCCCCAGAAGGGACCGAACCGCTGGAAAATCAGCTCTCCGTAGCCCCGGTGAGTGACCGCCCCCAGCCGCATCGACATCTCCTGGACGACATAGGCGGCGACGAACGTGAGGGCGATGAAGGGCAGGAAAAAGCCGATCCCATAGGTGGCCCCGCTGACCGCGTAGGAAAGCATGCTCGGCCCGTCGTTCTCCCCCAGCATGGCCAACACTCCCGGCCCGAGCAAAAGCCACGCCACCATTGCCGGGCGCCCCCCACGCCGCGCGTTCAGGACCCGGGTCCGGTCCTGGGACCGGTCACGATCCTCATGAGTAAGATCCCCGCCCGCTCCGGATGCCTGCCCATCGGATTTTAATAGACCCTTCTCGTTTCTGAGCATGTTGGTTTATTCCATCCCGGCAAGCCGATCGGGTTCGATCCGGCCGAGCCGGTCTTTACCAATCCGAAGGAGGGAGCCGAAAAGCGCATGGGAAATGTGGCCGCCGTCCAATTGGCTGATCGGCATCAGGTTCCGCGAGGTCATGATCAGGCCCAGCCATCCGGCGAAGGCGAGCGGATGGAGCACCAAACCGTCCCCGTTCAACGCCGATGCGCCCAGGGATAGAAGACCAATATCGATTATTAAGCTCCTTCCTTCTTCACCTTCGCCGAACTCTTTCTCTGACCAGCGGAAACCTTGCCACGGGCCGCAGTGCTAAGCTTGCGACGCTTTCTGGGAACTTTGGGAATCACCTCTATCTTTCTAGGCAGAGATCCAAATAGTGCGAAAGCATCCAGTTCAAACTCAATCTTGCGGACCTTGGCGAGGAAACTCTCCTTCTTTTTGATCAGCTTGGAGGCCTTACGAAGGTGCGAGGCGGTGAGATGGGATAAACTCATTTCGGAAGCATACAGGTTTCGATATCCGAAGCGAGAATGACTCGATCATTGGGAGTAGTCATAATTTACGACGAGGGCGACTTTAAATCCCTCCTCCACGCAAGGCGACGCTATTGAGATGAGCGCGACGATGAAGTGCGTCCTGGGCTGCGGGCATATTTGAAGAAATTCCCTTCCAGACCTTTAAAGCGGGGGTCTGAAGGGCTCGTCCAAAGGAGAAGCTGAACTTCCAGGACGAGTTCGCTTCGGCGCAAATCGCGCTCAATCGCTCGGTGGCGGCCTCATCGCTTTGGCCTCCGGAAAGAAACACAATCCCGGGGACCGCCACGGGCACGGAACGACGAAAGCAGCGGAGGGTCGCCTTTGCCACCTCGACCGGACCAGCCTGCTCCGCATGTTCGGTGCCGGAAACGATCATATTGGTCTTGAGCAGCATTTGCTCCAATCCGACCCGATATTCCAGGAGGGCATGGAAGACATGCTCCAAGGTTTCGGAGGTGGCCTCTTCGCAACGGGCCAGGGAGTGGTCGCCATCCATGAGGATCTCCGGCTCGATGATTGGAACCAGTTCCACTTCCTGGCTTAGAGCGGCAAAAAGGGCTAACGCGCGGGCATTTGCCGCCATACACGAATGCGTGGGAGTCTGGTCGCCGATCACGATCAAGGCGCGCCACTTGGTGAACCGTGCGCCGAGTTTCCGATATTCGGCAAGCCGTTCGCGAAGCCCATCGAGTCCCTGGGTGATCTTTTCGCCAGTAAAACAGGGCAATGACATCGTTCCCTTGTCTACCTTGATACCCGGAATGATCCCAAGCTTGTCGAGGGCTTCCGGCATCGGAACGTCTGCGATCTTTTGGCGGATCGTTTCGTCGAACAGGATCACCCCGCTGATGAATTCAGCCAGGCCGGGAGTCGTGAATAGCATTTCCCGATACGCTTGGCGGGTTTGATCGGTGGAGGGGATTCCAAATTCCCTGAATCGCTTCTCGATGGTGGGAAAGCTCTCGTCGGCGGCCAAAAGTCCCTTGCCGGGCGCCAGGAGCGCCTTCACCGTCGCTTCCATGGCAGAACCGCTCATGAGTTGAGGCGGTCCAATTTCGCAGAAGTCCTGGCAGCCTGGAGCATTTGATCGTGTCCAGCTTCCTGGCTGCCTTGTTCGACGAGTTGGGCGCTTTCACTTTGGCCATCTGCATTCTCGTCTTCGCTGGAGGAGTCCTCTACTTGGTGGCCGGTCGCGCCCGGGATTCGGTCCCATCCTTCCGCCTGGGGGATCGATTCCAGCAGAATATCCTGCGCGTCGGCTTCGGGACCACCGGTCAATTCCCGCTTGGCCTGCTCGTAGTCGGCTTGCGACACCTGCGACGAGGTGTGGCCCGCGATCAGGGCCAATTCCTCCGCCCGCCTCTGCACCATTTCGGCAGTTACCAGACCGATGCCAGCGGAGTTCTCGGTTAAAACGCCTTGATTGAGAGGATTATTTTTCATGGATTTCTAATGGGTAAGGGAGCTGGCATTCGTAATGCGGCTCTTCTGTGGGAAGGGTCGTTCGTTTCTTGCGTAGGATACGTCCGAATGACCGGAGGCGCTATGGGGCATTACCCGGCACCTGCGGGAATCTGATCGGAGGAGGGGGGCGCGATATTTTGAAGTGGCCTCATACGAGGCCCATCTGCGACCTAAATAATTGTCACTTGGACGCTGTTTTCGATGATTCCATGGGAGATCGCATAACGCGTCAGACCGGCGGTGTCGTGGATGTTCAATTTATCCATCAAATGCTGCCGGTGTTTTTCCACCGTTTTGATGCTGATACCCAGATCGGCTGCGACTTTCTTATTGGGAGCGCCCTCAGCGATCATCTGGATGACTTCCATTTCGCGTGAGGTGAGGCCTTTGACGATTTTCTTGCTGAATCGACTCTTCGACGGACTGGCCTGAGGATGCCGTCCTGAAATACACTTGGATATGGAGGGGCTGAAAAAGGTGTTTCCTTTTTTGACTTCCCGAATCGCCTTGGAAAGAACCTGGGCGGAAGTCTGCTTGATGAGGAATCCGCTGGCACCCGCATCCAGAGCACGATCAACATAGGGATCATCGCTGTGCGCCGAAAGTACCAGCACCTTGGTTCCAGGGAGTCTCTCAAGAATCTGTCGCGTCGCACCCACCCCATTGAGCTGGGGCATCGCGATGTCTATCACCACGAGGTCCGGCTTGTGCTTATCGGCCAGCTCGATTGCCTCCCTGCCATCACAAGCTTCGCCCACTACCCTGATATCGCTTTCCAGCTCCAGTAGGGCGCGAAATCCCTCCCGGACAATCATGTGATCGTCGACGAGTAAAACCGTGATCGGGTTCATCGACGTGAAGGTTTTTTATCCGCTTGAAAAGGAATCTGGATTCCGATGGTGGTGCCTTTGCCGGGTGCCGAGGTCACGCTGAAACGTCCACCCACCATCTCGACGCGTTCCCGCATGCCGATCAAGCCCAGTCGCTTGTTCTTTCTTGAAAGCAAGGTGCGGTCCACATCAAAGGATAGCCCATTATCGTGAATGTGCATCTCGACCCCATCCGAGACCTTCGCAATGGTCAGGGTGATATGGGTGGCCTTGGCATGCTGGCCCACGTTGGTCAGGGCCTCCTGCGCTACCCGATAAAGCACAGTGCGCTTGTCGCCGTTCAATTGTTCAACAGCCGCAAAGACGGTGAAATGAACCAGAACACCCGTGCGCGCAGAAAAACTCTTCAGATAGGACTGAAGCGCCGGAATGAGTCCCAGATCATCCAGAATCGAGGGCCGCAATTCGCGCGCGAAGCGATGCACCAGATCGACCGATTTTTCCACCATCCGTTGCGTATTGCGGATCGTCCGGTTCAAACTGATGCCGCTGAGCGCAGCAGCGTTCTTCAAAGTCGCCAAATGAGCGTTGATCCCCACCAGCATTTGGGCGATCTGATCGTGAAGCTCCCGACTGATGAGCTTTCTTTCTTCTTCCTGGGCGGACAAGACCTGATGGGAGAGATGCCGCAGCCGTTGCTCCATGTCATGGGACTGTTTCAATAAGAGCCGATGATGCTTCTCGCTGGCAATTAAGGCGGCTTCTGCCGAATGACGCTTTGCAACTTCGCGTTTCAGGCGTCCACTTCCCTCATCACTCGGCGCCAGAGCCTTTAGAAAGAAGGGCGTCGATTGATCGCGGAGTTCCTCCAATTTCGTGACGGAGCAGTTAACCGGAGTGAGCGTCGTCAAAGCGTGTTCATGAATCCGCGCCAGGTCGATGGTCTCAAGTCCTAGTCCGATAGCATCGCATCCCAGTCCATCGGCCGCCCCCACTCCCTGGCGCGAATTTCCCTTGAGACAAATGCGCAATGCCTTCAGATACCGCCGCGAAAAGGTGATCGTTTTACTATTCAACATGCCATTTGCCTCGAATGAGGTTTTCCGTGGGGCGCCAGAGAAACAGGGCAGCAGTCTGGCAACGCTGCATCAATAACATCGCATCGCTCCCCCTTTGTGTCCAATGGGGTTAATACCTCCCCTGTACACCCCATAGCTTTGCCCAGCCCTTATCGTCCAAGCTGCTGCCGTGCACAGCCCCCTTTCAAAGTATTGTTCACAAAGAGGGCTCCTGATCGTTTTCCCCAGAAAGTCGAAGTTGATCGGCATTGCCTCCGATCACGGAGGATATGAGTTAAAACAGCATTTGCTCGGAACATTGCGAGAAGTCGGATACGAAGTGATCGATTTCGGCGACCGCAAGCCGAAGGCAGACGACGACTATCCTGACTTCGCCCTTCCGCTGGCCCGAGCGGTCTCCACCCGTGACGTAGAAAGGGGTATTGCCATCTGTGGCAGCGGGGTGGGAGTGACGATTCTTGCCAACAGAATTCCGGGAGTCCGGGCATGCCTCATTCACGACACGTACTCGGCACGGCAAGGTGTGGAAGACGACGACCTGAACATGATCTGTCTCGGCGGCCTGGTGATTGGACATGCCATGGCCTGGGAGCTGGTGCAGACCTTTCTCTCCGCAAACTTCAGTGGGGCGACTCGCCATCGGCGGCGTCTGGCCAAGGTCGCGGAATTGGAAAATCATCAGTAATCGGGATCCTGAAACGGCAATTCCAGATCATCCCGCAAGGAACGTATGCCTCTTCCCCATCACATCGATCATCCGAGATATAGTCTCCTTCCCACGGAAATCGACGGCTTCGACTCCCTGGCCGAACTGGCCCTCGATATCCGCTGGTCCTGGAATCATTGCGCTGACACGGTATGGCGAGAACTCGATCCCGAACTGTGGGACCTCACCCAGAATGCCTGGGTAGTGCTCCAGACCGTGTCACGGGATCGGCTTGAGCACGTCCTGGCCGATCCCGCCTTCCGCAAGAAAGTGAATGACCTGCTGGAGACCGAACGCCAAATCCGGGAGAAGCCCGCTTGGTTTCAGAAACATCATCCGCAAGTGCCCCTGACCTGCGTGGCCTATTTCAGCATGGAGTTCATGTTGAGTGAGGCTTTGCCCATTTATTCGGGCGGGCTCGGCAACGTCGCGGGGGACCAACTCAAGACGGCGAGCGATCTCGGCGTGCCCGTGGTGGGTGTGGGATTGCTATACCAACAAGGCTACTTCCGCCAAATCATCGACAAGGATGGCACTCAGCAGGCCCTGCACCCTTATAACGACCCCGGGCAGTTGCCAATCACCCCTCTGCGCCAGGCAAATGGGGATTGGCTTAGATTGGAGATCACGCTGCCCGGTTACACTCTCTGGCTACGGACCTGGCAGGTCCAAATCGGGAGAGTCACGCTCTACCTTCTGGACAGCAACGATGCCGGCAACTTTCCCGCGCATCGCGGCATCACCAGCGAACTCTACGGAGGCGGCCCGGAGGTGCGCCTGAAGCAGGAATTGCTGCTCGGAATCGGCGGATGGCGCCTGCTCACGGCACTCGGCCTCCGGCCCGAAGTTTGCCACCTGAACGAGGGGCACGCCGCCTTTGCCGTATTGGAGCGAGCCCGCTGTTTCATGGAGGAGACGGCGCAACCCTTCGAGGTTGCCCTGGCTGTCACGCGGGCCGGGAACGTCTTCACCACGCATACGGCCGTCTCCGCCGGATTCGATCGCTTTGATCCGGCTCTGATCGACCAATATCTCGGGTGGTACGCCGAGCAAAAACTCGGCATCACCCGCCACGACCTGCTGGCCTTGGGCCGCGTCAATCCCGACGACGCTTCAGAAAGCTTCAACATGGCCAATCTGGCGATCCGCGGTAGCGGAGCCGTCAACGGAGTGAGCCGCCTGCACGGCGAGGTTAGCCGCCATCTCTTTGAACCTCTTTTTCCGCGCTGGCCCACAGATGAAGTGCCCGTCAGCCATGTCACCAACGGCGTCCATATGCCGACTTGGGACTCGGCGGAAGCAGACCATCTTTGGACCGAAGCCTGTGGAAAAGACCGATGGCTGGGAACGATGGATAATTTGGAAAAAGGTATCCGCAGTCTCTCAAGTGCCCGCCTCTGGCAATTCCGTAACACCGCCAGGAAGTCCCTGGTCGAATACGCCCGCAAGAGAGTCACCAGGCAGTTGGCCGTCTCCGGTGCGACTCCAACCGACATCGATGGGACCAAGCATCGATTCGATCCCAATGCCTTGACGCTCGGCTTCGCAAGGCGTTTCGCCAGCTACAAGAGACCGAACCTGCTGCTGCACGATCCGGAACGGCTGCTTCGCCTCCTGACGAATCCACAACGCCCGGTGCAGCTCATCATCGCCGGCAAGGCTCATCCCGCCGACCTGCCGGGGCAAGCCTTGATCCATGAATGGATCCTATTCATCCGCAGACCGGAGGTGCGTCCGCATGTCATGTTCCTCAGCGACTACGACATGCTCTTGACGGAGCATCTCGTGCAGGGGGTCGATCTCTGGGTCAATACACCCCGGCGGCCCTGGGAGGCATGCGGGACGAGCGGGATGAAGACTCTGGTCAACGGCGGCCTCAATCTCTCGGAACTGGATGGTTGGTGGTCGGAAGCCTATTTGCCGGATCTTGGCTGGGCAATCGGCGACGGCCAGGAACACGGGACCGATCCGAACTGGGATCATGCCGAAGCGGAGATGCTCTATGAAGCCCTGGAACGGGAGATCGTCCCGGAGTTTTATAACCGCGACGCGGACGGGGTTCCCCAGGCTTGGGTGGCCCGCATGCGCGAAAGCATGGCGCGGTTGACTCCCCGATTCTCCGCGAATCGCTCGGTACGCGAATACACCGAACAATACTATCTTCCCGCAACTGCAAGTTACCAGTCTCGCGCTGCCAATAACGGTGCCATCGGAAGACAACTAGTCGATTGGCGGCGTAACCTGGAAAAGAACTGGCCCTCCGTCCGCTTCGGCGAAGTGGATGTGGAAACGCGCGGTGACGGCCATCTTTTCGAGATTCGGATCGATCTTCATGACCTCGATCCCCGGGCGGTGCGGGTCGAACTTTACGCCAATGGGATTTTGGGAGGTCCATGCGTGCGAAAGGAAATGAGCCGACGCCCAATACCCGACGCCGCCGGCAGCTATATTTACAGTGCCGAAGTGCCTGCGGCCCGTGCGCCGGCCGATTACGTGGCGCGAATTCTTCCACGCCACGACAGCGTCATTAGCCCCCTGGAAGAGGCGCGCATCTTGTGGCAGCGGTGAACGAACGGCGAAACCCATCTCGTAAGCGCGAGGCAGTTCCGAAAAACAATCTTGAGAAAAAGGCAGGCCTTTACCCCATAGGCAGACATCATCTGATCGCTTTATTCTGAGCCAAGGGCAGCAGTGAGCTACCAAACGGCCGTCTGCCATTCGGAATACAGACTTTTAACGCAAGAAAATCGCAATGAAATTAACTGAAGCCATCTATGGGCGCCGCTCTACGCGCGTCTTCTCAAAACAGCCAGTGACAAAGTCGCTTTTGGAACAGTTGGTTGATTCCGCCATTCAAGCGCCAAGCGCCCGCAATCAGCAGCCGTTGGAATTCGTCATTATCCAAAACATCCCTCTGCTCGGCCAGATTTCGGAATCCTCCAAAGCCCATATCAGGGGGACGGAGAAGGGTTTATTGGTTCTTCACCCGCATGATACCCTGAACGATCCCGACTTTCACGTTTTCTATCATGCGCCATCACTCATTGTCATCTCGGCTGAGCAAGGGGACTGGGCGGTCGAAAATGTGGCGCTGGCAGCAGAAAACCTAATGCTGGTGGCTCATGCGAATGGGCTAGGAACTTGTTGGATTGGTCTTGCTCAAGACTGGCTTGGCACCGCCGAGGGCAGGAGGGCCATTGGCGTCCCCGAAGGGTTCTTGCCTGTTGCGCCGATTATCGTGGGGCACCCGGTTGGGGACGTGCCGCCGGTTCCCCGCAATCCGGCCCGACTGCGTTGGATTAATTGACAGGCAGAGTACAACGCCTTGGGCTCATTTCGAGCAATCGGAGAGTTCTCGCGTTAACCCTTGATCTGTTCGCCTCGACTGAGATCGATGGTGGGAGTTTCGCCCCCCGTGCCAGCCTTGCCAGCCATCCTGAATCTCAACGCTCGCCCCATGGGTTACAAACCCCATTCCGGCGTGGCAGTGGATCGCCTATCGTTGAAGCGGCCACATCCCGGACATTCCATTTTGCATGATTGATAGAACGGACGGCGCATCCCGTGTCGCGAGTGCGATCCAGGGTCGTCGCCCCTTCTGAATAGAGGTCTTTTGATTTCAAAACTCGGTGCCTTCACCATTTCCATGCTGCAAGAAATTAGCAGTTTGGTGTGGATGGTTAGGGAGACGTCCTCTGAAATTGGTGAACGGCTTGCGAAGCATCGCTCCCCCCTTCGACTGGAATACCTTTTCTATCAGAGCAATCGGGTGGGTGTGGGGTCAATTCCCATGGTCTGCCTTCTTTCCGCGTTTGTGGGACTCACCTTGGCCTTGCTGACAGGCTACCAACTCCAGCAATTCGGCATCGTCGCCCTGGTTCCAGCGGTGGTTTCCGTCTCTTTCACACGGGAAATGGGGCCCCTATTTACCGGCATTGTCCTGGCCTCTCGAATCGGAGCCGCCTATACCGCCGAGCTAGGCGCCATGACCGCCGGGGGAGAAGTGGACGCCATCGAAGGAATGGGCATTGGAGCGCTGCGTTATCTGGTCACCCCGCGGATTCTAGCCATCTTTTGCCTTACGCCCTGCCTGACCATCATTTCCGTGGTTTCAGGAATTGTAGGCGGGGCCTTCATATCAAGCCTCATGCTTCAACTCAGCTATGGATACTATTTTGACCAAGTAATGAGGGATCTTCTTTTGAAGGACCTAACGGCTGGAATCGTGAAGGCTTTCTTGTTCGGCGCCATCATCGGACTGATTGCCTGCTACAAGGGGTTGTCGGTAAAAGGCGGAGCGGTCGGGGTAGGCGTCGCGACGACTTCCAGTGTGGTAACCGCCATAAGCGCGGTAATCGCCTGTGATTCACTCTGCAATATCATGATCGTCGTCTTCTTCCCATGAGTTCAGCACCGACACCTCTGGTTGAGATGCGTGGCGTAAAGTTCCAGTTCGCAAACAAAGTGATTTTGGACGGCATCGACTTTTCAGTTCGTCCCCAGGAAGTTCTGGTAATCATGGGTCTCAGCGGCGGCGGTAAGAGCACGTTGCTGAGTATCTTAATGGGGCTCCTCAAGCCGAGTGGAGGTTCCGTCTGTTTCAAGGGCGAGGATCTGACAAAGCTCTCGCGTCCTAAATTGAATGAGGTGCGAACCCACATCGGAATGGTCTATCAAAATGCTGCCCTGATTAGCTCCATGACCGTCCGGGACAATGTCGGGCTGCCGCTCAAGGAGCTTTCGGATAAAAAAGCCAAGGAGATCGATCGAATTGTCGATCAAAAGCTGGAACTTGTGGAGCTAACGGAGGCCAAGGACAAGCTTCCCTCCGAACTCAGCGGTGGAATGCAAAAGCGAGTGGGCTTGGCACGGGCTCTGGCGCTGGAACCCGAGTTGGTGCTCTTCGATGAGCCCTCAGCGGGATTGGATCCGATCACCGGCAAACACATTGACGATCTTATCGTTCAATTGCGCGACAAGCAGGAGGTGACATCAATTGTCGTCACCCATGAAATGGACTGTGCATTTGCCGTGGCGACATGCATGGCCTTTCTTCATGGAGGAAAAATCATTTTTGAGGGAACACCCAAAGAGTTTCGGCAATCAAGGATCCCCATCATTGAAAAATTCCTTTCGCCTTACTTGCAGCGCGATCACGCCACCCCGTAATTTATGCAAATTCACAGATCTGAAGTTGCGACCGGTATCCTCGTTTTGGTGACTTTCGGATTTCTAATTACGATTCTTTTTATTCTTGGAATGCCCGGCGTCCTCAAGCCGCTTACGACCTATCGGATCTACTTCGACAATGCCAATGGGATCCGTCCCGGAGCGCCAGTCCTGCTGGCGGGGCGGGAGATTGGTAAAGTCACGGCCCTCGAGTCTCCAGTGCCGCTGGAAAGCCGCCCGAAGGGACATCCCGACTATGAGGTATTAATCGAGGTGCGGGTTGGAAAGGAAGACCAAATCTATTACAACGACACGGTTCAATTGACGCAACAGGGCCTCATGGGGCAGCAGATCATTGACTTCAAGCACGGCGACGAAAGCAGCGGATTGGCAGAAAATGGTTCAACATTTGTCGGGGAGCGAATTCCCGGCATTCCCGACCTAATGTCCGATATGACATATCTGACCGGACCCGCCTCCGATCTGGCTCTCACCATCAAAAACGCCAAAATTCTTATGGAGACACTGAACCATTCGCAGATTCCGCAGGTGATCAAGAATACCGAGCAGTTGACGGATACACTCAAACGGCAACCGTGGCGACTCATTTGGCCCAGCACCAAGTCCTATGGGGACGATAAAAGGCCCTCACCGGAGAAAGGGAAATAATGGTTTCATCCGAGGTCTTATGCCCTGCGGAGTGTTTTCATGCAGGGTCGAAAGCGCTTACTTATTTTCTAGGATGATTTTTAATGCGCGCTCCCTGCCCGCATTTCCGAAGGTGTCATAGGCCCGCATGATTTCATCGAGGTTGAAGTGATGCGTGATGAGCTGTCCCGGCTTGAGCTTGCCCGCAAGAAACGTCTTGAGCAGAAGTGGCGTGGTCACCGTATCGACAAGCCGAGTCGTGATGGTGATGTTTTTTGGCCAGAGCTTTTCGAGATGCAAAGCCACGCTCGTTCCGTGAACGCCGATATTGGCGAGGTGGCCGCCAATGCCGATGATTTCCTGGCAGATGTCGAAAGTGGCGGCGTTGCCGACGGCTTCAATGGCGACTTCGACTCCCCTGCCCGAGGTCAGGGCCATGACCTTTTCCACGGCCTTCCCATCGGCACTATTGATCACCGTAGTGGCTCCCAACCGTTTCGCGACTTCCAGACGGTTGTCGTCAAGATCGATGACGATAAGGTGTGCCGGAGCATGGAACTGCGCCGTTAGCAGTGTTGCAAGGCCTACCGGGCCGGCCCCGACGATTGCCACCGCGTCCCCGAGTTTGACGGCTCCGTTAAGCACCCCGCATTCATAGCCGGTAGGCAAAATATCGCTTAACATCACCATGGCATCCTCATCCGCAGCCTCTGGAATTGGATAAAGACTGGTATCCGCGAAGGGAATCCGGACAAACTCCGCCTGTGTTCCATCGATAGTGTTGCCCAAGAGCCATCCGCCGTGCTCGCAGTGGGAGGGCATCCCACGCCGACAATACTCGCACTTACCGCATGCCGTGATACATGAAATCAAGACGCGATCCCCCTTGTGAAAGAGGCTCACAGCCATTCCAGTCTCTTCAACAATCCCGATGCCTTCATGGCCCAAGATGCGGCCTTCGGTGACGGTTTGAACATCTCCCTTGAGGATGTGCAGGTCCGTGCCGCATAGGGTGGTCTTGGTGATCCGCACTACCGCGTCAGTGGCCTCTCGCAATAAGGGCTTAGGCACTTCTTCCAGCCCCTTCTTGCCCGGGCCGCGATAAACGAGCGCTTTCATGCTCTGATGTACTCTTTAAAAGTGCTTCACCGGGCTAACTGTTTGCGGATGGATTTCAATTCCAGCCGCCGCTTCGCCGTAACCTTGGGATAGGCCATATTGAGTTCGCCAAAGGTATCCAGAACAATTCTGGAGACGATCAAGCGGGCATTCTCCTTATCGTCGGCCGGGACAATGTACCATGGAGAATGTTGAGTGCTGGTCGCGCTGAGGCACTCTCCGTAAGCCTTCATGTAGTGCTCCCAGTATTTGCGTTCGTGGACGTCCGCAAGGCTGAATTTCCAATTCTTGTCCGGCTCATCAATCCGCTCCCGGAATCGCCTCGCCTGCTCTGCTTTCGATAAGTGAAGGAAGACTTTGATGACCCGGGTGCCGTTACAGTGGAGATGCTCCTCCAGGTTCATGATGGAACGGTACCGCTTCTTCCAGATGGTTTTCTCATCGATCAGTTCGTCGGGAAGTCTTTGGCTGCGGAGAATCTCCGGATGCACCCGCACGATAAGCACCTCTTCGTAGTAGGAACGATTGAAGATTCCGATCCGACCGCGCTCGGGTAGACGGCAGTTCGAACGCCATAGAAATTCATGCTCGAGTTCCTCGGGACTGGGCTGCTTAAAGCTGAACACCTCGCAACCTTGCGGATTTACTCCGGACATAACGTGCTTGATCGCCCCATCCTTGCCGGCGGCATCCATTCCTTGGAAAATCAGCAGCACCGCATACTGATTGGATGCGTAATGGAGGTTTTGCAGCGCGGTCAACTCCTCCACATGTTCCGCCAAGCATTCCCGATACCGTTTCTTCGACTTGAAAAAGGGCTTTACGATCGTCGGCCATTTTTCGAGGTTCACCTCTTTTTCGGGTCGCACCCGGAATTCCTTCGAATCGATTTTTGTCTTCATTTTACCTCTGCCTTCACGGGTTTCTTTCTGCGAACATCCTTCTCCGCCTGGCTCCAATCCCGAGCCGCATGGCCGTCATGGCGGCCCTCTTGTTCGTAAAGTTCATAGGCCCGCGTGGCGATCTGCGGGGTCAAATCGGAGGGTGCTTTCGGTTTGACTGGGTCGAAAATCCGGTAGGCGAGCAGTTTCAGGCGGTCATTGACCAGGAACCAGAGGAGGGCGTAGCCCCAAACGAAACCGGCCCAACCCCAACCCAGGGGCGTCATGAATAGCCCATAGACCGCGATCAGCGTCGCGATGGTTTGGGTTCCGAGCACCGCGATCCAGAGGATCTTCGCCGGACGGATCGACCAAAAGGGACCGCGGGTACGGGTGAGGAAGATGGTGAGATGGCCGGCCACCGAGAGCTTCAAATACATCAGCGTCTGGATGTGGGCGCGATCGAGGTGAAAGACCCGCTCGCCGAGATAGAACAAGCCGAAGGCGGAGATTACTCCGATGATCCCCAGCACCGTGGAGATCCCCAACACCATCCGCATGTTCCAGGCCTCAGGCTGATCCTTATAGTGGACGTTGTCGTAGGCGATGGAGAGGATGGCGCCGTCGTTGAGCAGGGCCAGCATGACGATCATCACCGCCGTGAGGGGATAGAAATTGAAGACGAGGATGGCCAACGTCATGAAGAAGAGGACGCGTAGGGTCTCGGCGATGCGGTAGATGGCATAACTGTTCATCCGCTGGAAGATCCGGCGGCTTTCCTTGATCGCATCGATGATCACGGAGAGGCCGGGCGTCATCAGGACAATGGCGGCCGCCGCCCGCGCCGCATCGGTCGCGCCGGAGACGGCGATGCCGCAATCGGCCTTCTTCAGGGCCGGGGCGTCATTGACGCCGTCGCCGGTCATGCCGACGATGTGGCCGCGCTTTTGCAGGACATCGACGATATGGAACTTGTGCTCGGGGAAAACCTGGGCGAAGCCGTCGGCCTTCTCGATTGATTCGGCCACCTGCGCACTTTCTTCTTTCTTCGAGTCGCCGAGGGCGGCGGCATCGAGGATGTTGACACCCATCTCCAGCTTCTTGGCGGTCTCCTTGGCGATGGCGAGGGCATCGCCGGTCACCATCTTGATTTTGACTCCCATTTGACGGGCGGTGGCGATGGTGGTCTTGGCGTCTTCCCGAGGGGGATCGAACAAGGGCAACACGCCTATAAACTGCCAAGGCCCCTCCCCCTCGGCCCGAGCGACGCCCAGGGCACGAAAACCCCGCGCAGCGAATGCGTCGACCGCCTGATCGACGTCCGCCTTCACCTGGCTAGCATTGGCCGATAATTGCAGGATCACCTGGGGCGCCCCCTTCGACACCTTGAAGGCCTTTCCGTCGGCCCCCTTGACGGCGGCCTCGGTTCGTTTATGGACTGGGTCGAAAGGTTGGAAGTGATCGACGTGGTACGCCTTCAGCGCGTCCTTGTCTTTGAGGCCGCCTAATACCGCGAGGTCGATGGTATCGTTGTTATCCGCCCGCGAGGCTAGAGCGCCATCGAGAATCACTTGTTCGGGAGGGATTCCATTCACGCAGAAAGGGTCGCCCAGCGTCAGCTTGTTCTGGGTCAGGGTGCCGGTCTTGTCCGCACAAAGGACATCGACGCCCGCCAATTCCTCGATCGCCACCAGTTTACTGACGATGGCCTGCTTCTTGGCGAGCAGGCGGGCCCCGACCGCCATGGTCACCGATAACACTGTCGGCATCGCCACCGGGATCGCGGCGACAGTCAGGACCAGTGCGAACTGCAAGGTCGTGAGGAGGCGATCCCCCCGAAAGATGGCGAAGGCGATGATAACCGCGACCAGAGTCACCGCCAGGATGATCAAATAATTGCCGATCTTCAGGACGGCCTTTTGGAAATGGCTGACGGTGTGGGCGGTATCGACCAGTTGCGCGGTTTTTCCAAAGTAGGTGTTGAGACCGGTGCCATAGACCAGAGCGCCAATTTCCCCCTGGCGCATGATCGAACCGGAGAAGACCGCCTCGCCGGGCTTTCGGGTGGCGGGTAACGATTCTCCCGTCAGTGCCGATTGATCGACCTCGATCGAATCACCCTCCAACAGACGAGCATCTCCGGGAACGATGTCGCCGAGCCGCAATCGGATGATGTCTCCCGGAACCAGTTCGCGGGCGGGGGGATTGATCCACTTTCCGTCCCGTTTGACCCGGGCTTTGATCGCCAGGGTCGCCTTGAGAGCCGCAATGGCGTTGCCCGCTTCGCGCTCCTCCCAGAATCCGACGGCGGCATTGGCCACCAATAACAGGAGAATGATGAAGAAATCGGGCCAGTGCCGGACCACGCCCGAGAGGATCACCGCCCCCTCGATCATCCACGGGATCGGACCCCAGAAATAGCTGAGGACTTTCAGAAGCAGATTTGTCTTCTTTTCCGTAATTTCGTTCGGTCCGTATTGGCTCAGGCGCTTTTTCGCCTCGGCCTCGGTGAGGCCCTCGGGCGAGGAGCCAAGCTTTTTCTCCACCTCGGCCATCGGCAGGTTTTTTAAATCGTCCTGCGGCTCGGGTTTAGCCCCTGGTTTCGATTCGGAAGGTTTGGATGGATCGGTGGAGGCTTTCATGATGGGTTTCCTTTGCTGGGTTAAATTTTCCCTGTGGGCTGGGCGGCGACACCTCCCATCGGCAAAGTGTCCGGCAGGTCAAGCTGGGCCACGCCGATGCGATTGTCGGCCATCCCGTAATAGACATCAAAGCGGTCCGGCAGACCGAGATCGTCGCGGCGATCGATGCCGGTGGGGAAGACGACATTGCCAATTGTTCCAATGCGCTCTTGCGAAAGCACCGGGCTTAATATCGGCTCGGCCGAACGATAGAGAACCTCGCGGGGGCGCTCTTTGGAGAGCACCATCATGCCTGCCGAATAGCAAAAATGGTGGGCATCGTTGCTCGATCCCGACATTTCACTGACCCCGTGATAGATGATCAGCCACCCGTGCCGGGTCAAGATGGGGGGAGTGCCCGCGCCAATTTTCAGGCGTGCCCAGGGAGCGACCGGCGCGGCCAGACGATGGTGGGAGTTAAAGAGACCGAGATGCTCAGGTTCCGCTCCCTCGCGGGGCATCGGACAATAGGAAATCCAAATGCTTTCATGATCGAGATCGACGTCCCGGGGGCCATCATGGCAGACGGTTTCCTCGGGACGGGTGCCGGGGAAAAGGGGCCGGTGCAGGAGGGCCATCTGCATCTTTCCGCAGTGGTTCGAAATCGCGACCGGAAAGAGACTGGCGTCCTTGTTGTCGACATGTACGAAATCGATGCCTTCATAAGGAGCAAAGGTGGCGAGGCCGAGTCG
>Ga0302308_10001197_pt1 | contig 21269 bp, 17 predicted proteins | sample III_Palsa_E3_3_FD_200531 | JGI IMG/M metagenome (GOLD analysis project Ga0302308, IMG submission 200531) | Peat permafrost microbial communities from Stordalen Mire near Abisko, Sweden - III_Palsa_E3_3 | ecosystem: Environmental > Terrestrial > Soil > Palsa > Peat permafrost | place: Sweden...
CCGTTGTAGAGCGGGCCGTTCATGCTGCCTTGCATGCCGGTCACGTGAAAGAACGGCGCGACCGCGAGCATCGTCAATTCAGGCTGCACCGTGAACCAGCGCATCGAGGCCACGAGCGTATGCATGACGGTGCGGTGCGTGTGCATGCAGGCCTTGGGCTCGCCAGTGGTGCCCGAGGTGTACGGCATCACGCATAAATCATCGGGACCTGCGCTCAGGGGCCCGGGAGACAGGCCGCTTGCGAGCGCGGCGCCCCAAAGCGTGACACCGGCTCGCGAAGGCTCTAGGCGCGGTGCGGCGATGAACTCCGGCACGGTGAGGGTCGTGGGCTGCTTCAGGTAATCCGAATAGGCGGCGACGAGCACATGCTCAAGTGCCTTCGAATCGAGCAGCGGATCGATGCGCGGGTACAATTCCTGTGAGACGATCGCGGTCGTAGTTCCGGCGTCTTTTGCGCAACGAAGAAATTCCTGCGTGAGGTACATCGGATTGAGGGGCACGACCACCGCGTTGGCGCGTAGGATGCCGTAATAGGCGATCACGAACTGCGGGCTGTTCTGCATGTACAGCAGCACGCGATCGCCCTTACGCACACCGCAGCGCTGCTCGAGATAACCCGCGATCCGCTGCGCTTCATCGAGAATCTCGGCAAAGCTGATCAGTGTGTCGTAATAGATGAGACCGGGTTTGGCCGGGTAGCGCTTTGCGGACACCTCGAGGTTGTAGAACAGGTTGGTTTCGGGCGCGTCCAGGTGCTGCCGCGAATGATCAGGCCAGTATTTGAAGTGTCTATCCGACATTGCGCATTCTCAGGCCGGCTTATAACGGGATAGCTCGAGCTTGCCGATCTGCGCGCGGTGCACTTCATCCGGACCGTCGGCGAGCCTCAGGGAGCGTGCGCCCGCATACGCGTGTGCAAGCAGGAAGTCCTGGCTGACGCCGGCCCCGCCGTGCACCTGAATGGCCCAATCGAGCACGCGGCAGGCCATCTGTGGCGCGGCGACCTTGATCATCGCAATTTCCTTTTTCGCTGCGCGGTTGCCAACCGTGTCCATCATGTAGGCCGCATTGAGCACGAGCCATCGGGCCTGATCGATCTCAATGCGCGCTTCGGCGATCCGCTCGAGCGTGACGCCTTGCTCCGAGAGGCGCCGTCCGAATGCAACGCGGCCGAGCGCGCGGCGGCACAGCATCTCGAGCGCGCGCTCGGCCAGACCGATGAGGCGCATGCAGTGATGAATACGGCCCGGTCCGAGCCGACCCTGTGCGATTTCGAAGCCTCGTCCCTCCCCGAGCAATAAATTCGTCGCTGGTACCCGCACGTCGGTGAATTCGATTTCGGAGTGGCCGTGCGGCGCATCGTCGTAGCCGAAGACCGAGAGCTGGCGCTTCACGGTGATCCCCGGGCTCTTTATCGGCACCAGGATCATCGATTGCTGGCTGTGGAGCGCGGCGCCGGGATTCGTCTTGCCCATGAAAATTAGAATCTCGCAGCGCGGATCTCCGGCGCCGCTGGTCCACCACTTGCGGCCGTTGATCACGTAGTGATCTGCTTCGCGTACGATCTCGGCCTCGATGTTGGTCGCATCACTCGAGGCGACTGCGGGTTCGGTCATCGCAAAGCCGGAGCGGATTCGGCCGTCGAGCAACGGTTCGAGCCAGCGCGTGCGCTGCTCCGGCGATCCGTAGCGAGCCAGCACTTCCATGTTGCCCGTATCGGGCGCCGAACAATTGAACGCTTCCGGACCCAGCGGTGAGCGTCCCATGATTTCGCACAGCGGCGCATACTCGAGATTCGTAAGACCGGCGCCGTATTCGGAGGCCGGCAGGAACAGATTCCACAGCTTCGCTGCGCGCGCCTCGCGCTTGAGCTCCTCAACGACTTCGGTTGCGACCCAGGGGTTCCCGCCGCGGCGGTTCCTGGCCAACTCGTCTTGAAATCGACTCTCGGCCGGATAAACGAAGCTCTCCATGAATGCGGAAACGCGTAGCTGCAATTCGCCGACCTTGTCGCTGTGCGAAAAATTCATTGCCGCCACCTGTCAGGTCACTTCGAACAGGCCTGCCGCCCCCTGGCCACCGCCAATGCACATCGTCACGACCACGAGCTTCGCGCCGCGCCGCTTGCCTTCAATCAGTGCATGACCCGTTAGGCGCGCGCCGCTGACGCCATAGGGATGTCCGACCGCAATCGCGCCGCCGTTGACGTTCAGGCGCTCGTCCGGAATGCCAAGGCGATCGCGGCAATACAGCACTTGGCAGGCGAATGCCTCATTGAGCTCCCAAAGATCGATATCGCCCACCTTGTAACCGGTACGCTCGAGCAGCCGCGGGACCGCGTACACCGGACCTATGCCCATTTCGTCGGGTTCGCACCCGGCAACTGCAAATCCTCGAAACAGCCCCAGGGGCTGCAGGCCGCGCCGCTCGGCGAGTTTTCGTTCCATGATGACGCAGGCGCTGCTGCCGTCAGAAAACTGGCTCGCGTTGCCCGCCGTGATGACGCCGCCCGGTAATGCTGGCCGGATCTTGGCCACCGCTTCGAGCGTCGTATCGGGCCGGATGCCCTCATCGGCGTCGATGATCGTTTCCCGCGTGATGATCGCGCCGGTCGCCTTGTCGAGCGCGCCCATGGTGGTCGTCATCGGCACGATCTCGTCCTTGAACTTGCCCGCAGCTTGCGCTGCGGCCGCGCGCAGCTGGCTGCGAACGCCGTATTCGTCCTGCGCCTGCTTCGAGATCTGGTAGCGCTTGGCCACGGTCTCAGCGGTTTGCAGCATCGACCAGTAGAGCGTCGGCTTGTGTTCGAGAATCCAGGGATCGGCCCGCATGTGGGTGTTGACTTCATTTTGGACGCAGGAAATGCTCTCAAGACCACCGGCGACCAGTACCTGAGCGCCCTCAGTCATAATTCGCTGTGCTGCGAGCGCGATCGACTGCAATCCGGAACTGCAGAAGCGGTTGATACTCATGCCCGCGGTCGTCACCGGCAGTCCCGCGCGCAGTGCGATCGCCCGCGCGATGTTCCCACCCGTCGTGCCTTCGCCGAAGGTTGATCCCATGATCACGTCCTCGACCTCCGCGGGATCGACGCCGGCACGTGCCACGGCGTGGCGCACGGCATGAGCGCCGAGCGTCGCGCCATAGGTCATGTTAAAGGCGCCCTTCCAGCTCTTACCAAGCCCGGTGCGCGCCGTGGAGACGATCACGGCTTCAATCACGTGGCGGATCCTCTGAATTCACTGAATGTTTTTCCTTCCTGGGCGAGTCGGGCGAGCAGCGGCGCAGGCGTCCAGAACGCGGCGTCTGCGCCGGGCGCTGCCGCGATGCGACTCAGCGTTCGCGCTACCGTGATCAATCCAACGCTATCCGCATAGAACATGGGGCCGCCACGGTAGGCCGGAAAACCATAACCGTTGAGGTAGACAATATCGACGTCCGAACTGCGCTGTGCGATGCCCTCTTCGACTATTCTGGCGCCTTCATTGATCAGCGCATAGACGCAGCGCTCGATGATTTCCGTATCCGATACTGGACGCGCTACGATGCCTCTTGCTTCGCGGAATCGTTCAATGATTGCGGTGACCGCCGGATCGGGTATTGCATCGCGCGCGCCGGCCTCGTAGCGGTAGAAACCCGAGCCGGTTTTTTGCCCGAATCGACCCGCCTCGCAGAGAATGTCGGCAACGTTCGAGAATTCCTGGTTGGGAAATTCCGCCGCCCGCCGCTTGCGAATCGCCCATCCGATGTCGAGTCCGGCCAGATCCGCCATGCGAAACGGTCCCATCGCCATCCCGAACTTCTGCAGCGCGGCATCGATCTGCTGCGGCAGCGCGCCGGCCACAAGCAGATCGTGCGCCGCCATGCCGTAGCGCGCCACCATCCGATTGCCGATGAAGCCGTCGCAAACGCCGGATACGACGGCGATCTTGCCGATTGTCTTGGCCAACGCCATTGCCGTGGCGAGCGTATCGCTTGCGGTTTTTGCCCCGCGCACGACCTCGAGTAGCCGCATCACATTTGCGGGACTGAAGAAGTGCAGGCCGATGACGTCCTGCGGCCGCTTCGTGAATTGGGCGATGGCATCGAGATTAAGCGTCGAGGTGTTCGAGGCGAGAATCGCGCCCTGCTTGACGATCTCATCGAGCCGCTCGAACACCTTCCTTTTGATTTCCATACTCTCGAACACGGCCTCGACCACCAGATCCACGTCGCGTAGGGGCTCGTATTGCAAGGTCGGCGTGATCAACCCCAGGCGCTGCTCGAGGCGCTCCTCGGTAATCGACCCCTTGCGCAGCGCACCCGCATAGTTGCGACGGATGTTGGCGAGGCCTCGGTCGAGTGCCTCCTGTGTCGTCTCTACGAGTGTGACCGGCAGTCCCGCATTGATGAAGCTCATCGTGATGCCGCCACCCATTGTGCCTGCGCCGACGACACCGACCCGCTTGATCGGGCGTGTGGCGATTGAATCGGGTATACCGTCGATGTGGGAAGCGGCGCGCTCGGCCTGGAAGATATGGCGCAGCGCCGCTGATTCAGGCGAAGCCATGAGCGTCACGAACAGCTGGCGTTCGCGCTTAAACCCAGCCTCAAAGGGCTCCTTGACCGCAGCCTTCAGCGCCTCTACACAGGCTGGCGGCGCCGGATAGGGGCCGGCGAGCCCCTTCACCGTATTGTGGGCAAATTGCAGGTAGGCTTCGGCGTCGGGCATGTTGATCTTGAGGTCGCGCACGCGCTTCGGACCGCGTCCCTCGGCGATCAACGTGCGCGCCAGATCGAGCGCCGCTGAGCGTAGATCACCGCTAGCTATCGCATCGAACAGCGCTGTGCCGCGCAGCTGTTCGGCGCGCACCGGATTGCCAGACACGATCATGTTCAGCGCCCGCTCGACTCCGACCACGCGCGGCAGCCTTTGCGTGCCGCCAGCCCCGGGAAGAATACCGAGTTTCACCTCTGGAAGAGCGATCTGTGCATCCGAGGTGGCAACTCGGTAGTGGCAGGCAAGCGCAAGCTCGACCCCGCCGCCCATACACACACCGTGGATGGCCGCGATGACCGGCTTGCTGCAGTCCTCGATTGTGCGCAGGACGCTGTGGAGGTTCGGGGCAGCAAATGATTTCGGCGTGCCGAATTCACGGATATCGGCGCCGCCGGAGAAGCCCTTACCTGAGCCAATGAGGACGATGGCTTTCACGGCCGGATCGGCCTCGGCGCGCGCCAGCGCGTCGACGATCAAACGACGCAGCTCGAGGCCGAAGCTGTTGACCGGAGGACTATCCAGGCGCAGAACGGCAACAGCGCCGCTGATTTCAAAATCCAAGTTAATCATTGGGCGACGCGCATCCCTGACGAGCTGCTGATCCCATGGGCCTAGTCTGACTCAGGGCGCAGGTTTCCCCTAGAACTTCACTCGTATGGTGGCGCCGAAGGTGCGCGGGTCGCCCACGAATGAATCAATCTGATTATTAAAGCCAGGGACGGCGAGGCCCTGGAACGGCGCATCAAAGGCGACCTGGAAGTAGCCCTTGTTGGCAAGGTTCTGGCTCCAGAGCTCAAGGGCCCACCTACCGTTTGGGGGGCCAATGCCGATGCGCGCATTCAAAATTCCGTAGCCTCCCTGAATCTTGATCGGGTCCAAATCCGAGCCTGTGTTGTACGAGGAGTTGTACTTGTCATCGGCACTGATCCGCAATGCCAATGATGAGGATAGCGGCACTTGATACGCCGCCGAGACCACCCCAGACCACAAGGGTGAGAAAGACAGCCGGTTGTTCTGGCGGTCCGTGGCAAACAGATACAGGGAGTCGCCGAAGTTCGTAATGAGCGTGTCGGCGTACACTACCCCTGCAGACATGCTCAGTCCGGACAGGGGCGTGAGCCACTCGAGATTCAGCTCGGCGCCCTTGGAGTTCACTTCCGGGAGCGAGCTGACGACGAAGACGATACCGGTAAAGGTGTTCAGCTGAAAATCATGGTACTGCTGATCAAACACGTCGGCATTGATACGCAGGGTTTTCTGGGCGAACTCGCTCTTCACACCGATTTCGTATGAGTTGACGGTCTCCCGCGGGAACTCGGTATCGAGGATGGGCGCCAGTGGATTGGCGGCGGCCGGATTGGTCACCCGCGCCAGATTGAATCCGCCCGCCTTCGTACCGTTGCCCCAGGAGGCGTAGCCCATCACATCGCCCGTGAAGCGATAGGCCAGTTTGACGGTGGCGTTGAGATTGTCCTCGCTGAGAGACTGATTATGCGTGACCCCCGCGAAGAACGGATTGAACGGTGTTGAGCAGCCATATCCCAACAACAGCGCCTGACTGTAGGGAAGCCCGGCTGAGGGCGGGGGTGCCGCCAGCAGCTGTCCGCAGGCCGAACCGCCGTCTGGGCTGTTGTAGTTGGCTGTCTCGTCCTTTGATTCATGCGTGAAGCGCAGACCTGCCGTGAGATCCAGCTGGTCGGTCAGCGAGTAGGTCTCGTTGGTGAAGAAGGCGAAGCTCTTCTCGGTCTGCTGGTAGGAATCCGCCTGCCCGGAAACGCCGGGGAGGAAGGTTTGTCCGGGTAGGTTACCGGTCAAATCCGTCAACAACAGGAAATTTGGCGGGCTGACACCCGCGGCCGCCGAGGCCGTCGCACCCAGAAACAGGTCGAATTGATCGTCGGCGAGAACTGTCGAAGTGAGAGTCAGCGGCTCTCTGTCGGCGAAACCGCCGATCAGCCAGTTGAGGCGCTCGGTCTTGCCCGCGAGCCGCAACTCCTCGCTGTACTGCTTGTAGTCGGTCACGTTGCCGTTGGCGGGCTCCTGCACGAGGGCAGCGTCGGAGTAATCCGGATCGTTGCCGGCGGCGACGCTGTTGACCCGCGCCGCGGTGATCGAGGTCAGCTGGGCGGCGCCCAATTTCCAGTCAAGCTGTGCGGAAATTCCGCGGTCCCAGATCTGCTGTACGATCGGGTAGTTCGCAAATGACTGCCCGTTGAAGGGACTCGTGGGTGTGGTCGGGAACAGCGGTTGTCCGGCTGTACCGCCGAGCGCCGGATTGCCCGCGAGCGCCGCGATGATCCCGGCAAAGGGGCCCGCATACACTGGCGTGGCTTGACAGCATGCCTCGTTACGGTGCGAATAGTCGCCGATAAACAGCACGCTGATGTCGTCGCTGGGAGTTATCAGGTACTGTCCGCGTACCGTGTAGAAGTTGCGGCTGTTGACTGCGTCGTCGGAGTTTCCGGGTCCCGTCTCGACGTCGAGGAAGCCGTCGCGCTTCTGGTAACCGGCGTACAGGCGGAACGCAGAGAAATCGCCCACCGGCCCGGTGATCGACCCGGACGCCTGCTTGTCGTCGAAGTTCCCGCCTGTGATCTCACCGGTCACTCCGAAGGTGGTCGAGGGGCGCTGGGTCACGATGTTGATGACACCGGCATCGTTGTTCTTGCCGAACAGTTCCCCCTGCGGACCTTCCAGCACCTCGATACGGTCGAGTTCGCCGAGATCGCCGAATCCGACGCCATTGCGCGGCCGATAGACCCCATCGATCACCACGCCGACGGAGGATTCGAGGCCCACGTTGTCACCGACGGTGCCGATGCCGCGGATGCGTGCCGTAGTCGAGCCTTCCGAGGTGGTCGAAGTTACGGTGAGGCCCGGAGTGAGCGCGGTCAGGTTCTTAATATCGGTCACGCCCGCGTCCTGCAGCTGCTGCTCGGAGAGCGCAATCACGGCGATCGGCACCTCCTGCAGGTTCTGCTGGCGCTTCTGCGCGGTGATGATCACTTCTGTGAGTTCGGTACCGCTTGCGGTCGCATCCGCCGCATGGCTGACGTTGCCGCCCGGGCCGAATGCGATTGCCAGTCCCAGTAGAGGCAATATCCCGTTGAACGCAAATCGCTTTGAGTTATGTTTTGTCGCGATGCCCGAAGTGACAACCATGGTGAATGCCCCCGTTCCTAGCGCCCAGGCGGCGGCCTGCAAGCCCCCGCGCAGCGCACCGCAGCCAACGCACCGCGATGATGCTCGCGGTGCCCCCCGGCAAATTGCCTAGGGGAAGCTTACGGAGAAGCCTCCAGCCAGCAGGCACTTGAGGCGCCAAACTGTTAACCTCAGACGCCAAAAGAACCTGTGGCGATAGCGCCACAGGCGGGGCAGGCTCCAGGACTGGCTGGCCGGAGATGCTGAGCAGCGCCGCGGGCCGCCTTGCAGGGCGGGGGCGGATCGACGGTTCCCTGTCTTTAGCGCTAAGCTCCTATGCGCGCTTCATTTACTGCTTCCGGCCCGGGGGGGTTGAAACGGTATGCGGACAGTCGCTGCGACGCAGCAGAACTCGGTATTGGTTACGTGGGTGAAGGCTATCGAGCGCGCCCTGGATGCCGCCGGATGCGATGGTTCCGCGCTACTCGCGGAGGCTGGATTCGACTCGAGTCATCTCGGCGGACCCGATGCCCGCTGCCCCCTCACCATGACCGGCAGGCTGTGGCGCGTCGCACTTGAGGCGACCGGGGACGAAGCCTTCGGCGTCAAACTGGCCAGTTACTTCACGCACACCACGTTTCACTCCCTGGGCTATGGGTTGAGCGCGAGCTCGACCCTCAAAGAGGCTTTCGAGCGCGTGCAGCACTACTCGCAAGTGGTGAGCGATGCGGTCGGGAATCGCCTCGAGCGCTGTGGGGCGGAGTACCACTTCTACATCGAGCCGAGGACCGCGGTGCCGATCGAGTCGATCGACGCGCTGGTTGGGACGCACTTGCGCATGTGCCGCTCCCTCATCGGGCGTGAATTCTCCCCGCTGTTAGTCGAGTTGCGGCGCCCGCGGCCCGCGGTGATCGATGATTTTGAACGGCTCTGGCGCGCGCCCCTACGTTTCAATGCCGAGCACAACCGTCTGAGATTCGATCGGGCAAGCATCGAGCGCGTGCTCGTGAGCGGCAACCCGGAGCTGGCGCGCCTGAGTGATGCAGTCTCGGCGCGCTACCTGGCGCGCATCGAGCGGCACAATATCGAGGCGCGAGTACGCGAAGTCCTGACGGAGCGACTGCCGGGCGGTGAACCCGCCCAGGAAGACGTCGCTGAAATCCTCAACATGAGTTCGCGCACCCTACAGCGCAAGCTTGGCGACAGCGGTACCACGCTTAGAAAGATCATCGACGACACCCGGCATGCGCAGGCGCTCGCACACTTTGGCATGCGGCAAATGAGCGTCAATGAAGTCACCCATCTACTCGGATTTTCCTGCAGCAGCAGCTTCACGCGCGCGTTTAGGCGCTGGACTGGCTTATCGCCGTCTGAATGGCGCGCCGGCGGCGGCTCGCGCACCCCGCATGCGCCGCCGCGGCGTAGACTCGAATCGGTCGACTAAATACGGTCAGTCGGCGAAGGCCGCGTATACCATGTCGCGAAACAGCATCCGGTAGTACTCGCGCTGACCAGGTGCCTGGAGCAGCAGAATCGCGAACAGCTGTTCGGCCGGATCGACCCAAAAGGTCGTGCCGGCAACTCCGCCCCAGTAATAATGGCCCACCGACCCCGGCACCTGTGCGATGCCGGTGTGCAGCCGAACGGCGAATCCGAGTCCAAAGCCGTAACCTGAGGGCAGCAAATCCGATGGACCCGCGATCGATCCAAGGTGATCGGCCGTCATGAATTCGAGCGTCTTGCGGCTGAGCAGCCGTACATCATCAAGCGTTCCGCCATTTTGCATCATCTGCAGGAAACGCGCGTAGTCGGCAGCCGTCGAAACGAGGCCTGCACCGCCCGACTCGAATGGCGGTGGACTTCGGACATCCATGAGCCGAACCGCTGCGCCGCTTTGCGGATCCTGGGCAAACGCTTCGGCGAGGCGCACGTGATACTCCTGCGGCGTGTGAAACGCAGTGTCGACCATCCCGAGCGGCCTGAAGATCTGCTCCTCAAGATAAGTGCCTAGCGTCGCCCCAGACAGCACCTCGACAAGGCGCCCGACGACATCAGTTGAGCGACCGTATTCCCAGTGCGTTCCCGGCTGATAAAGCAGTGGCAACTGGCCGAGCACCGCAACATGTTCGGCAGCGGTCCTGTCGCGACTGTAGATCTTCGCCGCCGTGTACATCTTGTGTACCGGCCCATTGCCGCGGAACTCGTAAGTCAGACCCGAGGTATGCCGCAGCAGATCCTGAATCGTCACCGGACGCGTCGCGGGCACCAGATCGATCTGATCGCCGCGCGCAACCGCGACTTGCAGATTCCCGAATTCCGGCAAATATTTCGAGACCGGATCGCCGAGCAGTATGCGCCCCTGTTCAAACAGCATCATTGCTGCCACCGTCACGATCGGCTTGGTCATCGAGTAAATTCTAAAGATTGCGTCCTTGCTCATCGGCGTGCCCTTGACAGGATCGCAATAGCCGTAGCACTCGAAGTAGCCGATCTTGCCGCGGCGCGCAATCAGTGCCACCGCTCCGGGCACGCGGCCGTGCGCGACTTCATCCTGCATGAGCTGGGTGAGGCGATCGAGGCGGGCGGAACTCAAGCCGATGTCCTCGGGCAGGGCAGTCGGCAAAGCGAGAGAATTCATCTAGGGCGTATCTCCAAAGACGATGACGCCGCGGCCCGGCCGGCCTTCTTGAAGATCGGCAAATGCCTGCGGCGCCTCATCGATCGAGTAGGTCCGAGAAATGAGTTCGTCGAGCTTTAATCGACCGCTGCGATAAAGGGCGATCAGCCGTGGAAAATCCAGCTGCGGTCGCGCCGAACCATAGTAGCTGCCGGTCAGCGTTTTTGCGGTGATCGCAATGTGTTGCGCACTCAGGACGATCTTGTCGGCAGGCGCGGCAATCCCGACGGTCACTGCCGTTCCGCCGCGGCGCAAGACGCCAAAGGCCTGCTCAGAAATCCGACCAAGTCCCACGCAATCGAAGGCATAGTCAGCACCGCCGCCGGTGAGCTTGTAGAGGGCTTTTCCCACCTGATCCTGCCCAGTCACGTTAAAGGCATGCGTGGCCCCGAAGCGCTCGGCCAATTCAAGCTTGGGCGCGCTCGTGTCGACCGCGACGATCATTGCGGCGCCCGCAATTGCGCAGCCTTGGATCGCGTTAAGGCCGACTCCGCCGCAACCGAACACGACTGCGACCGAGCCCGCTTCGACGCGAGCGGTGTTGATCGCGGCGCCGAAGCCGGTCATGACGCCACAGGCTATCAATGCCGCTCGATCGAGCGGCATCTCCCGGTCGATTTTCACAAGATTGTCGGCGTGCAAGGTCGCGTACTCGGCCATGACGCCGCACCCGCAGAAGACGTTGAGGGGCGATCCCGCCGTGTCGAGCGTGCGTACGCTGCCGTCGGGCAAGGTGTATTGCGCCTGCAAGGACTGCACGCACAAATACGGGCGGCCCGTCTGGCAGTAGTGGCAACGGCCGCAAATGCTTACGAACGAACTGACGACGTGATCGCCGATCGCAAAGCGACTCACACCTTCGCCGACTGCCGCTACAATTCCGGCTCCCTCGTGCCCCAACACGAGCGGCAACGGGTAGGCGATCGTACCGTTGGTTGCCGACAAATCACTGTGGCATACGCCGCACGCGGCAAGCCGGATCATAACCTCGCCGTGACGCGGCGATTGCACCGTGATCTGCTCCACCGACACAGGCATGCCGAGTTGCCGCGCGACAACGGCCCTCGCTGCTTGAGTCACGATGCCTCTTTGCTCGCGCGCCAGTTCGATGGCGACTGGCCGGTCCAACGGCGAAATGCGCGCGTAAAACTGCCACCGGAGGAGAACCCGAGCAAATAGGTGACCTCACTGACAGTGTGATGCGGCGCGCTGAGGTAAATCAGGGCCAGCGAGTGACGAGTCTCGTCGAGGATTTCCTTGTAAGTCGTACCGCTTTCGCCGAGCTTTCGCTGCAGCGTGCGGGCGCTCATGCAAAGATGTTCGGCAACCTCGTCCTGCGAAGGCTCCGCGAACTGCAATCGCTGCGTCAGCACCTCGCGAACGCGAGCCTGAATGTTGTCGCGTTCGATGCGAGCCAGGTATTGGAGCGCGATCGCATCCGCGCGCAGCGCCAGTTCAGGGTTGGCGCCGTCGAGCGGCGACTCGATGCCGGCGCCGTCGAATACCAGCCGGTTCTGCGCGGCGCCGAATTGCAGCGGCGCCCGGAACAAGCGTTCGAACTCATCGACGACTACCGGCCGTGGACGTCGAAGTTCAATATGCCGCGGCGAAAAATCTCGTCCGATCAACGAGCGACACATGCGCAATTGCGCAGCGACCAGGGCGTCGATCGACTCGAACGGAACCCCGACCGCGGGATCGATCACGAAGTGATAGTCGCTGCCGGATTTCCAAAATTCGTATTCGACCGCGTCGCTGGCGATGTGACAATAGCGCTGCAGTCTTTCGAAGGCGTCCTTCAGGGTCGAACTTGCGCTGAGCCCGTAGCTCAAAACGTGGAAGGTCGTGTGCCGGATGTGGCTCGCGACTTTAATGCCGAATGCCGGATCGCCGGTGGCCGCGACGGCGATTTCCCAAAGGCGTGCCGTGTTGACGATCGGGCATAGCAACGTCGGCGCATCGAGGGACTTAAGATCGAAGCCCGCCTCCGCAAGCAGTGCGCCACTGTCGCAGCCCGCCTTGTCGAGCGCGCGGCCGATCGCCTTGATCCAACCGACAAGAATGTAGCCGCGCCCTGCGGTGGACCGCATTCGCGCTGCCGGATTTCTGGCCCCGATCGTCATTAGATTGCAGCGCCCCCAAGCAAGCTTAGACGAAAAGCTCCAGTGCGTCGATTGCCTCCGGCAGCGCACCGCGGCCGGCGTCGATCCTCAATCACGAGGCAAGACGACCGGATGCGACGATGACAGACCGCCGTCGACGGCAAACGCCTGACCATTGACATACGATGCGGCATCGGACGCCAGAAACAAAGCCATCTGCGCAATCTCTTCGGGCGCACCCGCGCGGCGCAGGGGATTGAGCTGACCGATCCGGCGCTCCCTGCCGCGGGCGCGGGCCTGTTCGAAGATCGGGCGGGTCATGCCAGTTTCGATGAGCCCGGGGCATATGGCATTGATGCGCACGCCGGTGCCGGCGAGTTCATTGGCCGCGGTCTGAACGAGGCTGATGACGCCGGCCTTGCTGGCGCTGTAGGGCATGCAGCCAGCGCCCGAGCGCAATCCGGCGACCGACGCTGTGCAGATGATCGAGCCGCGTCGCTGTTTGGTCATCGTAAGCGCGGCGTGCTTGGCGGCTAGAAAGGTTCCGATGAGATTGACCTGCAAAATCTGCGCCCAGCGCTCAGCGGTCTCTTCGAAGAACGGCACGAGGCCGCCGCTGATGCCGGCGTTGGCAAAGCAGATATCGAGGCTACCGAATTCCTCGACGGCGGCCGCGATGGCACTCGCGACGTGTTCCTCGACCGAGGAGTCCTTGACGAGCGCGAGGCCGCGGCCGCCCGCCGCTCGAATCGCAGCGACCGTCGCCTCAACTTCCGGTGCGCGATCCAAGGCCACCACGGCGGCACCTTCGGCGGCAAACATCAGTGCGCTCGCGCGTCCGATGCCGCTTGCCGCGCCCGTCACGAGCGCCGTTTTAGCCTGTAACATATTCATGCGCCAGACCCTGTGTTGTTGGAAATAAGCCTGCGCGGGCAGTGTCACCGCTTTGGTGGCCCGGCGTACACATTCCCCCTCGCGTCGACATCTGCTTTCGCCCCAGCGCCAGGTCTCGTCTCGACACCGCTTCTCTCGGTTGTTTTATGATGAGGCTATGTCAAATGCAGCCACGCCGCTCCAAGGCTTTGTTCTTGATTTCACCTATGCGCTCCCAAGCGCCATTGCAAGCTGCTCATGGTGACCTATGGTGCCAATGTCGTCAAAGCCAAAGACCCGGAGCACATCAGCCTTTCGGGCGCTGCTTGGCGACCCCGCCAGTGCGGTGAAATAATGGTGCTTCCGTGACCGCGCCAACCGCGTTCCGCGCCAACATTCCGTTCCTCAACGATCTGGGCGTGGAGTTTCTCGCCGCCGATGCGGGGCGCGCGACAATCGCGCTGCAGCTACAAGCGCGCCACCTCAATAGCTGGAACGTTGCGCACGGTGGCGTCATCATGACGTTGCTCGACGTTGCAATGGCCGTTGCCGGCCGGTCGCTCGATCCTGGTGTGGGTGGTGGAGTCACGGTCGAAATGAAGACGAGCTTCGTGCAGCCGGGGTTGGCGGGCAGCCGCCTCACCGCCAGCGGGCATGCCTTCCATCGCTCCTCCACGATGGCTTTTTGTGAAGGTGAAGTGCGCGATGAGGCCGGACGGCTCGTCGCGAAATCGATGGGGACCTTCAAGTATGTCCGCCAGCGCCCGGACGACCAGCCTGCCGACGCTCAGTGACCTCGGGATCGGCTCAACCGATCGAGGCGCCGCCGTCCACAGCGATGTATTGACCGGTTACGTGGCGCGAAGCCTCTGAGGCGAGATAAACCGCCGCACCCTGCAGATCAGTGTCGCTGCCTATGCGTCCGAGAGGAGTTTGCGCGATGACTGATGGTCCGATTTTTTCAAGTAGCCCGCTTGCCATCTTCGAGGGGAAGAATCCGGGGCAAATCGCATTAACCCGGATGCCGTAAGGTCCCCACTCACTGGCGAGTGCGCGAACCGTGTGCAGCGCTGCGGCTTTCGAGGCGTAGTACGGTGCTGCTTTCATCCTCGCCCCGATACGCAGCGCCGCGACCGAGGCCACGACGATGATGTTGCCCGAGCGGCTTGGAATAAAGCAACGATTCGCAACGGCCTGGCTTAGCACGAACACGCTCGTCGCATTGAGCGTCATGACTCTGTTCCACGCTTCGAGCGGCAGCTGCTCGGCCGGCGCGCCCCAGGACGTGCCCGCGTTGTTGACCAGGATATGGATGGCGCCGAATCGAGCAAGCACCGCGTCGACGAGGGCCGGTGTCTGCGCGGCGTCGGACAGATCATTGACCACTGTCAGCACATCGATGCCGTGCTTCTCGAGCTGCGATTTGGCTTCTTCGAGCTCAGCGGGATTGCGCGCGCTGATCGCGATGCTTGCGCCCATTTCACCGAGTCCGGTTGCGATCTGCAGCCCAAGACCGCGTGAACCGCCGGTAACAAGAGCCACTTTCCCACCCAGTTCGAACATTTCTCGGACGCTCATTCGCTGCACCCCCTGAAATTGTTAGCCGGCGACCCTGGTAGCATCGACCGAGTCTATTAGCGACGGTGGTCTCTATCAATGACGATCGTGTAGAGTCAGGGGCCGGAGGGCAGTCTCATGTCAAATACATATCGGCGCATCGTGCTTGCATCACGGCCATCTGGATGGGTTGTGCCGGAGAATTTTCGGCTTGAGACCCTACCGCTTCCAAGTCCCGGCCCGAATGAGGTGATGGTGCGCAATCATTTCCTCTCGCTCGATCCTTACATGCGTGGCCTTATGAACGAGGGCAAGTCGTATGCGCAGCCCCAGGAAATCGGCGCGACCATGATCGGCGCGACTGTTGGTGAGGTCGTCGCATCGCATCATCCGGCGTTCACCGTCGGCAGCCATGTGCGCGGCATGCTCGGCTGGTCGGAGATTGGCGTTGTGAACGGCAAGGCGCTCGAGCGTATCGATACGCGCAACATTTCAATGTCGGCTTATCTGGGCGTGGTGGGTATGCCGGGCATGACGGCCTGGTACGGATATCACAAAATCCTTGCCCCGAAGGCTGGCGAGACCCTCGTTGTTAGCGCCGCGAGCGGCGCGGTTGGAAGCGTCGTCGGCCAACTGGCCAAGCTTGACGGTCTTCGCGTTGTTGGAATCGCCGGCGGTGCGGAGAAATGCCACTACGTAACCGAGGAGCTGGGATTCGATGCCTGCGTGGATTATCGAAGTGCGAAGGATGCCAAGGAACTCGCGAAATCCCTGCGCGCCGCTGCGCCGAACGGCGTCGATGCGCATTTCGAAAATGTCGGCGGCGACGTTTTGAATGCGGTCCTGAGCTTGTTGAATCCATTCGCGCGCGTTGCAATCTGCGGGCTCATCAGTGACTACAACAACGAGGAGGGCGTCGTTCCACGCAGCGCATTACGAAACCCCGCAATGTTCCTAGTTTCGCGCATCAAGATGCAGGGCTTCATCGTCTCGGACCATCTCGATCTTTGGCCGCAGGGCCTCGGCGATCTTGGCGCGCTGCTTGCTGCTGGTAGGCTCAAATTTCGCGAGACAATCGCGGAGGATCTCGCGAGCGCACCCGAGGCGTTTATCGGGCTGCTACGCGGCAAGAACTTCGGCAAACAGATCGTCAAGCTCGTCTGAGGATTGCGCTTGCGAGATGAGCAGCCCGATTCGGAGCGGTCAGTATGCGAATCTGCCGAACGGCATACGGGTGCATTTTGCGAGTGCCGGGTCTCCGGGGCGGCCGCTGGTGCTGTTTGTGCACGGATTTCCCGAGGCCTGGTTTGCCTGGGAGGCTCAGCTCGGGATGCTCGGTGCGCAGTTTTATGCGGTTGCACTAGACCTGCGCGGCTTCAATCTCTCGGATAAACCTGTCGACGTCAACGCCTACCGAGCGCACAAAATCGCCGAGGACCTGGAGCTCCTGATCGCGCAGCTGGGATATGGCGAGTCCCAGATCGTGGCGCACGACTGGGGCGGCGCGATAGCCTGGCATCTGGCGATCCGGGCCCCGCAGCGGGTCCGCAAACTCGTAATTATTAATGCACCTCACCCTTATCTGTTCGCGCGGCAACTGCGCGAGAATCCGGCGCAGCGACAGGCCTCTGCCTACATGAATCTGTTGCGCAAACCCGGTGCGGAATTGCTTCTCGCCGCGAACAGCTTTCAGCACCTCGACGCACTATTCACAGCTGGGCTTGTTAACGGGGCTGGCGGAGGAAGCGGCGCGCGTCACTGGTATGACGGCGCGCTGCGCGAGCGTTATCACGCGATGTGGTCGATCGCCGGTGAGCACGCAAGCCACGGTCTCACGGGCGGCCTTAACTACTACCGCGCGTCTACTTTGCATCCAGCGACCGAGGGCGATCCGGCCGTCGTCCCAGAAGTGGATCCGCAGCGCTGGCTTGTGCGCGTACCGGTACGCGTGATCTGGGGCATGCGAGATACGGCGTTGCTCGGCTCACTGCTCGAGGGACTCGAGGAATTATGCGCCGATCTGCGGATCACGCGCATCGACGATGGTTCGCACTGGGTAATTCACGAACAGCCGGCGCGGATCAACGCGCTGATTGCGCAAGCACTCGATGAGGCGTGCTGATCATGGGAACCATCTATCTGGTGCGCCACGGTCAGGCCGCTTTCGGTACCGAGGACTACGATCGGTTGACCGAGATCGGGTATAGGCAGGCACGCCTACTCGGTGAATATTTCGCCGTTCGAGAGTTGCGCTTTGCAGCGATCTATACGGGGACGCTGCGGCGCCAGATCGAAACGGTGCGTGGCATTTTAGACGGCGGTCCCACGGTGGGCGATGGCGCTTCGCTCGTGCGCCTGCCCGGCCTTGATGAGTACAAGGCCGAAGCGTTGATTGAGGCCTTCATGGGCGATTGCTTGGCGCCGGTGCCGATTGCAACGCGCGACGATCCAGCGCTCGCGCGCGAGCACTTCCGTCGGTTGCGCGAGGCCCTGCTCGCATGGACCGAAGGCCGCATCCTGCCGCTCGGGATGCCGGATTGGCGGAGGTTTCAGGCCGCGGCAGTCGAGGCGCTCGTAGAAGCGCGACGTCACTCGGGCGGCAACGTGCTCATCGTGAGTTCCGGCGGCCCGATCGCAGCTATTGTCGCCGCGGCGCTCGAATCGCCCCCGCAGATTGCAGTCGAATTGAATCTGCGCATCCGAAACAGCGCCGTTACGGAATTCACGATGTCTGCGCGGCGCCATCAGCTGCTCAGCTTCAATGCGCTTCCTCATCTTGAGGCGCAAGCAGATGCCGCACTTATGACTTACGCCTGAAGCGGCTCGCGTCTCGACGCTCTGCGCCGTTGGAGCTAAGCTGCGCGCCTATGCATGCTTCCACGAATTCCGCTACTGGTGCGGGAACTGCCGACTTCGATGCCGGCACGCTCACCGCGTGGCTCGAAGAACACGTTGCGGGTTTTCGCGGGCCGATTGCTTTGATGAAATTCGAGGGCGGCCAGTCAAATCCGACCTATAGACTCGATTCGGCGGCCGGCAGCTACGTGCTTCGTCGCAAGCCCTTCGGGACTTTGTTGCCGTCGGCACATGCAGTGGAGCGCGAATATCGCGTGCTGATGGCGCTGCACCCGCTCGGCTTTCCAGTGCCTCGCGTGTTTGCGCTTTGCGAAGACCAGGCTGTGATCGGCTCAGCCTTTTATTTGATGGCCTTGGTTGAAGGCGCGAATTTCACCGACGGCGCGCTTCCCAGCTTGACTAAGGATGCTCGTACGATCGCCTATCACGGCATGATCGATACGCTCGCGACACTGCATCGGATTGACCCGCAAGCCGCCGGACTTTCAACATTCGGCCACCCGGGCAATTTCTTCGAGCGTCAGGTCTCACGCTGGATCAAGCAATATCGCGCATCCGAGACCGACAGCATCGAGGCGGCCGAGCGCCTGATCGTTTGGCTGCCCGCGAGCTTGCCGCCCCAGAGCGGCGTCGCGATCGTGCACGGCGACTATCGGATCGACAATCTGATCATGGATCGGTCCGGCGAAAAAATTCTGGCGGTTCTGGATTGGGAGCTTTCGACGCTTGGCGATCCGCTCTCGGACTTCTCGTATTTCCTGATGAATTGGGTCACGCCGGTCGATGGGCGGTCCGGGTTGCTGGGCCTCGATCTCGATCGGCTCGGCATTCCGACGCTCGAGCAAATGGTTGTGCGATACTGCGAGAAGACATCGCGAGATCCGATTCGAAATCTCGATTGGTATTTTGCCTTTAACCTGTTTCGTCTCTTGGGGATCGCGCAGGGCGTCAAAAAGCGACTCTTGGACGGCAATGCCTCAAGTGCGCGCGCCGGCGAGCTGGCCGGCCGTATTCCGCACATTGCGGCCCAGGCATGGCGCTTTGCGGAGCGTGCGGGTGCTTAGAGCGGCAGGAGCGGGCTCCTGCGAGTGCGTTTTTCTTGTCCCTGATCCTTTCGCTGCTGCTGCCCAGAAGCGCGCGGAGCGGGGTAGGGCCCAGAGCATGGCGAGCCGAGCCGCCCTGACCTTGGATGGTGGAAGTCGGCCTCAGTAGCTCGCACGGAAGCCGCCAGAGCGGATTAGTCATCCCTTCAGACAATCGCATAGGACAAGAGCCATGAGCAAAGTTACTGGTATCGGGGGCATCTTCCTTAAAGCAAAGGATCCCGCGATGTTGCGGGCTTGGTACAAAACGCACCTTGGCATTGACGTTCAGGCCTGGGGCGGCACAGCATTTCGTTGGGTGGATGGCTCGGGCCAGCCATTTGCGGGTAAGACCGCGTGGTTCGTCGGAGACGGTAAGAACTTCGCGCCAAGCACTGCATCGTTCATGGTCAATTACCGGGTGTCCGATCTACATGGCCTCCTGGCCACACTCCGTGCTGAAGGATGTGATGTCATGGATAAGACTGACGAATCGGATTTCGGCAAGTTTGGCTGGGTAATGGATCCTGAGGGCAATAAGGTAGAACTGTGGCAACCTCCCGAAGGCCAGTAGGCTTAGCACCCAATCAGCGCTTCGGCGGACGCGGCTGTGAGGAAATTCTGACGTAGCGAATCGTCCTGCTCCCGCTGAACTGCTTCCTGCAATCGGTAAAGTGGTCGCACATGTAGGAGCGATGTGCTGCTACGGGGACATTACCGAGGTGCCGCGTGAGGATCCGGTTTGGCTACGAGTTGGTGTATGGAATTCCCTACACCACCCCGATGATTGTGACGCTCCACTCCCAGCCTAACCGCACCCAGCGTCTGGTGCGGCCTGATGTCATGCAGACAACGCCTGCGGTGCCACTGTTTTTCTTTGCGGACGCGTTCGGCAATACGTGCACGCGCCTAGAGGCGCCTTGCGGCAGTTTGCGCATCATGGCCGACGGCATCATGGAAGATACCGGCGTGGCGGAGGCCGCGTATTTGCTCGCGGGCGAACATCCGGTGGGTGAGCTCCCACCCGAAGTGTTGCCATATCTGCTGGCGAGTCGCTATTGCGAAACTGATCTTCTGATGAGCGAGGCATGGCGCTTGTTCGGAAACGTGGCGGCAGGGTGGTCTCGTGTGCAGGCTATCTGTGATTTTGTGAATCGGGAGATTACATTCGGATACCAGTATGCGCGTCCGACCAAGACCGCGACCGAAACCTACAGAGAGCGTCAAGGGGTTTGCCGTGATCTTGCGCATCTGGCGATCGCATTCTGCCGGTGCCTAAACATCCCCGCGCGCTACTGCACGAGCTACTTGGGGGACATCGGCGTACCGGCGGTGAATGCTCCAATGGATTTTTCTGGATGTATGGAGGTATTTCTGGCTGGCGCGTGGCACGTGTTCGATCCGCGCAATAATGCGCGCCGGATCGGCCGCATTATCATTGCTCGAGGACGCGATGCCGCCGACGTCGCGATCACCACTGCTTTTGGCGCATCCGTTCTTCAGTCCTTTAGGGTGTGGACCGACGAGATTGCCGACCCGTCAATGCCATCGGTGCGGAGCGATGCTTCAATGTCTCGAGCGGTGCAAGTGGCCTGAAATTCGAAGGCCTTATGCGTGCGCCGTGCTAAGCACTGGAATGAAAGGCCTGCAGATACCTAAACTTTCCGGTCCCTCGCCGCAACGTGTAGGATCAGGGACACTAGTCGGCGGCAGCCAAAATGGAAGCCATCCCAAATACGAGCCGGCTTGATTAGGCGATCGCCGTTTCTTTGCTTCGCCTTAAATCAAAAAGAAGCAGGTGCGCTGCGCCCAGTGCCGGCAAGAGCGAGAGCAGCAGCAACCCGCTCCAATAGTCAAAGGCATCAACAGCATTGAAATCGAAAGCCCCTGAACCCCCAACGGCAAATCGAGATGCTAAAGTCAGCGCGCCGTACAGAAGTGCGCCGATCATTAAGGCAGCGGGTAATCCAGGGCTTCGCAGTCGCCGGTCCAGCACAATTAGCCGATATGCGACTGTCAAGCCAATTGGTCCAACGACCCCCAGAATTGCTCCGGAAATCATCATTCCCAAGGTAATGCCGTCAGGGACACCGATAAAATACTTATGAATGTCCTCCAAGTTTAGCTTGGTGATACCCGAACCACTGAACAGAAAGTCCAACCATCCAATACTCAGGGGCAAGAAGCAAAGAATCATCTCAAGGCAAAATACCCAGGGCGAA
>Ga0302308_10001198_pt1 | contig 21266 bp, 14 predicted proteins | sample III_Palsa_E3_3_FD_200531 | JGI IMG/M metagenome (GOLD analysis project Ga0302308, IMG submission 200531) | Peat permafrost microbial communities from Stordalen Mire near Abisko, Sweden - III_Palsa_E3_3 | ecosystem: Environmental > Terrestrial > Soil > Palsa > Peat permafrost | place: Sweden...
CGGCCGCCTCGTACCCCTCGAGACGCAGCTGAGCAGTGCCGACACGGTCGAGATCTTCACCTCGAAGTCGCCGACCGCCGGTCCCTCGCGCGACTGGCTGCAGATAGTCGCCTCCACCCGGGCCCGCAACAAAATCAGGCAGTGGTTCTCGCGGGAGCGCCGCGAGGACGCCATCGAGAACGGCCGCGAGGAGCTGGCGCGAGCGCTGCGGCGCGACGGCCTGCCGCTGCACAAGCTGCTCGGCTCGAGCGCCCTGCAGCAGGTGGCCGACGGCATGAACCTGGCCGACCTCGATGCGCTGTACGCCTCCATCGGCGAGAACCAGGTCTCGGCCCAGTCCATCGTGCAGCGCCTCACCAAGGTCCTGCGCGGCGGTGGCGAGGCGGACGAGCAGTTGCCGACGATCGCCCTCCCGGGCGCGGGCCGGCAGCGCCAGGGCCACCGCACCGGCACGGGCGTCTACGTCGAGGGCCTCGACGACGTCATGATCCACCTCGCCCGCTGCTGCACCCCGGTGCCGGGCGACCAGATCGTGGGCTTCGTGACCCAGGGCCGCGGCGTCTCGGTGCACCGGGCCGACTGCGCCAACGCGGCGGCGCTGGCCGACCGCTCCCGCGAACGCCTCATGGAGGTCGAGTGGGACCGGGGCAACGACGGCGTCTTCGTGGCCACGATCGAGGTGCAGGCCTTCGACCGGGCGCGCCTGCTGGCCGACGTGTCCCGCGTCGTCTCCGAGCACCACCTCAACATCGTCGCCGCCCGCACCGCCACCACGCCGGACCGCGTCAGCCGCATGGCCTTCGACGTCGAGCTGGCGGACCCGACGCACCTGCACTCACTGATCAGCGCGTTGAAGCATCTCGACGGGGTCTTCGACGCCTATCGTCAGCTGCCTGGCAAGAAAGTCTGACCCCCGACCCGTGAGGAGCCTTCTGTGAGCCGGGGTACGTCCGCGCCTGCATCCGGTTCGGAAGCGGGTGAGGCCGCCGCGCCGGTTCCCGGCCGCCCGGTTCCGGCGGCCCCCAACAAGCTGCAGACGCCGAAGGGCATGCACGACGTGCTCTGGCCCGCGTCGGCCCGTTGGGAGGACGCCGTCGCCCGCTTCGCCACGCTGGTCGAGGGCGCCGGCTATGGGCTGACGATCACGCCGATCCTCGAGCACGCCGGCGTGTTCCTGCGCGGCATCGGCGAGGCCAGCGAGGTCGTCGGCAAGGAGATGTACGTCTTCGACGACCGCGACGGCCAGCTGATGGCGCTACGCCCCGAGGGGACGGCCCCCATCGCCCGCGCCTACGTGCAGCACCACCCGGTGCCGCCGTGGAAGGCCTGGTACGTGGCGCCGTCGTTCCGGCACGAGAACCCCCAGCACGGCCGCTACCGCCAGCACCACCAGTTGGGCGTGGAGGCGCTCGGCCCGGCCGATGCAGATCTCGACGTCGAGGTCGTCTCGCTGGCCCACGACTTCTTCGCGAGTCTCGGGTTGCGCCGGGTGACCTTGCGGCTGAACTCCATGGGCGACGAGGTGTGCCGGCCGGGCTACGTCGCGCTGCTCCGCGCGTTCCTGGCCGAGCGGGCCGACCGGCTGTGCCCGGCGCACCGTGAACGCCACTTGGAGAACCCGCTGCGCGTGCTCGACTGCAAGTCGGAGGAGTGCCGCGCCGCCACCGCGGACGCGCCGCACTTCTTGGATCACCTGTGCGACCCGTGCCGTGAGCACTTCGCCCGGGTGCGGGCCGGGCTCGACTCGCTGGGCGTCGCGTATGTGATCGACCACCGGCTCGTGCGCGGGTTCGACTACTACACGCGCACCACGTTCGAGTTCGCGGCGGACGCCTTGGACGCGGCGCAGAACGGGGTGGGCGGGGGTGGCCGCTACGACGGCCTGGTCGAGCTGCTGGGGGGGGATCCGACGCCGGGCATCGGGTTCGGGATCGGCGTGGAGCGGGTGCTGCTGGCGTGTGACGCCGAGGGCGTGTTCACGCTCGACTCCGTGGTGGCGACGCGCCCGCTGCACGCCTACGTGATCGACACGGCGGGCGGGGAGTCGGCGGTGGCCTTGACAGCGGAGCTGCGCCGGGCCGGCCTGCGGGCCGACCGGGCCTTCGACGGGCGCTCCATGAAGTCCCAGTTCAAGTCGGCCGACCGCTCCGGTGCCCTGGTGGCGCTGGTGGTCGGCGAGCGGGAGCTGGCGGCGGGCACGGTGGGGCTGCGCCCTCTGCGTCTCGCCGATGCGGAGCAGCGGAGTGTGCCGCGGGCTGCCATTGTGGAGGAGCTGAAGGCGTTCCTGGCCGAGAGGGCGCCGGCGCCGGATGCGGGGGAGCCCTGAGCCCCGAGCCCCGAGCCACGCCGTCCCGCACCGACCAGACTGAGTCCCGAGACCCTCCCATCATGACGACTGACCCGAACCAGACCACCGACAACCGGCCTACGGCGCTGCGCACACATCTCTGCGGGGTGTTGCGCACCGCCGAAGTCGGCCAGACCGTGACGGTCTGCGGCTGGGTGGCCCGGCGGCGCGAGCACGGCGAGCATCTCGCCTTCGTGGACCTGCGGGATCACACCGGCATCATTCAGTGCGTGATCGACCATGCCACCGACGTGCGTTCCGAATGGGTCCTCGCCATCACCGGCACCGTGCGTCTCCGACCCGAGGGCACCGTCAACCCGGGCATCGGGACGGGCGAGGTCGAGATCGGGGACTGCGTGGTCGAGGTCCTCAACGAGGCCGAGCCGCCGCCGTTCTCCGTCGACGACCGCGACCTGTCGGACGAGCCCGTCCGCCTGCGCCACCGCTACGTCGACCTCAGGCGGCCGCGTATGCAGTACAACCTGCGGCTGCGGGCACGGGTCAACGCGGCGCTGCGGGCGGCCATGGACCGCCAGGGTTTCGCCGAAATAGAAACCCCGCTGCTCTGGGCTCCCACCCCGGAAGGCTCACGGGAATTCTCCGTGCCGTCCCGCTTGCACCACGGCTCGTTCTACGCACTGCCCCAGAGTCCGCAGCTGGCCAAGCAGCTCCTCATGGTGGGCGGCTTCGACCGCTACTTCCAGATCGCCCGCTGCCTGCGGGACGAGGACCTCCGGGCCGACCGCCAGTTCGAGTTCATGCAGCTCGATATGGAGTGCTCCTTCGCCTCCCAGGACGACGTCATGGCCTACGTCTCCGCCGCCGTCCTCGACGCCGCCGAGGCGGCGACGGGGGAGCGCCCGCCACCCATTCACCGGCTGACGTGGACCGAGGCGAGGGACCGCTTCGGCACCGACAAGCCCGACCTGCGCTTCGGCATGGAGCTCATCGACCTGACCGGGGCGTTCGCGCACACCGAGGTCAAGGCCTTCTCCTCGCCGACGGTCAAGGCGATCGTCGTGCCCGAGGGTGCCGCCTTCCCCCGCAAGCGGCTCGACGACCTGACCGAACAGGCCAAGAGGGCGGGCGCCGCCGGCCTGGCCTGGTTCCGTGTCGTGGAAGGAGAGGGCGAGGCTGGGCCCAACCGCCGCGCCCTCGACGGGCCCCTGGCCCGCCACCTGTCGGAGCAGGAGACAGAGAGCGTCCTGGAACAGACGCAGGCGGAACCAGGCGACCTCATCCTCGGCGTCTCGGACGAGTACGCCACGGCCTGCGCGGTGCTGGGCACGCTGCGCGTGGCGATCGGGGCGCCGCCCGTGAGCGAGGGCCCGCATCGATACGTCTGGGTCGTGGACTTCCCCATGTTCGACGGCGTCGGGGCCGACGGCCACCCGCAGGCGGCGCACCACCCCTTCACGATGCCCTACCCCGAGGACCTGCCGCTGCTGGCCACCGACCCGTTGGCGGTGCGCTCGCAGGCCTACGACCTGGTGCTGAACGGCTGGGAGCTGGGGTCGGGCAGCGTCCGTATCCACAACCGGGCGATTCAGGAGCAGGTCTTCGCCGCCCTGGGCATCGGCCCCGAGGAGGCCGAATCCCGGTTCGGGTTCCTGCTGGGCGCCTTCCGCTACGGGGCGCCGCCGCACGCCGGGTTCGCGGTGGGGGTCGACCGGCTGGTGGCGATCTTGGCCGGGGAGGAGAACATCAGGGAGGTCATCGCGTACCCGAAGACCCAGTCCGGTGCCGACCTGCTGACGGGCGCCCCCACGCCGCTGCCCCCCGCCACGCTGGCCGAGCTGGGGATCCGGGTCGTGGTGCCGCCGGCCCCGGCCGAGGACACCCGCTGAGCCTGTTCGCCGACGCCGCCGGCCGCCGCCTCGAGCGCCAGGCGCCCCTGGCCGCCCGGCTCCGCCCCCGCACCCTCGATGAGGTCGTAGGCCAGGAGCACCTCATCGGCCCCGGTGCCCCCTTACGCCTGCTGGCCGAGTCCGACCGGGTCGGGTCGTCGATCCTGTGGGGCCCGGCCGGCACCGGCAAGACCACGCTGGCCCGGCTGCTCGCCGCCACCACGGCCAAGCACCTGACCACGCTCTCGGCCACCGCCGCCGGCGTCAAGGACGTGCGCGAGGCCCTGGCCGAGGCGCAACGCCGCCTGGGCGAGCAGGGCCAGGGCACCATGCTCTTCATCGACGAGGTGCACCGCTTCAGCAAGTCCCAGCAGGATGTGCTCCTTCCCGCCGTCGAGGACGGGCTGGTCGTGCTCATCGGCGCCACCACGGAGAACCCTTTCTTCGAGGTGAATCCGCCCCTGTTGAGCCGGACCTCACTGTGGCGGCTGCACGCCTTGTCGCCGGACAACCTGCGCACGCTGATCCGGCGTGGGTTGGACCTGGAGGGGGCGGACGCCGAGGACGACGCCGTCGACGCGGTGGTGGCGGCCTGCGAGGGGGATGCGCGCGCCGCGCTGACCACGGTGGAGACGGCGGTGGCCCTGGCCCGGGGCGCCGCCGGCGGTGGCGTCGGCGCCCCGGTCGTGCTGACCATGGACGACATGGCCCGGGCCCGCGACGGCCGGCTCTTCCACCAGGGGGCCGACGAGCACTACGACCAGATCAGCGCCCTGATCAAGAGCGTGCGGGGCTCGGACCCCGATGCCGGTCTCTACTGGATGGCCCGCATGATCGAGGCCGGGGAGGATCCCCGGTTCCTGGCCCGCCGCATGGTCATCCTGGCCAGCGAGGACATCGGGCTGGCCGACCCCCAGGCCCTGCTCGTGGCCGAGGCGGCCGCCCGGGCCGTCGAGTACGTGGGCCTGCCCGAGGCTGCGCTCAACCTGGCCGAGGCGGTGATCTACCTGGCCCGGGCCCCCAAGTCGAACGCCGTCGTGGTGGCGCTGGGCCGGGCCCAGGCCGACGTGCGCTCCAGCGTGAGCCAGGAGGTCCCCACCCACCTACGCGACGCGCACTACAAGGGCGCGGCCAGCCTGGGTCACGGCGACGGCTACGTCTACCCCCACGACGACCCCTCCGGGGTGGTCCCTCAGCAGTATCGTCCTGACGCGCTCGAGGGTCGGGTGTACTACGAGCCCACCCCGCGCGACGCGGAGGAGGGCCGGGGCAGGGAGGCCGATTCGTGAAGCGGGGGGTGCGGCGAGGCGGCCGGGTTGTCGTGGCCGCCGCCCTCGGGTCCGCCGCACTCACGCTCGGCGCGCTGGCCCCCGCTGTCCTCGGCTCGGACGGCGCCGGCGCCGGCGCGGCCGGCGCGGCCACCTTCGCCGGGCGGGTCGTCCTGCCTCAGGCCGTACCGCCCGTACCGGCCGGCTCGACCCAGGACGGCTCCCCGCCCGCCGGCCAGGTGCTCGACCTCGACGTCGTCCTGGCCGGCCAGGACCCGGCCGGCCTGGCGGCGGCGGTCGCCGCCGTCTCGACGCCCGGATCGCCCGACTACCGGCACTACCTGACGGCGGCGCAATATGCAGTGCAATACGGCCCCACGGCGGCCGACGTGGCGCAGGTCTCCGCCGCGCTGCGCGGCGAGGGGCTCACCGTCGGCACCCCCGAACCGGGCAGCACGTTGTTGCCGGTCAGCGGCACGGCGGCGGTGGTCTCGTCGGCGCTCGGCACGCCGTTGGAGTCGGTGCAGGCGCCGGGGGGGTCCGCCCCGGCGATCGTCAACACCGCATCGCCGCAGGTGCCCTCGTCGCTGGCCGGCGTGATCACCGGAGTGGTGGGTCTCGACGGGCTGCTCCGAGAGCACGACATGCTCGAACAGGGTCATCCGTCCGGCGCCGCGTCCGAAGGGCCAGAGTCGACCCCGAGCACCCAGAGCCCGTCGGCCGGGGCCGCGGCCGGCACCGGCACCGGCGCCCCCCAGGCCTGCGCCGACGCCCAGGGCCAGGCCTTCGGCGGCACCTACACCTCCAGCGAGCTCGCCTCGCTCTTCGGGCTCAACCAGCTGTTCGCGCAGGGCCGCACCGGGATCGGGCAGACCATCGCCATCGTGGAGTTCGAGCAGTACGCGTCGAGCGACTTCGCCGCCTTCCAAGCCTGCTACGGGCTGTCCAACCCGATCCGCAACGTGCTGGTCGACGGCGGACCCGGCGGCCCAAGCCAGGGTGCCGGCGAGGCCGCGCTCGATACCGAGCTCGCCGCCGTCAACGCCCCCTCCGCCTCCCTCGTCGTCTACGAGGCGCCCAACGGCAGCGACGCGCAGGCCTTCGACCTCTTCAACCGGATCGCCAGTGACGACGGCGCGCAGGTCGTCACGACGAGCTGGGGCGTGTGCGAGGCGAACATGTCCCCCACCGACCGGCAGACCGAGAACGGCATCTTCGAACGGATGGCCATACAGGGGCAGACGGTGATCGCCGCCTCGGGCGACGACGGCTCCGAGGACTGCCTCCCGACGAACGGCTCGACCCAGCTCGCCGTGGACGATCCCGGGTCGCAGCCCGACGTGGTCAGCGCCGGCGGCACCTCGCTGCCCAGCGGCTCGGTTTCGTCCCAAACGGTGTGGAACGACTGCATCGTCGGGGGCGGCACGCAGCAGGACTGTGCCCTGGAGGTGAACAAGGGGGCGGGCGGCGGGGGCTATTCCATCCAATGGCCCGCCAATCCGGGACAGCCGGCGGCCACAGGGCTCGACACCGATCCCTGCGGGCTCGGCTCGTGCCGGGCGGTCCCCGACTTCTCCTATCCGTCGGATCCGACCGCCGGGGGAGTGGCCGCCTACTGGAACGGCGGCTGGACGGCCTTCGGCGGCACCAGCGCCGCTGCTCCGAGCAACGCCGGCCTGTTCTCGGACACCAACCAGGGCTGTTTCAACGTGCTGGGCCGCGTCGGGCCCGCGCTCTACGCGGCGCATCAGGCCAACAGCAGCACCTTCACCGACATCACGCAGGGGAACAACGACTTCACCGACAGCCACGGCGGGCTCTTCGGGGCCGCCCCCGGCTTCGATGCGGCCAGCGGCCTCGGCACGCCCGTCGACCAGAACCTGGCTCTCGCCCTCCAGGGCGCGGACGGGTGCCCGTCGGTCGCGGCCGTCAGCCCCGACACCGGACCGGTGACCGGCGGTGGCGCCATCACGATCGACGGGGGCGGGTTCGGCAACGCCACCTCGGTCACGTTCGGCTCGGCGGGCGGCGGCCGCATTGTGTCGCAGACGGCCACCGCCATCACCGTCGTCCCTCCCAACGCGGCGTACGCCCAGTGCGTCGACGTCACCGTCGGCAACTCGCAGGGCGTCTCGGCGCAATCGTCCGCCGATCGCTACGGCTTCGGCGGCGACCTCAACTGCGGCGACGGCTACCGCTTCGTGGCCTCCGACGGGGGCGTCTTCGACTTCGGGGACGCCGGCTTCCACGGGAGCACCGGCGGCACGCACCTCAACGCACCGGTGGTGGGCATGGCCGATACGCCCAGCACCAACGGTTACTGGCTGGTGGCCTCCGACGGCGGCATCTTCAACTACGGCGACGCCGGCTTCTTCGGCTCGATGGGCGCTCGGCATCTCAACAAGCCCGTCGTGGGCATGGCGGCGGCCCCCGGTGGCGGCGGCTACTGGCTGGTGGCGTCCGACGGCGGCATCTTCAGCTTCGGGAACGCGCCCTTCTTCGGCTCCACCGGCAGCATCCACCTCAACGAGCCGATCGTGGGCATGGCGGCCACGCCGGACGGCCGTGGCTACTGGCTGGTGGCGTCCGACGGCGGCATCTTCGCCTACGGCGACGCGCAGTTCTACGGGTCGACGGGATCCCTCAGGCTCAACTCGCCGGTCGTGGGCATGGCGGCGGGATCGGGCGGGACCGGGTACTGGCTGGTGGCCGCCGACGGCGGCATCTTCAGCTACGGCAGCGTACAGTTCTACGGCTCCGCCGGGTCCCTGCACCTGAACCAGCCGGTGGTCGGCATGGCCACCGGCCCGAAATCGGGGGGCTACTGGTTGGTGGCCGCCGACGGTGGCGTCTTCAGTTACGGCAATGCGCTGTTCTACGGGTCGACCGGCAGCATCACGCTGAACAAACCCATCGTGGGGATGTCGTCGACCTGAGCACAGAGCGGCCTCGGATCGGTTTTTGCCCCCGGTAAGCTGCCCACATGGACGCCAACGGACTGCGGGCGGCCTTCACGCGCTTCTTTGCGGACCGGGGCCACGCCACCGTCCCCTCCGCCAGCCTGATCCCCCACGACCCCTCGGTCCTCTTCACCATCGCGGGGATGGTGCCCTTCAAGCCCTATTTCCTGGGCGAGGAGCCGGCACCGTGGCCCCGCGCCACCTCCATTCAGAAGTGCTTCCGCACTCCCGACATCGAGATCATCGGCACCGACACCTACCACTGCACCTTCTTCGAGATGCTGGGCAACTTCAGCTTCGGGGACTACTTCAAGGCGGAGGCCATCCCGATGGCCTGGGAGCTCCTCACCGAGGTCTTCGGCCTCGACGGTGATCGGCTCTGGATCACGGTGCACGAGGGCGACGACGAGGCCGCGCAGCTCTGGACCGACGAGATCGGCATCAGGCCCGAGCGCGTGCAGCGTATGGGCGACGCGGACAACTTCTGGGCCATGGGTGACACGGGGCCCTGCGGCCCCGACTCCGAGATCTTCATGGACCTCGGTGCGTCCTACGGCCACGACGGCGGCCCCAAGCACGGCGGCGACGCCCGCTTCGTCGAGATCTGGAACCTCGTCTTCATGCAGTACAACCGTGACGCCCACGGCACCCTGACCGACCTGCCCCGGAAGAACATCGACACCGGAATGGGCCTCGAACGGGTCCTCCCCGTGGTGCAGGGTCTCGATTCTGTTTTTGACACCGACCTCTTCCAGCCGATCATCGACGCGGCGGCCTCCATCCTGGGCACCGGCTACGGCGCCGACCCGGTCACCGATGTCGCACTACGCGTTCTGGCCGACCACGGTCGCGCCTTCTCCATGCTCGTGGCCGACGGCGTGCTGCCCGCCAACGAGGGACGCGGCTACGTGCTGCGCCGCGTCGTACGCCGCGCCGTCCTGGCGGCCCGGCGCGCCGGCGTGGACAGGCCCATCGCGCCGCGGCTGGTCGAGGCGGCCACCGAGGTGCTGGGCGACGCCTACCCGGTGTTGCGGGCCCAGCAGGACCTGATCGTCAACGTGGTGGCGCGGGAGGAGGCAGGATTCGACCGCACCCTGCGGGCGGGGTTGACCCGCTTGGAAGAGGCGTTCGCCACCGGGACGAAGGTGCTCGAGGGCGACGTGGCCTTCACCCTGCACGACACCCATGGTTTCCCGGTGGAGCTGACCGAGGAGCTGGCGCGCGATGCCGGCGTGGAAGTGGACCGGGCCGGCTTCGATGCCGCCATGGAGGCGCAGCGGGAGCGGGCCCGCGCCGCCGCCAAGTCGTCGCGTGCGGGTGACGAGGCGGTCTACCGCGCGCTGCTCGATGCCGAAGGACCGACCTCGTTCGTCGGACGGGGCCAGGAGAACTACGAGGTGCCGGCGCGCATCGTGGCCGTGCTCGAGGCCGACCCGGGCGCCGGCGGCGGTGGCGGTGGCGGTGGCGGCGACAGCGTCGCGGGCGATGGCGATGGCAGCCGGGTGGTCGAGATCTTCTTGGATCGCACGCCGTTCTACGCCGAGAGCGGCGGGCAGGTGGGCGACACCGGCACCATCGTGACCGAGTCGGGCGTGGCCGAGGTCGAGGACACGGTCAATGCCCTGCCCGGGTTGGTGGCGCACCGGGCGCGCCTGACCGGTGAGGTGCGGGCGGGACAGGACGCGCTGGCCACCATCGACGGCGAGCGCCGCGAGGCCATCCGGCGCAACCACACCGCGACGCACCTCCTCCACGCGGCCCTGCGGGTCGTGCTGGGCGATCACGTGCGCCAGCAGGGGTCGCTCGTAGGGCCCGACTATCTGCGCTTCGACTTCTCGCATCATGCGGCCCCGACCAGCGAGGAGCTCGACGAGGTCTTCGCCCGGGCCAACAGGGCAGTGCTGACCGACATCGACGTGGAGACCACCGAGACCTCCCGCGAAGAGGCCGAGGACATGGGGGCCATCGCCTTCTTCGGCGACAAGTACGGCTCCTCGGTGCGCGTCGTGCGGGCGGGGTCCACCTCGCTCGAGTTCTGCGGCGGTACCCACGTGGACACGTTGGGGCAGATCGGCACCATCACGTTGTTGTCCGAGAGCTCCATCGGCTCGAACACGCGGCGGCTCTTCGCCGTGACCGGGTTCGTGTCGATTGCGCGCGGGCTCGAGCGCGAGCGTCTCGTGCAGGCGGCGGCGGACCTGCTGCGGACCGAGCCTGACGAGCTGCTGGCCGCCATCGGCCGGCTGGCCGAGCGTCAGCGTGAGGTGGAGAAGGAGCTGGCGCGGTTGCGTCAGCAATCGAGCGAGGCGGAGGCCACGACGTTGGCCGAAGCGGCCGCCGCCGACGGCGGAGTGGTGGTGGCCCGCCGTGACAAGGTGGATCGCGACGCGCTGCGCAGCCTGGCCCAGTCGATCCTGCGCCACGACGGGGTGCGAGCGGTCGTGCTCGCCGGGTCGCCCGACGGGACGACGGCGGCGATCGTCGCCGCGACCGGAGGGACGCCCGACGCCAGCCAGCTCGTGCGGGCGCTGGGCCCCATGGTCGGCGGCGGCGGCGGCGGTTCCTCCGAGGTCGCCGCGGCGGGCGGGAAGGATGCCTCCGGCATCGAGGCGGCGCTGGCCGAGGCGCAGCGGCTTCTGAACGCGTGAACGGCGATGGGGCGTCCGGGCGCGGCCCGGGCCGGGTCGCCGCGCTCGACCTGGGGGCACGCCGCATCGGCGTCGCCTACAGCGACAGCGGGCGCAGCCTGGCCAGCCCCTGGGGCACTATTCAGCGCAGCGGCGACGCGGCGCGCGACCGGAGTGCAGTGGTGGAGGCCGTGCGCGAAGTGGAGGCCTCGACCGTCGTCGTCGGGCTGCCCCTCAGCCTCTCCGGCCAGGTGGGGCCGGCGGCCCGGTCGGCGCTCGACGAGGCGGCCGCGCTCCGGGAAGTGCTCGAGCCCCTCGGGGTGACGGTCGAGACGGCCGACGAGCGCTTCACCACGGTGGAGGCGGAGCGTTCCCTGCGGGCGGCGGGCCGGACCGGGAAGGCGGCACGCAAGGTCGTCGACAGCGCGGCGGCGATGGTCCTGCTGCAAGCATGGCTGGACAACGCGTGAGCGGGCCCGGCGACGGTGGCGCCGGTGGCGCCGATGGGGGCCGGCGGGACGAGGCCGACGGGGCCGACGAGGAGCTGCCGTGGCCGCAGCCCGCACTCGGGGCTGACGCCGCACCCGCGCTCGCTCCCGAGGAGTCCGAGAGCCGGACCGCGCGGCGGGCGGTCCGCTCGGCCCAGGTGCGCCGCCGGCGCCGGATCGTCCTCGGCATCGGCGCGGGACTGCTCGTCCTCGTCCTGGCCTTCGTGCTCTGGTACGAGCTGGAGGCCCACGCCCTGGGCCCACCCGGGCCACAGGTGGTGGTCACCGTGCAGAAAGGGGAGCCCACCAGCGCCATCATCAGCGCCCTGAGCAAGCAGGGCGTGATCGGGAGCTCGCTGGCCTTCCGGGTCTCGGACGCCTTCCACGGGACGCCATCGGTCCTTCCCGGGAGCTACGCGTTGCACCAGAACCTGGCCTTCTCGGAGGTGCGGGCGCTCCTGGCGGCCGGCCCGAACATCTACCCGGTCGATGTCCGGCCCGGCTTCACTTTCTCCGAGGTGGCGGAGCAGGTGGACAGCCTGCCCGGACATTCCGAGGGAGGCTTTGCGAAGGCCGAGGAGAGTGGTGCCGTGCACTCGACGATCACGGCCACCGACCCCAACAACCTGGAGGGCATGCTCGGCACCGGGAGCTATCTCATCCTGCCGGGCGAGAGCGACACCGCCATCCTCACCGACATGGTGCAGCGCTTCGACCACGACATCGCGACGGCCGGCCTCACCACCACCTCGGCCAGCGCGCTGGGCATGACGCCGTACCAGGTGCTCATTGCGGCGTCGATCGTGGAGAAGGAGGGGTACATCCCGGTCAACATGCCCGACACGGCCCGGGTTATCTACAACCGCCTGGCGCAGGGCACGCCGCTCCAGATGGACTCGACCGTCCTGTACGCACTGGGTCAGGACGGCGGGCCCGTCACGGCCCAGGACCTCAAGATCCAGTCCCCGTACAACACGTACCTCAACACCGGTCTGACGCCGACACCCATCTGCATGCCCTCCATGGACGCCCTCCGCGCCGCGGTCGACCCGCCGGCCGGCGCCTGGTTGTATTTCGTACTGGTGCAGAAGAATGGCGTCATGGCCTTTTCGGACACCTACGCCGAGCAATTGGCCAACGAGCAGATCGCCAAGGCCCGTGGCCTCCCCTGACCCGTTCCTGACCATGGAACGGGCGCGGGCCGACGCCGGACCGGACATGCGGCTGGTCGGCGTCATCGGGAGCCCGATTGCGCATTCACTGTCGCCCCTGCTGCACAACGCGGCGTTCGCCGCGCTCGGCTTGGGTGAGACGTGGTGCTCATCGGCCTTCGAGGTGGCGCCCGGGGCGGCGGCGGAGGCTCTCGCCGCCATGCGTCAGTCCGACATCAGCGGCCTCTCGGTCACCATGCCCCACAAAGCCGACGTGGCGAACCTGGTCGACGAGTGCACCGAGGTGGCGCGGCAGCTCGACGCGGTGAACTGTGTCGCCAGCACGGAAGGCGTTCTCCTCGGCACCAACACCGACGGTGAGGGGTTCGTCGCATCGCTGGCCCGGGGCGCTGCGTTCATGCCGGCCGGGCGCCGGTGCGTCGTGATCGGTGCCGGTGGAGCCGCCCGGGCCGTCGTGCTGGCCCTGGCCGAGGCCGGAGCGAGCCGGGTGGAGGTCCTCAACCGCACGCCTGAACGGGCTGCCGCCGCCGCCGCGCTCGCCGGCTCGGCAGGGTCGGTCGTGGCGCTGGAGTCGCGGGCGCTCGCCAAGGCGATCGAGGCAGCCGACCTGGTGGTCAACGCCACGCCGGTTGGCATGGCGGGTTCTGCGGCTGCTGCTGCCGCTGCAGAGGGGGGCACCCCATGGCTGGTGGACCCGGAGCTGCTCCACACCGACCAGGTCGCAGCCGACCTGGTCTACGCGCCGCGGCCGACGCGGTGGCTCGCCGCGGCCGCCGCAGCGGGCGCCCGCAGTGTCGACGGGCTCGGCATGTTGGTGCACCAGGCGGCAGCGCAACTGGCGCTGTGGACGGGGATGGCCGCTCCGGTCGAGGCCATGTGGCAGGCGGCGGAGGCCGCCGATCCCCGGACCTGAGGAGGATCAGGGCACCGGCGTGGCGGGTGGTTCGTCGACCACGGCCGGCCAGAGGGATGCCTTCGCCAACGCTTCCAATGTCGCCTCGCGCAGCGCTCGCGTGAGAGGGTCGCGCTGCGAGGGGATAGTGAGCAGGGTGACGCGCATAGTGATCGTCGTCGCGTCGGCGCATTGCAGCCCGACCACGACGGGCGGCTCGGTGCAGTGGCCCGCGAAGGCGGGGCTCGTGGCCACCTCGTGTGCCGCCGCGGCGATCAGGTTGCGCAGCGTGACCAGGTCGGCGGCAGCGGCGCCGGGCAGGGTGAGGTCGACGATGGCGCGCGCCCAGCCACGCGACAGGTTGCCGATCAGGCGGATGTCGCCGTTGGGAATGATGAAGATGGTGCCGTCGACGCCGCGGAAACGGGTGAGGCGCATGGTGACCTCCTCGACCACTCCGGTGACCTGGCCGACGAGGAGCGAGTCACCGACGTTGTACTGGTCCTCCACGGTCATGAGGATCCCCGAGAAGTAGTCGCGGATGATCTGTTGCGCCCCGAAGCCGAGGGTGGCACCGATGATGGTGGCGCTGGCGAGCAGCGGCGTGAGGTTGATGCCGAGCATGCCCAGCACGATGGCGCCCGCGACAATGAACACGAAGAAGCGCCAGATGTTGGCCACTAGGCCGGTCATCGTGGCGACGCGGGCCGACGCCCGCGAGGAGCCGGACCGGCTGGCGGCCTGATTGCCCACCCTCTCGAGGACGCGCCGGATCACGCGGGTGCCGATCCGGGCCACGATGAAGGCGATCAGGACGACCACCAGGATGGCCAGCGGGCGGACGATCAGGTCCGTGACCGTCGAGGCGGTGTCCGGGCTGACGCCGAGCTTGGTCAGCAGGTGGTACAGCCAGCCCCCGCCTTGGTCCACCTGATTGGTGCTGGTGGTCGAGCCCAAGGTGCCCACCAGGGCAGAGAGCGGCGCCAGGGGAGGTGAGGTCACGGCCGGTATTCTGTCCGCAAATCCGCGTTATGACCCAACTCTCCCGAACACACGTTGCCACCCGGCGCAACGTCCCCCCGTTCGACCTCATCCTTGTCATCGCCACCCTGCTGGTGTCGATCATCGGCGTCGTGATGGTCTACACGGCCACCCGGGGCTCCTTGCTGGCCCAGGGCGAGGACCCCAAGACCTTCTTGAAGAAGCAGGGTCTCTTCGTCGTGCTGGGGATCATCGTCATGGTGGTGGTGGCCCTGATCGACTACCGGCGGATCGAACCGATCGCCAACATCTTGTACTGGCTGATCATTCTTTCCCTGTTGGGTGTGTTCGCGGTCGGCAGCAGCGCCCAGGGCGCGGCGCGCTGGTTCAGCCTGGGTCCCTTGCAGTTGCAGCCGTCGGAGTTCGCCGTGCTCGCCCTCATCCTGGCTGTCTCCGCGTATTGCGCGCGGCGAGAGGCGGACGGCTTGGCCTGGCGCGACGTCTTCCGGCTGCTGATCATGGCCGCCATCCCGATCGTCCTCGTGCTCCTCCAGCCGGACCTCGGGACCGCGATGATCATGATCATCGTGACGCTCGTCCTGTTGGCGGTGGCGGGCCTGCCCATCAGAATTCTGGTCATGCTGCTCGTGGGCACGGCGCTCTTCGCCGTGGTGGCGGTCGAATCCGGGCTGCTGCACCACTACCAGATCGCCCGGCTGACCACGTTCTTGAATCCCAACTCACACAGCTCCAACCCCTACGTCCAGTCGGCGATCTACAACGAGGACCAGGCCAAGAACGCCATCGGGTCGGGCGGTGTGTTCGGGTCGGGGATCGGACACGGGGTGCAGACGAACCTCGGCTACGTGCCCGAGCAGCAGACCGACTTCATCTTCACCGCCGTCGCCGAGCAGCTGGGCTTCGTGGGCTCCGTTTTCGTATTGGCGCTCGAGGGCGTGATCGCCTGGCGGGTGCTGCACGCCGCCGTGGTGGCCCGGGACACGTTCGGCCGCCTGATCTGCAGCGGCCTCTTTGCCTTCATCGCCTTCAGCGTCTTCCAGAACGCCGGGATGACGATGGGGATCATGCCGATCACGGGTATCCCGCTCCCGTTCGTGAGCTACGGCGGGACAGCCGTGCTCGTGTTCTTCGGCGCCGTGGGGCTGGCCCTGAGCGTCGGAGCCCGCAGGAAATTCCGATGACCGACGTGCAGCCGGAAGCGGAGACCGAGGCGGAGCGGGAGATCGGGGCCGCGGTCCAACCCGAGCGGCCGTTGGCCCCGGCACCGGCGTCGGAGGTCGAACCTGAGCCGCCGCGCCCGCCCCCCCCGGCCTTCCGGGTCATGGACGTCGAGGACGTCTCCATGGATCTGCCTTCGCCCTACCCGTCCGTCACCCTGGTGGAGTCGGAACCCCCGATGCGGTCGTTGGTCTTCCCGGTGGGCCTGCCGGAGGGCACGGCTATGGCCCAGGCCCTGCGCCGCATGGACTCGCGCCGGCCCATGACCCATGAGCTCTTCATGCACGTGCTGCAGCAGGCGCGCATCGACGTGATCGCGCTCCGCCTCGTCGGGCGCGAAGAGGGAAACCTCCTGGCCGAACTCGATCTCATGACGCCGGCCGGCCGCGTGCGGGCGGACTGCCGGCCTTCCGACGGCATCGTCTTGGCCTTGCGCATGCCGGTCCCGGCGCCGATCCTCGTCGACGAGCGCCTCCTCGACGAGGCGGGCGACGTCGTGCCCGTGACGGACGACGTGACAGAGACGGACGAACCCACTCCGCCGTAGGAAGAGCGGCGCGCCAGCAACAACCGCCCCGGCGTCTACCTGGAGAGCCCCCCGCCGCCGGCTCCGCTCTCCCTTCTCTCGGTTGTCGAGGGCACCTAGGCTCGAAGAAACACTCCGCACCCTGACCTGGAAGGACGACTCCATGGCTGACGGTGGACCACGCGCCGTGATCAAGATCAACGCCATCACCGTGCCCGAGAACTCGGGCGACGAACTGGCCCGCCGCTTCGCGGCGCGGGCCGGCGCCGTCGACGACCAGGACGGCTTCGAGGGTTTCGAGCTGCTCCGCCCGACCGACGATCGCTTGCAGTGGCTCGTGGTCACCCGCTGGCGCGACGAGGAGGCGTTCAACAAGTGGGTCTCCTCGCCCGCGTTCGCCCACGGTCACGCCGGCGCCGATCGGCCCTCGCCCCACGGCGGCCCGGTCTCGGTGTCGTCGGAGCTGTGGTCCTACGAGGTGGCCGGCGGTTCGGACGGAAAGGAAGGCGACCCGGGACGGACGCAGTGACCCTCACCCCGGGCAACAGTGGCTCCGCCCCCGCCCCCGCCTCCGTCCCCGCCCCCGCCCCCGCCGATGCCTCGACCACAGCCGGCGATCCGACGGCGGTGGCGCCCAAGCCCGCCCGTCTCGTCCCACCGGTGACGACGCGGGAGATCGACCTCGACAAGGACTCGATGCTGGGCGATCGCTTCATGATCCGCTTCAGCGAGGACACGCTCCGACTCCGCCCGCTCGGCATCCGCCTGATCGTCGAGTTCATCGGCACCTTCATCCTCGTGACGGTGGCGGCGGGAGCGGGCGTGATCAACCACTACGTCGGCGGCGGTCCCATCAGTCGTACGGCCGCAGTGGTCGCACCCGGCGCCGTCGTCATGGCCATGATCTACGCGCTGGGCCCGCTGTCGGGGCTGCACATCAACCCGGCCGTCACCCTCGCCTTCACGGCCCGCCGCGTCTTCAAGGGTGTCTGGGCCGTGCCCTACATCGCCGTCCAGTTGGCCGCCGCGCTCGCCGCCGCGCTGGTCCTCCAGCTGATGTACGGCCACGTTGCCTCGGGGAGCAACTACCCGATCGCCAAGCCGGGAGGCGAATGGCGCTCGCTCGTCATGGAGATCATCCTCACCGCGATCCTCGTCACCGTGATCCTCAACACGGCCACCGGCTACCGCAGCATCGGCCACAACGCCGCCCTCGCCGTCGGGGCGACGGTGGCGTTGCTCGGCCTCTTCGCCAGCCCCATCAGCGGCGCCTCCATGAACCCGGTTCGCACCCTCGGCCCCGACATCGTGTCGTGGGACTTCACCGGCTGGTGGATCTACATCGTTGGGCCGCTGGCCGGCGCGACTATCGCCGTCCTGCTGATCGGCCTGGTGCGGGGTCGGCCGGGCAAGGACGACGAGCGCGAGTCGGCCGAGGGCGGCGCGCTCCCGGTGTAAACACCGACTCAGCCCGCCGGAACCATCGGGCGTTCACCCGGCCCGGCGGCCGCCCCGGCGGCCAGCATCTCGGCCTGGGCCTCGGCGCCCTCGGCGGAGATACGCAGCATCAAGGCGATGAGGATGTAGTTGGCCAACAAAGACGACCCGCCGTAGGCGACGAACGGCAACGTGATTCCGGTGAAAGGCAAGATCCGCACCACCCCGGCCATGATGAAGAAGGCCTGGAACCCCAGGATCAAGGTCAGGCCCGTCGCCATAAGGCGCGAGAAGTCCGAGCGTGCCGTCTGGGCCACCCGGAAGCCGGCACCGACCAGGAGGATGAAGGCCATCACGACGGCGGCACAGCCGATCAGGCCCATCTCGGTCCCGATGGCCGCGAAAATCATGTCGCTCGTGAGCTCGGGGACGGCCCCGACGTAGTGCGGGGCCAGGCCGAGACCGGTCCCACCGACGCCTCCGTCCCCGAGGCTGAACCAGGCTTCGCTCAGTTGGGTGTTGCCCGGGTTCTTCGTCGTCGGCCATGGGTTCTGCCACTGCTCGACGCGCAGATGCACCTGGCCGAAGTATCGTGCCGCGATATAGGCGCCCACGCCGAAGAGCACCAGCCCGAGAACCAAGTAGCCGACCCGTCCGGTGGCGACCCAGAGCAGGCCGATGAAGAGGACGAAGAGCAGTGCGGCGAAGCCGATGTCGTCCTCGAGGCCGATGATGGCCATGGCGGCGCCCCAGGCGACCAGGATCGGGATCAAGGGGCGTGGGTCGAGGTAGAGGCGGTTGCCGATCTGGGCCGTCGGGATCGACAGCATCTCCTTGTTTTCCGCAAAGTAGGAGGCGAAGAAGATGCACAGGAGGATCTTGGAGAACTCGATCGGCTGGAACTCCAGGCTGCCGACGTGCACCCAGAGGCGGGCGCCGTAGATGGGCGAGAAGAACAGCGGCGCCACCAGGAAGAGGCCGGCCACGAGCAGCAGCAGATAGCGGTAGCGCTCCAAGTCGCGTGAGTAGCGCACCACGAGGAGCGTGACGACGTAGAGGAGCACGCCCAGTGCGGCCCAGGCCGCCTGGCCCTGGGCCTGCCCGGGGTCCCAGCGGGCGATGACCACGTAGCCGATCCCGTTGAGCAGCACGGCGAGCGGGAGGATGACCGCGTTGGCATTGGGGGCCAGCCAGCGGTTGGCCAGGTGCGCCGCCAGGGCCAGCCCGAGCACGATCCCGAGGAAGGCGCCGATGTTGTCCGGGATCTTCGACTTCTGCCCCAGGACCGCAATCACGTAGAGCGCGACGATCAGCAGCGCGCCGAAGAGGAGCAGGCCCAGCTCCGTCCGCCGCTTCGGCTTGGGGCCGAAGACGTAACGCGGAAAGGGGGTGCGGCGGGCGCGGCGGGCAACGGACGGCACCGGGCGAATCGTAGTGGTGGCGGGTAGGATTCAGAGTGACACTGCGCGTCAGGCGCGCCGTGGTGCACCCCCACCCATGACCCAGACCCAGCCTCAGCACCAACCCCAGGCGCAGCCGGAGCCCCAGGTCACGGGGGACGGACCGACGGGATCGACCGGATCGACCGGAGCCACCGCTGAGCAGCCGATCGACCGGTCCGTCGAGATCGAGCGGCCCACCACGCCGACGTATCAGCAGATCGAGGCGTTCGGGTACCAGCGCTTCACCAACCGTGAGCAGTCGCGGCTCGATTTTGGCGCCCGCCTGCTCGACCTGGCCGAGGACGACGGCGTCCCGCTGCTGGAGCGGGTCAAGTTCCTCGCCATCTTCTCCGAGCTCCTCGACGAGTTCTACCAAATACGGGTCGCCGCGCTCGAGGACCAGGTGGCGGCCGGCGTGCGCACCCGCTCCGTCGACGGGCTGCGCCCCGGCGAGCAGCTGACCATGATCAGGGCCCGGGTCGAGGAGCTGGTCCGGCGCCAGGACCACATCTTCTTGGATCTGATCGTGCCGGGCCTGGCCGAGGCGGGCGTCCGCTTCGCCAGCTGGTCCTCGCTGAACGACGAGGATCGCCGGCACCTGGTCGAGGTGTTCCAGCGCCAGATCTACCCCGTGCTGACCCCGCTGGCGGTCGATCCGGGACATCCCTTCCCGTACATCTCGAACCTCTCGCTCAACCTGGTCGTCGAGGTGCAGGACCCCGCGTCGGGCGAGGGCCGCATCGCCCGGGTCAAGGTCCCCCCGGCGCTGCCGCGGTTCATCGTGATGCCCGACGGCGAACGCTTCGTCCCGCTGGAACAGGTCATCGCCGCCCACCTCGACTCGCTGTTCCCGGGCATGACCATCGGCCACCACCACGCCTTCCGGGTCACCCGCAACGCCGACCTGGCGCTCGAGGAGGACGAGGCCGACGACCTGCTGGTCGCCATTGAGATGGAGCTGCGCCGTCGCCGCTTCGGCAAGGCCCTCCGGCTCGAGGTCGAGGCCGACATGGGCCAGGACCTGGCCGACTTCTTGGCCACCGAGCTCGAAGTCGGTCCCGACGGCGTGTTCCGCGTCGGGGCGCCGCTGGACCTGAGCGGACTGTGGGGCGTCTACGCGCTCGACCGTCCCGACCTGCACGGCGAGACCTGGACGCCGATGACGCCGCCGCGCCTGGCCCAGGCGGCGCACGATCCCAACGAGTTCTTCGCCATGTTGCGCGAGCGCGACGTGCTGGTCCACCACCCGTACGACTCGTTCGCCACCTCGGTGGAGGCTTTTGTCGCCATGGCCGCGGAGGACCCGGCCGTGCTGGGGATCAAGCAGACGCTCTACCGCACCGGTGGCGACAGTCCGATCGTGGCGGCTCTGATCCGGGCCGCCGAGAACGGCAAGCAGGTGGCGGCCATCGTCGAGCTCAAGGCGCGCTTCGACGAGGAAGCCAACATCGGCTGGGCCCGCGCGCTCGAAGAAGTGGGCGTCCACGTCGTCTACGGGATCGTCGGCCTCAAGACGCACTCCAAGACGGCCCTGGTGCTCCGGCGCGAGGACGAGGGCGTGCGCCCGTACTGCCATGTCGGCACGGGCAACTACAACTCCAAGACCGCCCGCATCTACGAGGACCTCGGGCTGCTGACCTCGGACCCCGAGATCGGCGCCGACGTCGGCGAGCTCTTCAATTACCTGACCGGGTTCTCGCGCCACGCCGACTACCGCCAGATCCTCGTGTCGCCGGTCACGGTGCGCAAGCGCATCATGGCCATGATCGAGGAGCAGGCCGAGGCGGGACCGGCCGGCCGCATCGTGCTGAAGCTCAACGGCCTGACCGATGCCGCCATGATCGACGCGCTCTACCGGGCGTCGGGCGCCGGCGTCGAGATCGATCTCGCCGTGCGCGGACTGTGCCGGCTGCGGCCGGGCATCCCGGAGCTCTCCGAGCGCATCCGCGTGCGATCGATCGTGGGCAGCTTCCTCGAGCATTCGCGGATCTACCGCTTCGGCGGCATCCCCGTCGATCCGGCGGCCGGACCGGGTCTGCC
>Ga0302308_10001201_pt1 | contig 21231 bp, 15 predicted proteins | sample III_Palsa_E3_3_FD_200531 | JGI IMG/M metagenome (GOLD analysis project Ga0302308, IMG submission 200531) | Peat permafrost microbial communities from Stordalen Mire near Abisko, Sweden - III_Palsa_E3_3 | ecosystem: Environmental > Terrestrial > Soil > Palsa > Peat permafrost | place: Sweden...
CGAGGAATATTCAACCGCTGAAAGCGTGTATCTGTCGTCGGCAAGTGCTTCGCGCAATGCCGTCGTGCTGGCGGCAAGCCGGGGCGCGGGGCTGGAAGCCGTTACCGCCGATAAACCCAAGGTCATGCTGCCGATCGCGGGCAAGCCGCTGCTGCGCCGTCTGGTTGAAGCGTTCAAGAAGGAAGGCATCAACGACATTACGGTGGTCGGCGGTTATCGCGCTGATGCCATCGATACATCGGGGATCCGGCTGGTCGTGAACGAGAAACATGAGCAGTCGGGCGAACTGGCGTCGCTGGCATGCGCCGCGAAATCGTTCACCGCGGACACCGTGATCTCCTACGGCGATCTCTTGTTCCGCAGCTACATTCTTCGCGATCTGGTGGAGTCGGACAGCGACTTCTGCGTGGTCGTGGATTCGTCGCAGACGCCGGCGACCGGGGTGTCATCGACGGATTTTGCGTATTGCTCCACCGCGGACGACCGCGCGTTGTTCGGGCAAAAGGTCTGGCTCGAAAGCGTGACGAGCTCGGCAGGTCCGGCGGGTTCTGCAATTGCGAAGACGCCGCAAGGCCGCTGGATGGGTCTGCTCAACGTGCGCGGCGCAGGCCGGGAACGCCTGGTCGCCATGCTCGAAAAGCTGCAGCAACGCGATGACTTCGACAAGCTCGACATGGCCGCGCTGCTCAACGCGCTGGTGGCTGCGGACGAAAAGATCGAAGTGCAGTATGTGCACGGTCACTGGCGCGGCGTGAACGACCTGGACGAGTTGCGTCAGGCCGGCGATTTCGCCCACGGACAAGCACCGTACGGATCGAACGGCTCGGGCTCCTCGGAGGCCGGCGCGTGATCGAAGCTGCACAATTCGTCGAAGCCGCGCGCGAGCGGGGTTTCGACTGGTACGCGGGCGTTCCGTGCTCGTATCTGACGCCGTTTATCAATTACGTGCTGCAGGATGAGTCGCTGAATTACGTGTCGGCGGCCAATGAGGGCGACGCCGTTGCGTTGATCGCGGGCGTGGCGCTTGGCGCGTCGGGTGTGCACAAGGCGCGCCGTGGCATTTCGATGATGCAGAACTCCGGGCTCGGCAACGCGGTGAGCCCGCTGACTTCGCTCACGTGGACGTTCAGGCTGCCGCAATTGTTGATCGTCACGTGGCGCGGTCAACCGGGTGTCGCCGATGAACCGCAGCACGCGCTGATGGGACCCGTCACGCCGGCCATGCTCGACACTATGGAGATCCCGTGGGAGGTGTTCCCCACGGAAGCCGATGCGATCGGACCCGCGCTCGATCGCGCGACCGCTCATATGGACAGCACGGGTCGCCCGTATGCGCTGGTGATGCAGAAGGGAAGTGTCGCGCCGTACAAGTTGAACAAGAAAGGCTTGAGCGGTGTACGTCAGCGCGCGTTGAACGAGCGCGCGAAGGTTGAGTCGTTCGAAGACACGGGCGAACGCGTGTCAGGTGTGTCACGTCACGACGCGTTGCAGCGAGTGATCGCGCACACGCCGAAAGAGTCGACGGTCGTCTTGGCATCTACAGGATTTTGCGGTCGGGAGCTCTACGCTATCGATGACCGCGAGAACCAGGTGTACCTGGTTGGATCAATGGGATGCGTGACATCTATGGCGCTCGGCCTGGCGTTGTCGCGGCCTGACCTGAACGTGGTGGCGCTCGACGGCGACGGCGCCGCGCTGATGCGCATGGGCGTGTTCGCGACCCTCGGCGCTTATGGGCCGGCCAACCTCACGCACCTGCTGCTGGACAACGGTGCGCATGAGTCGACCGGCGGTCAGGCGACGGTGTCCCAAGGCGTAGAGTTCGCGCGGATCGCTTCAGCGTGCGGGTACGCACTGGCGCTGGACGGCGGTGAGCTCTCGATCATCGACCGGCTGTTCGACGCGAAGGAAGTCGATGGCGTGCGTTTTGCGCGGCTGTCGATCAACACCGGCACGCCAAGCGACCTGCCGCGCCCGTCGATCACGCCGGAAGATGTGCGTCGCCGGTTGCAAACCCATATCGGACGCTAGAAGGGCCACCGTTGCCCCACCCGGGTCCCGTAGCGGTGGTTCAGCCAAAGGCCGCGCCAACTCGTGTTGGCGCGGCCTTTGATTTTGTGGGCGCGCGTTAAGCGTGGTGGGCGTGGCTGGGCGTGGTTAATCGCGGTTGCAGAAGATCGCGGTGATAAAAGGCGCGACGTGATGAATAACAGCATCGCTGCCGGCCGCGCGGACCTTTTCCTTGACGGAGCCTTCCTCGCCGATCACGACGGCGCCATACGCCGAGTCGGCGATCGGGTCACCGCTGCCCTGCTTGAAAATCGCGTCATTCTTCTGATACCCAACTACCGCGAATACGCCGAAATCGAACGCCGTGAGGTGGCTGCCGTGCGTGGGCTTAAACGCGTTGATCGAATTGGATTCCACGCGCATCGGCGTGGTTTCTATCGTGTGGTTTTCCTGAAGTGGCGCGATGAACGCGTGCGCGGTCGATTTGCAGTCGAGCTGGGCGTCGAGCGCATACGCTGAAGCCTGCATGGACGCTGCCGCAATGAGGATGGATAAGCCGATGCGGACGGCTTGAACGAATGGCTTCATGAACGGTGAGTACGCGCTCGGGCGCTGCGAAAGCCTAGACTTTAGCCGGAAGCCGGAAAGTGTGCTTAAGCAAGTGCTTGGAGCCCGTCTGGCGGGGCTCTGCGGGGAGGATCCCAACCGGTTCGCACTGAAATTCTGGCCGGTAATCCTCAGCGGAATTACGGTGAGCTGTGCGAACGGGTTTGAGGAGTGGTTGAACCGCTCCGTCGATAAGGATAATTAAGCGAAATCAAGGCGTGCAAGCCGGCGTCAGTGACGAAGGCGGCGAGCACGCTGGATTTGCTCGACGCGTTGAAATTATCAAGGCGGCGTTAGGCGCACGAGCGGCACGACCGCGCACTCAGGCTCACGTGTCGCCGACGAACCCGGACAGCGAACCGCAACCCCTCAAGCCGCTGCCAACTCAGGCACCACCGCGCGCCGCGTCTCTCTCCGATGCACGCATTTCCCCGCCGCATACGTCTCGAACACGGCGCGGTCGTCGCCGAGCATAGCAAACGCGAACAGCAGTTCTTCCAGCGATTCCGCCCGCGTCGTCCGGCGCGCGAGCAGGGGCGTACCGGCGGGATCCAGCACGACGAAATCCGCCTCGCTGCCGGGCGCAAGCGTCCCGACGCGGTCCGCCATGTCGAGCACTTGAGCCGCGCCCGTGGTCGCGAGCCAGAACATGCGCGCGGCCGTCAGGTGATGGCCCGTCAGGCGCGCGATCTTGTGCGCTTCGCCCATGGTTTGCAGCATCGAAAACGTCGTGCCGCCGCCTACGTCGGTGGCGAGCGCCACCGGCATCTTCGCGGCCCCGGCCTTTTCCATATCGAACAAACCGCTGCCGAGGAACAGGTTCGACGTCGGGCAATGAGACGCCACCGCGCCGGTTTCGGCCATGCGCTGGCGGTCGGTATCGTCGAGATAGATGCAATGGCCGTAGACCGCACGCTGACGCAGCAAGTCATAGTGATCGTAGATATCCAGATAGCTCCGATGCCCCGGGAACAGGCTTTCGACCCACTTGATCTCGTCGGTGTTTTCTGCGACGTGGCTCTGGATGTACACGTCCTGGTGCTTGCGCGCGAGCACCGCACAGGCTTCGAGTTGCGCCTCCGTCGAGGTGGGCGCAAAACGCGGCGTCAGCGCGTATTCCTGCCGGCCGCGACCATGCCAACGCGCGATCAGCTCGGCGCTGTCGTCATAGCCCGATTGCGCCGTGTCACGCAGATATTCTGGACAATTGCGATCCATCAGCACCTTGCCCGCGATCATGCGCAGATTGCGCGACTCGCTTTCGCTAAAGAACGCGTCGGCGGATTGCTTGTGGACCGTGCAGTACACAAGCGCCGTCGTTGTGCCGCAAGCCAGCAGTTCATCGATGAAAAACGCCGCCGTCTCGCGCGCGTACGCCGGGTCTTCGAACTTGCGTTCGGTCGGAAACGTGTACGTGTTCAACCATGGCAACAGACCCGGCGCAGGCGAGGCGATCATGTCGGTCTGCGGATAGTGAATGTGCGAGTCGATGAAACCCGGCACGATCAATTTGTCCCGCAGGTCTTTCACAACTGCATCGGGCGCGATAGCGTCGCGCAACGCCGAATACGCGCCCGCCGCCACCACGCGGCCATCTTCCACCAGCAACAGGCCGTCGGTTTCATGCACGGCGTTGTCATCGGAAAAAGCGGGGTCGTCGCGGAAAGTGAGTAGCTGCGCGCGGTAAGCGGTCTGAGTCATGGTGAAACGTCTCCAGTAAAGCGGGTCAACGCCCTTATAGCTGTGTCAATAACAGCAACGACAGCGCGGCGACAATCCACATCGCCGGCTTGATTTCATTTCTGCGGCCGGTGAACGACTTGATCACGACAAACGCGAGGAACCCGTAAGCGATGCCATCGGTGATCGAATATGTCAGCGGGATGAGGATCATTGCAAGGAAGGCGGGAATGGCTTCGTCGAAACGGCTCCATTCAATCTTCGTGATCGATTCCATCATGAACACGCCGACGAGCACCAGCGCGGGCGCGGTTGCAATGGCGGGCACCAGCGAGAGCAGCGGCGAGAGGAACAGGAAGGGCAGGAAACACAAGCCGGCCACGACCGCGACAAGTCCCGTGCGGCCGCCCGCAGAAATCCCCGCCGCCGATTCTATGTACGCGTTCGCCGGGCTCGTGCCAAGCGGCGCGGAGACCAGGGCGGCGAATGAATCGACCATCATCGACTGACGGATGTTGCGCGGGTTGCCGTCTTTATCGTAGAGCTTGCCGGCTTCCGAGATCGCCATGAACGTGGACAGCGCGTCGAAGAAAGACGTGAACAGCATCACGAATATAAACGGCCAGTAGATCACCTTCAGCGAGCCGAGCAAGTCCAGTTGGCCTACCGCCGAGAAGTCCGGCGCGGAGAACAAACCGTTCCAGTTCACCAACGTTTTCGTGGCAATGGCTGCGGGCCAGTAAGCGGTGCCGTCGCCCCAGAAGCGGCCGATGGGAATCGCAATCACGGTCGTGAAAATGATGCCGATCATCAACGCGCCGGTTATCTTTCGTGCAACCAAGATGGTGGTCACGGCGAGGCCGATCAGGAACGTGATCACCACCGGATTCAGCGATGCCGAATGCACGATCGTCACCGGATCGCTGATAACGAATTTCGCGTTGACCAATCCGATCAGGCTGATAAACAGTCCGATGCCACAGGACACTGCGTGACGCAGGTTTGCCGGAATAGCATCGACAACCAGCTTGCGCGCGTTGAACGCGGCGAGCACCGCGAAGATCACGCCGGCCCAGAACACGCAGCCGAGCGCGGTCTGCCACGACATCTTGCCGCTGTGAACCATCACGAACGCGAACAGCGCGTTCATGCCCATGCCGGGCGCGACGAGCACCGGGTTGCGCGCGTAGAGGCCCATCGCGCAACTGCCGAGGAAACTGACAATGACAGTCGCCGTCAGCGCGGCAGGGAAGGGGACACCGGCCTGCGACAGGATCCCCGGATTGACGACGATGATGTACATCGCCGTGAGGAAGGTCGTGATGCCCGCAACAATCTCGGTCCTCGTGCGCGATCCCGCCGCTCGAATGCCGAAGAAACGCTCGAGCGTAGTTGTGTCGTTGGTAATCGTAGCCATGACGTTCTCGCTCAAGCCGCCCCGTGCCCGTTGTGCCCGCCGTGCCAATAGGCATCGAGTTTGGCTACCATCGCGAGGCGTTCGGCGTCCGTCACGAACGATGCTTCCAGGCTGTTCTTCAGCAGCGTGTAACACTCGGCGTCATTGAGTTTCAATGCATCAAGAATCGCGAAGTAGTTGGCGTTCACGTAGCCGCCGAAATAGGCGGGGTCGTCGGAGTTGATCATCACGGCCACGCCCTGATCCAGCAGCGCCTTGAGCGTGTGTTTCGCCATGTCGTCGAACACGCGCAGCTTCAGGTTCGACAGCGGGCAGACGGTCAGTGCAATACGGGAATCGGCGAGACGGGCGACCAGCGCCGGATCTTCCATGCTGCGCACGCCATGATCCACGCGGTCCACTTTCAACAGATCGAGCGCTTCGAAAACGTAGGCCGGAGGTCCTTCCTCGCCAGCGTGCGCCACGAGCTTCAACCCCTTTTCACGCGCCTTCGCGAACACGCGTTCGAACTTCGAAGGCGGATGGCCGCGCTCCGACGAATCCAGCCCGACGCCAATTAGCCGATGTTTGTAATGATCGAACAAGGGCAACGCTTCGTCGAAGGTCTTCAGCGCATCTTCTTCCGGCAAATGGCGCAGGAAACACAGGATCAGCTTGCTCGTCAAACCGCGCCGCTCACCTTCAGCCAGCGCGCTTTCAATACCCGCGACCGCCGTTGCGATGGATACGCCGCGTTCGGTGTGGGTCTGCGGATCGAAGAAAATTTCGGTGTGCGTGACATGATCGGCGAGGGCACGTTCGACATACGCCAAGGTCATGTCGTGGAAATCGCGCTCGTGCAGCAGCACGCTCGCGCCCGCGTAGTAGATGTCGAGAAACGATTGCAGGTCGGTGAACGCGTAGGCCGCGCGCAATGCGTCGATGGAGTCGTACGCGAGCGTCACGCCGTTGCGTTTCGCGAGTTCGAAGATCAGCTCGGGTTCGAGCGAACCTTCAATGTGAATGTGGAGTTCGGCCTTGGGCGCGCGGGCGATCTTGTCAGCGAGAGTGGGATTCATGCTTGTTTTGTGCTTTAAAGGGTCTGGATCACGCGGTTTGCGGATGCTGCGCGGAATTGTAGCTGTGCGCGGCGCGTTCCTCGACCCTCTGCAGCAACTGAGCTGCCACCGAAACTGCAATCATTTCCGGCGCTTTATCGTCAATGCCGGGTACGCCGATGGGGCACGTCATGCGCCCGATCCGTACAGGATCTATGCCCCGCGACGCCAACCGGCGTTCGAACTGCACCTTCTTCGTATGCGAGCCGATCATGCCGAAGTAGGCGAAATCGCCGCGCCGGAGAATGCGCTCGGCGAGCGCGAGATCGAGCGCGTGGTTGTGCGTCATCACCAAAAAGTAACTATTGGCCGGCGCTTCGTCCACGGCGGCGTCCGGGGTCCCGCTGGCGTCCATCGTGACGTTTGGGGGCAGCCGGTCCATGGGCGGGAAGGTTTCATCGCGCTCGTCGACCCACACCACGCGGCACGGCAGATTCGCGAGCACCCTGACCAGCGCCGCGCCCACGTGGCCGGCACCGAACAGCACGACTGGAAACTCGCGTAGCGCGATGGTTTCGGTCAGCAATGCGCCGCTGTCGTCGAAACCCGCGCCGTCCCAGAGCAGGCAATCGGGGCCGGCTACTCCCGGTTCTGGATCGGAGATCATCACGCCGTCCGGAATCGGGCCGAAGCCGACGCTGCGCACGGTGGATTGCCCCTGCGCCATGCGTTTGTTCAACGACGTGACCCAGCCGAGATCGCCTATGTCGAGCCGCTCGAACGCCAGCACGACCGCGCCGCCGCAGCATTGACCGAGGCTTGGGCCCAGTGCGAAGCGCTCGAGCCGCCGCATATGCGGACTGCGCGCGCCGTCTTTCAGCACTTGCCGCGCGGTTTCAATCGCCTTCCATTCCAGATGGCCGCCGCCGATCGTGTGGCGTGCATCGTCGCGTGTGACGATCATCTTCGTGCCCGGTTCGCGCGGCGCCGAGCCTTCCACGCGCGCGACCGTCACCAGCACGACGGCGTCGCCGTGTGCGAGCAGGTGTTGCAGATCGTGTAGCCAGGCTTGCATCGAGTAGGTTCCGGGTTGGTTAGTTGACCTGCGCGGGCTGGGCGACGTCCGGAGTCGTCGCGGCGAGCGTTTTCAATGCCTGTGCGTCCAGTGCATTCAGGATCGATTCGGGCGTGGCCGGGGCGCGCAGTACGGGCGCGTCGGTTGAATTGGGCGCGACCGACGCCACCGCTGCGCGGATTGCAAGCAACACCGAGAAACCGAGCAGCAATGGCGGTTCGCCCACGGCTTTCGACCGGAACACGGTCGGCTCGACGTTCTGGTTATCGTAGAGCGCGACGTTCATTTCGGCCGGGATGTCGCTCACCGATGGAATCTTGTAGGTGGACGGCGCATGCGTCATCAGGCGGCCGTCACGATTCCACCAGAGTTCTTCCGTCGTGAGCCAGCCCATGCCCTGGACAAAACCGCCTTCCACCTGGCCGATGTCGAGCGCTGGATTGATCGACTGTCCCGCGTCGTGGAGGATGTCCGCGCGCAACAGGCGCCATTCGCCGGTGAGCGTGTCCACGACCACTTCCGAGATCGCCGCGCCATACGCGAAGTAGTAGAAGGGCTGGCCGGTCAGCGTTTTCGAATCCCAGTTGACCTTGGGGGTGGCGTAAAAACCATCCGACCACAACTGCACGCGCGAGAGATAGGCTGCCCCGACCAGTTGATCAAAAGGCATCTGGCCGCCGTTCGACTCGACCACGCCATCGTGAAAACGCACGTCTTCCGCGCGTCCGCCGAGCTGCTTCGCGGCAAGTTCTGCAAGGCGTCCTCGAATGGTAAGCGCGGCGGCTTCGGCCGCCTTGCCGTTCAAGTCGCTGCCGGTGGACGCGGCGGTGGCGGAAGTATTCGCGATCTTCGAGGTGTCGGTAGCGGTCACGCGCACGCGCGACAACGCCACACCCAGCGCATTCGCCACGACCTGCGCGACCTTGGTGTTCAGGCCCTGGCCCATCTCGGTGCCGCCATGATTCACGAGCGCGGAGCCGTCTTTGTAGACATGCACGAGCGCGCCCGCCTGGTTCAGGAATGGCACGTTGAACGAAATGCCGAACTTGACCGGCGTGAACGCGATGCCCCGTTTGAGCACGGGACTCGTTGCATTGAACGCGGCAATTGCGTTGCGCCGCTGCACATATGCACTCGACGCCACCAGCTCGTCGGTCAGCGGCACGATGATGTTGTCTTCCACGGTCTGGCCGTAGGGCGTCACGTTGCGCTCGGTGATGCCGTAGTAATTGACGCGACGGATATCGACGGGATCGCGCTTCAGCCGGTGCGCGATTTCGTCCATCATCACTTCCATCACCAGCGCGCCTTGCGGACCGCCGAAGCCGCGAAACGCCGTGTTCGACTGCGTGTTGGTGCGGCAGCAGAGCGCGGTGATATCGACGTCCTGCAGGTAATACGCGTTGTCGAAATGACAGACGGCGCGTGTGGCCACCGCACCCGACAAATCCGCCGAATAACCCGCGCGCAACGCGATTTCCACACGCGCGCCTTGCAAGCGGCCGTCGTCATCGAAACCGGCTTCGTAGGTGTAGATGGCGTCGTGGCGTTTGCCGGTGATCATGAAGTCGTCGTCACGATCCGCGCGCAATTTCACCGGCCGATGCAGCAGGTGCGCAGCCAGCGACGCGATGCATGCGAAAACGCCCGACTGCGATTCCTTGCCGCCGAACCCGCCGCCCATCCGGCGGCATTCGCAGATCACGTTATGCGTTGGCCAATCGAGCATATGCGCGACCAGATGCTGCATTTCACTTGGATGCTGCGTGGAACTGTAGACGAGCAAGCCATCCAGTTCCCTCGGAATGGCATACGCAATCTGCCCTTCGAGATAGAACTGTTCCTGTCCGCCAACCTCGAATTCACCTTGCAGCCTATGCGCCGCCGCGGCGATTTTCCCGTCCGGATCGCCGCGTTTCAGATGCAGCGGCGGCAGTACGAACTGCTGTCTCGCGCGGGCTTCGCGCGGCGTCAGGATGGCTTCGCGCGGTTCGTACCGGATCACTTCTTCGCTTTTGGCCAGCGCCGCCGCACGGCGCGCGAGATCGTGCGTTTGCGCGATGACCACGAACACTGGTTGTCCCAGATACAGCACTTCATCTTTCGCGAGAATCGGGTCGTCATGGAGAACGGGGCCGCAATTGTTCTCGCCGGGGATGTCGTCGGCGGTGAACACGGCGATCACGCCAGGCGCGGCCAGAACCAGGTCGAGATTGATCGAGACGATGCGCGCATGCGCATGCCGCGACAGACCGAGCGCCGCGTGCAGCGTGCCACGCAGTTCGCCGATGTCATCAACGTAAGTCGCTTCGCCGCTCACATGCAGACTCGCCGATTCGTGCGGCAAGCCGACGCCGATCGTGGCGCGCTCCGGCGTTTTCTCGCCGCCGTGCAGCGCGAGTGCGTCTGCGGCGGCACGGTCGATGTGGTGTGGATCGGTACGCTTGTTCATCGCGTGGTCCTTGGAGCTTGGTGTGGCGTTATGCCGTTCATGGCAAGTCGAACGCGAACGCGTTGACGTCGCGCAGTGCGAGCGGCGAATCCTCACGAGTCTCGAGGAAGAAACGCCACAGCACGTTGCGCGCCACCTTGCTGCGGTATGCGCTCGACGCACGCATGTCGGTGAGTGGCTGGAAGTCAACGTCCAGCGCGCGCATGGCGGCTTGCACGTTGGCTTCGTTCCACTCCTCGTTCACCAGTACGGCTTCCGCATTCGATGCCCGTTTGGGCGTGGCAGCCATGCCGCCAAACGCGAAACGCGCGGCGCTCACGCGGGTGCCGTCGAGTGTCACGGCGAACGCGGCGCACACCGCCGAGATGTCCTGGTCGTAGCGCTTGGATATCTTGTAAGTCCGGAAGCGCAGTTTCGCCGATGGCAACGGCACGCGAACCCCCGCGACGAATTCGCCAGTTTCCAACGCGGATTTTTGATAGCCGAGATAGAAGGCCTCGAGCGGCATCGTGCGGACCTTGGCGGCTTTTTGCAGCACGATTTGCGCATTGAGGGCAATCAGTGCCGGCATGGAATCGCCGATGGGTGAACCGTTCGCTACGTTACCGCCGAGCGTGCCGGCGTTCCGGATAGGCCGAGATGCAAAGCGCGTCCACAGTTCCGCCAGTTCCGGATAAACGGCCGAGAGCGCACCGTATGACTCTTCCAGTGAGGCGGCAGCTCCTATGCTCAGCCATTGCCCGTCGCGGGTGATCGACTTGAGTTCGTTCACATTGCCGATATACAGGACGTCCCCGAGATTGCGGAACTGCTTGGTGACCCACAGGCCCACGTCGGTGCTGCCGGCCAGGATGCGCGCGTCCGGATGGTCGGCGCGCAAGCGGGCGAATCCGGTGAGCGAGACGGGCGCGAAGAACGTTGGGTGACCGAATGCAGCGCCGCGCGCGTCGGGCCCTGAGTATTCAAGGGTTTCCTTGCGCTGGATGGTTTCGAGCTGGCGTTTGAGCGTGTCGCGATCAAGCGGCGCGCGAGGGTACTCGAACATTTTCTGCGACGCATCCACGATCGGACGATAGCCCGTGCAGCGGCAGAGATTGCCAGAGAGGGCGGCGTTGATTTCGTCACGGGTGGGCAGGCCGGCGTCGGCCGGCTGATTCTGATAAAGGGCCCACATCGACATCACGAACCCGGGCGTGCAGAAGCCGCATTGGGAGCCGTGGCAATCGACCATGGCTTGCTGGACCGGATGCAGCGTGCCGTCCTTGGCGCGCAGGTCTTCCACAGTAAAGAGCGCCCGGCCATCAAGCGTAGGCATGAACTGGATGCAGGCGTTGACGGCCTTGAGGACGGGCTGGCCTTGTGCATCGAGTTCGCCGATCACCACCGTGCAGGCACCGCAATCGCCTTCCGCGCATCCCTCTTTGGTACCGGTGCATTGGTCGTGCTCGCGCAAATGCTGGAGCACCGTACGGGAGGCCGGTACGTCGTGCACTTCGCGCAGCGCGTTGCGATGGAAGAACCGGATGGTTTGCGTTGTCATAAACAAGTCCAGGACATTGCGGATCGGGCGCGCGTTACGCGAAAATCGGCATCAGGATTCAAAAGAAACCAGACCGAAAGCGCGCACGTGGATCGCCATCCAAAGATAACGATATCACCGCAATATCTCAAAAAGATTCCGGCGAACGTATCAAGACTATGCGAAGAGACGGATGAGGGTCGGCGGAGAAAGCGCCGCAAACCGGTGCGCAGGGATATTGAGGCGGAGGGACTGCGATGCAACGAGAGCGCGAGGACACGGCTCTGGCCGGGGGTGTCCAAGGCCGCCGGATCGGCCAACGGCGATGGACGTTCGTGCGCGGTGGCGCTGCAGGAAAGCGTGGCTAGGCAACGGTGGTCTTTGGCAAGTCGAAGGCTCGCCTCGCACCGAGGCTCCAGCTTTTGCGGAACGCGAGAGCGGTTCAGCCAAGATCTAAGGTCAGAACCGCCTGCCATCCCCATTCAACCAGCGCGCAACCTGCGCTTACCCCACAAACTGCCGGCAACGGCCAGGAAGATCACCGCAAACGCGATAAGACCCCATTGCGGAAGCGAGAGTCCGAAAATGGGCGGATAGGGCGTCTCGCAAAGCCCGGCGACCTTGAAGACCTGAGGTAGCCACTGCGCGGGCGGAAGAGAATCCACGACAGGCTGGAGGGCATCGAACCCGCAGCTGAACCCCGGATGCGCCTGTACATAAACGTGCCGTCCGGCCGCGACCACGCCCCCGAGAGCGGACAGCGCAACCAGCGTTTCGAGCAATGCGATCCCGCGCCATCCCCGGAACGAAGCGCCGAGCAAGGCAAAGACTGCGATCAGCACGAAAAAGTAGCGTTGAATGATGCACAGCGGGCAGGGATCTTCACCTTTGACGAACTGAAGATAGAGCGCTCCGCCAACGAGCCCCAGAGAGATCACAGCGAGCAAGACCAGCAATCGTCGTTCGCGGCGAATCCCGCGGTCGTCGTGGTGCATGGTGAAATGATTCAAGGAGTTGTTCATATTTTCCGAATTGTTCGAGAAAAAAACACCTGAAAGAGCACATCCGGCGACGGAATTCTATCGCGATCGTGATCGCCTGGCGCTTTCAGGCGCGGCATGAGCGGCTCAGCGCGTGGTTTCGAGTACGGCTTCGACGGCACGACCGATGGAGAGCAGCGCATCGTCGCCGAACGGCGCTCCGGCCAGCATGAGGCCGACCGGCGCCTCGCCCCGCGGATGGCACGGCAGCGACAATGCGCAACTATCGAGGAAATTGAAAACGGAGGGGTTGCGCAGGATCAGCGCGTTGGTCCGCCCAAACGCTTCGTCGTCGTGTTCGAGGTCAGCCACACGCGGCGGTACGACCGGGACGCTCGGGCACACAATGGCGTCGAAGCGCTGCCACAGTGCGCGCGCCTGCTCGATCATCGCGGCGCGCGCCTGCAACAAGTCGATGTAATCAGCCGCGCTGGCGGGCTGCCCTTTCAGGATCCGCACGCGGACGCGCGGATCGTATTCATCGGCGTGTGCCTGCAATAGCGGCCGATGCCATGCGTAAGCCTCAACTGACGCGAAGCTGAATCGATTGATCTCGGCGAGCCGCTCGAGCGGCGCGAAACGCACGTCTTCCACCAGCGCACCGGCTGCCGACAGATGCCCGATTGCCGCGGAGTAGGCACTGGCGACCGTTTCGTCGACACCGTCCATGACGTAGTTCGTCAGCACGCCAAGACGCACGCCGTCCAGTGGACGGGTCGCTGGCACGCCGGAGTCCCGGCCGGACAGGATGCGGTCTACAAGCGCGCAGCACGCCACCGACAACCCGATCGGCCCGAACGAGTCGAGCGTGGTGGAAAGCGGCACGCCGCCTTGCGTAGGCACGCGGGCAGCGGTCGGCTTGAAGCCGGTGAGTCCGCAGAGCGCGGCCGGGATGCGAATGGAGCCACCGGTGTCGGTGCCGAGTGCAATGGCCGCCATGCCGTCGGCCACCGACGCTGCAGCGCCTGATGACGAACCCCCGGCAATCCGCTCGTCTCCCGCCACATCGCTTCGATACGGCGAGTGCGGCGTTCCGAAGTGCGGGTTGAGCCCGAGCCCGGAGAACGCGAATTCGCTCATGTTGGTGCGCCCGACGATCACGCCACCTGCTCGCCGCAGCCTGGCTACGGCGATAGCGTCGGCCTTGGCTGGCAGCGCGTCGGCCAGTACCCGCGAGCCGGCGCGCGTCACCTGGCCTTCGATATCGAAGAGATCCTTGATCGACACAGGAACGCCCGCGAGTGGCGAGAGGACGGTGCCCGCACGGCGCAATGCGTCGTGGGCGTCGGCGGCGGCGCGGGCGCGCTCTGCGTCAACGTGGAGGAAGGAAACCGCTCCCTGCCCCGAAGGGTCTGCAATGCGCTCGAGTGCCTGCTCCACCAGCTCGCGGCTGGTAGTTCTACCGTCACGAAGCGCGGCGGCAAGTTGTGCAAGAGGCGCGAACTGAGGTGAAGTGATGGGCATGATGTCGAGAGAAACCGGTGGCTTGACGGGCTGCAAAACGGGCAAGGACAGACGTGTTGCACAGGGCGCGAATGCCGCGCGGCGAGTGATCCGTTCGCGCCGTGGCATTGCGCATTGCTGTGCCGAGGGCCGCAATGAAACGCCTGAAGTAACTTGCCCAAAAGTGGCTGTCATTCTAAGCCAGCCCAGTAATAAATACTCGACGCGGCGCGCGTGGCGCTTGATAAACCGGGCTCCTCGGCCATTCGGCTGATAGCGCCGTGACTGCTTCCTGCCTAAGCTTGGTCTGTCCCTGCAGACGGTCTTTCGCGGCGGAAAACAACAGTCGCAAGTAAACCCAAGCGTTTGGGTTTACTTGCGCGCAGCTAACGGATAAAGTGACTACATGCCAACGATTTTCCGCATCGGCGCTGCCCGCGTCGTGATTTATTTAAACGACCATCAACCCGCTCACGTGCATGTCCTTGATGGCAAGCAACACGCCATCTTCAACCTGCACTGTCCGGCTGGACCGCCGACCTTGCAAAAGAATCACGGCTTTTCGCACGTTGATGCAAATACCTTCGCTCGCCGGATGCATAACGTAGTCGGCTCGCTGTGCACTGAATGGAAAACACTTCATGACTGCTTTTGTTGATATCACCGAACACCAGATGCGCGAAGCCGAAGAGCGAATGAGCGAGCACATTGCTGAACATCCTGTTGCCGTGTCCGTCTCGTTTAATCCGGCGGACGGCAGGGTGGCGATCGAACTGTCAAATGGCGCGTTGTTCGCGATTCCCGCGCGGATTATCCAGGGTTTGGAGAACGCTGCGGACAGCGACCTGGAAACGATCGAAATCACCGCCTCCGGCACGGGTCTGTATTTCCCCACCGTCGACGCTGACATTCTCGTGGCGCCGTTACTTGCCGGTGTGCTGGGATCGCGATCGTTCATGGCCAGGCGACTGGGCAAGCAGGGAGGGGCCAGCCGCAGCGAATCCAAAGCGGCTGCGGCCCGCGCGAACGGAGCACGTGGCGGGCGGCCCCGCAAGGTCACGGTTGAAAACGAGGAGCATGAGGGTGGGGCCGCGATCGCGAAGAAGTAGCGTGGGGTTAATTACCCCACTACGAACGCAACGTCGAATGCAAGCTCGTGCGTAAAGGCTAAAGCGAACGTACGCGGCGCCACGATGCATTCAAGGCACGCGGTCCACCTCGGTGGGAATGTCTCGGGAGCGTTCGGCAGGTGCAATGAGCGTCTTTCCCTTTGCGGCACGCCGCCATTTTCTCGTCACCCATGCACCGAAATCATCAAGGACCGTATAAGCCACGGGCACGACCACCAGCGTCAACAACGACGAGGTGATCACGCCGCCAATGACCGTCTGGCCGAGCGGTCCCCGTTGCTCACCGCCTTCGCCCAAGCCAAGCGCGAGCGGCAGCATGCCGAAGATCATCGCGAGCGTGGTCATCAGGATTGGACGCAGCCTGACGCGTGCTGCTTCCAGCAAGGCGTCGGTGCGGGTCATCGGGTGGCCTTTGCCCTTCGCGTCGAGCAGGGTGCCGCGCCGTGCCTGATTCGCGAAGTCGACGAGCAGGATCGCGTTCTTCGTGACAAGGCCCATCAGCATGATGAAGCCGATGATCGAGAACATGTTGAGCGTGCTGCCGAACAGCAGCAATGCGAGCAGCACGCCCACGAGCGTCAACGGTAAGGACGTCATGATCGCGAGCGGTTGCAGGAAGCTGCCGAACTGTGACGCGAGGATCATGTAGATGAAAATCACGGCGAGCGCCAGCGCCTGGACTGAATAGATGAACGACTCGTTCATGCTTTTTGTTGAGCCGCCGAAACGGTATCGGTAGCCTGCGGGAAGGCGCATCTCGTCGAGGGTCTTCTTCACATCGGCGGCGACTTCGCCCGGCGAGCGTCCCATGACGTTCGCCGAAATCTCGACCTCCCGCGACAAATCCCGCCGGCCGATCACATCCGGCCCGGTCGTCTCGGTGATCGCGGCGACCTGTCGCAAGGGCACGAGTACCGGCGCGCCGTTGGCGTCGGTGCGGCTGGTGGCAATCATCAGCTTTGACAGGTCATCCACGTTGCGGCGTTGCGCCGAGGGCAAACGCACGCTCACGTCGTAATCCTGATCGTCGGGCGCGCGCCATGTGCTGATGGCGGCGCCGGACAGCAGCGGGCGCAGCGCCTGACCGATTTCGGCTACGCCCACGCCCAGGTCCGACGCGAGTTCGCGACGAACGTCGATGGCCACAATGGGTTTGTCGTCCTTCAGGCTCGCGTCCAGGTCGACGAGGCCGGGAATCTTTTGCGAGCGCCGTTGTGCTTCGGCGGACAGACGCCGGAGTTCGTCCAGGTTGTCGCCTTGCAGGCTGAACTGCACGGCCTGGCTGGAGCCGGCGCCGTCGGGCATGCCGATCTCGGTCACCACGACCCCGGCAATGTTCTGCAGGCGCGTGCGAAAGACCTGGTTCAATTCCAGTACGCCGCGGGTCCGCGCGCGCCGCTCTTTCAGGCGCACAGTGATCAACGCGTTGTTCTTGCCCTGCGCGTTGCCGGAGTTGATCGTGGCGTAGCTGTATCGAACCTCGGGGTATTGCGCGAGTGCTGCTTCGACCTGCCGGACTTTGTCGGCGGTCGCTTCCAGCGACGTTCCCACGGGTGTGTTCAAGCCAATCTGCGTAGTGGAGAAATCGGCATTCGGTACGAACTCGGTGCCGATCAGCGGCACGAGGAACAGGCTGCCGAAAAAGGTCGCGGCTGCGACCGACAGCGTGGTGATGCGGTGCTTGAGCGACCAGCCGAGCTGCCGCTGATAGAACCGCGCGAGCCGTTCCACGCCGCGCTCGAAGAACGCGAGCAAACGCGCGAGATGGCGCGTGCCGCGAACATGCAGCGCGGGATCGGGCCAGATCGACGAGAGCATGGGGTCGAGCGTGAACGAGACGAACATCGAGATCAGCACGGCGGCGGCGACCGTCACGCCGAACTGGTGAAAGAAGCGGCCGATGATGCCGCTCATGAACCCCACCGGCAGGAACACGGCCACTATCGAAAACGTTGTGGCGAGCACGGCCAGGGCAATTTCCTTCGTGCCGTCGAGTGCGGCCGTGCGGTGATCCGCGCCAAGCTGAACATGCCGGACGATGTTTTCGCGTACCACGATCGCGTCGTCGATCAGCAAGCCCACGCACAGGGACAACGCCATCAGCGTGATGACGTTGATCGTGAAGCCGGCGGCGAACATGAACGCAAACGTGCCGATCAACGCGATCGGCAGCGTGAGCCCGGTGATCACGGTGCTGCGCCACGAGCCGAGGAACAGGAACACGATTGCGATGGTCAGCAGCGCGCCCTCGAGCAACGTGCCCTTGACTTCGTTCACGCTGTTTTCGATATCGAGCGACGAGTCGTCGGTGATGTCGAGCTTGACGCCCGGCGGCAGCGCTTTTTGCAGCGCTTCCACTTCGGCGCGGATGCCATGCGCCACGTCGACGGTGTTCTCGCCCTGCGCCTTGACCACCGATAAAAACAGCGCACGATTACCGTTCAGCAGCGCCATGCTGTCGGGCTCTTCCTGCCCGTCGACCACTTGTGCCACCTGATCCAGCGTGACGGCGTGTCCTGCATTCGACGCGCCGCGCCGCGCAACAATGATGCGTTTGAAGTCATCGGGCGTCTGGAAGCGGCCCTTCACCTGCACAGTCTGTTCAATCCCTGCCGACGTCAGCGGCCCCGCCGGAATCTCCTGATTCTCGTTCTGCACGGCGCGAATAACCTGATCCACGCCGACGGACAATGCCTGCAGCCGATCCGGACTGACATCAATACGAACCTGCCGCTTCACGCCGCCCACAATGCTCACCGAGCCCACGCCGCGGACGGTTTCCAGGCGCTTGCGCACGATCTGGTCGGCGGCGGTCGTGAGGTCGCGCGTGCTCAGTGCTGAGCCTGGCGCGTTGGATACTGCAACTGTGACGATCGGCATATCGGCCGGGTCATAGCGCAACACGCGTGGTTCCTTCACGCCGTCGCGCAGATCGGGCCTGATCAGCGCCACCTTGTCGCGGACGTCCTGCGCGGCCTGCATGACGTTGACCGAGAGATCAAACTGGACGATCACGACCGACAAAGCGTCGTAGGAGTGCGATGAAATCTCGTCGATGCCGCTGATCGTGTTGACCGCTTCCTCGATCTTGCGCGTGACGTCGGATTCCACCGATTCCGGCGATGCCCCCGGATACGCTGTCTGGACAACGACCACGGGAAACGTGATATCCGGAAACTGATCGACCTTCAGGCGTTCGTACGAGAACAGGCCGATCACGAGAAACGCCGCCATCATCATGGCGGCGAACACGGGGTTATTGATGCTGATGCGCGTGAACCACATGGCTTGCGGCTCCGCTATTGAGCAGCGGGCATGGAAGCCGCCGTGGCTGCCGTGGCCGCTGTCGGTAAAGCGGCGGCTAGCCCGACCATGCGCACGGTGCTGCCGATGCGCAGCGCTCCGAGGTTATTCTTCACGACCTGCTGGCCTTCCTTGAGCGGCGGATTGACGAGCTGGGTCCAGCTCGCGCCCTCGGCGTCGCCGGTGGCGGCCGTGGTGACGGGGACTTCGACGAGCTTGCCGCCGGAGAGTGCGTAGACGCTGTGGCTCGCGCCATCCGTGCGCACCGCGGATGCCGGCACCACCAGCGCGTTTGGTGTGCTGCCGACCGTCACGCTGCCAGTGCCAAACATGCCGACGCGCAGCGTGGCGATCGGATTGGGCACCTGGATATAGATCATGATCGAGCGTGAGCCCGGTTGCGCTGCGGGATTGATGCGTGTGACGGTGGCGACGACGGGGGTATCGACGCCATCGAAACGAATCGACACGGGCTGGCCGATCCGAACACGGCCGATTTCCCCCACGGGCACCGGGGCTTCGAGTTCAAGCTGGGTCAGGTCGACGACATCGAACAGTTTGCTGTCGACGGCCACCCGTTCGCCGGGTTCAATGCTGCGCGATGCAATTTGACCGCTGAACGGGGCGCGCACGATGGTGTCCGCCACCGACAAATTCGATGACGCCAGCGCAGCGCGCGCGGCCGCGAGATTGGCGGCGGCGATGGTGTACTGGCTTTGCGCGGTATCGAAGGCATTCTTTGAGATGAAGCCCTTTTCGACGAGCACGCGATTGTTCTCGAGGGTTTGTTTCGCGATGTCCAGCTGCCCCGCCATGGCGGCCATTTGTCCGCGCGATTGCTCTGCGCGGGCGGTGTAGTCGCGGGCGTCGATGGAGGCGAGTATTTGTCCTGCCTTGACCGTATCGCCTTCGCGCGCGCGTACGTCGAGGGCCGAGCCTGCCACTTTCGCCTTGACGGCAGCTTGCGTCACAGCGCGAAGCGAACCGGTAAGCGGCAGTGTTTCGGAGAGTGTGTGACGGGTGAGCGCAGCGAGGTCACCGGGAGTAAATTCGATGACGGACTCGTCCGCGGAGGACGGAGCTGTTGCCGGGGCATTAGCGCTCGCGCGTTTTCTGAGCGTGTGAGTGATGCTGAGCGCCAGCACGATGATGACGACGAGTGCCGCGAGAAAGAGGTTCCGTTTTTTCGATGAATGCATTGCTTGTCAGTGGAGCGTAAGGCACGCCGCACGATAGCGCATTTACGGCTGGCCGGCGTCAAAGTTGCCGAAGGTGGCGTGGGCAACCGACCGTGGCGACGGATCAAATCGTCCGTGAAAACCGCTGCTTGGCGTTTCCGGTGAGATTCCCGGCGAGGTTCCCCGCAAGATACCGGTCGAAGATCATGGCCACGTTACGCACGAGCAGGCGCCCGGCGGGGAGCACATCGATTCCATCGTGGTTCACCTTGACGAGCCCATCGGCTTCGAGCGATTTCAAGCGCGCCAGCTCACTGGCAAAAGCAACCTCGAACCGAATTCCATAAGCCGCTTCGAACGCATCAAAGCGCAGTGAAAACTGACACATGATTTCAGTGATGATGTCACGACGCAGCCGATCATCGGCGCTTAGCCGCACGCCTCGTGCAATGGCGAGCTCACCGCGATCGATCGCTGCGGCGTAACCGGCCATGTCCTTGGCGTTTTGCGCGTAGACATCGCCGACCTTGCCGATGGAAGAAACCCCCAATCCGATCAGGTCGCAATCCGCCTGGGTGCTGTAGCCCTGAAAATTTCGATGAAGCGTACCCGCTCGCTGCGCAACGGCGAGTTCATCGTGTGGCAGGGCGAAATGATCCATCCCGATGTACACATAACCTGCGTCAGTCAGTTTCTCGATAACCCGTTCCAGTATCGCCAGACGCACCGCCGGCGAGGGCAAGGTGGCTTCATCCATCTGCCGCTGCATCTTGAAAACAGCCGGCATATGCGCATAGCCGAACACGGAAAGCCGGTCGGGAGCGAGCGTGATAATCGTGTCGAGCGTGCGGCTAAAGCTCTCTACGGTCTGATGCGGCAGGCCATAGATCAGATCGACGCTGACCGACTTGAAACCCTCAGCCCGTGCCGCCGACATGACCGTCTGCGTGGTTTCGAGCGGCTGTACCCGATTGATCGCTTGCTGCACGCGCAGATCAAAGTCCTGCACGCCGAAACTCAGCCGGTTAAAACCCAGGTCGCGCAATACGCCGATAGTTTCCGCCGATGCCTCGCGCGGATCGACTTCGATCGAATACTCGGCCCGCGCGTCGGGCAGCAAGCGAAACGACTCAGCAGTCGCGGCCATCAGCTCGGCCATTTCATCGTGGGATAAAAACGTCGGCGTGCCACCGCCCCAATGCAATTGCGAGACCGGCCGGGTGGTATCGAAACATGCCGCCTGCAACACCAGTTCACGTTTCAGCCGATCAAGATACGGACGCGCGTGCGCACGATTTTTTGTAGCGATCTTGTTGCAGCCGCAATAGAAGCAGACGGTGT
>Ga0302308_10001216_pt1 | contig 21103 bp, 21 predicted proteins | sample III_Palsa_E3_3_FD_200531 | JGI IMG/M metagenome (GOLD analysis project Ga0302308, IMG submission 200531) | Peat permafrost microbial communities from Stordalen Mire near Abisko, Sweden - III_Palsa_E3_3 | ecosystem: Environmental > Terrestrial > Soil > Palsa > Peat permafrost | place: Sweden...
CGCGGATTCTGCCGCGACCGCGGCACGGGGCGCCGATGTCGTTATCAGCTGCGTGTTCGACGATCGCTCCGCACGAGACGTGGGCGCGGTGATAGCCGCGAACCTTACGCCAGGTGGTGTGCATGTCGGGGCAACGACCATATCGCCACCTTGCAGTGCGGAGCTGGCCGAGCTGCACCGGTCAGCGGGCCGGTCTTACGTTGCCGGTCCCGTGGTGGGCCGGCCTGAGGCGGCGGCAGAAGGCCGGCTCATCAGCTTTCTGGCCGGCGATCCCGATGCCATCGAGCGGGCGCGGCCGGTTGTAAGTGCGTATGCGCAGACCGTGGTCGCGGTTGGGCCACGTCATGCCGATGCGAGCACGATCAAGCTCGCCATCAACTACAGCATAGCGGGGCTGCTCGAGCTAATGGGCGAGGCCTATCAATTCCTCGACAAATCTGGCGTCGACCCGCAATTCCTTACCGGTTTCTATCAGAGCGCCTTCGCCGCTGCGCCACTTAAGCAGTACGCGGATCGGATCGCGGCGCGGCAATTCTCTTCTGGCGGCGGTTTTGCCGCCACGGCCGGGTTGAAGGATCTCACCTTGATGCAGCAGGCCTTCGCCACAGCGGGTGCCGAGTTCGGAATCGGCGCGATCGTCGCCGGCAAGCTTGCGGCCTTGGTTCGGCAAGGCGATGCGGCGCTCGATTGGAGCGCGATTGCACGCTACACGGCGGCATAGTCATGTCGGAAGACGCCCAACAAGAAAAACCCAACCACCGCACGCTCGTGGGGCAGAAGCGCCGCATTGCCACCGAAGGCCGTATCGTGCGCGCCGCCATGAAAGTGTTCGCCGAGCGCGGGGTTGACGTGCCGGTGATCGACGATTTCATCCGTGAATCGGGCGTGTCGCGCGGCACCTTCTATAATTATTTTCGCTCCGTGCATGAATTGCTCGATGCCACGATCGAATTGATTTTGAACGAAACCAATCGCCAGATCGAGCAGCTTCTGAACGGTGTCACAGGCCCCGCTGAACGGATGGCCACCGCGCTATGCCTGTATCTCCGCAACGGACTTCGCGACCGTGAATTCGCCCAGTTTATGGCTGCCATGCCTTACATCGGCGACTCCGCCCGTCGCAGCCTCGCGTCGGACCTGATGCGCGGCCAGCGGGCTGGCGTGTTCGTCTATGCTTCCCGCGAAATTGCCGAAGATCTGGTTCTCGGGACGATGCAGCAATGCTTCCGCCGGATCGCTGAAAGCACGCCCAGCGATGGCTTCGAACGCGATGTGGCCGCCACCATCCTGCGTGGCCTTGGCTCCTCGAACGAGGTCATAGCAAGCGTTTCAGAAGGTCTGCAGCAATGGGACCGTCCGGACGATGTTTGATGCGCGAGAGAGTCGGGAAATTTTCTCGCCAATGGCCAACGGACGGGGGAGCAACACTGGGAAAGGCAACAGCGCGCAGTCGTGCCCGTCCTGCTTGGGTTCGGCTACGATCTGACCGGCAGCCACTCCTTGCCGATGACGTTCCCAGGCCGTCAGGTATAGGGGCTAATCTCCTTCTAGCAGGCGCCCGGAAAGATGTGCACCCGGTGGTCACACAGGCGGCTGGCCTGCCTCTTGGAGATGCTGTCATTTCCATCGCCTGTTGCAGACCATCTACGGAGCTGGTGGAACCGCCTTGGATGTAAGCATCCTGCTTCGGGAGGGACACGGCCCAAGTTTCCGCGCCCAACCGGACAATGCGGGCGCCGCCGGCTATCTCGGTTCATATTGAACGCTCCATTCATATTGACATCTTCATCAGTATGTGCCAGATGGCCAGCGGAGCCCTGACCAAAACCCATCCCAATAATGGCGCTAACACAATCGGATTTGGAAAGGCGGGGAAAGCCCGCATCGCTTGGGTCGCCGGCCTGAGTGGTGTAGAGCGTCCGATCTCCGATATTTTATATATATTTGATATCGGCAGAGATCAGAAATCGTTGGGTAGTGGCGATTTTTCTTAGAATCATTGGTAATTCAACTAGCCAACCACCCTCTCTTATTATATATATTATGTGCCTGCGAACGAGATCTGCAGGAAGCGTGCTTGGGACTAATTGCCGGCGTTACAAACTCAGGAGGAAACGCAAGATGCATCTGGCTGGTGTGGCGGCGGGGTACGCCGAATTCATCACCCGCAAGCTATCGACCAATGTGGCGCCGTTCACTGTCGATGCGTCGTATGACGATAATTTCCTCCAGCACAGCGCGGGATTGACGTTTCACCTCAACACGACCGTCAAGGGTCCGCATGGCGACACGGTCTGACACAGAGCGATCTGGCCGATTATTCCGCCCATTTGGAATAAGGGACAGTGGCTCAGGCGCTCGCTCGCGTCGTTTTTCTCGACAAGGAGCTAGAATGTCCAATTGAAGTTTTCCATCGCGTTGGCAAGTCTTTTGCCATTTCTGCCGATAACCGCCGTCGCGCAGTCCGCCTGAGCCAAGACCGCTCGCGCGGAGCACGCGGCTGAACTGGGCAAGAGGAATCGCGATAGCGACGCACCCATCATAATATCCGTCGCATTTATAGCCGGAGTCGATCCGGAGTCTTGAGCAACGCTTGAGGAAGGTCCCATTCATGACAAGGGCAAAACCCATGACACGTCGCAGAAATTCCAAACTGTCCTCTTTTACGATCGCAGTCGCGCTCGCGTCCGGCGTTGTCGCCGGCACCACCGCTCAGGCGCATCATTCGTTCGCTCTGTATGATGTTTCGAAGTTGATCACGCTGACCGGCACGGTAGTCGATTGGAAATGGGCCAATCCTCATTGCTGGATGATCGTGGATGTGCGCAAGGCTGACGGCACCGCCGAGAAATGGACGATGGCAGCTTCCAGCCCCAACATGATGGACCGCTGGGGCTGGCACGCCGACGATTTTGCCGCCGGTGACAAAGTATCCCTCGATATTCATCCTTCGCGCGACGGACGCCATTTCGGTTCAATGGAAGCGGCCTTCCTGGCCAATGGCAAGGTGCTGCTCGATCCGGGCGGACATCCCGGCGTGGAATTGGCCAATGGCCCCGCGAAAGTTCCGACCAAACCGCAAGGCGTTCCCTATAAATGATCAAAACAAAACTCCGCACAGCCGGCCTCGTGCTTTTGTGTCTGGCTGGAGCCGCCGCAGCGCAGACTCAGCCTCAGCCGCGGTCACAGGCCGAAGAGAGCAAAGTCTGGAGCGCGATCGCCCAGAAGCCCGATTTCTGGCAAGGCAGTTGGGAATCGGTTGCCCCGATCGCCGATGATTATCCCACCCCGCCGCAGTACACCGCCTGGGCGCGGGATTACATCGCTCATTACAAGCCCTCGACAAATGGGAAGGACAGCCCGTTCGCCAGCTGCAAGCCGCTCGGCGTGCCGTTTGTGATGAACATCGGCGGCATGCCGATGAAGTTCTTCCAGTCGCCCGGCATGATCGCGATCTATATCGAATCCTCGGGCGCGATCCGCTTCATCCACACCGATGGCCGCGCGCATGATCCGCACGTGAATCCAAGCTTCCTCGGCGAGTCGATTTCTCATTGGGAAGGCGACACTCTGGTCATCGACACCATCGGCCTGAATTCCGACACGGTGCTGCAGATCGGCAAAAGCTCCAACAGGAAACTGTTCGAGGGCGATCCCTCGCCGATGGCCGGCGTGATCTTCGCGCCGCATGGTCCCAAACTGCATGTAATCGAGCGCATCAGGTTGATCGATTTCAACACGCTCGAATTGCAAGTCACGCTCGACGACCCGAAGATCTTCGAAACGCCCTACACGCTGCCGCCGCGCAAATTCATCCGCACGATCGCAAAGAGAAACGATCCGCAGGAGTGGCTTTGCACCGACAACGTCGATCTCGGGCCCGGCGCCAGTGATCCCGGCGCGCCGGATGCCGGAGCGGCGGATCCAAGCCAACCCGACACAGCTGCAGGACCGAGGTAACCCGATGTTTCCTGCCCAATTCAGCCGCGAGAGCTTCGCCCAGGCTTTGCGGGGGTTGGACGGCGGCGTCAGCAAAGACGGCGCGTTTCGAGCAACATTGAACAAAACCAATCCGGCATAGGAAGAGATAATGGGACTTCTCGAAGGCAAATCCATCTTCGTCACCGGCGGCAGCAGCGGCATCGGCCGCGCCATCGCCTTGGCCGCGGGACGCGAAGGCGCGCGCTATGTGTGGGTGGCTTCGCGCAATCCGGAGCCACATGAAGGCGGCGAAACCACAGTGGATCTGCTACACGCCGCCGGCACCGCATCCGAATTCGTGACGCTCGACGTGGCGGATACCGCAGCGGTGTTCGCTGCGATCGAAGCCACCAAGACGCAAGGCGGTGTGGATGTGATGGTGTGCAGCGCCGGCATCAACGCCAAGGAAGATTTCCTCGCCATCACGCCGGAGCAGTTTGACCGTATGAAGGCGGTCAATCTCGATGGCACATTGTTTGCGGCGCAGGCTGCGGCGAAGCAGATGGTAGCGATGGAAAAGCGCGGCGCCATCGTGGTGATCGGCAGCATCGGCGGTCTGCGCGGCATGCGCTTCTCCACCATGTATTCCGGCCTTAAGGCAGCGCTGATCAACATGACCAGCTCGATGGCCGACGCGCTCGGACCGCTGGGCATTCGCATCAACACCGTGAACCCCGGCATCACCGAGACCTCGCTTGTCACCGGCCAGGGGCCGGAGTTCCAGGCGATGATCGGCAAGGTCGTACAGAAAATTCCGCTGCGGCGTCAGGGCCAGCCGAACGAAATTGCCGAGGCAGTAGTGTTCCTTGCGTCCGATCGCGCGAGCTTCATCACGGGGGCATCGCTCACCGTCGATGGCGGCCTGTCGGCGCTGATGTAAGGGAGTATCGCACATGGGCATGAACCTCACCCACATCCATGAGCCGGCGGCGCCTTGCAAATTCGACGTGTCACCGCATCATGGCGCGCTCAGCGTGCCAGATCTCGAAGCTTCGATCGCATGGTACCGCAAGTATTTCGGTTTTGCCGTGGAAATTCGCTTTGAGATGCCGGAAGCCGGTCTCACGGGCGCTTTCATTCGCAGCGGCGCGATGCGCATCGAATTGTTCGAATTGGCAGGCGCCAAGCCGATGCCCGCCGAACGGGCGAGCGTGCCAGACGATCTCGCCACTCACGGGATGAAGCATTTCGCCATGCAAGTGCAGGATGCCGGGGCCGTTTACGAATATTGCCAGGAGCAGGGGTTCGAAATCGCGCTGCCGCTGATGAAGGTCGGTGGCACAACGGCCTTCTATATTCGCGACAATTCGGGGATCCTGATCGAATTTTGTGAACCGTTTGCCGAAGTCGGTTGCAAAGAAACACAAAGCGGCGGTGTCAGCCCTGCAGTTCAAAAAGGCGCGCACGCCTGAAAAGCAATATCCAGACCGGCATAACAGAAACTTAGAGGAAACGAAGATGACATCGACAAGATTATCTATCATGCTTGGCTGCTGCACGGCTCTGGCAGGATTCGGGGCACCTGCCCAGGCGCAAAGCGCGGCCCCACAGACCGCGAGCGCACAGCCGAATACCACGGCGCTGCAGGAAGTTGTGGTCACCGCCGAACGGCGCAGCACCAACCTGCAGAAGGCAGCCGTTTCGGTGACCGCGATCAGCGGCAAGGTTCTCGCGGCTCAAGGCCGGTACTCGCTGCGCGAAAACCTGCAAAATGTCGTGGGTGTCAGTGTGGTCGATCCGGTAAATACCAATTCGCAAGCCGGTAACGATATGCAGGGCAATTACATCACCATTCGTGGCGTCACGCCAAATACCGATCCCGGCGCGGGCCCGAGCGTGCTCTCGGCGCCGCCCACCACCGGCGTCTATATCGACGGTGTCTATGAGGGCATCGGCGGCAGCTATGATATTCAGCGCGTCGAATTGGAGCGCGGGCCGCAGGGCACATTGTTTGGGCGCAGCGCCACCTCCGGTCTCTATACCGTCGTCACCGTCGATCCCCAACTTAACAAATATACCGGAACGGCTGGCGTCGAGTTCGGCAGCTATGCGGTGAGGCACTTCACCGGCGCAGTCAATATTCCGCTGGGCGATGTGCTGGCTGTGCGTATCAGTGCTGATAGTTACCGGCGTAACGGTTATTATAACGGTGCCGATGGCGAAACGGAGAACGATGGCGCCCGCGTCAAGCTGCTATACAAGCCGTCTGACCAGATTTCGGCGCTGCTTGGCGCCGCGGTGCAGATCGACCATAACCGCGACGGCGGCGAGACGTTTGGGTATCCCAGCGGGGCACCTCCCTTCTTTACCGGCGGTTATACTTCCGGCAATACCGCCGTGATAGAGACTCCTGAGCCGGCTGGAGCGGGCCGCAGCCACAGCAAGCAATTCTGGGGCGAGTTCGACTATAATGCGGGTTTCGCAACGATTTCCTTCGTTCCGACCTATCGCACTTTCGATCAAACTGCCATCCAAGTCACCTCGCCGCTAGGCGGCTACAATCTGGGCCAGGACCTCGCGACGCCGCTCGATCACTTCCTGACCTATGAGCTCCGGGCTTCCTCCAACGAGGATTCCGCCGTCAAATGGCAGGTGGGAACGAACTACTATCGCAACGACCTCTTCAATACCAACCGCAACAGCGTGCTACCCCGTAACGGGCAATACCCGCTTGACTCCAACGGCAATCCTGTGACCGAGGCGGGCAACGTCGTGACATCGAAACGTACCACCGATTACAGCGTGTTTGGCGAGACAACCATACCGGTGTTCACCGGCACCCGCCTGACGCTGGGCGCGCGCTATGATTGGACCACGGTCGATATTCAGCAGCAGAACACGCTCTCGCTCAACTTCCCGAACGATTTATTTGGCCTGGCGCCTGTCGATCTCTACACCATCAACATCAACGCCGCTCAGGGTTTGCGCAACTACAAGAACTTCAACTACAAAGTTCGCCTCGAGCACGATCTCACCAGCCGCAATCTGGTCTATGCCACCGTGTCGACCGGTTTCGTGCCCGGCAACGTTGCTGCCGGCAATGTCGCCACCAAGCCAGAGGTCTATAATCTCGCTCCGGAAACGCTGACCGCCTATGAGGTGGGCAGCAAGAACCGGTTCCTTGACAACCGGGTGCAAATCAATTTGAGCGCCTTTTTCTATGACTACGGCGGGTTCCAAACCATGTATGACTCGATCCCGAACGTTTTCACGTCGACCGTCTTTATTGCCGTTCCCGCGCATAATTACGGGGGCGAGCTGGAAACCTTGTATTCCCTAACCCCCGACGACCGGGTGGGGGTCAATTTCTCCTACGTCCAATCGCACTACGAGAACATGCCCGCCGCATTTGCTTATAACGTCTCCTTCAAAAGCCTGCGCTCGGGCGTAGTGCCTTATACGCTGGTGGCAAACTACGATCATATCATTCAAATGGCGACCGGTGGATCGCTAGATCTGCATGGCGACGTGAATTTGGATGGCCCGTACCAAGCGGCTACGCAATCGTACGGGACGGCGGGGCAATATCCGATTTTCGATAAACTCGAACATGTCGGGCCGCACGTTGTTGCCGACCTCGACGCTACCTGGACCCCTGCCAGCGGCCGCTACAGCATCACCGCTTATGTGAGAAATGTGGCAAATTCGATTTATACCGTTCCCTACATCATCGGACCTCCGCAGATCGGGGCTACGGTGAATTACACCGACCCCCGCACCGTTGGCGTGATGGGAACGGTAAACTTCTAATCTAGAAGGCGATGACGTTGGTTGATCCGCGTTGCAGGTCAACCAATGTTTGAATCGTTTTGTAAAATGAGTAAAATCTTATGGAGGAGACTGGTCTGATGCTGAACCTACGATTTCTAAAAATGAGACTGGCAATGGCGGGGGCTTTGGCAGCTGCCATCCTGAGCGGGCCCGGCGCCATGGCGCATCATGCTGGCTTGGGCTTTGATACGTCTCACCCCTATATTTTTCATGGCACCGTCAGAAAGTTTGCCTGGTCAAACCCGCATGCCTGGCTTTTTATCGAAGTCCCCAAGAGTGACGGCACAAGTGAATTGTGGGGCTTCGAAGCGGGTGGCACCAATGCGCTGGACCGCCAGGGCTGGCATAAGAGTGACATTCCTGAAGGCGCGAAAATAACCGTTATTGGATCGGCCAGTCGAGATATTACAAAGCGTCTGGCTATGTTGCAGAAAGTTATTTTGCCCGACGGCCGCAGCTTGGACGCCGGTCCTGGTGCGCCGCCGCCTGGTTTCAAACCCGGAGCTCCGGGGGGTCCAGGCGGTGGTGGGCTGGCGCCAGGTCTGATCCCGACCGGCGCGCCGACAGAATATAAATAGACGGAGGGAACCAATTCATGATAAAAACTTCTTCATGGCTGCTGGCTGCGGCGATGGCGACGACCGTGGCCTGTGTTTCAACTGCCGGAAGTTCCGCGACGGCAGCGCCTCTGGGTTCATCCTGGGCCGACATAACCAAGCTCCCTAATTTCTTTAGCGGCAATTGGACGGACTACGGTCCTATGACGGATCCCAAAGTGGACGTCACTTACACGCCGGCGGCGTTGAATTACATGGCTCACTATAAGCCAATTAGGGACATCCCATTTGCGGGTGCCGGATGCAAGACGCCGGGCCTGCCGATAATCCAGCGAGCGGCCATGCCGATCAAATTCTTTTATGAGCCCGGCATGATCGCGATCTATATTGAAAATGACAGCGCCACGCGCTTCATTCATCTCAATGCTCCTCAAGACCCCGATGCCAACCCTACTTATCTCGGTTATTCAACCGGCCATTTCGAAGGTGATACGCTGGTGATCGAGAGCACCCACTTCAACCCGGATATCATGTTTGAATATGGCCTGCGCACTCCGAAGCCGGGAGAAAAAACGGGCCTGTTCAGCAGTGTCGTATTCGGTCCGCACGGGCCAAACATGCACATGGTGGAAAGGATGCGGCTGGTCGATCCCAACACTTTGGAAATTCGCACCACGATCTACGACGATACCGTATTTACCAAGCCTTATGTCGCGGTAGTGCATGACCTGAAGCGCCAGCAGGGTGCTGCCGCGTGGCCACGCGAGTGGCAATGCTCTCTTAGCGATGTTTCAGCCTACGATGGAAAAACCAATACTTATAACGTGAAGTCGCCGGAAGAAGTGCTCAAAGAACTCGATAGCGATGAGAATCCTGGACAGTAAATACTTCCGCCTATGGTCAGTACTTTCGCCCTTAGTGGCTTGATCGAATTGTGCTACTAATTATCAAACGCCCGAAGCCGCACTGCAAAGTGCAGAGAGTTGCTATGTTCCACATTCAGGAGAATCTAAAATGAGGTGTTTTCGGATTGCATTGCTTTGCGGCGTGCTCATGAGCGGCGCCGGGGCTGCCGTGGCGGCCGACTACAACCCCACGATCGATGATTGGGTGGGAGTCAACACCGCGGTCGACGATTACATGCTAGGGCTGGAACTTCATGATCAAGCCCGCTTCGATAGGGCGTTCTGGCCGGACGCGGTGGTCATCGCTGAGCCTGTGCCCGGAATATCCTTCAAGATGCCCTACAAGCAGGCGGGTGAATTTGGGCCTCCTCCTGCCAACATGAAGAAGATCCCCGGACTCCCTGGCGGCGGGCGCAATGCCGCCGGTGGCATGAATCCGCCGTGGCACCTGACGCTGAACCACCATTTCGAATTCCAAGACGCCACCCATGCCACCAATTACGGGTACTTCATCAGTGTCTATCCAGACCTCAAAACCAAACTCACCGTTGTGGGCCTGCCGGGCCATTACGCGGATCTTCTCGAGAAGCGTAACGGAGAGTGGAGGATCATTCAGCGCACCACGGTGATCGGCGTAAAATAGTAACTACGGCATGATCAACGCCTCCCCGGGCGTCATGCTAACGGCCAGAATAGGATTGGGCCGGGTCACATTCACGACCCGGTCCAATATTTGTTTACGATGACGTGCCGACTGTCTCATTAACCTGCCGAAACCACTCTGGTTGATTCGAATCAGTCTCTAAGTCGCCCGGTAGGTACAGCCGTATTTACGTCGACAAGCAAAACTAACGTGGAACGATCAAAAGGAACGGGAGCGGGTATGGGTCTCAGTTTTTTGCCGGGGAAGGCATCCGATGATGTGCAGCGGCTGACGTCGTGCATCGTCGGCGGCGATGATCCTGCGGGCAGCCTGGCCCAGAAGGCGGTGTCGACCGTGGAAATGCATCTGCTGCAGAGGGGCTGGCACGCCGGGGAGTCCCTTGGCGCATTTTCGGAATTTCAGAAGGACCTAGGTCTCGGCAGGCCGGCATGTCGCCAAGCCGTGATCATTCTGGAAGCTCGCGGCCTTCTGGATGTCCGGCGAGGCCCGGGCGGAGGGCTATTCGTTACGACCCCCACGGCCGAGGACGTGGTCGGAGCCATGCTGATGTATCTGATCATCAACGGCGCGGACCGGGATTGCATTCCGGAATTCCGGCTTCTGATGTGGCGCATGGTTGTCGAAGCCGCGATCGACAGCGGCGCCGGTGCCCATGCCACTGCCGCCAACGCCAGCGAATGGGGTTTCGCCGTCGATCTTGCTCGGCGGATCGGCAAGCCGGTCATGGCTTTAGCCGCCCAGATCGCCGAAATGCTGGTCCGGGCCTGCGAAGGGCGCCCGGCGCCCGCGCACGATGTGCTTCTCGATCGCGCCGTGAAGGCCCGCCACAGAGGGCAGGCGATCTGCCGGCTGGAAGATCTGGCCAACCCCATGGACCTTGCTGCTCCGTTGCTCGCGCTGGAGGCGATGGAGCGCGGTTTCGCCGGGTCCGCGCGCAAGTCGCCAATGGCCCTCGCGGCGAGAATGACGTGGGAGATGATCTGTCGGAAGGAAAAGCTCGAGGCGGAATGGGAGACTGCCGACCGGCTGGGCTATTCGGAGGTGGTGGTTCGGCAGGCGCGGCGGATTCTCCAGAATTTCGGCGTCGTCCGCTGCCAACGCGGCCGTAAGGGCGCGCTCTGGGGGCCTCTCGCCAGCCCGGCAGGTGTTATTCGGCTTCTGGCCCCCTGCCTCATCGCGAGCGGCATGACCATGCGCGACAACGCCGAAGCTGCAAAGTTCCTGGTCTGCAGCGCTCTGCGCCTTGTCGCCGAGCGAGCTACCGAATCTGGCCACGCCCAGACAAGGGTGCTGAGTTCCTTCGCCAACCGTCTGGAACTCATCGATCTGATCGATAGCGAGAATCAGCTCTTGGAGTTAGCGGGCAACCCGCTTCTGTCGATCATGACACGGTCGCTGGGGCTGGCGAACCTTCCGAGCGCAGAGATGGGGATGAGCCCACAGAGTCGCGTCGCCATCGTCGCCCTCAACCATCGCATCCTGCGCGCTGTCGAGGCCGGCGATGCCGAAACAATCCGCTTCTTGGCCCGCGCCAAGGAAGATTTGATCCAGCAGCACGAACCCAGTTATCGCAAGCTCGCGTAGATGGTTACCGTCATTAAATAATGAGCCTTGCAATCAGTGTCTGTCCGGAGAGATAGTAAGTGAAATCAATAGATTGAAGCGAAGCAGGAAGCATCTTTTTTGAAAAAAAGAAGCAAAAAACTTTTATTCGACAGGGCTGGAGCGAACAACTCGTAGACCTGTGAACTCGATTCCTAATTGACAAAGTGTTTTTGCTTCTTTTCGTTCACAAAAGGAAGATTCCTTCCTGTGCTTTAACCCGTGGATTTTACTTATTATCTTTCCGGACAGCCTCTAAGGCGCAATGACATTGATTAGCGTGACCGCCAAAAAACATCTTCGGAATTGAGGCAGTTATATTAGCTGCTCCCCGTCGATAGCATCCCCCTGAAGAGTGCGCCTTCGGACAAATTCAAAGGTGGGGGAAATAAGATGCACCTAAGCAAAACGACCCGCTGCACGCGCTCGTGTGCGCGGCTGAGATGCCGGCTTCGTCGGCGGGGACACCAACGCGATGACCGTAAATTGCGCCGATCCTCGGATCTTCGGCGTTCTTCTGTCTGCCAGCTTCCGCTACCCGGCGCGGTCGTCATCGCTCGTCATTTCCGTTGTTCTAGAAAGATGATTTGATGTTCAATGCTTCTTCTCGCGCGAAGCTCGGATGGGCGACGCTTTCCTGGCTAGCCGCCGCAAGCCTTGGTGTGTTGCCCGCGTCCGCCCATCATAGCGGCGGCGCATTCGATCCCAACAAATGCTTCGTGTTCAAGGGCACCGTCAGGCAGCTGGCATGGGCAAACCCGCATAGCTGGATCTACTTGCTGGTGCCGAGGCCCGACGGTTCCACCGAGCTCTGGGGCTTCGAAATTGGCACCATCGACACGCTGGCCAGCGAGGGATTCAGGCCGTCGGATTTCTCCCGAGGTACCAAAGTAACAGTCGCGGCACACGCCAATCGAGATCCGGGCAAGCACACCGGATCGTCGAGCAGGCTGGTCCTGCCCAATGGCCGCGTGATCGGCGGTGCGCCCGCGGGGGGCGGCCAACCCGTCTCGTGCCCCAATTATTGATCGCCGGTAGGAGGATTTGGACTATGACCCATCGTTCCAGGAAGGCCGTATCGATCGCGGCATTGCTCGCCGGGTCGATATTTTCTTCCGCTTACGGGCAAGCGGTGAACGGCGCTCCAACGCTGTCACGGGCCAGCACTGCAGGCGCCTTGGGTTCCACCTGGGCCGACGCCGAAAAGATGCCCGATCTGTTCACTGGAATGTGGCTAACCTTTTCCGGCTTTGTCGTGGGCGACCGAAAGCTGAACGTTCCTTACACCGCCAAGGCACAGAAGTATGTCGACGCTTACAAGCCGACGCGGGATATTCCCTATGCCCAGGACGGCTGTAGGTCGCCTGGTCTGCCGGTAGCCATGCGTCTCGGCGGCGGGCTTAAGTTCACCTACGCCCCCGGCTTGCTCAGCATTTACATGCAGTCGGTCGGCAACCCGCGGTTTATCAGGATGAACCATCAGCAAGGCGAGACCTCGCCCAAATACTACGGCACTTCGGTCGGGCACTTTGAAGGAGACACCCTGGTGGTGGAGACCAAGGATTTTTCGTCCGACATCGCCTTTCAATATGGTGTCGGCAAGGGTCTGCCCCCGTCGGACACCGTCGGCACCGTCGGTCTTGGGCCTCCTCCCACCGCACTGCTTTCCAGTCTATCGGCGGCAATCTGGGGACCGCATGGTGATGACATGCACATGGTGGAACGGATGCGCCTGACCGATCCGCAAACTTTGGAAATCAAAACCACGATTTACGACGACACCGTGTGGACGAAACCCTACGCGTCGACGAGCATCTACAAGCGCATCCAAAAAGGGACCAAAGCCGCGTGGTTGCCCCCGGGGATAAAGTTGACCGGCGAGCCTGAAGAATGGATGTGCACCTTAGCCATCACCACTTTCGACCCGAAGACCAATAGCTACACGGACAAAGATCCCGAAGATATGGTGAAGTTATTGGACAAGGAGCAATAGTGATTGACTGCATTGGAAACAATCAGAGGGTTTCAATCACGCTTTGCAAACAACGATCTTGCGCGCGAAACACAGCTCGCGTCGCGTCAACCGAAGCGCATCGCGCTCTGGGCCGCACTGGCATCAAGCGAAGCCACCGGTGATGGGGGATTGAGAAAAATGAAGCTTATGAACGTGGCAATTCTCGTCGTGAGTCTTGCGGCTCAGAGCGAATTGTCGTTGCCAGCTCTGGCGCAAACAGCTCTGGCCAGACCCGAGGATGTGGGGCTCTCGAGCTCCAAGCTCGCGCTCATCCATGCCGCCGTGAAGATCGAGATCGAGGCTGGACAGATTCCAGGCGCCATCGTGCTCGTCGCCCGCGACGGCAAGGTGGTGTATTGCGAAGCCCAGGGCGCAACCGATCCGCCGAGCCAGGAACCGATTCGAACCGACAATGTATTTGGCGCCGCGGATCTAACCAAGGCGGTGGTATCCGTTGCGGCAATGATGCTGGTCGAAGATGGCAAGCTTAATCTGGATGATCCGGTATCGAAATATATTCCGGAGTTCGGCGGATCGCGGCAGGTACGCGTGCTTGAGCCAGGCTCGCCTCCCGCACCGTTCCGCGCCATTCCTGGACCGGGCGCTGCTTCGAAAGAGTGGGGCGAACCCCAGTATGAGATGGTGCCGGCCGCCAGGCCGATTACGCTTCGGATGTTGCTGACCCACACTTCGGGCATCCAGATCTACGGCGTCGATAACGGATTCCCTCGTCGTGATCCCGCCGACCTGTTGGCGACATTCGTCCCGAAGATGGCCAGTCTGCCGCTTGAATTTCAGCCGGGATCGCGCTGGGCGTACAGCAACAGCATGGGCATCGAGGTGGTGGCGCGGATCGTCGAAGTCGCCTCCGGCATGAATTTGCGGCAGTTCTTGCAGCAGCGGCTATTTGGGCCGCTCGGGATGAACGACACCGACTTCGGCGTGAAGCCCGGCTTGACGGCACGAGCGTTGCCGTATGCGCCGGGGCTTCCCCTGCCGATCGCCGGCGAAGTGAAGGGTTTCAGCGGCTCCGCCGGACTCTGGACCACGGTCGGCGACTATTCCCGGTTTGCAGGCATGCTGGCGAACAATGGCAGCTTCAATGGCCGCCAATATCTCAAGCCCGAAACCGTCAAACTGATGGCGTCGAACCAGATCGGCCCGCTCGTCATGGGAGGGTACCCGCCGATGGGAATGCCGGCTGAGGGCGTCAAGTTCGGCCTCGGCTTTCTGGTCGTCACCATCCCGGATGTGGCAGGCACCCGTTTACCCGTCGGCAGCTTCGGCTGGGATGGCGGTGGTACGCGCCGTTTCTGGGTGGTCCCTCAGGAGCATATTGTCATCGTGTCGATGGTGCCGTTGATCGGTCCCCAGGCCGCGCCGCTGCAGCGAACCATCGAAGCTATCGTGATGAGTTCAATCATCCGACAGTAGACCCTCTGACATCAAGAAACGGACCCATCGCGCCATAGACGATTGCTGGAGCTTGACCGGCTCTCCATGGAGTTTAATCCGGAGTTGACGAGGTCATTAACGGAGTCGAACATGCTGACAATACCCGGACGGGCCAAGCCCCATCGACGCGCGCTTCTGATGACCTCGCTCGCCTGCGCGGCAGCGTTGCCGCTGCTCCCAGTCAGGGCGGCGGCGTGCCGCGTCCCGTTCGACAGGGCCGCCTACGACCGCTATGTCCGCCTGATGAACGCAAGCGATCCGGGCTTCGCCGAATATTACGCCGACGACATCAAGTTCGTGATGGGGATCCGCGGCAAGACCAACGTGCTGAATTTCTATGACCGCCAACGCCCCTACGTGAAGGAGTCCCTCGAAGTCTTGTTTTTCTGTTCCGACGCCACCGGCGCCGCCGCCGAGGTGCACAGTAAATTGCGCTGCATCAAGGATTGCGGCGACACCACGATCTTCGGCCGCGCGCTTACAGCCGGCGAGGTCCAGCGGACACACGGCTACCTTCTGTATGTGTTGAACGCACAAGGCATGATCACCGAGATCAAAGGACCACCGCCGGAAATCTTGCAACCCTGGCGGATTGAAGCGGCCTGAGCCGCTTATAATCGCCCGGCGGTCCGGCCAATTGAGGCACCTATCTTTACGGGCATTTTGGGGGGAAAATCCGCAACTGCCCACTGGCGGTATACCGAAGACATTCGAAAGAAAAAAGCGATGAAAGTACATTGTTCAACCCGTATTTCGGGCGTATCGGCAGCATTACTGCTTGCTATGGCAGCGTTTCCGGCGTCGGCACATCATTCCGCATCCCTATTCGACATGACGAAGAAAATTTCCGTAAACGGTACGGTGGAAAAGTGGCTCTGGGCCAACCCGCACTCTTGGCTTTACCTCGGCGTCGCAAAATCCGACGGCTCCCAGGAGATCTGGGGGTTCGAGGCCGGCAGCACGGGCATGCTGGCTCGTACCGGCTGGAACGCCGCCGATATGAATACGGGCGACAAGGTCACCGTTATTGCGTCGCCCGAGCGCGATGGCAGTCACATCGGATTGTTGTCGCAGGTCCGCTTGGCATCCGGCCGGGTGCTGGGTTCCGCTGCTGGTGCGCCGCCTCCGGGCAACTCGCCGGGCGCACCCCCCGGCGGCGCGGCCACTGCCCCTCCCTCCCACTAGTTGCCGAGGCCACTCAATGATCAAATTCAAAACCCTGCTCGCCGTAGCGCTGTGTTCGGCAATCTCCGCGTTGCCGGCCGCCGCTGAGCCGGCGGCCGCCGAGCCGCTGGGATCAAGCTGGGCTGACGTCACCAAGCTGCCCGATTTCTTCACCGGCAACTGGCAGAGCATGACGACATTTTTGGACAACCCGTCCAATGTCCCGTTCACGGCAAAAGCGCAGGCCCACATCGCCCATTTCAAGCCGATTGCAGACATACCTTTTGCAGGCCCAAGCTGCAAAACCCCCGGGATGCCGATCATTCAGCGCCTGGGCTCCCCGCTGAAGTTCTTCTATCAGCCGGGCATGATTGCGATCTATATCGAAAACAGCAGCATGACGCGCTTCATCAAACTCAACGCGCAGCATTCCGCGCGTCCGAACCCGACCTACCTGGGCGAGTCGGTTGGGCATTTCGAGGGCGATACGCTGGTTGTGGACAGCATAGGTTTTGCTGACGACATCCTTTTTCAATACGGCGATTTGCCCGGGAAGGGGAAAGGTCCATTTGTCCTGCCTCCAGAGGCGATATTCGGTCCGCATGGACCAAATCTGCGCATGGTCGAACGCATTCGGTTGGTCGATCCAGACACGCTGGAAGACCGGCTGACGATCTATGATGACACAGTCTGGACGAAACCCTACGTCTCGACCCCGGTGCAGATTTTCAAGCGCAACCGTGGCGATGCCGGGTGGCCCAACGAATGGGTGTGCAACACGGGCGGCAGCCTCGATTTCGATACCAACTCGGGCAAAACGATCAGCGAGGATCCCGCCGTCGAGCTCAAGCGGCTGCAGCAGGGCGACAATTGACAGCCACAATTTATTTGGGAAGCGCGGGGGGAACTGCAACATGAAGTATTTGACGGCAATGGCCCTGGCCTGCTCGTTGAATCGCATTCAGTTTCTACTCTCGATGTCGCTGCTCGGGTGCACCGTGTTGGTCCAGCCTTCGTTCGCCCAGGATGCGACCGACCAGGGGGGACAAGCTGCGCGGCCACCGGGCGGCCAGATCTTCCACAAATGGTGCAGTGACTGCCACAGCAGCGCGGATGGGCCGGGCAGCGTGGCTCTCCAGCGGAAGTATCAGGGCCAGGTCCCCGCCATTCTGGAACAGCGTACCGACCTCAACCCCGATTATGTAAAGCAGGTGGTCAGGGAGGGCATCTCGTTCATGCCCAACTTCCGGAAAACGGAGATCAGCGACGCTGAGCTGGCACTCCTGGCCGCCTACCTCGCGCCTTCCCAAGATGGCACATCCGGTGGCCAAGCGGCGCCGCACAAGGCCGGGGGGAGTAAGCACCAATGATGACGAGGCGAACCGCTGTCGGCGCCGGCCTTGCCTTCACGGCGGCGGTCTGCACCGCCGGTTTCGGCGCGTATGACCCGACCGCGCGACGCCGCGGGGAAGTGCTGGCGATCGATGCCCTGCTCATCGACGAAAGCATTGCGATGCCCCGCCGAATGCTCACGTTCATCGAGGCCAACAAGCGGGTGTTGCCCATTGTCGGAATAGGGCTCGACGCGGCCGCACAGGCCGGATTGAGGCGCCTCTTCGGCCAGAGCCATGCCATCGCCGGCCTCAGTTCCGGAGCTACCCTGTTTTGTTTGGAGCGTATCGCCTGGGATCATGGCTTCCGCTTGACCGAGCGGAGCGGACAGTGCGCCCGCGACCCAAGCGATCACACCTGCCGGCGAGAGTTGGCCGCATTTCTAGGCGGGGCGTATCTTTCCGCCGCGAGCCCTTCGCCCGTTGCCCGCGCCTACCGGCCGTCGCGCGCGGACGGGATGCTGCACGCGTGGGTCATGCAGAAATCGGGCCCGCAATTTCGCCGCAGCCGGCAGGAGGCCTGACCATGAAACTGCCGCCAAATGTCAGCGAGGCCGATTTCACGTCAGCCCTTAAAGAGTTCGCGAGCATCGTCGGAGACCAATGGCTCTTCACCTCCGATGAGGACTTGGAACTCTATCGCGACTCCTACTCCCCCCTGTGGGGCGAACCCGATGAGCGCACCGCCTCCGCGGCGGTGGCGCCTGACAATGCCGACGAAGTCGTAGCGCTGGTCAAGGTCGCCAACCGCTATCGCATTCCCATCTATCCAATCTCCACCGGCAAGAATCTCGGTTATGGCGGGGCCGCGCCCGCCATTTCCGGCAGCGTCGTTTTCGACCTGAAGCGGATGGACCGGATCGTCGAGATCGACGAACGAAACGCCTATGTCGTGGTGGAACCAGGCGTCAGCTACTTCGACCTGTATGATTACATCCAGGAGAAGGGCCTGAAGCTCTGGATCGACTGCCCAAGTCCGGGCTGGGGCAGCTTGATGGGCAATGCGCTGGACGGTGGCGTCGGCGTCACGCTCGCGTCCTACCGCAGCCATTTCGACGCCCAGTGCGGCATCGAGGTGGTGTTGCCCAACGGCAGGATGATGCGCACCGGCATGGGCGCAATGCCGGGCGCGAAAACCTGGCAACAGTTCAAGCCGGGTTTCGGTCCGCGCATCGACGGATTGTTCAAGCAGTCGAACTACGGCGTCGTGACCAAGATGGGCTTCTGGCTCATGCCTTCGCCGGAAAACTACGCCACCGGCGTTGTCACCGTCCCGAAATTCCACGACATCATTCCGCTCGTCGACATCATCGGCCGGCTCGAGCAGAGCAAGATCGTGCAGGGTTTGTGGAGCCTGTCGAGCCCCACCACCGGCACGCCCGCCTTCGCCGCGCACAGCGGCACCAGTTCCATGCCAACTGATCCCAAGATTCTCGCCATCCTGAATTCGCCGGACGGCGTGGACATGAACAAGCTCGATGTCGCGGCCAATGAAGCTGGCATTCCGTTCTGGGCCGCCAACTTCAACTTCTACGGCCCGAAAAAATTCATCGAAGCGCAGTGGGATTGCATCCGCGACGCGCTAGGGGAAATACCGGGCGCGCAATTCAAGTTGAACGAGATCCGCCGCCTGCCGCTGCCAACGGCGGAACTGGCAAAGATGCGCGACCTCGGCCCGCTCGGCATTCCGACGCTGCGGACCTTCGACCTCGGTCCCATGATCTCCTATGAGGGGGAAGACGTCGTCGGCCATATTTTCTTTTCCCCGGTCATTCCCCGAACGGGCGAGGCCGCGATCGAGGCCATGGATGCCTTTGCCGCGATCGTACGCAAATACAAGCTGCCTTGCCCGCCGCTCCAGTTCCCTACCGCCATCTTCGAACGGGCTTTCCTGTTCGCGGTCGGCCTGCCGGTCACCCGATCTTCCGTTGTCAACGCCAAAGTGCGGGAGATACTCCGGGAACTCGTTGCGATGGCCGCCGCACGCGGCTGGGGCGAATACCGGACAGCGCCCGCCTTCTATGAGCTCATCATGGATACCTATTCGTACAACGACCACGCGTTGCGCGATTGTCTGAATGCGATCAAGGATGCGATTGATCCGAACGGCATCATGTCCCCCGGCCGCTACGCAATCTGGCCGCGCGATCTCAGAGATGCCAAGGGCTGAATAGCGGGGGATCGTGCGTTCGCAAATCTAGAGCAAGGTGAAATCGGCCGGAATTACGAAGCGCAGGAAGTCTTCTTTTTTGACAAAAAGAAGCAAAAAACTTTTGTCAATTTAGGGCTTCGCAAATACTCACTGGTCCAGTGACTGGACCAAATGAGCAAAAGTTTTCGTGATTACGCCCCATCTTCAGCGATTCCGCACAGTCCGTTCGGGAAGATCGTAAGTAAAGTCAATAGGTTGAGATGCAGGAAGAATCTTCTTTTTGTGAACAAAAAGAAGCAAAAAAACTTTGTCAATTAGGTCTAAAGGCTGTCCGCTCCGACCTTATTGAATAAAGGTTTTTTGCTTCTTTTTTTCAAAAAAGATGCTTCCTGCTTCGCTTCTACCTATTGATCAGACGGACATTTATGAACTGCCGAAACTAGCTGAGGATGGAACGCAATCACGATGACTTCGCCGGCGAAGGATCAAGCTTTTTCGACAGAGATCGACCTGGCCGCGCTCGCCGGACGCTCGAGCGCAGATGTCAAACTTGCGCACAGGGTCGCGGTCATGCTGCAGCATGAGATTATTTCCGACGGGCTGCAGGATGGGGATTCCTTGGGCACCGCCGCCGAAATCCGCGCCCGCTATAATGTGGGCCGGTGGGCTTTGCGGGAGGCCGTCGGTATCTTGGAATTGCGGGGCATAGCACGGTTAAGATCTGGGCCTGGCGGAGGCGTCATCGCGACCGAGCCCGACTTCGCTGATCTCGTGAATCTGACATTGCTTTATCTCTATGCGAACCGTAGCGGACCTCGAGAGATTAGCGACGTCAGGCGCTCCGTCATTACCGCGGTGGTAAAGAAGCTGCTCGATTGCTTGCCTGAATTGATCGGTCCGAACAGCGAGGGCATTGTCGATCAGCCAATTGGCCCGAGGTTTCTGGCGACCCAGACCCGAAACGGTGCGTTGGAATTGGCGGTCGAGTTCGTGGAATCGGTTAGAGAAGCGTGTGTGCCTCCGCCAGCCGCGCCCGACGATTGGGGGCGCCAGGGAAGGTCTCTTTGGCTTTCGATCTGTCGCGGAGAGAAGGACGCGGCCTTTAGCAAACTCGATGAATTTCTGGCCTCCGGCGAGCATCGCATGGCCGACGCCTGGATGGGTCTGCCCGCGATTTCGAAGCGGCGCAGCGGCACAGGCAAGTTGGCGTACCGATTGGCGCTGGAGATATTGCGGGACGTCGTCGAACATCCCGATCGCTCGAGTGACTTTCTTGGTTCCGAACCCGAAATCGGTATACGGTTCGATGCGAATGCCGAGATCGTCCGGCAAGCCGTTCGGTTGATCGAGGATTTGGGGGTCGTCGCGCCGCGGCGCGGGCGGTATGGCGGCGTCGTGCTGCGTCCGCCCGATGTGGCATCGATCGCGGCGCTAGTCCCGCATCTGC
>Ga0302308_10001227_pt1 | contig 21038 bp, 22 predicted proteins | sample III_Palsa_E3_3_FD_200531 | JGI IMG/M metagenome (GOLD analysis project Ga0302308, IMG submission 200531) | Peat permafrost microbial communities from Stordalen Mire near Abisko, Sweden - III_Palsa_E3_3 | ecosystem: Environmental > Terrestrial > Soil > Palsa > Peat permafrost | place: Sweden...
CGACGGCGGGCGTTCCGGCGCTGCGGATATCGGTCAGCCCTGGCACAGAACGCAGGGATTCGACCAGCTCGGGCGGCGCGCACGCCATGTCGAAGGCGGTGGTCACGCCGAATCCGCTGAGCAGCTCGAGCGTGTGCCGGTCGTGCAGGTGCACATGCGCGTCGATCAGCCCGGGCATCAGCACGCCGCCCGCCCCGTCGATGACCTCGTCCGCGACGCCGCTGGCGCCGATGCGGCTTCCCTCGATCAGCACCGTTCCCAGGGGCTGCAGCTGCCGGCCGTCGAACACGCGGACGTTCGTCACGGCGGTCCTGACGGCGCGCTGCCTGCTGTCCATGAGCGTCTCCTCGGTCCGTTCCATCATTCCACCGCACGGAGCCCGGCGGCTGCCTCGATGTCGAGGCGATATCCCGGACCGTTTGGGGAGTCACGGCGCATTCACATCGTTGCCGATATAGCTATGGCGATGTATCGTTAGAGATGTGAATGCGCTGGACCTGATCATGCTCGGCCGCCAGCTGACCAAGATCGGCGAGGAGGTGATGCGCGGCGCCTCGACGGCGGGGTCCTCGACGGCGGAGCGCCCGGACGCGCCGTTTATGCCGACCGGACCGAGCCTGGTGCTGCGGGACGTGTTCGCCAACCCGGGCAGCCCCATCACCGACATCACCGCCCGCACCGGCCTGCCGCAGAGCTACGTATCCGAATCGGTGGCCCGGCTGCGCGGTCAGGGGATCGTGGAGACGTCGGCGGATCCCGCCGACGGCCGTCGCACGCTGGTCCGGGTGTCGGCCCAGCATCCCCGGACCGTGGCGGCCAAGGGCTCGGTCCCGGTCGACGCCGCGCTCGCCGCGGCCCTCGGCGAGCCGGCCGGCGGGGCCGCCGTGACCGAGATCATCGGCGCGCTGAGCGCGCTCGCCGCCCGGCTGGCACCCGAGACCCCAGGCCCGATCCGGCGGCAGCTGGACCAGGCGCGCCGGGAACAGCCGGACCAGGCGCGCCGGGAACAGCCGGACCAGGCGCGCCGGGAACAGCCGGACCAGGGCCGCCGGGAGCTTTGATGCATACCGGCGCGCTGATGGCGGTGCGCCAGTTCCTCGGGTCGTACCTGATCTACGCCAAACCCTGGCAGCGAGCCCTGATCGCCGTCGCGGTGATGGTCGGCGCGGCGGCGCTGATCGCGACCGGGATCCTCACCGGCCACGTCATGATGACCGTCATCGGCGGCCTGCTGCTACTGGGCACCGGCAACGCCTGCGTCCAGATCATCCGGGCCCGGCGCCGCCGCCGCCGGCCTGACAACCGATTTTCCGAACGGGCCCGGGACTCAGCCGCCACGGAAAAGTGACGACGTGACCGAGGGCGCGCGGCACGAACCGTTCGGCAGAAGAGGTCTCTTAGGAATGTTTGCGGCGGGCTGGTTGTCCATGCCTTACAGGTAGTGAACTACAGGAGGCAGACGATGGCGACAGTCGAGCTGACGGCCGACAACTTCAACTCGACGGTGAGCGGCGGCGGCCTGGTCCTGGTCGACTTCTGGGCGGAATGGTGCGGGCCGTGCCGGATGTTCGGGCCGGTCTACGAGAAGGTATCCGAGCGGCACGCCGACGCGGTGTTCGGCAAGCTCGACACCGAGGCGCAGCCGGAGGTCGCGGCCACCTTCAAGATCGCGTCGATCCCGACGCTGATGATCATCCGCGACAACGTCGTGCTGTACTCCCAGGCCGGCGCGCTGCCGGAAACGGCGCTCGAACAGCTGATCACCAAGGCCAAGGAGCTCGACATGGACGAGGTACGGGCGAGCCTGGCCGCGTCCGCCGACGCCTGATCCGGTCGAGGCTCGCCCCGGGTCTGGTCCGCGGGCGCCCCGCACTATAGCGTGGGCTCGCCGGGTACGGTCGCGAGCGGACGGGGAGGGGATGTGCCGGCAGACGTTCCGCCGGCCGGGATGAGGGCTTCTGACGCGGACCGGGACCGCGTCGTGGAGGTGCTGCGGACCGCGGCGGCCGACGGCAGGCTAACCCCCGAGGAGTTGGGTCAGCGCGCGGCGGCCGCCTATTCGGCCCGGACGCTAGGCCAGCTGGCCACGCTGACCGCCGACCTGGCCGACCGGCCCGCGGACGTGATCCGGATCGGCCAGCGTGGCGGTTCGGTCCGGCGGGCCGGCCGCTGGGTGGTCCCGCGGCGGCTGGAACTACGGTCGTCGTGGTGCGACGTGATGCTCGACTTCACCGGCGCGGTGATCGGGCACGATACGCTCCGCATCGACCTGAACATGCGGGGCGGCTCCCTGGTCCTGGTGGCCAGGACGGGCATGGTCGTGACGGCAGACGCTTTGGCGGTGCGCTGCGGCGACGTGGACATCAGCCCGTCGGCCGGGCCTGGCGTGCCCGTCACGCTGCGCGTGCAGCTGGCCGGCCGGATGCGCTACGGCTGGGTCGAGGCGCGCAGGCTGGTCCGCCCCAGCCGCGGTCACGACTAGGAGAGCACGCGGCGGCGGAAGTTGCGCAGGCCGATGGCCAGGAACACGGCGCCGAACCCGGCTACCACCGGGTAGACGACGTAGAGCTGCAGGTGCGGGGAGTCGGTGAAGACGGCCCGCATCCCCTCGTTGATGTACATCAGCGGGTTGATCAGGACCAGCGTCTGCAGCCAGTGCCAGCCGCCGACGGTCACCGGCGCCAGCTTGTTCCACGAGTAGTAGGTTCCGCCCAGGAACGTGATCGGCAAGATAATGAAGCCGAACATCAGGCCGATGTTCCTCGGCTCGAAGCTGGTCCCCAGGACCAGGCCGAGCCCGGCCATCGCGATGCAGGCCAGCGGCACGAACGTCACGATCAGCCACCAGTGCAGGGCCAGGTGGGCGCTCACGCCCGGCGCGTGCACGACCGAGGCGATCGGCAGCACGATGACGGCCGACAGCACTCCCTGAGCCGCGCCGGAGAGCACCTTCGCGATCGCCACCAGCCAGATCGGGCAGGGTGCCTGCACCCGGTCCTCGATCTCGCGGGTGAAGCCGAACTCCTGCGCCATGGCCAGCGCGATCGACTGCACGCCCTGGAACATGACCGAGATCCCGACCACGCCAGGCACCAGGATGGTGGCGAAGGCCGACTCGGCCGCGGTGCCGCTCCCGCCGCCGATGCCCTGCCCGATCTTCGGGAACACGTAGAGGAAGACGAAGCAGAGCAGGAACGGCTGGATGATCGTCCGCAGCACGAACTCCCAGAAGTGCTTGCGCAGCACCACGACGTCGCGCAGCATCAGGGCGCCGAGCGCGGTCCAGCTAGCGGCGGCGACGGAACGGGTGGGGCCGCCGCCGATCCGGCGGGCCGGCGCGCTGGCGCTGGGGGTCGGGATCGGGGCGCCGGGGGTCGGGGCCTGGGCGCCGGGGGTCGGGGTCGTGGTGGCCATTAGTCGCGTAGTTCCTTACCGGTCAGGCTGATGAACACGGTCTCCAGGCTCGGCTCGGCGATCGACACGTCGACGATCTCGAACCCGCCGCCTTCCGCGGCCAGCACGATACGCGGGACCAGCCGGTCGCCGCCCTGCATGTGCAGTTCGAGCTTGTCGTCCGCGATCCGGGTTCTTGTGACGCCTTCCACCTCTTGTGCCAGCAACTCGGCGAGTTTGCCGATGTCGCCAGTGGTGCGCACGGTGACGATGGTGTCGGCACCCGTGCTCTGCTTGAGCGCGGCCGGGGTGTCCAGGGCCAGGATCTTGCCGTGGTCCATGATCGCGACCCGCTGGCAGAGCCGGTCGGCTTCCTCCATGTAGTGCGTGGTGAGCAGGATGGTCTGGCCCTCGCCGTGCAGCTCGCCGAGCAGTTCCCAGAGCGCCAGCCTGCTCTGCGGGTCCAAGCCCGCCGTCGGCTCGTCCAGGAACAGCACCGAGGGACGGTGGAAGATGGCCCGGGCCACCATCAGCCGCTGGGCCATCCCGCCGGACAGCGCGTACACCGACGCCTTGGCCCACTTGGACAGCTGGAACTGCTCAAGCAGGTCGGTGGCGATCTGCTTGGACTGGCTGGCCTTGATGCCGAACAGGCGGCCGTGGAAGTACAGGTTCTCCCACACGGTGAGCTGACGGTCCAGCGTGTTCTGCTGGGACACGATCCCGGTCAGCTGCTTGGCCAGGGCCGGATGCGCGGCGACGTCCACCCCGCCGATGAAGGCCCGGCCCGACGTCGGCACCACCCGGGTGGTGAAGATGCCGGCCGTGGTGGTTTTACCCGCGCCGTTCGGACCGAGGAGACCGAAGATCTCACCGGCCTGGACGTCGAGGTTGAGGTGGTCCACGGCGGCGAAGTCGGTCCCTGGGTAGACCTTGGTCAGGTCCTCGGTGTGGATGACCGGGGCCGGCTCGCCGTCGCCCGGGCCGGCCGGGGTGACCGGCGCTTGTGCGGTGCTCATAGAACACCAAGCCTAGGCTCTGGCCGGTACGGCCTTCGCCGGCGGCCTTCTGGTTACCGGCCTTCGGGTTACCGCTGGGCGTCGGCGAGCGCGGCGCGTATGGTGCCGACGCCGGCGGAAGTTCCCGTCTCGTCGGAGAACGGCCCGTAGGGGGCGCCGTAGCAGGGCGAGCCTGCATCCTGCCGCCAGCTTTCTGCGAGCGAACCCGTATCCACGGTGTCGTAACCGATCGAGTCGAGGAACTCGGCCACCACCGCCTTCGCCTTCTCCTCATCCCCGGCGATGGGCAGGGCCGTGCGGTCCGCGGCGCCGGACGGGCGGGCCAGCGAAGCCAGGTGCTTGAAGAAGATGTTGTTGAAGACCTTCACCACCGTTGAGTCCGGCAGCTGCCGTTGCAGCAGACCGCTGCAGGTCAGCGAGCCGTTGTCCAGGTCCGCGATCTGCCCGTCGCGCTGCGGATAGTAGTTGCCCGTGTCGAGGATGACCTTCCCGGCCAGCCCCTCCGCCGGCAGGTGAGGGTACGCCTTGACCGGGACCGAGACCACCACGATGTCGCCCGCCATGGCAGCCTGCTGGGCGGTGGCGGCGGTCGCCAGCGGCCCCAGCTCGGCGACGAGATCTTTCAGCGTTTCCGGCCCGCGGGAGTTGCTCAGCACCACGTGGTGCCCGGCCGCCACGCTGAGCCTGGCCACCGTTCCGCCGATCATCCCGCTGCCGATGAAGCCCACTGTGATTGTCATGTCCGAGCCAACCCCGGATCGCATCCGGCCATTCCTGCGCTGCGCGGATTTACGCAGGACAAACTCACCTTCTGCGAGAGTGTGATCGAGGAGACTAGGCAGTCCCCACTAGATATGTCTGACGTCCCGCTACATATGTCTGACGTCCCGCTACGTAACGCCCCGCGCCGCGAGGTTGTCATCAGCTGCCGCGGGCTGCGGTGGCGCGGGCCCGGCGGGAGGCTCGATGCGGCTTATCGCACTGTCTTGACTCTGTTTGAGATGCTCAAGTGTGTCGTTCATTTGCTGGACCCAACCGGCATGCTCGGTAGCCAGGGCCGTTTCGCAGCCGGTGACCAGGCGTTCCAGAGCGTCCCCGGTCCGCTGCTCAGGGTCAAGGGCAAGCCACCATCGTTGGAGCGCGCCCAGCCGGAAAGTGGCCTGGTTATAGGTGACGATCGTGTTATCGACCTGCAGGTAGCCCAGGTAGGCCAGGGCAGCGGCCGAAGCGCCCCCGGTCAGGCCTATCCAGACCTCCAGGTGGGCCGCGGCGAGGATCGCCCCCGCGGCACCGGACGCGACGGCGAGGAACTGAAGGACGTTCCGGCGCTTGTTGAGGGTGCGGACACGGCCGTGGAAGTAGCTGAGCTGATCATCGACGCGGATGCGCAGGTAACGTTCCGGGCGTAGCCGGCTCAGCCCGTCGTCGTCACGGCCCGCCCCGTACATCCTGGGCGGGAGCGGCCCTCCATAAGGAGTCACGGGCCCGCTACTGGCCTCGGTCTGCATGAGCCTTTCCTCGATGACGTCGAGCTGGGACGCGAGCCGCTGCTGATTGGCGGCTTTGGCCGACTTGGCCTGGTCCTTGGTCCGGACGGGTTCCAGCGTCCGGTAGCGGTAGATTTCCGCCTTGATGAATTCCGCCGCCGCTCGCATCATGACCCAGCGCTGGCCGAGGGCCCGGCGGCTGACGACCGCGACGAGAACCGCGACCAGGATGGGAAGGACCACCACGGTCCAGTGCAGCGCGGTTTTCTTCACCTCGCTGTCGATCAGGGCCAGCAACGTCCCCGCGACCCCCAGCAGCAGGATCGACGCCTGGGAACGTGTGAACAGGCGGCGCAGCCGGACCGCCAGCTGGTCATAGGTTCCGAACCGCTGCCAGGCATCCTTGAGGATCTGCTCGTCCTGCAGCTCCCAGGAGAGCTGCCGAGCGAACTGCCCGGGCTCGCTGCCCGCCGTGATCGGCCGGATGTCGGCGTTGGTGACGATCTCCCGCAGATCAGGGTCGGTGATCCCAGACGGCGACCGCGGCGGGCGGTACCTGAACCTGCTGGGCAGCAGCCAGGCGGCCCGGCGCCGGCACGGGACCTGGTAGACCGCCCAGAGCCGGGACAGTTCGTCGGCCAGGCCGCCTGTTCCCCCGACCACGAAGATCGCCCAGCCATGCCGCACCGCCTCCCTGACCTCTGATTTGGCCACGTACTCGCCTCCGGCCAGCACCATGGCCACCCGGCCTCCTCCGGCCAGCGCTTCCGCCACGGCCATCATCAGGCCCGTCTCGCCGCCCCATTCGCCGCTGTCGGCGAGGACGAAATGCGAATGATTCCCTTCGAGCGGGACGCGCTGCTGTGCCGGCCCGGGTGCTTGTATCGGCTCGTTCGGGCTCGGATAGGTGACCAGCCCTTTCGGCGCCACGCCCATCAGGACCGGCAGGGCCTGCGGCCTGCGGGCTCTGGCCTGCCCGGTCAGCTCCATCACCCCAGCGGAGGTACCCCCGTCCACGATCGCGGCGCCGACGGTCTCGGCGGCCGGAGCCACGCCTGCCCCGATCATCGCGGCGGCGCGTTCCAGCGCCTTACCGACGAGGTTGTCGGCTCCTCCGCACACGACGATGACCGGGCGACCCGGCGCGGGAGGCTGAAGGCACATCAGCGCGATGAGCCCGGCCGCGTCCTCGCGCCGGCCTTCCGCCAGTAGGGCCTTGTTCCCGTTGCCGAACGCTATCCGTGAGGGCTCGAGCTCGTCAGCTGGGGCGTTCACCACTGGATCATCCCACAAAATGCTCTGGCCGGGCCGGGCATGCCGAGCGGCCACGGCGGGCCACCAAGGGTCACACCGGGGCTACGGCTGGCGGTTCAGGACGGCGGTGCCGCTTGCTCCGGGACCAGGAGCTCGCCCAGGGCCTCGCCGGTGGCCTCGAGTTCGCCGACGGTGGTGATCTCGTCCAGATGCACGGCGTCAGCGCGCGGGCGCAGCGTCCAGTAGCTGATGACGACGCCGGCCGCCAGCAGCGCGATTGTGACCAGCAGCCCGGCGTGGTAGCCGTCCACGAACGCGGGCACCGGTCCGGTCCCGGCCCGCAGCGCGGCGGACTGCCGGGTCCGGAGCACCGCGCCGATCACCGTGATGCCGAGCAACCCGGCGATCTCCCGCGAGGCGTTGAGCAGCGCGGACGCGACGCCGGCCCGGGCCGTGGGGGTGGCGTGCATGACCGCGTTGGTGAGCGGCACGTTCATCAGCCCCGCGCCCGCACCGAACAGCATGAACCCGGGCAGCAGGCTGTCGTAGCCGGCCCGCAGGCCGAGCCGGGCGAACAGGATGAGGCCGATGACCATCAGCAGCATCCCGAACGCCACCGTCCGGTGCGCCCCGGCCCGCATCTCGATCCGCGGAGCCAGGCCTGCGAACACCGCGACGCACAGCGCCATCGGCACGAACGCCAGGCCGGCCTTGGTCGGCGAGAAGCCGAGGGTTTCCTGCAGGTAGAGCGAGGTGAAGAAGTAGATGCCGAGGATGCCGAAGGCCCAGATCATCATCGTGCCGGTGCCGCCGCTGAACTCACGGCGCCGGAACATCGCCAGGTCCACCATCGGATTCCGGCCGCGCGCCTCCACGGCGCCGAAGACCACGGCGGCCACCGCGGCCAGCGCGAAGGCTCCGAGGATCAGCGGGGCGGTCCAGCCCTTGACGCCGCCCTCGATCAGCGCGTAGGTCAGCGCGAACAGGGCCAGCGCCGAGGTGGCCAGACCGGGGATGTCGAGCTGGCGGGCGGCGGCTTCGGCGCGAGATTCACACACGTAGGCCAGCGCGATGACGAAGGTGATCAGCCCCACCGGCACGTTGATCAGGAAGATCCAGCCCCATCGGACGTGCTGGCTGATCAGGCCGCCGACCACCGGTCCGAGCGCGAGGGCCAGCGCGCCGGCCGCGGCCCAGATGCCGATGGCCATGCTGCGTTCCCTGACGTTGGTGAAGGTGGCCATGATGATCGCCAGCGTGGTGGGCATCAGCAGCGCCGCGCCGACGCCCTGGACCGCCCGGCTGGCGATGAGCACGCCGCCGCTGCCCGCCAGCCCGGCGGCCAGCGAGGACAGCGTGAAGACGGCCATGCCGAGCAGGAACAGCCGCCGCCGTCCGTATACGTCGGCGAGCCTGCCGCCGACTAGCAGCAGCCCGGCGAGCGTCAGCAGGTAGCTGCTGACCACCCATTCAAGCCCCGCTATCGACAGGTGCAGATTGCGCTGGATGGTCGGGATCGCGACGTTGATGACGTTGTTGTCGAGGTAGGTCATGAAGGCGGCGAGGCTGACCGCCGCCAACGTCCACCACTTCGCGGATCCCTGCGAGCCCAGGGATCCGAGCCGCCCCGGGGGCTTGGCCAGATCCGCTGACTCGGTACTCGTCTCGGTTCTCGCTGACACGACGATCGTCCTTTCGCGTGGCCTCGGGCTGGGGCCGGTGTTCGTTCCGTATGTTCATGTACTTCGTACTTATACGATGTACAGGTACGTTGTAAAGCATTACTTGTACGGCGTATAGTTGTCAAGGCAATGGATACAGAACCTCAGTCAGAAGAGCCGGACGGCGAGTATGGCGACCGGCCCCGGCTCAGCAAGCGCGCCGTCACCGACCGCGCACTCAAGCTCGCCGACGCCGACGGGCTCGACACGCTGACCATCCGCAAGCTCGCCCAGGACCTCGGCGTCACCCCGATGGCGCTGTACTGGCACTTCCGCAGCAAGGAAGACCTGCTCGAAGGCGTGGCCGAACGGGTCTGGGGCGAGATCGACGTGAACGTCGACCGTTCGGCACCGTGGCCTGACCAGCTGGCGGGGCTACTGAAGTCCCTGGTCAGCGTGCTGCGCGCGCACCCGTCAGCCCCGCGTCTGCTGCTTGAGCACGAGAAGCGGAACGAGGCGGCGCTGCGGGCCACCGAGATCACGCTCGAGGTCCTTCGCGGTGCGGGCTTCGATCCCCGGTACGCCAGCGAGATCGCCCGCAGCGTGCTGTGGACCGGGATCACGCTGGTCATGAGCGAGCCGGGCTACCATCCCGAGCTTTCCGGCGAGGAGCACGCCGAGCAGCTACGGCGGGCCCAGATCGAGCTCGCCATGCTGCCCGCCGCCAGGTACCCGCGGCTGATCGAGTGCGCGGCGCCGATGACCGCGTGCGACGACCCCGAATTCCACTACCAGCTCGGCATCGAGGTGTTCATCGACGGCGTTCGGGCCGTCGCCCGCGGGCTGGGCTGAGTACGCTGACCGGCGACAGCGGGCGATGTCGCTAGTGGTGGAGGAAGCCGGTGGAAGTCGCCGGCGTGACCGTGCGCGGGGCGAGGCCTGCGGACTTTGACACGATCATTGCCGTGGTCGACGACTGGTGGGGTCGCCCTGCCGCCAGAGACCTCACCCGGCTGTTCCTCGACCATTTCTTCGGCACCAGCCTGATCGCCGAGCACGGCGGAACTCGCAGGCTTCCTCATCGGCTTCCTGTCGCCTTCGAAGCCTCAGGACACCTACATTCACTTCGCCGCGGTGGCGCCAGCCTGGCGCCGTACCGGACTGGCGCGCAGCCTGTACGAGCAGTTCTTTGACCGGGCGCGCCACGACGGGCGCACCGTCGTCAAGGCGATTACCTCCCCGCAGAACGGACCGTCCGTCGCTTTCCACCGGGCGATGGGGTTCGCCGCCTCAGATCCGATCGAGGACTACGACGGGCCGTCGCTTGACCGGGTCGTCTTTGTCCGCGAGATCCCGCTTTGACGCCGGCGGCGGGAGTGGCGGGAAAGGCTCCGCGATAACTGCCGGACGCCAGAGTGATCGCCTGGTCGGAATAACGCCCTTGGCCCGGGTCGGTCACTTAAGGCTGAGGGTGGCTGACGGCTCCCGGCCGTCCCGACTACCCCACCAATACACTCCGGCCTCAGCCCGATTTGTATGGTTGTGGCAGCCTACACACTCTTTTGGGTAGGATGCCACAACCACACCAGTACGTCGCCCCGGCGGGGCGACGTACTGGTGTGCTCACGGTGGCGGTGGAGACAGTGACTCACTGGCGGGAACTGATCTGTCCCAGCAGCGCTTTCTCGGGAGCGCCTGCTTCCCAGGATTTTCGTCACCGTCGAAGGACGGTGGCTGGGACAGCCTCAGCCGGCGTCCTGCCCGCGCCAGACTGAGACCATGGAGGATGACCAGAGGCGGCATAGCTTGCGTGCCGGTTTCGATCAGGCGGCAGAAGATTACGACAGCACCAGGCCCGTCTGCCCGCCACAGGTATTCGACGACCTGGTAAGGCTGGGCGGCCTCGCTCCGGGAGACCGGGTGATCGAGATCGGTTGCGGCACAGGGCAAGCCACCGTCCCGCTCGCAGAACGCGGTTTGACTATCACTGCCGTGGAGTTGGGTGCCGAGCTGGGCGCAGTCGCCAGGCGACGGCTGGCCGGCTTTCCCTCGGTCGACGTGCTCACGACGTCGTTCGAGGCCTGGGAACCCCTGGGCGCCCCATTCGACGCAGTGGTGGCCTTCAACTCCTTGCACTGGATAGACCCGCAACTCCGGTACTCGAAGCCGTACGAGCTGCTCCGTCCTGGTGCGGCGATGGTCGTGGGCGGATGCTTGTGGGCACGGCCCGCGGACGCCGAGCGCTTCTGGGTTGAGGTTCAAGCGGACTACCGGGAAGTGGGCTATGAGGGTGAGCCGGCGCCGCCCCCCGAGCAGATCGGCCCGCGGCATTTGCCCGCCGAGGCTAGAGCTTTCTTCGAGGAAGTGGCGAGCCTCCGCTATCCCTTCTACGTCGTCTACCACCCCGAGGACTACCTGGCCATCCTGGCTACGCAGTCCGGCACGCGCGCGCTCGGCGAGGCCCGCAGCGCCGCCTTCCTCGCTCGCGTCCGTGACCGGCTCGAGTCGCTCGGCTGGCCTCAGCTCACTGCCACCTTCGTTGCCTACCTGATCATCGGACGGCGGACGGAGACCGGGGTGTAGCCGTTGGTCCAGTTCGGCCGGTTCCGTGTTCAAGAACCCGCGATCGGCTCGTTGCCGTATAGGTCGTGCCACAAGCGGCGGAGAAACTTCTCGTCGCTGCCGTCGTCGTATTCGACCGCCTCATCCAGCTCACCGGCGGGCAGCTGGCTCGGATCGGCCAGCGCCCGCCGGAGCTCGGCCTTGAAGACGCGCATCTGCTGGTTATCCTCGCGCTTGGCGAGCCGCTTCAGGCGGTCGTAATCGTCCGCATCAGCATCCGGGCTGCAGTAGGTCGCGGCGACACCGATGAGCGTGGCGAATAGCCCGTCGGGATACCGCTCCCAGTAGAAGCCTGTCACGGCGTCTCCTCAGTGCTGTGCCGGCGGTCGCGGGTACATGGTGACCACTTCATATCCATCGCCTCTGCTGTTGTGCCCGAACACGAAGACAGCTACCCCGCCCTCAAATGTTTCCACTGGCTGGGCCCTGGGTTCACTGACATTGGACGCTCGCTTCTCGGCGGGCGTGGCCATCCAGGCTTCCCGGGACTTTCGCGCCGCGGCCATGCTGCCGTCGACCGGCTCAAGCCGCCAGCCTGTGCAGTACCGGTGGCCATCGGAGCCGAGCAGCTCCCCGATCGGCAGCTGGACCGGGGCTGGCTTGTCATCGGGATCAAACGTTGCCTCCAGCGCGGCGCGAACCTTCGGATGTTCAACCCCTGTGGCGAAAGCCGTGGCGAAGGCGTCGGGATCCACGATGCGAGTAGCGGTTTGCCGACACCGGTGAAGGTACTCACCCGGCTTGAGACCGTCGATCCCCGCTGCGCGTTTGGCCGGGTCGAGCTGGGCGGGATCTTCGAGGTAGACGACCCGGCGCCGGTTCATATCCTCGGTGACCCAGCCCTCGTGACGGATGTGGGAGTGGCCGCCGCCCTGGTCGAGCGCGGCGAAGAGCCGCTGCACCTCGGGCCGGCAGTCCCGGGCCGCCGCCAGCCATGGCCGCTCGCCCCGGCGGGCATCCAAGTAGGTCACGGCGTCACCGGGGTTGGGCAGGTGGGCGCGGCCCGGCTCGAACCGCCGGACCGGTTCGAGCGGCTCAGCTGACGATTCACTACGGCGATCCCCGGCGGAGGACCCGAACGGACGCTGGTCCCAGCCCGAGACGGCCCGCTGCTCCAGGTCGGCGGCGTACTCGGCCCGGCTGCGCGGCTCCACGCGTACCTGGGCGGCTTCCGCGTCTGGGGCGCGCGGGTGGTGCCGCTCGGGCCGGTCGCCGTGTTCCGGGTCGTCCGCGCCGCCCCGAAGCTCACCCACGCCCACTAGTATCACCGTTTTGTGGCGTAAACGTCACCCTAGGTGCTCGCTGGGCATCAGCCGGGCGCGGAGCAAGGACCAGCGGACCGGGCCGCAGTCGGCTTGGGGAGGCCCGGCTTCTCTGATCAGCAGGGTCCCCGCGGGGGTAGCGACGTGGTAGTCGGTGTGCGGTCCGCGGAATCGAATCTCGGTGATGGTGCCGGGCAGATCGCCGCTGCCGTCGAAACCGCCGTCCAGGCGCGCCCAGTCGGGGCGGACCAGGACGGCGAGACCGGCGGAGGCGGGCGCGGAGGCGGGGGCGGCGGTGCAGGGGACGGTGGCCTGGGCCGCGCCGATCGTGATCGTGGCTTTTCCCGCGGCGGCCGGGCTGACCGGCGCGTCCAGGACTGAGACGGGGCCGGTCAGGCGGGCCACGGTGAGATCGTCTGGCTCGGCGTAGACGTCGGCTGGGGTGGCCAGCTGGGCCAGGCAGCCGGAGTGGAGCACCGCCACCCGGTCCGCGATGGCCAGCGCTTCGGCCGCGTCGTGGGTGGCGTAGATCGCGGCGGCGCCGTCGGCGTGGCGGCGGCGTGCCACCTCCTCCAGGATCGCCGCGCGCAGGCTCGCGTCAAGGTGAGCGGTCGGCTCGTCGAAAAGGTACAGCGCGGGCTGGCAGGCGAGCGCCCGGGCCAGGCCGACCCGCTGCTGCTCGCCGCCGGAAAGCTGGCCCGGACGGCGCTGCGCCAGCGGGCCCAGGTTTAGCTGTTCCAGGATCACCTGCGCGTCCTGGCGCGCCGCCGCCTTCGACGCGCCGGCCCGGCGCAGCGGGTAAGCCACCGTGTCGAGCACGGACAGATGCGGCCACAAGGCATGGTCCTGGAACACCATCCCGATCCGGCGCCGTTCCGGCGGCAAGCACTGGCCCGGCCCGGACGCCACCGCGCCCGCCAGCCAGATCTCCCCGGCCAGCGGCATGACAAAGCCCGCGATGGCGTTCAGCAGGGTGGTCTTGCCCGACCCCGACGAACCGAGCAGCGCGACCGTCTCGCCGGGGGCCACGGCCAGGTCCAGGCCGGCCAGTGACGGCCGGCCGTATCCGACCGACAGGCCTGCGCAGGTGACGGCGTCCGGAGTGCGCAGGGCACGGGTCGCGGTCACGGGAACCATGGTCCACCTCCGGGAGCAGCCGGAGAACCACAAGCGGACGGCGGAACCGGCGGTCGCGCGGGAGGTCGGGGAGCGGGGCGCGCGGATCTGCTGGGGCGGCGGGCGAGCCACGCGGCCAGGGCGGCGACGGCTACGACCGGGGCGGTGAGGATCACGGCGAGGGCCGCGGTGGCGCCGATGCCGCCGAGATCCTGCTGGTTCATGATCACGACGGCGAAGGTCTCGGTGCCTGGCCCGTACAGGATCGTGGACATGGTGAGCTCGTGGAAGGCCAGGATAAACACCAGGCCGGCCGCGGTGGTCATGGCCACCGTGAGCGGCGGCAGCACCACGGTGCGCACCGCGGTGGCCGACCCGGCGCCGCTCAGCCGCGCGGCCCGGGTCAGGCCGGGGGGCAGCCGGTCCAGGGCAGCCTGGACCGGGCGGTGCCCGAACACCCAGAACTTCGCCACGTAGGCGAGCAAGATGATCGTCACCGAGCCGTCCAGCCAGCGGCCATAGCCGATGATGATGCCCACCGCGAGCGCGGAACCGGGGATCGCGTAGGCCAGCGTGACCAGGGTGGCCAGCGGGCCGCGCCAGCGTCCGCGGGCCAGGCTGGCCACGGCGCTGCCGAGCAGCGGGGCCAGGATCGCGGCCGTGAAGGCCAGGCCGGCGCTGCGCAGCAGGGCGGCGCCGCCGCCGGAAAAGCCGGCGCTGAAGTTGGCCAGGGTCCAGTTGGCCGGCACCGGGAGCAGGCCGGGGCCGCGGGTCAGCGCGGTCAGGACCAGCGTGAGCATCGGTATCCCCGCGGCGAAGGTCGCGTAGGCCCAGACGATGACCGAGACGACGCGATCGCCGGTGGTCCGGCTTTGGTGCCTGGCGGGCGGGGCGTCCGGGCGGGCACTGGGCCGGAGCCGGGCCAGCCAGAGGTCGAGCGGGCCGAGCGCCAGCAGCACCAGCACCACCAGGGCCAGGGCCACCACGGTGAGCCCGGTGAACGCGGCCGGACTTGCGGACAGGGCGAGGTCGTCGTAGACCAGCGTCGGCATGGTGGCGAAGCCGGCCGGCGTGCCGAGCACCTGCGGGACCGCGAAACTGCCCGCCGCCGTGACGAAGACCAGCGCGGCCGCGGCCAGCAGCGGGATCCGCAGCAGCGGCAGCGTGACCGTGCGCAACGCGGTCCAGCCGCCCGCGCCCGCCGCCCGCGCCGCCCGCTCAAGCGCCGGGTCGGCGCGCGCGGCCAGCCCGGCGGTGACGGCCAGGTACGCCAGCGGCAGGCCGTACACGGTCAGCACGGCGATGATCCCCGCCGGGCCGAATAGCCCGGGCATGACCAGTCTGGCGAGGCGGTCCGACAGGCCCGCGGGGCCGTAGGCCTGGCTCCACGCGAACCCCAGCACGAACTCGGGGATGACCAGTGGGCCGGCCACCAGCAACCTGGGCAGGGTCCGGGCCGGCCGGCGCTCGATCGCCAGCGCGAGGGCGGCGCCCGCGGTCACGGCCAGGACCGTGACCACGGCCGCCACCGCCACCGTGTGCAAGATCGCCACCCGGGCCTGCGGTCCGCTCAGCGCCCGCCAGATCCCGGTCAGGCCGGCCTCGGCCGCGATGCGGGCCAGGGAGACCAGCGGCACCGCGACCAGCGCTGCGATCAGGCCGGCCACCAGCGTCGCCGCGGCGGCTTTGGCGGCGGCGGCTTTGGCCGTGCCAGCTTTGGCCGTGCCAGCTTTGGCGGCGGCAGCTTTGGCGGCGGCAGCTTTGGCGGCGGCGGCACGCACCGAGTTCCGGACCCTTCGGGCTCAGGCTCCGAAGATCGCCTGGTACTGCTGCAGGATCTGGGTCTGCCTGCCGAACAGGTTGGTCCAGGCCGGATAAACCTCCGTTGCGCCGGCTGGCCGGGCCGGTCCGGGGATGCCGGGCAGAACCGGCTGCCATCCGGTCTTACCGATCGCTGTCTGTCCGGGCGTGGACAGGACGTACCGCAGCAGTTCCTGCGCCGCCGTACCGGCGCTCCCCTTGGCCGCCGTGGTCTCCGCGATGGGGCTGTACAGCGAGATCGCGCCGTCCGCCGGCCAGTCAAGCACCACCGGCGAACCCTCCTTGATGGCCGCGCGTACCTCCGAATCCAGCGTGATGCCGAGCTGATACCGGCCTTGCGCCACGTCGGTGACCACTTCGGGGATGGTGCTCACCTGCACCGCGCCGTTGGCCTTGAGCTTGTCGTAGAAGTTCATGCCGAAGCCCGGCGCGGTGGCGAAGTAGCCGAGCGCGGCGAACGCGGACCCGGCCGCGGCCGGGTCCGGCAGGGCCACCTTCCCCTTGTACGCCGGGCTGGTCAGCTCGGCCCAGGTCGTCGGCATCGGTGTCAGGCCCTTGTGGGCCACGATCACCAGGTACAGCTCGCGGGTGCCCCAGAAATACGTGGTCTTATCCTGGCTCGGGACGCCGGTGAGGTTCGGCAGCGGCCAGGGCTGGAACAGTTTCTGCTGGGCGTAGGACTCCATCGACAGCGGATCGGTGCCCCAGATCACGTCGGCCCGCAAGCCGCCGGAATGCTGGTCGGCGGCGATCCGCGCGTTGAGCTGGCCGGTGGTGGCGCGGAACACGGTGACCTTGACCCCGGGATCGACCTTGGCGAAGCCGCTGAGCACCGCGGTGACCGTGTTCTGGGTGACCGAGGTGTACAAGGTGAGCTGGGGCGACGTGGCGCTGGCCGAACCCGTCGCGGCGGTCGAGGCGGTCGAGGCGGCCGAGCCGCACGCGGCGACGGTGACGGCGGACGCGAGCAGGAACGGGACGGCTAGGGTTCGGGGAATCCTCAACGTGTACTCCGGGGGGCGGGCGCTGCGGTGGACATTTCCGGCACATCGGGACCGAGAATCCAGCTGCGGTGAGCCGAGCTGGTTCCGGTTTGAGGTTCGGTTCCGGTTTGAGGTTCGGCTCCGGTTTGAGGTTCGGCTCCGGTTTGAGGTTCGGCTCCGGTTTGAGGTTCGGCTCCGGTTTGAGGTTCGGCTGGCTCACGGGCGCGGGGCAGCCGGTCGGGAGCCCAGGAGCGCGGGTCCGCGGTCAGGCCGAGCAGGTAGGTGACCGTGCAGTCAAGCGCCTCGGCCAGGTCAGGCAGCCGCCCGACGGCGAGCCGCCGGCCGTTCTCAATCGCGCTGAGGGCCTGATTGGAAAGCCGCGAACCGTGCCGATCGACGCGTTCGACCACCTCAGCCTGGGTCAGCCCGAGTTCCCTGCGCCGCTCTCTGATGCGAATAGCGCAGGTCAGGTTCCGTTGCGCCACATTCTGATATCCGGCCACGGTCGCCTCCGGCCCGGGAACCTCTTTGTGTCCCGCGTGGACTGCGTCTGAGTATTCGCCGGATCCCGGATTCGCGCAATCCGTGATTCACGGAAACTAGTTATTTTTTCGGCGGGAAGGGGATCTTTCCCGCCGCGATGCGGCCGGAGCCGTCTAGTCGGCGGCCGGACCGGTGAGACCAGCGCCCGTTTCGTCCCAATCGGGCATTTCGGCGAGCGGGTAAATGGTGTAGTGCGCGAAGTTGTAGATCGGCATCTGCGCGATCAGCCGCTCAAGTTCTTCGTTCGAGCCGACGTCATAGATCCACGCGCCGCCGTGCGCACCGACGATGTGATAGCGGGCCGCGACCTTCCCGGTCTGCTCGAGCGGCCTGGCGTACCCGGGCATCCGCGCGACGGCGGCTGCCACGTGCGGGGAGAGCAGCGACAGGTCCAGCTTCCAGATGACGAGGAACTTCACGCTTATCCGGCTGAGTCCGCCGCGTCGGCGGATCCGGCCTTGGCCAGGTCCACCTCGAACTCCACCGTGACCTCGTCGCGTAGCTTGAGCGCGCCGAAGAAACCGCTGTACGGCTTGATCCCGAAGGCTGACTGCTCAACGGTGGCGGATCCCCGGTACCGGCCCTCCCCGGGCGCATTCACCTGCAGCCGGACCGGCTGCGTCTTGCCGTTGAGCGTGAGCGCACCCTCGACCGCGCCGCCGCTGGCGCCGAAGCGGGTGATTTTTGACGAGGTGAAGCTGGCTGTGCCGTCACCCAGGATCCCGCTCATGGTCTTCCTGATGTCCCGGCGGTCGCCGTCGTTGAGCGGCTTGGCCCCGCCGGTCCCCTCCCGGACCTCGAGCGAGCTGAGGTCGAGGTCGGCGGTGATCCGCGCGGCCGTGACACCGCCCGCGTCCTCGTCCGGTATCTCGACCTGCGCCGACCATCGGGTGAACTCGATCGTCAGGTCGTGCCCGGCCTTCGCGGCCAGCCCCGCCCGGCTCGTCTTGATGACGACGCGCCCCGTGTCCGGCCCGAGCCGGAAGTTCCCTATGTAGGCCACGGGCCCCACCGTAGGGGGTCAGGAGGCAAACGGTCCACCGCGGGTTTGCACGGATGGAATGCATCCCCCGATACCGGGTCAATCCGGTGTGAGAAAACAGAAGCTCAGGGAGCCACTGGCGTAACAGGACACATGTGGAATCAGGGCAGCGGGAAATCGCCGAAAAGTTCCCGGATTCGCCGCAGATCACGCAGTCGCGGCTCAGTGGCCCCGCCGACCCAGCGGCTGACCGTCTTCACGGAAACCCCGAGCTGGCGGGCGGCCACCTCCATGGTCATGCCCTCGCGGCGCAGCACGCCGGCCATCCAGTCGGCGAACGCGGTCTGATCGGACGCGTCATGGCCGGTCTTCGGTCCGCCCCGGGTGGCGGCGGCCTCCCCCATCGCCATCGCGTCGGCCTTGAGCAGCGAGGCCAGGGCGTCCAGACCCGCGGCCGTCCCGACCTGGGCGCCTGAGCGCAGCACGTCGACCTCGACGTGGTCCGGAAAGATGCGGAAGGAGATGTTGATCGCGCCGGTCGGGCCCGCCGCTTCGAGCAGCGCATGGGCGACCGTCTCGCCCACTTCCCGGTTGTCTTCCTCGGACAGAGGCGACTGGGCCAGGCAGCGGCGGACGAAGTCGCGGACATCCGGGATAGAGGACGGCCGAGCGGGGAATGTCTGCGACAGGACCACGACGGGTACTACCTCGATATTGTCGCTGGTCATGTCGACTGGCTTCTCCATCGCCGCCCTCCGGTTCGCGAATCACGGAAAACTGCCCGGGTGCGCGCTGTCACCGGGTACGACAAAAGAGTACGTTGAAAAAGTCCGCGAAGACGAGCCAGAACTGTGGGACAGATGTGTCCAGTTAGCTGACTGTACTGTCTTGAGATCTCTACTCGGCAGGTCTAGTCTCTCATGTAATCGATGTAAACGGCGGTGGCCCGTGGTCATACGCCGGTCGAGTGAACATGTGATGAGCGGTCAGCCGGGCGGCATCTGCCGTCAACGATCTACTGTGGCGCGACGAGAATGGGCTCGCCGGCCTCAGCGATACCGCGTAGCCCTTTTTCTGCTGGCCGGCATCCGGCCTATAGGGCTGCATATGCACCGGCGTGATCTGGGCGCAGGCAACCGAGCAGGCGGCCCGGGTGCCGCCCTCTCGCGCCTCAGCGTCCTGCGCACGCGCGACCTTAAACCGGGCGCCCGCGGAGGCGGGCCACCCATGAAGGGGTGGGCGCTATGACCCAGGCCACGGAGGAACCAGTCCTCCACATTCTCTGGATGAACGGCGGCCTCGGCTGCGACGGCGACTCAGTGGCACTGACCGCCGCAACCCAGCCCAGCATCGAGGAAATCGTGCTCGGCGCCCTGCCGGGGCTGCCCAAGGTCGCGGTGCACTGGCCGCTGATCGACTTCGAGTGCGGACCCGAGCAGGGCGCGGACAACTTCATCGAGTGGTGGCACAAGGCCGACCGCGGGGAACTCGACCCGTTCGTTCTGGTCGTCGAGGGATCCATCCCGAACGAGGCGATCAAGTCCGAGGGGTACTGGTGCGGCTTCGGCAACAACCCGGCGACGGGCCAGCCGATGACCACCAACGAATGGCTCGACCGGCTGGCCCCCAAGGCCACGGCCATCCTGGCGGTGGGCACCTGCGCCACCTACGGCGGCATCCACGCGATGGCGGGCAATCCGACCGGCGCCATGGGCGTGCCGGACTACCTTGGCTGGGAATACAAGTCCAAGGCCGGCCTGCCCATCGTCTGCGTGCCGGGCTGCCCGATCCAGCCGGACAACCTGTCCGAGACCATCCTGTACCTGCTCTACCAGGTGGCGGGACAGGCGCCGATGATCCCGCTGGACGAGGCCCTGCGACCGCGATGGCTCTTCGACGCCACCGTGCACCAGGGCTGCGACCGAGCCGGATACTACGAGGAAGGCGACTTCGCCTCCGAGTACGGCTCGCCCAAGTGCCTGGTCAAGCTCGGCTGCTGGGGACCTGTGGTCAAGTGCAACGTGCCCAAGCGGGGCTGGATTAACGGCGTCGGCGGCTGCCCGAACGTGGGCGGCATCTGCATCGCCTGCACGATGCCGGGCTTCCCTGACAAGTTCATGCCCTTCATGGACAAGCCGCCGGGCTCGACGATGTCCACGACCGCCAGCGGCATGTATGGCACGGTGATCCGGAGTCTGCGCGGCTTCACCGCCCGCACGGCGGACAAGGAACCGAAGTGGCGCTCCAAGGGCTCTGAACTACGCACCGGCTACCAGAAGACGTGGTGACACGATGACAACCGTAGAAAACGAAATCTCGACGGCTACCGACAAGAGCCAGCTCACCGAGATGAACTGGGATCCGATTACCAGGATCGTCGGCAGCCTCGGCATTTACACGAAAATAGACTTCAAGGCCAAGACCGTCGCGGAGTGCCACAGCACCTCGTCGATCTTCCGCGGCTACAGCATCTTCATGAAGGGGAAAGACCCCCGCGACGCGCACTTCATCACCAGCCGGATCTGCGGGATCTGCGGTGACAACCACGCGACCTGCTCCGTCTACGCCCAGAACATGGCCTACGGCGTACGCCCCCCGCACCTCGGCGAGTGGATCATCAACCTGGGCGAGGCCGCGGAGTACATGTTCGACCACAACATCTTCCAGGAAAACCTGGTCGGGGTGGACTACTGCGAGAAGATGGTGGCCGAGACCAACCCCGGCGTGCTTGAGCTGGCCAACAACACCGAGGCACCGCACGCGGGCGAGCACGGCTACCGCACCATCGGCGACATCATGCGCTCGCTCAACCCACTGGAAGGCGAGTTCTACCGCGAGGCACTTCAGGTCAGCCGGTCCACCAGGGAAATGTTCTGCCTGATGGAGGGCCGCCAC
>Ga0302308_10001228_pt1 | contig 21029 bp, 25 predicted proteins | sample III_Palsa_E3_3_FD_200531 | JGI IMG/M metagenome (GOLD analysis project Ga0302308, IMG submission 200531) | Peat permafrost microbial communities from Stordalen Mire near Abisko, Sweden - III_Palsa_E3_3 | ecosystem: Environmental > Terrestrial > Soil > Palsa > Peat permafrost | place: Sweden...
TGGTGTTCTGGACCGAGATGATCTGCCCTTTGGAGCCGTCCTGGAGGGCGACGCCCTTCATGCTGACCCGGAAGTTCGACTGGACGTAATTGACGGTGACGGTCTCGCCGCGCTGGACGATCTTCTTGGGAACCAGGTCGGCATCGACGACCACGGCGCCGGCGTTGATGCGGCGTCCGATCATGACGTCGCCGGCTTCGGGAAGCTCGGAGAGGTAGGCGCCGTCCGCCTTGATGGCGTCGATCCCGGTGAGCCGGAAGTCGGCGGGATTGTACTCCTCACCCATGTTGAGATTGCGGGTGGCCTGCCAGACCTGGCGGGTCCAGCTCCAGCGGAAGCGGATGGGGGCGACGGCAACCCGCTCGCCGTCGACGTAGTAGATGACATTCGCCACCACCCAGGGGTGGAGCAGGGCAGTGGTGGGCAGCTCGATCTGGGCGCCGACCTGACCGTCGGGCACAAGGACGGGGGGCATCGAGGCGAATTCCTCGATTTTGACCTCTCCCTTGTTGTCGGTGGCGTTCTGCAATTCGGGGAGGATGGCTCCGGCCAGGGAATCGGGGGAGACGGAGCGGGCCGCCCGCTCGACGATGCATTGGTCGGCGCCGTTCCAGGTGACCGGGCCGAGGTCGGGCCGGCTGGTCATGATGGCGGCGGTGATCTGGTCCTGGGTGATGGCGGCGTGCTCGGCGAGATTGGGGGTGGCGCCCAGCGAGAGGGCGGCGATCGGGGCGGGCATGGGGGAATCGGAAGTGGCCACGTCGGCCACGGTCAGGGTGGCCTGCTTCACCCGGACGGTCGGCAGCAGCGTCAGCGTGATCGCTTCGCTCGGAAGAGCGGAGGCGGCCAGGAGCGCCAAGAGCAGCGCGGCGGCAAACAAGGTGGGGCGGGCGGGCGATTTCATGCGGGGCTCCGAGGGTTGAGTTAGGGGTTAGAGGGGATTGACGAGGTTACTGGCGGAGGTTGTCGGCCTGCTGCATCATGTTGTCGGCGGCCTGGATGGTCTTCGAATTGACTTCGTAGGCGCGCTGGGCCTGGATCATGTTGACCATCTGGGTGACGACGGAGACGTTGGAATTTTCGAGGTAGCCCTGGTTGACGCTGCCGAGGCCGTTGACCTCGGGCTTGCCGGTGATGGGGGAGCCGGAGGCGGTGGTCTCCAGGTAGAGGTTGCCGCCCAGGGAGTTGTCGAGGCCGTTAGGGTTGATGAAGTCGGTGAGCTGGATCTGGCCGGCGTTCTGGGTCTGGCCGTTGACCAGGTAGGTGATGGTGCCGTCCTGGCCGATGGTGATCTGGGTCGTACCATTGGGAACCTGGGGCGCGCCGACGAGGGAGAGGCCGTCGTTGGTGACGATTTCGCCGTTCTGGTTCTGGGTGAAGGAACCGGCGCGGGTGTAGGCCAGGGTGCCGGAGCCGTCCGCCAGCTCGACCTGGAAGAAGCCGCGGCCCTGGATCGCCATGTCGAGGGGGGCGCTGGTCTGGGTCAATTCGCCCTGGGTCAGGTCGCGGCTGGTGGTGGTGATCTTGGTGCCGTAGCCGACGGTGAAGCTGCTGGGGGTGTTCTGGCCGTTGCCGAGGACGGCGCCCGCCTGTTTCTCGGTGTCGTAGAGGAGATCTTCGAACTGGGGGCTGCTGCCCTTGAAGCCGGTGGTGTTGACGTTCGCCAGGTTGTTGGAGATGACGTCGATGTTTGTCTGTTGGGCCTGCATGCCGCTGGCCGCGGAGTAGAGTGCTCGCATCATAACTTTATTTAGGTATTGGAGACCGCGTCGATCATCTTGCCGGTGGCGCTATCCTCTTCCTGCACCATCTTCTGGTTCGCCTCGTAGGACCGGACGACTTGAACCAGGTTCACCATGGCGGTGACCGAATCGGAATTGCTCTGCTCGAGGAATCCCTGCCGGATGACCCCGTTGGCGGGGAGGCCGGGCTGAAGCTGGCTGGCGGTGGCCTTGCCGGCGACACGGCCCTCGGCATCGGCGTTCTGGGCCTCGTTGCCTTCGCTGGCCGCCTTGGCGAGGGTGAAGCGCCCGTTGGGGGCCTGGGTGAAGAGGGTGCGGGGATCGATCGGTTCCTTGGTCTTGGGATCGTTGGCGGCGTGGACCAGGGCCAGGGAGCCGCGCGGGGTATGATTGGGACCGGCCAGGACTTTGCCGTCCGGCTGGATGGTGATCTGGTTGTTGTCCTTCGGATTGAGGTTCAGTGGAACGTCGTTCTGGAGGAGGACCTGGGCGCCGTCGGTGGTGACCAGGACGCCCTGGGTATTGAGGTGGAACTGGCCGTTGCGAGTGTAGGAGATGTCGCCGTTGGCCTCGCGGACCTTGAAGAACCCCTGCCCTTCGATGGCGAAGTTGGTGGGGTCCTTGGTCTCCTCGAGGAGGCCGGGGGTGAAATCGATCGCGGTGCGGGACTGCATGGGCGCCCCCTTGATGCCCATCTGCTGGACGGTGCCGGTCGCGTCGGTCGTCTTTTGGAGGTCGGATTCGCCGGGAATCTCGAAGGCGGTGACGAGCTGCTTATTTCCGGGGATATTCACCCGCGCCAAATTCGCGGCGATGGAGTCCTGGTAGGCGGCCTGGGCCTTCATCCCACTGACTGCTTCGTAAAGTCCAATATCCATTCTGACCGTAAACTGCACGCCTTGTGCCAAGCAGGCCAAAGGCGGCAATTTTCGCCGCTTTCAGGGCGGCTTCAGAGGGGAATAGAGAGAAAGGTTTCTCTCTGGAACGATTTTGACCCGAGGACAAGGGTCAAAAGAGGACTATTTTTCCGCGTCAGGCGGTCGGCGGTGCGGAAGATTTTTCCGCCGCCGAGTCACACCGAATGACATATTGTTCACCGCAGGAGCAGGTGAAATGGACCTCAAAAACGCCGGGATCGACCTGCAAAACCTGGACCCGGGGCGGCTGCTTGGCCTTGACGACGGCGGCGACGGAAGTGGGAGAGGGACCGCCCGGTTTGGCGCCGGGAATTCCGGGCTTGGTACCGGCGGGGGCGATGCCGGGCTTGAGGCCGGGTTTGGCGCCAGGGGCCGAAGCGCCCGGTTTGCCCGGAACCGCGCCCGGAGCCGGGGCCTTGGCCGCGGGAGGGACAGGCTGGTCGGCGATCTTGCGGATCTTGATCCGGGTCTTGTCTTCGGGATTGAGGAAGTTCATGGCGACGGAGGGGTGCTGGGAGTCGGGTTCGGAGCGGGTGCCGGGGCCGGGGGCGGCACCGAGGAAGAGGTCGTCGAGGGCGCCGTTTGCACCGACCCGTCATCGAGGCTGCTCATCTTGCTGCGGAAACTGTTGGCGTCTTCGCCGGGAGCGGGGCGGAGGACGATGGCGATGCGGCGGTTATCCTCGCTCTGAGGATTGGCGGGGTCGATCGGATCGGAATCGCCCTTGCCGGCGACGCGGAAGAATTGGGAGCCTTTCACCCCGTTCTCGGCGAGGGCCTGCTCGGAAGAGAGGGCGCGCTGAGTGGAGAGGTCCCAACTGCTGAGGCCGTTGGTGCCGTCGGAGCTTTTCTCGGTATGGCCTTCGACCTCGACCTGGACGGGCATCCGCTCGATCAGCGACCCGATGTTCTGCATGACGAATTGGCCGAAGGGGGTGAGATTGGAGGTGTTGGGATCGAAGAAGGGGTGCTTGGCGCGGTCGATCGCGGTGATGCGGACGCCGTCGGCGGTGTATTCGAAGCGGATCTGGTCTTCACCGACTTCGCTGCTGTTGTTGAGCTGGTTGCGGACCTGCTCGACGGCCTGCTGGAATTCGTTGATCGAGACCATGTTCTGGCTGGCGCTGTCCTGGGGCTTGGTCCGGAAGTGCTCGTCCCGCTGCATGTCCATTAGGCCGCGCTCGCCGGGCTGGATGTTGGTCTTGCGGCCCTGGAAGTAGTCCTCGACGGCGCGGCGGGTCTCCTCGTCGGCGCCGACGATCCAGAGGACCATGAAAAGCGCGAACATGGAGGTCATGAAGTCGGCGTAGGCGACTTTCCAACTTCCTCCGTGGTGGGCTGCTTTCTTGTGGGACATCGGCCGGGAGTCTAAGCGAAGGCTTAGCGAGATTTAGCCCCGCTTGACCGATTTGATCTCCGTCTCGAAGAGCTCGCCGGAGGGCTGCCGATCGGTGGGGATGGTGCGGCGACCGGCTTCGGCGGCCATGATCGGGGGGGAGCCGGTGGCGTAGCTGACGATCATGTTGCACATGACCTGGTAGTAGGACATCTCGTCCTCGTTCATGAATTCGAGGCGGAGGATCATCGGCTGCATGAAGCCGTAGCTGATGAGGAGGCCGAGGAAGGTGCCGACGAGGGCGGAGGCGACTTTTTCGCCGATTTTGGCCTTTTCGCCCGCGATGAAGCCCATGGTGACGACGATGCCGAGCACGGCCGCGACGATGCCGACGCCGGGGAGCGCGTCGGAGATCTTGTTGAGGATCATCAGCGGGGCGGCGGAGTGGATGGCGAGGCGCTCGAGATCTTCGTTGAGGGAGGCGCGGAGCTGTTCCGGCTTCATCCGGCCCTCGATGAGGGGGCGGAGGGCGTCCTGGAGGAAGGAGACGGCGTGGTGATCGTTGGTGAAGCTGGGGTACTTGGAGAAAATCGGGCTGGTGCCGGGGCTGACGACGTGCTCTTCGATGCCGACTACACCCTGCTCGCGGGCGACCATGAAGAGCTCGTAGAGGGCCTTGCAGAGGTCGAGGTAGCGGGATTGGGGAAAGGGCGGGGAGCCGACGGCCTGCTTGATCTTCGTCATCATCAGCTTGAGCACCGATCCGGGGCTCGAGCCGAGGAGGTAGCCGACGGCGACACCGATGATGATGCCCCACTCGCCCGGGTGCATCAGCGAGTCGAGGTGGCCTCCGTTATAGAGGAAGCCGCCCACCACCGAGGCCAGCACTGTTACCCAACCTGCAATCAGAAGCATATAGAATCAGCCTGAAATTAATTTTTCGCTTAACTTTTCCGTTCCTTGAAAAATGCGGAGCGTAAACGGCTGATGGCGAGGGTATGGACCTGCGAAATGCGCGATTCGGTGATCCCGAGGATTTCGGCGATTTCCTTGAGTCGCAGGTTTTCCATGTAATAGAGGGTCAAGACATGGAGCTGCTGCACGGGCAGTTTTTCCATGGTCCTGCGTAAAATGACCTTATCCTCCTCATTTAGCAAGCTTGCAAATGGGCTCGTCGCCGTCGGATCGGCAATGATGTCCTCATGGGAGAGGGAATCGCCTCCTTCGTTGTCGAAAGCGGGTTCCTGGAGGGAGAAATAGGTGGCGGGGCGGATGCGGTCGAGCAGCTCGTTGAGCTCCGGCAGGGTGAGGCCGAGCTCCGCCGCCAACTCGTCCTCGGTCGGTTCCCGGCCCTTGCGCTGGGCGATGGCATCCTGGGTCTGCTCGAGCCTCCGGGCGTCGCGGTGGACGGAGCGCGGCACCCAATCGAGCCGCCGCAGTTCGTCGAGCACCTCGCCGCGGATGCGGAAGGAGCAGAAGGTCTTCAGGCTCGAACCACGGGCCGGGTCATAGCGCTCGACGGCGTCGATCAGGCCGATCACCCCGGCGCTGACCAGATCGTCCTGAGCAATATGGGGCGGCAGGAAGAGGCCCATCCGGGAGACGATGTGCTGCACCAAGGGGAGCATCGACTGGATGAGTTCATGCCGCTCCGCCTCGGTCCGTTGAATGACCGGATACTGGATGACGGCGGGGAACTTGGAGGGGGGCATGGTCTTGCCGGAGCTGGCGGATTACTTTTTCTTTTCCGACTTGGCCTTGATCGCGTCCATCCGTTTCTGCTCCTCGGCGGTCTCGCTGGCCTTGAGGATGGCGGCTTTTTTCTTGGCCTCTTCGCGCTCGCGGGCGGCCTGCTCGAGCTTGCCCTCCAGCCAGGCGCCCATGAACTTCACCACCAGGTATTTCGCGCCGCAGGCGAAGGCGGAGCCCAGCAGGGCGGCATAGAGAATCGACCAGGCAATGTCGAAGTGGTTCTTGTAGGCGAGCAACAGGCCGATGAACATGCCGCACAGGCCGATCACGATCACCACTTTATTGATGATGGGCGGCAGCTTGGTCTGGGTGAGGCTCTTGAACATCGGGCTATCCTAATTCGTCGGCGGGCGGAAGGTGAGGAAAATCTTTCGGCATGGAAGAATTCGCGGTCAGGCGGCCGCCATGAAATTTTGGGTCGGGATGCTGTAAAGGGGCTTGATGTCGATCTTCGAGGGGATTTCGTTATAGGCGACAACCTGGAGGAGGGGGAAGCTATCGATGTAGAACCGGCGCAGGCCGAGGCGGACGGTGGGCGAGCTGAGCAGGATGGGGTTCTTCCCCTCCTTGGCCATGGTCTGGATGCCGCGCTGGAGATGCTCGTGGATGTGCTTGGCCATGGTGGGGTCGAGCACCAGGGTGATTTCCTGCTGTGATTGGCGGATGCCCTTGGCCACCTGCTGCTCGAGCTCCGGGGTCATCGTCATGCAGAAGAGCTTGTTGTCGGTGATCTCGCAGTGGCGGGTGATCTCGAGGTTGAGGACCTTGCGGCAGGCCTCGGCCAGTTCGTCGGGGTTCTTGGTGTAGACGATCTGATCGCAGAGTTTTTCGAGGATCTGGCCGAGTTCGCGGATGGAGATCCCCTCCCGCAGCAGGCTCTGCAGGACGCGCTGGATCATGCCGACGCTGATCTGGAGGGTCTTGATCTCGGCGATGACGGCGGCGTGGGTCTCCTTGAGGGTATCGAGGAGGTTCTGGGTGTCCTGGCGGCTGAAGATGTCGGCGGCGTGGCGCCGCAGGGACTCGCTGACGTGGGTGATCATGACCGAGAGGGGATCGACCACCGCGTAGCCCTGCCGCTCCGCCTCGCGGCGCTCGGCCTCGACGATCCAGGTGGCGGGGAGGCCGAAGGCGGGCTCCTTGGTGGTCCGCCCGCGCAGCGGCCGCTGGGAGGAGCCGACGCCCATCGCCAGGAACTGGCCGGGATAGAGGTCGCCGCTGGCGATCTCGTGGTTGCGCAAGAGGAAGGCGTATTGATGGGTGCGCAGGCTCGGATTGTCCCGTACGGAGATGGCGGGGATGATGATGCCCAATTCCTGCGAGAGGCTGCGCCGCAGGACGCCGATGCGGTCGAGCATGTTCTTCATGTTCCCGTGGATCAGGGGGAGGAGATCGAGGCCGATCTCGACCGCCAGGGGATCGAGCTTGAGCATCGCCTCGGGCCGCTGGTCGCGGAGGCCGGCGGCTTCCTTTTCCTTGGCCTCGCGCTGCTTGATTTCCTCCTGGAGCTTGAGGGCCTCGGCCTTGGTGTGGGGCAGGAAGTAGGCGATGCCGACCAGGAGGCCGCCGATCGACCACATCTGCCAGGTGGGGAAGCCGGGGACGATGCCGAGGACCATCAGGACAAGGCCGGTGATGAAGAGGACCTTGGCGCTGGTGAAGAGCTGCCGGGAGAAATCCTCGCCGAGCGGGGAGGTGGAGCTGGAGCGGGTGACGAGGATGCCGGCGGCGACGGAGGTGATGAGGGCGGGGATCTGGGTGACCAGGCCATCGCCGATGCTGAGCAGGGAGAAGCGGTGGATCGATTCCGCCGCGCTCATGTTCATCTGCAGCATGCCGACGGCGAAGCCGCCGATCAGGTTGACGATCGTGATGATGATGCCGGCGACGGCGTCGCCGCTGACGAACTTGCTGGCGCCGTCCATCGCGCCGTAGAAGCTGGCTTCCTTCTGGATGCCGGCGCGGCGGGCGCGGGCATCCTTTTCGGAGATCATCCCGGCGTTGAGATCAGCGTCGATCGCCATCTGCTTGCCGGGCATGGCGTCGAGGGTGAAGCGGGCGGCGACTTCCGCGACGCGGCCCGCGCCCTTGGTGATGACCATGAAGTTGATCACCGTGAGGATGATGAAAACAATGATGCCGACGACCGGATTCCCGCCGACGCCGAACTGGCCGAAGGCGTTGATGAGGTGCCCCGCCTCGCCGTTGAGCAGGATGGAGCGGGTGGTGGCGATGTTGAGGCCGAGGCGGAAGAGGGTGGCGAAGAGGAGGATGGTGGGGAAGACGAAGAACTCGGTGGGGTCCTTGAGGTAGGAGACGGTCAGGATGATGATGATCGAGAGCGTGATGCTCATGGTCAGGAAGACATCGATCAGGACGGGGGGAATCGGCAGCACCAGGATCATGACGATCCCGAGCAGGGCGAGGCTGAAGAGGACGTCTCCGCGCTGGGCGAAGCGCGACAGGAGGGTGGCCTGGGTTTTGCTGGCGCTCATGGGGACCTCCGGAGACCGCGGCGGAAGAGCTCGGAGAGGACCTGCGCCACGGCTTGATAATAAAGGGGCGGGATCGGCTGGCCGACTTCGCCATGTTTATAGAGGCCGCGCGCCAGCGGGACGTTTTCCTCCATCGGCACGTTCAGCTCGGCGGCCCGCTGCTTGATCGCCTCGGCGTTGAGCCGGATGCCCTTGGCCAGGATGAGGGGGGTGGGGGTGACATCGCGGACATAGCGGAGGGCGACGGCGTAGTGGGTCGGGTTGGTCACGACGATGGTGGCGCCGCTCATGTCCTCGAGCATCCGCCGCATGGAGCGGTTCCGGCGCATCAGGCCGCGCTGGCGGGCCTTGATCTCGGGCGAGCCTTCGGCGTTCTTGGCCTCGTCCTTCACTTCCTGGAGGGACATCTTGTTGTCCTTCTCATACTGCCATTTTTGATAGAGATAATCGACGGCCGCCAGGATCATCAGCGCGATCAGGACGCGCCAGCCGACCGCCCAGGCGGCCTGCTGGTAGAAGTGGCCGAGTTCCTGGACGTTGACCGGGCGGCTGAAGACGGGCGCTTCCCAGAGTTCCTTGACCGCCGAATAGGCGAAGCTGGAGACGATCACCAGCTTGATCAACGAGATCATCGACATGACTCCCTTGCGCATCGAGAAAAGCTTCTTGATCCCTTCGAGCGGGTTGATCCCGCCGAGCCCGCGCCCGAATTGCGCCGTCACGAACATCGGGCCGGTCTGGACCAGGTTGGCGAGGATGGCCGATCCGCCCACGGTGCTGAGGAACAGGAAGAGGTGGAGGACCAGGGTGCCGCCCAGGAACGGCATGATCCCGCCGGTGATGGCGGAGTGGCCCTCCGGCTTGCCCAGCTCGGTGAAGCAGCGGAACATGAAGGTCGCCATTTCCCCGCCCATTTCGGCGCCGAAGTACATCAAGCCGAAAAGGGTCACCCCCAGGACGACGACGGTGACGGCGTCATGGCTCCGCACGACGCTCCCCTGCTCGCGGAGGCGGCCCCGCTTTTTGGCGGAGGCTGGCAGTGGTTTATTCTCGTCGGCCATGGTCGGTTTCGATCTTTATTCGCCGGAGCTCAGGAACTTGAAATATTCGGAGGACATCGGGATGATCTTCTCCAGCTCGATCCGCATCAGGAGGAAGAGGAGCGGCATGAGCAGGAGGCAGCCGCTCAGGCCGACGACGATCTTGAGGATGAAGGTCTCGGAAAAGAGATTCGCCCCCTGGACGGCCCGGGCCAGGAAGCCGATGGTGATGGTGACGAAGAACATCAGGGCCATGATCGGCGCGGCGAAGGTCAGCCCGCCGACGAAGATTCCCCCGCTCAGCTTGACCAGGCCGCCGATATCGAAGAGGTTCCGCTGCATCGAACCCAGGGGAACCAGGACGAAGCCCTCGTGGAGGGCCGCCACCACCACCCGGAAGTAATCGAAGAGCCAGAAATAGAGGACGGCCAGCAGGAGGAAGAGGCGGCTGAAGACGCCGGTGGTGGGCGGGATGCTGGGATTGACCTGGGAGGCGTAGGAATAGCCCAGCTCGCTATCGATCAACACACCGCCGAATTCGACCGCGGCGAAGATCAGCCGCAGGGTCAGGCCGTAGCCGGCGCCGATGATGAACTCGCTCAACATCACCACAATGAGATCCGGCAAAGTCGAAATCTGGGCCTGGACGGGGCCGACGGTGGGCAGGAGGAGGAAACTCAGCCAGGCGATCATCGCGGCCCGGGTCATCAGGGGGGTGTTGATCTCGTTGAAGCCGGGAGAGATCAGCATCCACCCGCTCAGGCGGGTGGCCATCAACCAGAGCGCGATGGGATCGACGAGGAGGGTCATGGCAGGAGGCCTTATTTCGCCATGTCGGCGGCCCGCTGGAAGAAGGTGATGGTGAGCTGGGTCAGGTGCCGCAGCATGAAGGGACCGAAGATCCAGATCCCGGCGACCGACCAGAGGAGCTTCGGCAGGAAGGTGAGCGTCGCCTCCTGGATGGTGGTGATGCTCTGGAGGATGCTGACCACGAGGCCGATAACGAGGGCGCCGAGGATCATCGGCGCGGCGACGTACATTCCCTGCCAAAGGCAGATGCGGATGATCTCGAGGGCGGAATCGATGTTCATGGCGTGGTGGGCGTCGGTGGCGTCGTTTTAGGTTCCCGCCCTAGGTTCCCACCTTGAAGCTCTCGACCAATGACTTGACCACCAGGGTCCAGCCGTCGACGAGGACGAAGACCATCAGCTTGATCGGCAGCGAGACGGTGGGCGGCGGCAGCATCATCATGCCGAGGGCCATGAGGATGGAGGCGACCACCATGTCGATCACCAGGAAGGGGAGGAGGATCATCAGGCCCATCTCGAAACCCCGCTTCAATTCCGAGAGCATGAAGGCGGGGACGATCACCTGGAGGGGGAGCGCTTCCGGGGTGGTCAGGGCGATGGGATGGGCCGACATGCTCAGGAAGAGGGAGATGTCCTGCTCGCCGACGTAGCGGAGCATGAAGGTCTTGAGCGGCTCGGCGGCGCGGTCCATGCCTTCCTGGAAGGTGATCTTGTTGTCGCGCAGCGGGGTGATGGCGTCGTCGTTGATCTTCTCCCAGGTGGGCTGCATGATGTAGAAGGTCAGGAACATGGCCAAGCCGAGGACCACCTGGTTGGGCGGGGTCTGCAGGGTCAGGGCGTTGCGCAGGAAGGAGAGGACGATGATGATGCGGACGAAGCAGGTCGTCATGATGACGATGCTCGGCGCGATGCTCAGGATGGTGAAGAGGATCAGCAGCTGGAGCGGCATGCTCAGGTTGGCCTGACCGCCCGGCCCGGTGTTGATGGCGATGTTGAGCAGGTTGTTCCCGCTCCCCGCGGCGCTGCTGGAGCTGGAGGAACTCTGGGCCCAGGTGGAATCGGCTCCCAGGAACCAGCAGGCCAAGAGGATGGCCAATCCCAGCAGGCTGCCAAGAGCGGCCCGGCGCAGGAGCACTCCCTTTCCCGGACGACCCAGGCGGCTGGCGGCGCTGGTGGCAATAGGCAATGTCACTGCGGTTTCCATGGGGATCGGATGAGCGGTTGAGAAATCGGTTTTCAAGAGTCTTTTTCGGAGGAAGGTCCCCTCCCCTTTCCAAGCGGTTGCCATGCCAGGGCGCCCTGGCTTTGGGCGAGGAGGAAGCGCTCTCCTCCGACCTCGACCAGGCAGACGACGGTTCGCGGGTTCATGTAGCGCTGTTCCTCGAAGACGATCTTATGGGTGGCGGGCTGGAGCAGGCCGCGGAGGTTGACCCGCTCCCGGTTCACCCAGAACCAGATGCCGAGCAGAACGATGAAGATGAGCGCCAGGACGGCGACGCGCCACCAAGGCAGGGAGATGGGACCCACTCCTCCGGGGAGGACGGGAGCCGCGGCCTGGTCGGCCGCCACACCAAGGAACCAGGCCGTGCTCATGTTCCGGGAGTTTGGCTATCTGGGAAGCGTCGCCTGCTTGAACACTTCGGTGATTTTGATGCCGAGCGATTCGTCGACCACCACGACCTCGCCCTTGCCGATCAGCTTGCCGTTGACGTAGAGATCGACGTTTTCGTCGACTTTCTTGTCGAGCTGCAGCACGGTGCCGCTGGAGAGGGCCATGATGTCCCGGACTTTCATCTGCGCCCGCCCCAGTTCAACGCTGAGGCCGACCATGATATCCATCACCAAATCGACGTTTTTTTCGGCCATATAGATTGTTTTCCTGAAGGGTCTGGAGCTGGTCCTGGACTGATGCCGCTATTCTATCTTGTTGGTTAAACAGACCGTGGTGGTCTTGCCGGTGGTCCGATCGACCGAGGCTTGAAATTTGGGGATCAGTCCGAGGTCGACCTCGGCCTTGCGGAGCTTGTCCGGATCGAGCATGAGGACGTCGCCGACCGCGAGCTCGCTGATGTCGGCCAGCGAGACGGTGAAGCCGCGCCAGTGGGCGGAGACGGGGATCTGGATGTTGTAGGTGGGGGAATTGGGATCGTCGGGGAGGCTCGGCTTTGCCGACGCCGGGTCGCGGTCGTCGGAGATCTCGTGCATGAGCTGATCGACGAGGCCCTCGATGGTCTTGTAGGAGAAGATGAAGCGGAGGCTGGCGACGCAATCGCCGAAGCGGGCCTCGATCTCGAGGTAGAGCATGGTCTCGTCTTCCTCGGCGAGGTTGAGGAAGCGGACGGTGTTCTCGTGGCCGACTTCCTCCCACTCGAGTTTCTGGAAGCGGAGCCAGCTCTCGGTGTATTCCTTGATGACCAGCTTGATGAAGCCTTCCAGGACGGTCTGCTCCATGTCGGTGAACTCGCGCTCGACCTTCACGGAGTGCCCGGGGCCGCCCAGCATCCGGTCGATGACGGTGAGGCCGAGGCGGGGGGAGATATCGAGGACGGAGATGCCGGTGAGCGGCTTCATCCGGAAGAGGGTGAGGAAGCTCGGCATGGTCATCGTCTCGATGAGCTGCTTATAGGTGGTGGTCTCCAGCCGGGACATCTGCAGCAGGAACTCCATCCGCAGGAAGACGGAGAGGCTGGCGCTGAGGTTGCGGATGAATTCCTCGTGCTTGATGCGGAGGCGCCGCATCTGCGCCGGGGTGAGGAAGACCGGGCTGCGGAAATCGAAGGGCTGGACGTGGTGGGACTCGGCCACGTCCCCGCTGGCCCGATCCGACGAGGCGGAGATGATCTTCGCCGCCGGATCGACTCCGGTGGTGATCGAGGCCAGGATCGCCTCGACCTCGGATTGGCTTAAGACATCGGCGGCGGAAGCGGGGTCCTGAGCCATTACTGAATGATAAATTCGGGGAAGTAGATGTTGGTCACTTCCCCCTTGGTCTCGAGGAGGGGGTTGATGGTGGCCAACAACTCGGAACGCAACTTACCCCGGACTCCGGGATCGGAGAGTTCGTCGAGACTCTTTCCCCCGAGGGTGGCCGAGACGATGTCGGTGATCTTCGCCCGCTTCTGCTCCAGCTCGGCGACCACGTTAGGCGGGGCGTCGAAGTAGCAGGTGGCCTTGAGAAAACGCCCGGCGTGGGTGCCGGAAATATTGACCAGGATATCGGAGAGAACGAAGCTGTCGCCGCCGACTTTGGCGCCTTCGCCAGGCTTGGCATCGGGCCCCCCCGGGGCCGGGGCGGCGGGAGTGGTGGAGGCCGCAACTCCGTCGGGGCCGGTGGCCGGAGGTTGATTCTGCTGCAGCGCCGCCGCGATCCGCGCCGGGAGGACGAAGTAGGCCAGGGCGAAGCCGCCGCCCAGCGCCACCACCAGGACGACGATGGCGAGGATGAGCGGGGAAGGTCCCCCTTTGCTGTCGGAATCGGATGCTGCGGGTGCTGGATCGGCCATAACTTGGTGACCACTCTGGATTTGCGCCCGGAGAGGGTCAAGAAGATTGATCCCTTTCCAGGTTCCGACTGGAACCGCAAGGAGCGCCGACTCCGAAGGAGAATGGCGCCGACCCTTGATTTTCCGCCGGAAACGCGCCCACGACGGGGGCGCGGCGTCCGTTGTGTGGTAAAGGGTCTGTTCAGGCGCCAAAGATTGGCGGAAGTCTCCTTATTGGATGAGGTTGTCGGCGGTCTCCAACATCTCGTTGCTGACGGTGATCACCTTGGCGTTGGCGTTGTAGCCGTTCTGGATGATGATCATGTCGGAGAAATCGGTGGCGACGTCCGAGTTGGAGAGCTCGACGGCTCCCCCTTGGACGCCTCCGGCGTTGCCTTGATTCGGCGTGTCGATCGTGGTGGTGCCGGAGGCCTTTGTCGTCGAGTAGTACCCCTCTCCTTCGGCGGCGAGGCCGTTCTCGTTGCCGAAGGTGGCGAGAGAGATGTAGCCGATGATGGCGTTGGTCCCGTCCTCGCCGACCACGGTGATGGCGCCGTCGCTGCCGACGCTGTAACTGGCCACGTCCGTGGTGGTGCCGGCGGTGTAGCTGCTGGTGGTGGCATCCCAGGTCTCATCCTGGATCACGGTGGGGATCTCGATCGCAGTGAGGGTGTCGTCGGCCAGGGCAGTGCCCGAGCTGGCGGAGAAATCGCTGAACACCGTGCCCGCGCTGAAGGCGGTGGCCTGGGTATTGGTGCCGTCCGGTTCCGAGCTGGTGCCGGTGCTGCCGGCGGAGTAGCCCATCACGTAGTAGCCGTTGGAGGTCCGGAGGTAGCCGTCCGAATCGACGGTGAAGTCGCCCGCGCGGGTGTAAAGAGTCGTGCCGGTGCCCGCCCCGGTGGTGGCGTCGATGGAAGTGTCGATGACGAAGAAGCCGTTGCCCGAGATCGCCACGTTGGAGGGGATGTTGGTGGTCTCGAAGGCGCCCTGGCTGAAGTTGGTGACGGTGCCGGAGACCTCGACGCCGAGGCCGACGGTGAGCCCGATCGGGTCGCTGTCGTTGGCCTCGCGCTCGGTCTGGCTGAAGGCCTCGTTGAATTCGGCGTCGCTGGCCTTGAAGCCGTCCGTGTTGACGTTGGCGATGTTGTCGCCGATCACGTCCATCGCTTCCTGCATGCTGGTAAGACCGCTGACGGCTGAGAATAAGCTTCTGATCATGGGTTACTCCTCGGTTTTGGGGCTGGGCGGTTTGGGGGGCGGGATCGGCGGCGGATCGTTTGGTTGAAAAGAGTTCTAGTTGCTGCTGGGCGCGTTGACGGCGGTCACGTCGTCGAGCGTGTAGGCGGTGCCGTTGACGGTCACCGAGGCGCCGCTGTTGCCGAAGCCCGCCTGGGTGACGACGCCGGTGACGCTCTGGGTGCCGGCATCGGTGGTCGCGGGGACGGTGATGTTGACGTCCTGGCCGACCAGGGTGGTGGCGGTCAGGTAGTTCTTCATCGTGGTGGTGTCCTGACCGGCGGTCTGGGTGGCCTGGTAGTTGGCCAGAGACATCATCGACTGCACCATCTGGTTGGTGTCGGCGGCGTTGTCCGGGTCCTGGTTCTCCAGCTGTGCGACGATGATCTGGTAGAACTGGGACTGGGTCAGATCGCCGACATTGGAGCTGGAGACCGTGCCGGCGCTGGAGCCGGAACCTACACCGTTGACAGTACTCATGGGATTTTAAAAGTTGGAATTAGGCGACTGCCGAGGTTTGGAGGACCGACATGAGGTTCCCCAGATTGTAATTGTGGCCCGCGACGTTGAAGACCGGAGTGCCGTTCACCATCTGGAGCTGGCTGGCGACGCCCTGGACGAGCTGGCCGCCCTGGTTCTCCACGGTGACCTTCGAGCCCATCAGCTGCTGGCTCATGGCGAGCTGCTGCTGGGGGCTGAGGGCGGAGATGACTCCCTGGAGATCGCCGCTCTTCAGGCCGACCAGGCCCTGGACGCCCTGTCCCTGGACCGAGGCGAGGAGCGAGTTGAAATGGTTCGAGGTGGCCGGGCCGGCGTGGCTGGGAGCGGAGAGCGGGCTATGGAGACCGATCAAGGCCGCGTGGGCGGCGGTGGCGGCTCCGGCGACTGCGGGTTCGACAAGGGGGGAAAACATGATGGTGGCTCCTGGGATTAATTGTTCAGTTGTTGGATAAAGCGGAGGCGGCTCCAAAAAGGGCGTCGGCCAGGGAGGCTTCCTCGGCGGTCTGCTCGGGGGGCAAATCGTGGCTGGGATTCTGGTTCTGCTGCTGGCGGGAACCGCCCTGGCCCTGCTGCTGGCCGTCCTGGCGGGTATCGAGCTGCGGGGGCAGCCAGACCACGTTCTGGCCGCTGCCGCTCTCGCGCAGGCTGCCGATCTGCTGCTGCAGCCACTGCATCGAGCCGGAATCGCTGGCGCTCAATTGGGCGCGGAGCTGGCCGGTGGCCTGGGAGAAGAAGACGGTGACGGTCTCGCCCGGAGGAGTCTGCAGCTCGATGGAGATCCGCTGGGGCGTGATCACCGGCGTTTGCTGGAGGGTCTCCTGGAGGACTTCGTTGAATTGGCTGTTCGAGGCCAGGGTGACGGTCCGCTGCAGGACGGGGGCCTGGTTCTGGGAGTCGTTCACCGTGCCGGCCGCGATGGAGTGAGCGGCGTCTAGGGCACCGGCGGAGGGCAGATCGAGAAGGGGGTTTTTTGCGGTCGCCGGCGAAGAACCGGTGGAGGCCGTGGCTCCCAAGCCCGCGAGCGAAGGAATCCGTGAGGATCCCTTCAAATCGATCGACGCGGCAACCGCAGAAGCGGGAAGAGGCATCGGTGTGGCCAAGAGCTGCATGGGGTATGAGTTAGAAAAAACCGTGCCAACATCAGTGGGAAGCGGCGCGGAGGGGTCGGAAACGGGCAAACTTGCCGTATTGGATGAAGATTCTTTCCCGTTTGAGCTGTTTTGACCTGAATTCTTGGAATTGGCACCGCTGCCGGAGTCGTCCGAAGTGCTGCCGGGAGGAAGAATTGTGCCGATCGAACTGGCAGTGGCGGCATTATTTTCCGTCGTTCCGGTCGTATTGGCAGAGGTCGATGAGGCCGTTTGAGACGGATTCAGGGTGGTCAAAAGGCGGGAAGTGGAACCCGAGCCGGTGGTCGCCAGCGAGGCCACGGGGCTGTTGCTGAGGGTCGCCTGCGCGGCCGCATTGGCGGCGGCCTGGGTGGCATCGGCGGGCGCCGTCGAGGGGGCGGAGGGAGTCGTCGAAGCGGAGGTCGTGGAGGTTCCGGAGGCCGCCGTGGTGGAGGTGGCCGTGCCGGAGGAGGTCCCGGGAGCCGAGGCAGCCGCCGAAGCCGCTGCCGCCGCTCCCATCACCGAGAGGAGCGAGGTGAAGGGAGTGCCTGCGGCCGTGGTGGCGGTGGTACCGGCGGCGGCGGATGCAGCCGCTCCGGGCGTGGCCGACGGAGCCGAGGCATTGCCGGTAGGATCGGGAGGAGGCGTCGGCGGGGCCGGAGCCGGCGGCACCGCAGCCGCGAGCATCGAAGCGGCGAAGGCCATCGCCCCGGCGAGCTGGGCATCCGCGGCGGCTTTTTGAGCGGCGGGAGAATTGGAATCGTTGGACGAATCGTCCGAAGAGGCATCCCCGTCGATCGAATCGTTGTCGGAAGACGAGGGGGAGGAAGATTTCGAATTGGTTGCCGCCGGGCCGCTGTTTGCGTTGGTGCTCGCGCTGGTGCTGGCGTTCCCACTGGCGCCCTGGGCGTTGGTGGGGTTCGCGGCGTTGGAGGCACTGGTGGGGTTGTTGGCGTTATTAGCGTTATTGGTGCCGTTCCCTGTCTCCTGGTTGGCCTCGTCCAGGCAGGAGCTGAAATCGGAGGGGGAGGATTGCGAGGTTTGCTGGGAACTGTCCGCATCGGCGGTTCCAGTCGACAGGCCCAGGAGGGCCGAGGATCTCGAGGAGGAAGCGGCAGAAGCAATCATCGGTTTAAGGGGTGGCGGGTGTGGCGGGCGGAGTGGCGGAAGCGGGGGCGGAAGCCGGAGTCGGAGCCGGAGTGGCGGAGGCATCGGGGGAAGCCGTGGGGCCGGTTCCCGCGCCGGTATCGGCCCCGGCTGGGGCACCTGCGCCGGTTCCCGTATCCATGCCGGCGGGCGCGGCCGCATCGGCGCCGGTATCGGCGGCAGCGGTGGTGGTGGCGTCGGCGGGCTCGTTCATGGTCCGCATCAGGTCGCTGGTGATCTGGGCGACGACGTCCTTGTCGGCGGGAAAGGTTTCGATCCAGGCGCTGAGGAGCTTGGCCTGGGTCTTCTGCTTCATCACGGTGAGGATGCGGGTCGCCTGGTCCTGAGGGAGGGAGCGCATCAGGATGACGGCGTCGGCCGGTTTCATGGTGCTATAGAGATCGGCCATTTCCTGGAGCCGGGGGACTTCATTCTCCTTAATCTTGATCAGGCGGTCTTCCAGGTCTTTCTGGACCTTGTCGAGGCGGCCCCGCTCCTTGTCGAGGGCGTCCCGCTCGGCGTCGAGGACCTGTTCGCGCCGCGCCAGCTCGGCGTCGAGGAGGAGGGCCTTGTTGTTCTTCTCGGTGAGCTCGGTCCGCCAGGCGTCGAGCTCGGCGGCGATCTTGGAGAAGTCGTCGAAGGTTTTCGCCTGGGGCATGAGATCGTTGCCGATCAGCTTCGGCGCCGCCGCCGGAGGGGGCGGCAGGTGGACCTTGGGCACCGCCATGAAGACGCCGCCGAGGAGGCCGAAGATGAGGCCGAGGCCGGCCGCGAGGGAGATGAGGATGGAGGGCATGGGAAGATCGGGTGGGCGGGCGGTTGCTTAGAATTGATCGGCGGGATCGCTCGCTTTGGCCTCATAGGCGCGGCGGGTGAATTGGTTTTGCGCGATGTCGTCGACTTCCTTGCGGGTCTTCATGTCGAACTCGCTCCGGTCGTTGGAGCGATGATGTTCGAGCACCTTGGCGATCATGTCGGCCTGGGTCTTGGCCTTGAGAGTGGCCTGGACCTGGTTCCGGGTATCGATCTGGCAGAGGCCGAGCTGCCGCAGATCGATGGTGTGGCGGACCCGCGCCTCGCGGACGCAGCCGTCGCGGCGGGCGTAGTCGTGGCTCTTCATCCCCTCGATGCTGTGGCCACAGGCGCCCTGCATGACCCCGAGGGAGCGCTCGCAATCGGCCTGCTTGGCCAGCTCGGTACGCTGCTTCTGGACCAGGATCAGCTGCTGCTTCTCGAGGGAGTATTCGCGGAGGCGGTGGAGGATTTCGAGCGCGCGGTGTTTCATCGGTGGCCCGGGTTATTGCTTGGGCCCGATGATCCGGGCCAGCTTGTTGAAGGTCTCCTCGTAGGGGGAATTGATCTCGACGCGCTGGCGGAGGAACTCGACCAGCGGAGGGTAGAGGCTGAGGGCGTGGTCGAGCTGGGTGTTGTTGCCCGGAGTATAGGCGCCGATCTCGACCAGTTCCCGGTATTGGCGCTGGATGGAGAGGACGTGGCGGGCCCTCCCGATCAGGTCGCGCTGGGCCTCGTTGATCAGGTTGCTCTGGAGACGGCTGAGGCTCTCGAGGACGTCGATGGAGGGATAGTGGTTTTCCGAGGCGAGGCGGCGGGTGAGGAGGAGGTGCCCGTCGAGGATCGAGCGGGCGCAATCGCTGATCGGGTCGTTCCAATCGTCGCCCTCGGTGAGGACGGTGTAGAAGCCGGTGATGATGCCGTTGTCAAGGCAGCCCGCCTGCTCGAGGATGACCGGCATGAGGCCGAAGACGGAGGGGGGATAGCCGCGGGTGGCGGGAGGCTCGCCGACGGCGAGGCCGATCTCGCGCTGGGCCATCGCCAGGCGGGTGAGCGAGTCCATCATCAGGAGGACGTGCTTGCCCTGGGCGCGGAAATGGGCGGCGATGGTGTTGGCGGTGTAGGCGGCCTTGACCCGCGCCAGGGCGGGCTGGTCGGAAGTGGCGACGATGATGACGCTCCGCTTGAGGGCCTCGGGGCCGAGGTCGCGCTCGACGAACTCGAGAACCTCCCTCCCCCGCTCGCCGATCAGGGCGATGACGTTGATGTCGGCGCTGGCGTAGCGGCAGATCATGCCGAGGAGGGTGCTCTTGCCGACGCCGCTGCCGGCGAAGATGCCGAGCCGCTGCCCGGCGCCGACGGTGGCGAAGCTGTCGATCGCGCGGACGCCGGTCTTGAAGATGTTGGTGATTCGGGGCCGGCGGGCCGGAGGCGGCACATCGCGGAGGAGCGGGGCGCGCTCGGTGTCGGGGGAAATCGGGCCGAGGTCGTCGATGGGGCGGCCGAGGGGATCGAGGATGCGGCCGAGGACGGCGGGGCCGACGGGGATCTGCGGGGGGGCGCCGGTCGACTGGACTCCGTCGCCGATGCCGATGCCGTCGAGGCCTTCCCACGGCATGAGCAGGAGGCGGCCTTCGCGGAAGCCGACGACTTCGGCCAGGCGGCGCCGGTTGCCCGAATAGATCCAGCAGGCTTCGCCGAGCGAGGCGCCGGGGCCCTGGGTCTCGACGGTCAGGCCGACGACTTTGACGACGCGGCCGACCAGGCCGAGCTGCCGGACCTCGCCGAGGGCGCGGCGGGTCTTGGCGACCAGGTTGGGGTAGGTCTTGTTGGCGGGAGGCATGGTTTATTCAAAGGGAACTCTTTCCAGGAGAGATGTTCCCTAGGTCTCCAGTGCCAGGCGCACCTGCGCCAGTTTCGAATGGCGACGCCCGTCGATCATTCCCAGATCCGTCTGGAGGATATATTCGCCGCGCTGCAAGTTGGGATTGGCGCGCCATTGGAGGCGGCCGTGCTGGATGGAGAGGCCCATTTTCTCGATCCGGCTCTCGATCTGCGAAATCTCGGCGGGAGAGCCCTCGACGACGATCGACTGGGCCTGGCCGACCTCGCGGAGGAGGGCGGAGACCTCGGTGGCCATCTCGTCGGAGCTGAAGGGATGCTCGCGGAAGACCCGCTCCAGGGCGCTCATCAGGAGGTCGGGGAAGTGGCCTTCGGCCAGCTTCACCAGCTCGTCGAGAATCTGCTGCATGCGGCGGAGCATGGCGGCGACCTGGGCCGACTCAGTGGCGCGGGCGGCGGCCATCTCCTCGTAGGCCTGCCGGCGGCCCTCGGCGATGCCGGAATCGTACGATCCGTCGTAGAGGGTCTCCAGGACTTCCTTCTGCTCGAGCACCGGCGCCGGATCCCCCTCCCCCAGGACATCCTCGACAGTCCGCCGCTTGACGACCACGCGGTCGACCGGGAACGGGATGGTGAAGTTGAAGGCGTTCATGGGAGAATCGGATCAGGAGATCAGATCAGTTCGTTCTTTCCGCCACCCTTGGTGGCGGTGATTTCGCCGCTGGCTTCGAGCTCGCGGACGACCTCGATGATCTTGTCCTGCGCTTCCTCGACGTCGGCGAGGCGGACGGGCGGCATGTATTGGATTTCCTCCTGCAGGCCGTCGGCGGC
>Ga0302308_10001238_pt1 | contig 20922 bp, 18 predicted proteins | sample III_Palsa_E3_3_FD_200531 | JGI IMG/M metagenome (GOLD analysis project Ga0302308, IMG submission 200531) | Peat permafrost microbial communities from Stordalen Mire near Abisko, Sweden - III_Palsa_E3_3 | ecosystem: Environmental > Terrestrial > Soil > Palsa > Peat permafrost | place: Sweden...
AGACCGCTCCCGTTCCCCACGTCGTCCGTATGAACCTGGTGGTGACCGCCGTCCCCTTCTCCGACGAGGACATCCTCGCTCATCTGGACACTTCGAGCGGCGAGCTCGTCCTCGACACCGGTCACCTGGAGACACAGGACCTCAAGGTGACCGTCGACTACGACACCGCCAAGGCAATCCTCATTGAGGGCAACCCGCAGGCCGGAATGCAGGCCTTCATGGCCGGCAAGGTACGGGTCGAGGGCGACATGGCCAAGCTGATGGCACTGCAGGCGGCCCCGGCGGCGAGCGACCCTGCTGCCGCCGAGATGGCCGCCAGGTTGCGCGATATCACCGCCTGAACGACCTATCGATTGACCGGATGATCGGCTGACCGGCTGACCGGCTGTCGGCTGAGCGGCTGTCGGCTGAGCGAATGTCGGCTGAGCGCCGGACCGTCAGCCCGCCTCGGCCAGTCGTTGCGCCCTCCGGATCTCGCGGGGCATCGAGCGGATGAAGAGCCCGCAGACCAGCGCCACCCCGGCGGCACCGGCGCCCACCCAAAACGGCACGCTGAAGCTGTGCAGCAATGCCGGGCCGTGCACGTTGCCCAGGCCCGATCGTCGGGCGATCGATTCCTGAATCGTCAGCACGGCCTGAATCCCAGCCACCTCCCCGACCTGGCTGGCTAAGAGCTGGGCCGCGCTCATGACTCCGTACTCCGTGGCCGCCAGCTCATTGGCCATGACAGCCGAGGTGGCTGGCATCGACACACCCATCCCGAGTCCGGAGAGCCCTAGCGCGACCAAGATGATCAGTAGCCCCGCCGATGCACTGAGGGTGGCGAACAGGACCATGGAGACGAGGATGGAGCCGGCTCCGAACAGCGTCGCAGTGCGCTCCCCAGTCCGCACCGTCATATAGCCCGCGATTGGCGCGCTGATGGCGAACAGCAGCGGTCGGGCCACCGAGATGAATCCGACCTGGGAGACGCTGTAGCCGTAGACCTGCTCCATGAGCAGCGGAAACAAGAAGAAGCCACCGAAGTAGGCGAAGCTCGAGAACGCCTTGGTCCCCATCGGGAACATGAAGTTCCGGCGATGCCAGTACGTGGTAGGCACGAGCGGCGTGGCGAACGTCTTCTGCTGGCGGACGAAGACGACCACCAGTGCCACCGCAACGACCCCGCACGTGATCACCGCCGGGGAGGTCCAGCCGACGATGGGTCCGATGCTCAGCACGAGCATGGCTGCGGTCACGCACCCGGCCAGGCTGAAGATCCCCACCCAGTCGGTGCCATCCCAGACGCCCGAGCCACGTAGGCGACGGGACCGGCGCCCGTCCGCCGGCGACGGGACCTGGCCATCGTCCACTGCGGTGGTCGTGGAGGCCACGGCGGCGTCACCTCGCGTCGGCAACAGGAGGGCGACGACCACCGAGGCGATGACCAGGAGTACCAGCTGCCCCCAGAACAGGGTCCGCCATCCGAAGAACTGGATCACCGGTGACCCCAGCGTCACCCCCAGTACGGGCCCGCCGGCACCCACGAGCGACCACCATCCCAGCGCCTTGACGCGATCCTGGCGTGAAAACAGTTCGAGGATGATCGCCATCGATGCCGTACCGGTCGCCGCACCCTGCACGCCGTCGAGGGCCCGGGCGAAGAGCAACATCCCGACGTTGGGCGCGGTAGCGGTGAGGATCGCGCTGACCATGGCCCCCAGCAGCCCGAATTGGTAGAGCCGCCGATGGCCGAAGAGATCCCCGGCCTTGCCGAAGAAGGGCGCCGCCACGCCGAAGGCCAGGAGCGGACCCGTTGACGCCCAGGCGAGCACCGAGAAGTTCGTATGGAAGTCGGCCTTGACGGTTGGCAGCGCGACCACGAAGACGGTGAAGGTGATGTTGAGGGAGAGGAGTCCGGCCAGCAGTGCAACCAGGGCCCACCACTGGTAGCGAGGACTGCGCACCGCGCGGTCCGTGACGCGCCGGTGCAACAGGAAGAACCAGTTCGTCTCGACGGATCCGTCCGCCCCCATGGTGCCCATTGCCCCGCCACCGGGGTCGAACTTGGGGTCGAGGAGGACGTCTGTCTGCTCGTCCCCGGCTTCCTCCACCGCAGACACCCTAGGGGGCCGGTCCGGGGCGTCTCCCGGTGAATCTGCCCCTTGTGCCGCGTCTTTGCTGCGTATTCGCCGGCCTCGTGCCGCTTCAGGAAGACGGCAACGACGTCCTCAGCGCAAGCCGCGCAGGCGGAACCACCAATTCGGGTCCCGGCCGTGGGCATGGAAATGATTCGGGATCTGCCGCATGACCCGGTCCACCGACCATTCACCCGCGCCGAAGCGGGCGTCGGCCACCAGGGTCAGTTGCGCGACCATGTGCTCGATGTCGCTGTCCGGGGGCGTCGGCCCATGGTGCTTCCATACCACCATGGGCACACCGCACACCTCGCAGTCCGCCACCCAGCACACGTCGTCCTCGTGGTGCCATTCCGACAGGTGGGCCGCCTCGCAGAGGTCACAGCTGGGGTCATAAGGGAGCGCCATGCGGTCGGCGGGTCGGCGGGTCGGCGGGTCGGGCTTGTCGGCGCGCTAGTTGGTGAAGAGCTGGACGGACGAGCCGGTCGGGACGCTGGTGCCGATGGAGGGCTGGGTGCCCACCACGTTGTTCGTGGGGCTGCCCGTGACACCCGAAGGGGTGAGCCCGGCGGCCTGGAGCGTGCTGGAGGCCTGAGCCACCGTGTCGTCGATGACGTTGGGGACAGCCACGGTCGGAGGTCCGGTCGAGACGTTGACCGTGACCGCCGAGCCGTAGGGCGCCGGAGCCCCACTGGCCGGAGACGTCGAGATGACCTGACCGGACGGCACCGTCGCGTTCGACTGGGGATTCTGCGTCGCCGTGAGACCGACGGCCGTCAGCGCGGCCTGGGCCTGGGTGAACGAATAGCTAGTGGGGATGTTCGGCACCGGCACTGGGGAGTGGCCGAGTGAGGGGACCAGGGTGATGGTGGACCCGTACGGCGCCTTCGTCGGATTCTGCGTCGCGTTGATCGACCACAAGACGAGGACGGAGGCCGCCACGGTGTCGCTGTAGGTGCCCGGCGCACAGACCGATTGGAAGTGCGCCGATTGCAGGGCGACCGTGGCCTGCGCACACGTCATACCGGCGAGCGACGGGACGGTCACGTTGGGTTTCCCGGACGCCAACACCACGGTGATCGTCGAGCCCTGCTTCTGCGACACCCCCGCCTTCGGGCTCTGCGACACCACGTCACCGGTTCCCACGCTGATCGACGGCACCGGTTTGCCCTCCTCCAAGGTCATATGGACCTTGTCGGCCGCGGCCCGGGCCTGCGCCAACGACAGGCTGGTCAGTGCCGGGGTCGGGTGCGAGGGCGTGAACACGTTCGTGGCAAAGGCTGTCACCAGGCCCGCGATGACAATGACAGCAAGCACCACCGCCCCGCTGATCCACCACTTCTTGTAGCTCTTCGGCGGACGGTACGGATCGGCGGGCCCACCGCTCGCCGGCGCTTTGGTCCGACGACGTCTGAACAGGCCGCCCGACGCCGAGCCGCCATCCGTGGGCTCGGCGTCGAAGAGCTCGCCCGGGCCCGCTTTCGTGCCGATGGGAGCGCCGGGGGCGGCCAGCCCTGGCGCCACGGCCGTGCCGTCGCCCACGAGGCCGGCCGCGGCGGCGGCACCAGCGGCGCCCAGCGCCAACGTCATGCCCGAGTCGGTCAGCTCCGACACCCCGGGCGCCCGGAACCCGTTGATGGGAGCCGAGTCCTCGAGCCGGGGCATGATCAACGGCAACGCCGAAGGTGTCGGCAATGCGGACGCCAGCGCACCCAACCGGGCCGCCAGACCCGCCGCGTCCAGACGAGCCGCCACGTCGGGCGCCGCGGCCCGGGCCAGGACGTCGTCCAACGGCCCCAGCAGGTCGTTGTGCGGCAAGGGCTGCCCGATGCGGGCCGCCAGCGTCCCCATCGTGGTGTCGGTCACGAACGGGACGACCCCCGTCACCGCCTCGTACAACACCAGAGCCAGCGAGTAGACGTCGGCCCTGCCGTCGACCGGCTTCCCCTCCGCCGCTTCCGGGCTTATATAGCGGGCCGTCCCCACCATCGCTCCCGCCGGCTCGGTCCACGCCGCCTCCGCCAGCGCGCGGGCCACGCCGAAGTCGGCCACCCGCACTCGGCCCTCCTCGTCGAACAAGAGGTTCGCCGGCTTGATATCCCTATGCACCAGACCGCGCAGGTGCGCGTAGGCCAACCCCTGTGCCACCTCGGTCCCCAACTGCGCGGCCTGCGGCAGTGACAACCGGATGTCACGATCCAAGAGGTCACGCAATGAACCTCCACCCAGATACTCCAAGACCAAGTACGGCCCGTCCGTGTCGTCACCCCAGTCGAAGACGCGCAACACGTGCGGGTGGTTCAGCGATGCCACCGAGCGGGCCTCGGCCCGGAAGCGCTTCAAGAACGCCTCGTCCGTGGCCAACCCGGGTTGGAGCACCTTCACCGCGACGTGGCGTTGCAGGGACACGTCCTCGGCGAGATAGACGTGGGCGGATGCGCCGGTGCCCAAAGCGGAGAGCAGCCGGTACCGCTTCCCAAGGACCCGGCCGATGGAGTCTGAAATCAGGGGCATCGGGGCGCACTCAGGCTACCGACCCCAGGCACGCAGCCGGTGGACACCCCCCTACCAGCAACGGTCATGCTCATGAGGGCAGTTCACCGGTCTCGAGCAACGCCTGGAACGACGCCGCATCGAGCTGGGGGATCTCCAATTCCTCGGCCTTCTTCAACTTGCTGGCGCCCGGCGAATCCCCCACCACGAGCACGAAGGTCTTCTTGGACACACTGCCCGGCGACTTCCCGCCCCGCGCCAGGATCGCCTCCTCCGCACCCTCCCGGGTGTAGTCCGGGACCGCGCCCGTGACCACCACCGTCTTGCCTTGCAGCGTCTGGGGGAGGTCCGCCGCCCCGGCTCCGCTCCCGTCGCTTCCGGCGGCCGCACCGGGCTCCTCCATCGACACCCCGGCCCCGCGCAAGCGCTCCAGCACCGCCACGTTCGTGTCGGCCGAGAGGAACTCGGCCAGGCTCGCCGCGATGATGAGACCGACGCCGTCGACCGCAGCCAGCTCCTCCACGCTCGCGCCTGAAATGGCCTCGAGCGTCCCGAAGGCGCGCGCCACCGCCCGGGCGCCCGTCGGCCCCACGTGGCGGATGCCCAGCGCGACCAGCAGGCGGCTCAGGGGCTGTGCGCGCGAGGCATCGATCCCCGCCACCAAGTTGGACGCCGAGAGGGCGCCGAAGCGGTCCAGCGCGGCGAGCTGCTCCGGAGTCAGGTCGTAGAGATCGGCGGCGTCGTTGACGAGACCCGCCGCCACGAGTTGCAGGACGCGCTCCTCGCCCAGGCCCTCGATGTCCATCGCCGAACGGGAGGCGTAGTGCGAGATGCGCTGCACGCGTTGCGCCGGGCAGTCGATGTTGGTGCAGTACGTGTCGCTCTCGCCCGGGAGGCGCACGAGGGGCGTGCCGCACGAAGGGCACAGGGTCGGGAACTTCCACTTCGGCTTGCGGCGCTTCGGCACGCCGGGGCCCTCGCGCACCGGCCCGACCACTTCGGGTATGACGTCGCCGGCCTTCCTGACGATGACGAGGTCGCCGGGGCGGACGTCCTTGGCGGCCACCTGGTCCTCGTTGTGCAGCGTCGCCAGGCCGACGGTCGAGCCGCCGACGAAGACCGGCTCGAGTCGGGCGAACGGCGTGGCCCGGCCCGTTCTTCCGATGGAGACCATGATCTCGAGGAGGCGGGTGGTGCGCTCCTCGGGCGGGAACTTGAACGCGATGGCCCAGCGGGGGGCCCGCGAGGTGGCGCCGAACAGGTCGTGCAGGGCGACATCGTCGACCTTGGAGACCACGCCGTCTATCTCGTACGCGAGAGTGTGGCGGGCTCGGGCCAGCTCCTCGCACCGAGCCACCACGGCGGTCATCCCTCTGACGTGCCGGGCGTCGGGGCTCACGGGGAAGCCCGCCTTCTTGAGCTGGGCCAGCGTCGCGGTCTGCGTGGGGGCAGGCCATATGACCTCGGCGGCCTTGCTCTTGCCTTTCTTGGCGCCCGGGCCCCTCTCGACCACGCCGAGTGCGTAAGCCCAGAAGTGCAGCGGCCGCCGGGCCGTGACGGTCGGGTCCTTCTGGCGCAGCGCGCCGGCGGCGGAGTTGCGCGGGTTGACGAAGAGCCGCTCCCCCAGCTCGGCCTGCCGCTTGTTCATGGCTTCGAACTCCTTGACGGGCATGTAGATCTCGCCACGGACCTCGAGCACGTCGGGATACGGCCCGCCCGCCTCGGCCAGTTCCTTCGGCACGTCGCTCACGGTGGCCACGTTCGCCGTCACGTCCTCGCCGGTGACGCCGTCGCCCCGCGTCGCCGCCTGCACGAACCTGCCGCGCTCGTACGTGATCGACATGGCGACGCCGTCGACCTTGGGCTCGCACGAGAAGGCCAGCGCCTCGAGGTCGAGCTCGGGTGCCTGCCGGCGCAGGCGCTCCCCCCAGGCGCGGAGCTCGTCCTCGTCGAACGCGTTGTCGAGGCTCATCATCGGGACCCGGTGGCGCACCTCCTGGAAGAGGCCCGACGGCGCCGCGCCGACGGCGTGCGTGGGCGAGTCGGGTGTCGCCAGCGCGGGATAGTCCGCCTCGAGCTGCCGCAGCTCCACCACGAGGAGGTCGTATTCGGCATCGGGGATCTCGGGCGCATCGAGCACGTTGTAGAGCTCGTTGTTGTGGACGATCTGCCGGCGGAGCTCCGCCGCCCGCGCGGCCGCCTCCTTGGGGACCGACCCGCTGCCCCCGCTTTGCCCCGCGCCGGCCACGGTCAGGCGGCGATGCCCGCGCCCACGACGGCGTCGGGGTCGAGCGCGTCGTAGAGCGCCACCGTCTGTCCGGGCGCCACGGGCCGCTGGGGCTCGTCGAATATGACCTCGCTGTCTCCGTCGTCACCGCCCGCGACGGTGCACGCCACGGGCCGGCCGTGGGCGCTGACCTGCGCCACAGCCCGGGCACCCGGAGCGAGTGGCCGATCGACCCACGTGACTGAAGGTCCGGCCAGCAACACCGACGAGCGCAGCACCTCGGCCGCGCTCCCGACGACCACCTGCCGCGACGCCACGTCGACGTGCGTCACGTAGCGCCGCTTGCCGTCGGTCCCGTGACCCATGCCCCGCCGCTGCCCCACCGTGACGAGCTCGACGGCAGATACGGAGCCGGCCGGGCGCCCTTCGCCGTCCACCACCTCGGCGGGGTGCAGCTCCACCCGCCGGGACAAGAATCCTTCCCGTCCTTCCACGCTCCCGATGAAACAGACGTCCTGGCTGTCCGGCTTGCCCGCCGTGCGCAGCCCGAGGCGGCGGGCATTGGCGCGCACCTCGTCCTTGGTCATGTCGCCCACGGGGAAGACCACGCGGGACAGCGCGTCCTGCCCGAGCATCGAGAGCACGTAGGACTGGTCCTTCAGTGGGTCGGCGCCGCGACGGAGCTGGAACGAGCCGGTGGCGGCGTCGGCGGCGTTGCAGTCATGGCCGGCGACGCGGGCGTGGTGGCCGGTGGCGAGGCGGTGGAAGCCGAGACGGTCGGCCCGTTGCAGCAGGCGGTCGAACTTCATGGTGCGGTTGCACTCGATACAGGGGTTGGGTGTCCGCCCCCGCGCGTGCTCCCCCACGTAGGGCGCCACGACCAAGCGGTCGAACTCCTCGGTCAGGTTGAAGACGTGGTGGGTGATGCCGAGCTGCTGGGCCACCCGGCGGGCGTCCTCGACATCGGCCACCGAGCAGCAGCCCGAGTCCGAGGGACCGCCCCACAACTTGAGCGTGGCGCCGACCACCTCATGACCCTGCTCCACCAGGCGTGCCGCCGCCACCGACGAGTCGACGCCTCCCGACATGGCCACGAGCACCCGCATGGGACAAGTGTGCCACCGGCACTCAGCCCCCTCGGCGCAGTGCGCCCACCACGGCGGGCACGACAAGGAGGGCGCGGTCGATATCGGCATCCGTCGTGCCATACCCCAGCGAGAACCGGAGGGCACCCGCTGCCAGCTCCGGGGCGACGCCCATGGCGGCCAGGACGTGGCTGGGCTGGAGCGCCCCGCTCGCGCAGGACGAACCGCCGGAGACGCACACACCCTCCTGCCCCAGCGCCACCAGGAGCTCCTCGCGCTCGACACCCGGCACACACAGGTGGAGGTGGCCCGGAAGCACCTCGACCCCTTCGGCGGCCGGCACGGTGCGGTACGCCCCGTCCACCGCGTGTAACAGCCCGTCGCGCAAACGGTCGCGCAGCGCGGCGACCCGCGGCCCTGTTGCGGCACGCTCGGCCGCCACCAACCGCAACGCGGTGGCCAGCCCGACGGCGCCCGCCACGTCCTGGGTGCCGCTGCGCCGCTCGCGTTCCTGCCCCCCGCCGTACTGGCGGGGCTCGAGCCTCACTCGGCCGGCCACGGCCAGCGCGCCCACGCCGACGGGCCCCCCCACCTTGTGCGCGCTGACCGAGACCAGATCGGCGCCGGCGGTGACCTCGGCCAGGTCGACGAACGGCGCGGCCTGCACCGCGTCCGTAAAGAAGGAGGCGTTCGGCGCACGGCGGCGCACCGCCTCCACGAGGTCGGCCAACGGCTGCAGCACGCCGGTCTCGTTGTTGGCCGTCATCACGGCCACACTCGTGACGTGGGACGAGAGCGTGCGGGCCAGCGCGTCGGGGTCGACGATGCCGTGCTGGTCGACGGGCAGCTCGCGGGTATCGAGGCCGGCCTTCGCCGCCGCTCGGGCCGACTCACGCACGGCGGGGTGCTCCACGGCGGAAGAGAGGAGCACCGCCTCGCCCCGGTCTCGCAGGGCCGCCTCGGCGGGCCCCAAGAGGGCCAAGTTCGCCGACTCGGTCCCACCTGATGTGAAGACGATGTCGCCCGGGTCGCGGCCGAGGAAGGCGGCCACCTCATCGCGGGCCTCCTCCAGGAGGCGCCGGGCGTGCTGGGCGGCCGGGTGGCTCCCGCTCGGATTTCCGAGCCGGCCGGCCTCGGAGTCGGCGTGCACCTCCGCCATGGCGGCCGCGACCTCGGGACGGAGCGGCGTGGTGGCGGCGTGGTCGAGGTAGGTGACGGCCGTCACGGCGGCGTCGGCGAGGTCATGGGGGCGACGCCAATGCCAACGCCAGTCCGCATCGTCAAGCGACGTAGACGGTCTTGGCGTTGGTGAACTCCTTCAACCCGAGCTCGGAGAGCTCACGCCCGTAGCCCGAGCGCTTGATACCGCCGAAGGGCAACTCGGGCATGGAGGCCACCATGGCGTTGACGAAGACCGCCCCCGCCTCGATCCCCTCGACGCACCGCGCGATCTCCGCCTCGTCGGTGCTCCACACGCTGGAGCCGAGCCCGAAGCTCGTGTCGTTGGCCGCCCGGATGGCGGCGTCGATGTCGGGGACCCGGATCACCATGGCGACCGGGCCGAACATCTCGACCTGGGCGATCGGCATGTCCGTCGTGATGCCCGAGAGGACCGCCGGCGCGAACCACCAGCCGTCGCCCTCGGGCAACGTGGCGCCGGCGTGCACGGTGGCGCCCTGGTCGAGCGCGTCGGCCACCTGACCCACGAGCTCGTCGCGCTGCGCCTCGCTCACGATCGGCCCGATGTTGGTGGCGGGATCGAACGGATCGCCGACCACGAGCGAGTCCATGGACTGAACGAAGCGGGACTCGAACTCGTCCGCCACCGCGTCGACGACGATGAAGCGCTTCGACGCGATGCACGACTGGCCGTTGTTCTGCACACGGGCGGTGACAGCGGTGTGCACGGCCGCGTCCATGTCGGCGCTCGCCAACACGATGAAGGGGTCGGACCCACCCAGCTCGAGCACGGTCTTCTTCAACGCGTCGCCGGCGGCGGCGGCCACCGACATGCCCGCGGGCTCGCTGCCCGTCAACGTCACCGCGGCGATGCGCGGGTCGTGGATGAGCGCCGCCACCTGGCTCGACGGGATGAACAGGTTGGAGAAGGCGCCGGCGGGCAGGCCTGCCCGCCGGAACAGGTCCTCGATGGCCAGGGCGGTCTGCGGCACGTTGGACGCGTGCTTCAGCAGCCCGACGTTGCCCACCATGAGCGCCGGGGCGGCGAAGCGGATGACCTGCCACATCGGGAAGTTCCACGGCATGATGGCCAGCACCGCGCCGAGCGGCTGGTAGTGCACGTAGGACTTCGACGCGCTGGTGGCAATGGGCTGGTCGGCCAGCAGCTCCTCGGAGTTCTCGGCGAACCAGCGCAGGCCGGCGGCGCACTTCGACACCTCGGCCTTGGCGGCGGCGAACGTCTTGCCCATTTCGGTGGTGAGGATGCTCGCCACGTCGGGCACTTCGCCCTCGAGCAGCTCCGCCGCGGTGAGCAGGTGGCGGGCCCGTTCCTTGTACGTCGTCGTCTTGTAGTCGGCGAAGGCGGCCGTGGCCCGCTGCAGGATCGCCTCCACCTCTTCGGGAGTGTGGAAGGGGAACTCCTTCTCCGTCTTTCCGGTGGCCGGGTTGATCGTGGCGAAAGGCATGGGCCGAATTTTACCTGTTCGAGGGGGGAATTCGGCCGGGGATCATCCGGTCGGCCCCAGTCCGAGATGTGCGGGCACCGCCCGTCGGATGAGCTTCCCGGTGGCCGTGTGCGGCAGGTCCGTCGCGGCGAAATACGACTTGGGCCGCTTGTACGGGGCGAGGCGGTCCGACGCGGCGGCCCGCAGGGCCCCCTCGGCCGTCCCGCGGCGACGGCCGTCGGCCACGTAGGCGGCGCAGACCCGTTGGCCCCACTGCTCGTCGGGGAGCCCGAAGACCGCGACCTCGGCGATGCCGTCCACGGCGGCCAGAACGTTCTCGACCTCGGCTGGGTACACGTTGACGCCCCCACTGATGATGAGGTCGTGGCGCCGGCCCGTGAGGTAGAGGAATCCGTCCGGATCGAGGCGGCCCAGGTCGCCGACGGTGCACGCCTGGCCGTTCCAGGCCTGCGCCGTGGCCTCGGGGTTCTCCCAGTAGCTGAAGCGGGCGAAGTCGGGCATGTCGCACCAGATGGTGCCCGACTCGCCTGCTGTGGGGGCGCCGATTGCGGCGTCGTCGATGTCGGCGTCGGCGGCGACGTCGGCGGCGGCGACCGGGGCGATGTGGAGGCGGCGGCCCGGGCGGGCCCGGCCGACCGTGCCCGGGCGCTCGAGCCAGTCCTCGGGCGGACACACCGTGAACTGGGCCTCGGTCGAGCCGTAGAACTCCCAGACGCCGCCGGGCCGGACTCGTCCCATGATGGAGCGCTTCACCGTGTCGGGGCAGGGCGCACCGGCATGAGCGAGGAGGCGCAGCGAATCGAAGCGCTCGTCTGGGCCGAGATGGGGGTCCTGCAGCATGCGGTGCAGATGCGTCGGGACGAGGAAGGTGGTCGTCGGACGCAGGCTCCGCATCGTCTCGAGCGCGGTCGGCGCGTCGAAGCGGCTGAGGATGGCCAGCGAGCCTCCGGCCAGGAGCGTCCCGCCGGCGAAACGTATGGACACGGTGTGGTACATCGGCGAACAGACCATGTGCAGGTCCTCGGCGTCGAAGTGCCAGACCGAGGCCTCGTCCTCGAACACTTGGCGGGCCGTCCTCTCGTCCCACAGGCCGGTGGTGACGCCCTTGGGCTTGCCGGTCGTGCCCGACGTGTAGTGCATCGGGCGCGTCAGGGGGTACGGGGCGAGCTCGGTCGGCGGGCCTGTCTCTATGAGGTCGTGCAGGTCCCGTTGGGTGAAGACGCGGACGGTGGGACGGGCGTCTTCGGCGAGGTCGTCGCGCTCGATGCTGGTGAGGGTGGCGTTGAGCATGACGGGGATGAGGCCGACGCGCGCCGCGCCCAGTGCCGCACATATGAGGTCGGCCGACGAGCCCAGGGCGAAGGTGACCCGGTCGCCCCGGCTGCAGCCCTTGGCGAGCAGGGCGCCGGCGGCGCGGCGCTGGCGGTCCTCGGCGTCGGCGGCGTGCAGGACCTCGACGGTGGGGCCTGGAGCTGGGGTGGGCGCTGGGGCATCCCCGGGCACCGGGGCAGGTTACGCCCGTACGCCCCTGCCTTTACGATTGCTGCCTCGTGGGCACGACCTCATATGGAGATGACGTCGCACGGGCGCGGGCGTTGCTCGAACAGGCGAGACGGGTCGTGGTGCTGACGGGTGCCGGTATCTCGACGGACTCGGGCATCGCCGACTTCCGTGGGCCGCAGGGCGTGTGGACGAAGAACCCCGAGGCCGAGAAGATGGCGACGCTCCAGGCCTACGTCTCGGACCCCGAGCTCCGGGCCCGCTCGTGGCAGAACCGCCTGACCTCACCGATGTGGTCGGCCTCGCCCAACGCCGCGCATCGGGCGCTGGTCGACCTGGAGCGCAGCGGACGCCTCGACCTGCTCGTCACGCAGAACATCGATGGGCTGCATCAGAAAGCGGGCAGCGACCCGGCCCGCATGGTCGAGATTCACGGGACCTCGTTGGAGGTGATGTGCCTCAGCTGCGGGGACCGTCAGCCCGCCGAACCGGTGCACGACCGGGTGCGGGCCGGTGAGGCCGACCCGACCTGCGCGATCTGCGGCGGCATCCTCAAGTCGGCCACCATCAGCTTCGGTCAGAGCCTGGTGGCCGAGGACCTCATACGGGCCGAGGAGGCGGCGGCCAACTGCGACGTCCTGTTGGCCGTGGGCTCGACCCTGGCCGTCTTTCCCGCGGCCGGCCTGGTCCCGGTGGCCGTACGGCACGGGGCGGTGACGATCATCGTGAACGGCGAGCCCACCGACATGGACAGCCTGGCCGACGTCGTGCTCAGGGAGTCAATCGGCGACTGCCTGCCGGCCCTGGTACAGGGCTTGGAGCCGACTACGTCTCCGACGTAGACCCGCCTCCGTCGCGCTTGGCCTTGCGGCGGGGCTTGAGGGCGAACCACCAGATGCTGGCGATCGTGCCGAGCGTCACGGCAGCAGCAGCGACCGGCTTGACGACTTTGCGACCACCGCTCTTTGCCATGGCGGCACCTTACCCGGCAAGCCTGGGATGCAGCCGGGACCGGACGGCGTCATCTGGGGGTTGCAAGGCCGGACGGGGCGGGCCGATCGGGCCGAAGACGGGTCAGACCGGCGCCCGGACCGACCGTTCTTCCATGTGGTCCCGGGCCGCCTGGACCAGGGCGTCGAAAGGCCGCTGGTCCATGGCCTCTTCGGGGTGCCACTGCACAGCCAGGACGAAGCGGGACGGCGGCAGCTCGACCGCCTCTATGACGCCGTCGCCGGCGCGGGCCGTGACCACCAGGTCGCGGCCCAGGTCACGAATGGCCTGGTGGTGCGAGCAGCGCACGGTGGTGCTGGCGCCGAAGACCCCGGCCGTCCGGGTGCCGGACACCGTCTCGACATCGACGTCCTCGAACTGCATCGGCGCACGACGGTGGTCGAGGTTCCCGACCACGTCGGGGAGGTGCTGGTGCAGCGTGCCGCCGAGATACACGTTCAGGACCTGGCAGCCACGGCAGATGGCCAGCACGGGCAGGTCGGCCTCCAGCGCGGCGGCGAGCAGGGCTCGCTCGCTGGCGTCCCGAGCCGGATTGACGCCGCCCACTTCGGGGTCGGGCTCCTCCCCGTAGGCGGCCGGGTCCACGTCACCGCCGCCGGTCAGGACCAGGCCGTCGAGCACGGCGATCACCTCGGCCGCTCCCGCTTCCGGCCCGCCCGGCGCGCTGGAGGTGGGCGGCAGGAGCAGCGGTCGACCCCCGGCCGCGGCCACCAACTCGAAATAAGAAGCCGGCAGGACGGCCGCCCGGCGTTCCCACGAAGCCCAGGCCACGTCGGCCACGTAGGTCGAGACACCGATGAGCGGGAGCATCGGCCCAGCGTACCGAGGTCGCGCGAGCAGCTGTACTGGACGCTCCCACGGTTGCAGGTCAACATGGCGCATGCCCGGACCAGGACAAGGACAAGGACGCGAGCTCATCGACGCCGCCATCGCCGACGGGTCGGTCGACACCGTGGTTCTGGCCTTCCCCGACATGCACGGTCGCCCGGTGGGCAAGCGGTTCACGACGGACTTCTTTAGGTCCTTCGCCGGCGAGCACGGCATGGAGGCCTGCGACTACCTGCTGGCGGTCGACGTGGACATGAACCCCTTGCCCGGGTACCGGTTCACCAACTGGGACACCGGCTACGGCGACTTCGTGGCCACGCCCGACTACGACACAGCGCAGCTGATCCCGTGGCAGCCCGGCACTGCCTTCGTCATCTGCGACCTGACCGACGAGCACGGGGCACCCATTGAGGTGTCGCCCCGCCGGATTCTGCGGCGTCAGCTGGAGCGGGCGGCCGAGCGGGGCCTGCGGATCTGCAGCGCCACCGAGCTCGAGTTCTTCCTCTTCAAAGAGTCCTTCGAGGAAGCCGACGCCAAGGGCTGGCAGAACCTCACGCCGCACACCTCGACCATTGAGGACTACCAGTTGCTGCAGACGACCCGCGAGGAATACGTCCTGCGGCGCATCCGCAACGAGATGGTCGCCGCCGGCATCCCGGTCGAGAACTCCAAGGGCGAGGCCGGGCGTGGGCAACACGAGGTGAACGTCCTGTGGGACGAAGCACTCGTCACGGCCGACCGGCACCTCGTGTTCAAGAACGGCATCAAGGAGATCGCCGCGCAAGAGGGACGGGCCACGACGTTCATGGCCAAGTGGACGATGGACGACGTCGGCTCGTCATGCCACGTGCACACGAGCCTGTGGAACCTCGACCGCAGCCAGGCGCTGATGGCGCCCGGGTCGGGCGACGACGACGGAGCCGCGCACCCCAGTGGGCTCTCGAAGCTCGGCCGCCACTTCCTGGCCGGTCAGCTGCACGCGGCCAAGGAGCTGGCCTGGTTGGCAGCGCCCACGGTCAACTCGTACCGGCGCTACGTACCGGGGAGCTGGGCCCCCACTGCAGCGGTCTACGGCGAGGACAACCGCACCTGCGGCTTCCGCCTGGTCGGGCACGGGTCGGGACGCCGGGTGGAATCGAGGATCCCGGGGGCGGACGTCAACCCGTATCTCGTGCTGGCCGGTGCCATCGCGGCGGGACTGTATGGCATCGACCACGAGCTCGAGCCAGGTGACCCCTACCCCGTCAACGCCTACGAGGCGACCGACGTGCCCCGGATCCCCTCGACGCTCGTCGAGGCCATCGCCGAGTTGCGCGATTCGGCCGTGGCGACCGAGGCCTTCGGGCCCGACGTCCACCACCACCTCCTCAACACGGCCGAGCAGGAGTGGCTGGCCAGCAACCGCCACGTGACGGACTGGGAGCTGGCCCGGAACTTCGAGCGGATTTAATCCTCCAGAACCGGTCCGGCGTGAGCGCGGGCGGCCCGCCCTATAAGGTCGCCCGGTCATGCTGCGCTCGCAACTGTGCTCGGCCGAATCGCTGCGATCGCCGGCGCTGCGGGCCTGGGCCGAGCGGCTGCGGCCCATGTGGGCGACCGGCGACGACGCCCGCGAGGTGATGCTCCATCGCAAGATGTGGGAGTGGCTCTTCATCGCCGAGGCGTTGCGGGAGCGGGGCATGCTCGCCGCCGAGCGCCGGGGTGTGGGGTTCGGAGTCGGGCAGGAGCCGCTGGTGGCGCTGTTCGCCGACGCCGGTTGCGATGTCGTCGCCACCGACCAGCCGCACGAGTCCGCCGTGGCGTCGGGGTGGACGGATTCGGCGGTGGAGTGGTCCGGCGGCGTCGAATACCTGAACGAATTCGGGCTGTGCGCAGCGGACGCGTTCACGCAACGTGTGTTTTTCCGCCCGGTCGACATGAACGCGTTGCCGGCGGACTTGACCGGGTTCGACTTTGCGTGGTCGTCGTGCGCTCTGGAGCACCTTGGGACACTGGCCGCCGGGATGGACTTCGTGGTCGCATCGCTGGCCTGCCTGCGGCCCGGCGGGGTGGCGGTGCACACGACCGAGTACCTGGTGTCGTCGAACGACGCCACCGTGGAGGCGGGCGGGACCGTTTTCTACCGGCGGCGGGACATTGAGGCGCTGGTGCAACGGTTGCACCGGGCCGGCCACGACGTCGACATGGACTACTCGTTGGGGTCTGCTCCCGAGGACGAGCACGTGGACGTCCCGCCCTACACCGACGTGCACCTGCGCACGGAGCTGGCCGGCTTCGTCACGACGTCGCTGGCGCTGATCGTGACGAAGGGCGACGGCCCGGCGCGGCGCGGTTTGCGGCGGCGGATCACGAGAAGCATGTAGAGCGAGATGGCCACTGCCCGGCTTGCTGGTTCCCTGATTACGGCCTACCCGGTGAGGCGATGGGGAAATCAAAATAGGTGTCTGGGTACGGCTCATGTCGGAGGGTGTAGTGCCACCATTCACATTCGTAAGAGCCGAAACCGCACTCCTCCATAATGGAGCGCAGAGAGCGGCGATTCCTCGCCTCGAGTTGTGAGAGTCCCCTTGCGCAATGATGCGAGATCGGGTCCATGAGGTCATGGTCTCCGCCCATCGGCGCGATATCTCCGGTTTTCAGCTGGTAGAGCGTCAGGTCGACCGTGCTGCCCCGACTATGGCCTGACCTGGTCGCCACATAGCCGTTCTCGAACATCGTCGCCCGGTCGATGTTCGGATAGTGACGTTGCTTCGTTCGGCCGTCTTCGGGCTGTTCCGACCACCGCAAAAAGCAATCCACTGCGCGCTGAGGCCGATACCCGTCCCAAAGGAGTAGACCAAAGCCCCACGACGCAGCATGATCTCGTGCCAGCTCGAGTGCTGCGCACAGTGCCTTCGTACCGACGATGCGATTTGCGAGATACCCGTCTACGGGCCTCCCGGTGAAATTGTCCCAGGTGGCGTACTTCGCATCCCAGCGGATCCCGGTCACCAGATCGTCGACAAAGACGAATTGGTCGAACATGGTCAGGATTCGCTCAGCGCCAAGGCCACGATCCGGTCGATGACATCAGCGAGTGAGAGGCCCGCGGCAGCCATCATCTTCGGAAAGCGGCTGTACGACGTGAGGCCGGGCATCGTATTGACCTCGTTCAGAACGACTGTTCCGTCTTCCAGCAGGAACAGGTCCACCCGCGCCAGCCCCCTGCATTCCAAGGCTCGATAAAGGGTCCTCGCTGTCTCTTGGACCAGTGCGCGTGACTCGGGCGAAATATCGGCGGGAACGATGAAGGTCGCGTTCTCAGAACCACTTTCAGGGCGCTGCTCTTGATGGATTCTGAAAAACCCATGGGACAGTGCGACTCGGTCTGGCTCACCAACGATCAGATCAGTGCCGTTCCCTAGGACCGCGCAACCGACCTCGCTGGCGATGACGGCATCCTCAACGAGAATCTTTGCGTCATAGCGGCGTGCGGTGTCGATCGCACTCGGGAGCTCTTCTCTTCGGGAGACCTTGCTGACGCCGAACGATGACCCTGAGCGGGCCGGCTTCACAAAAACGGGATACGTGAGCCCATCGGAATCGACGTCACCGCCCGCCGCCACCGTTCGGAACCGGGGCGTCGGGATCCCAGCATGGCGAGCGACGAGATACGTGAGGGATTTGTCCATGCACAACGCAGAGCTCTGGATGTGGCAACCCACGTACGGGACGCCCGACATATCGAGCAAGCCTTGGATGGCCCCGTCCTCGCCGTGCTTCCCGTGCAGGATGGGAAAGACGAGGTCCACCGGGACCTGTTCAGAGTGGCCCCGCCTTTGGACCAGGAGCCCGTGCACGCGTCGGTCCGGCAAGAGAACCGCCGGAAAGCAACTGCCTGTTTCCCAGTCAGGGTCAGGGCCGTCACAGAGTTTCCAGTCACCGCGTGTTGTGATCCCGACGTAGAACGGTTCGTACCTGTCGAGATCGAGGCTCTTCGCGACCTCCTGCGCGGATTTGAGCGAGACCGCATGTTCTTCAGAAGTCCCCCCAAAGAGGAGCGCAACCCGCAACCTATCCATGGCGGGCTTCTCTCAGGAATACCAGACAGTTGGCAAGAGTCGTTTCGATGATGTCTCGAAGAGCGTGATCCGTGTAGTAGGCGATGTGCGGAGTGACGAGGACATTCGGCAGTTCATGCAATCGCGCCAACGACGGATTCAGTTCGAAATTCCGACTGTGGTCGAAGTAGAAGGTGCCTTCCTCACTTTCGAGGACGTCCAACGCGGCACCACCGAGCCGCCCGCTTTCAAGGGCATGGAGAAGGGCCTCCGTATCGAGGAGCGACCCCCGTCCCGTATTGATGACGAAGGCACCTGGCTTCATCTGGCTGATCCGTTGACGATCCAGGAGGTGGTGGGTCTCCATGGTGAGTGGTGCGTGGAGCGTGACGACATCGCTCTGCGCCAGCAATGCATTGAGGGACACGCAGTCGAGCGAGGAGTCTCGATGACGGTCAGAGACAAGTACCCGACTGCCGAAACCCTGCAGCCGTTCGATGACTTCAGCTCCGATACGTCCTGCTCCGACCACACCGATTGTCATGTCACGGAGTTCCCTTCCGGGTACCTCGCTCAATCGATAGTCGTGCGCCTGTGATCGGAGAACGGTCGATTTGGCGTTCCGCACGACCATCAACATCAACATCAACGTGTAGTCGGCAACGCTGGCCGGCGAGTAGGTGACGTTCTCGACGGTGATCCCCAGATGCTCCGCTGCGTGGAGGTCGATATGGTTGTATCCAGCGCTTCTGGTCGAGATGTATCTCACGCCGGCCCGGTGGAGAGCAAGAAGAGTGGCATGTGATATCTGCGATTTGTGACCAATGCTGATACAGCGATTGCCGGCGCTCAGTCCAGCAGTTGCTACTGACGCCGCGGCACTCGTGATGGTCGGGATGACAGCGAGGCGAGCGGCGATCTCTACGAGGAGGGCCGCCTCATGCTGCTCACTTCCATAGAAGGTGATCTCGACGCTTGAGGAGACGCCAGGTACATCGCGTTCGTCCGAAGAGAACGCCGGTCGTCGGGAAGGACGGGATGCCGAGCCAATCGCTACCGTGTGGGCCACACGCTCGAGTCAAGCAATCGCGATGTTGTCAGCGGATATCGACTTTTGGATACGCCGGCGATATACCCCGCCACGTACTCTTGCCTGAATGTGCGTATCCTGATCGTCGAAGACGAGCCCTATATGGCCGAAGCCATTCGTGATGGCCTGCGCCTGGAAGCGATCGCCGCCGATATCGCTGCTGATGGTGGCACCGCCTTGGAGTTGCTGAACGTCAACGCCTACGACATCGCCGTCCTCGATCGCGACATCCCCGGCCCCTCTGGTGACGAGATCGCCGCGAGTATTGTCGCGTCAGGGAGCGGCATGCCGATTCTCATGCTCACCGCCGCCGACCGGCTCGACGACAAGGCCTCCGGCTTCGAGCTCGGCGCTGACGACTATCTCACGAAGCCCTTCGAACTCCGAGAACTTGTGCTTCGACTGAGAGCGCTCGATCGCCGACGAGCCCACCACAGGCCACCGGTGCGAGAGATCGCTGGTCTGCGACTCGATCCGTTCCGTCGCGAGGTGCACCGGGACGGTCGCTATGTCCTGCTCACTCGCAAGCAATTCGCGGTCCTCGAGGTGCTGGTTGAGGCAGAGGGTGGCGTCGTCAGCGCCGAAGAGCTCCTGGAACAGGGTTGGGATGAGAATGCAGATCCGTTCACAAACGCCGTTCGCATCACGATCTCATCTCTGCGCAAGCGCCTGGGTGAGCCTCCGATCGTCGCGACCGTAGCCGGCGTCGGGTACCGCATCGATGCTGCGGCGGCTGCCGGGAGCGACCGAGTCGATAATGGATAGAGCCTCCGGCTTGAGTGTTCGCCTCAAACTGACGCTCAGCTATGCAGGCTTCGTGATGGTCGCAGGCGCCTTGCTCCTTGGCGCCGTCTGGGTGTTCCTGCTGCGATACGTGCCAAGGGGCGAGACCATCCTCGTTCACGGCTCGCACACCTTCGAGTCCCCTGGTCGGGGCGCGCTCCTCCGTGACTTCGGGCCGGCGGCAGCCATTGTGCTGGCCTGTTTGTTGGTCTTTGGGCTCCTGGGAGGATGGCTTCTGGCCGGCCGGATGCTCAATCCCCTGGCTCGAATCACTGAGGCTGCACGCACGGCCGCAGGCGGATCACTTTCGCATCGAATTCGATTGCCGGGCCGTCACGACGAGTTCCGCGAGCTGGCGGATGCGTTCGACGCCATGTTGGCGCAGCTCGAGGCGCATGTCGCTGAGCAGCAGAGGTTTGCAGCCAACGCCTCCCACGAACTGCGCACCCCGCTCGCGATCACGCAGACGCTTCTCGAGGTCGCTCGAAGCGACCCGAATCGCCGCAACGACGAATTGGTGGACCGTCTCCTCTTTGTGAACACCCGCGCTATCGACCTCACTGAGGCTTTACTCGTGCTCAGCCGCGCCGACCAAAGGTCGTTCACGCCGGAACGCGTCGACCTGTCGCTGATGGCGGAGGAAGCCACGGAGGCGCTCCTTCCTCTCGCCGGGAAGCGCGGCGTCACTGTGGAGACCTCCGGGCACCTCGCACCGACGTTGGGCTCAGGGGCGCTCTTGTTGCAGTTGACGACGAACCTTGTGCACAACGCAATCGTGCACAATCTGCGAGAGGGCGGCACCGTGTGGGTTGCCACCAGCGTCCAGGGCCCCGAGGTGGCGCTCACAGTCGAGAACACCGGCGTGACCATGACCCGACAGGTGGTCTCTACGCTGATCGAACCGTTCCAGCGTGGATCCACACGTATTCATAGCGACCACGCTGGGATTGGTCTTGGGTTGGCCATCGTCAAGAGCATCACCCAAGCACACAACGGAACGCTCACCTTGGCCCCCCGTCCTGCTGGCGGGCTCTGTGCCACGGTGCGATTGCCCGCTCTGCTGCAAGAGGAAGTCAGATAGCGAGCGAGTTCGCCCGTCACCT
>Ga0302308_10001249_pt1 | contig 20814 bp, 21 predicted proteins | sample III_Palsa_E3_3_FD_200531 | JGI IMG/M metagenome (GOLD analysis project Ga0302308, IMG submission 200531) | Peat permafrost microbial communities from Stordalen Mire near Abisko, Sweden - III_Palsa_E3_3 | ecosystem: Environmental > Terrestrial > Soil > Palsa > Peat permafrost | place: Sweden...
ATCCTGTGACTCGGAGCGATCCCTGAAACGGATCACACGAACGTCATATCAGCTTCAGCCACATTTCGCGAGCAACGTATGCTCTCGATTATTCACGCCACCGCACGCGCAAACATAGACCGCTCAAACCGTCTCAGCTTTTTTCGTTAAATACGATTTATTTGTTCGCCTGACTCAATATACTTTTTTAATTTGTTTTAAAGTGTCAAAACTTGTTGTAATTCATTTCAACTATATTACACTCTTTCATTATTAATTCTATTTTTAAGAAATAAACAAGACTCCTAACAAAAAACACCCTCGATCTTTCATTATCAATTCAGTTCTTACATCTCAATATCGATTACGGAAACAACAGCCAGGCTCACCCGATGGAGAACCGCAATTTAATAGCACGATCGTTATCTAAACTCAGTACCCGAATCAAAAATAAATCCGAAACAATCACCCACCCACTGATAACCACTCGCTCGCCACGCGCGTATCGGCGGCAAAGGCCTCTGGTGAGCCATCAAACACGATCCTGCCGCGTCCCATCACCGCAACACGCGTCGCCAATTCACGCGCCACACTCGCCCGTTGCTCAATCAACAGGATCGCCACGCCTCGAGCCTTAAGATCAGCAAGACACCCGGCAACCAGCGCTACGACGTTAGGCGCGAGCCCTTCGGTGGGTTCATCGATAATCACCAGCGACGGATCGCCGACCAAGGTCCGCGCCAATGCAAGCATCTGCTGCTCGCCGCCAGATAACGCTCCAGCGCGAACACCGGCTCGCTCGTGCAGCACAGGAAACAATCGCTGCACGTCGGCCGGCAAAGACCGCGATTTCCCCGGCTTCAGGCCAAGTATCAAGTTTTCGTGAACGGTCAAACCCGGAAAAACATCGCGCTGTTCCGGAACATATCCCAACCCCAAGCGTGCAATTGCATGCGTCGGCAACGCCCCAATCGACTGACCGCGAAAACGCACCGTGCCCTCTTTCCGCACAAGTCCCACCACGGCTTTCGCGAGTGTCGAGCGCCCCGATCCATTGCGCCCGGCGAGCACCACGACCTCGCCCTCCTCAAGCGCCAGCGTCACGCCGTGCAGCACCTGACTTGCGCCATACCAGGCGTTGAGCCCCTCGATTTCAAGTAATCGCGTCAAGGAGCGTCCCCCAGATATGCTTCGCGCATGAGCACATTGGATTTGATTTCGGCCGCGGTCCCCGTAGCGATCACACGACCTCGCACCAGCACCGATATCCGGTCTGCGAGCGCGAACACGGCTTGCATATCGTGCTCGACGATCAGCAACGTCTTCCCCTGTGTCGTCTCACGGATCAGCGTCAGCGCGCGCTCAGCTTCTGCGCGATTCATGCCCGCGGTGGGTTCGTCGAGCAAGAGAACATCGGCGCCTGTCGAAAGCGCGATGCCGAGATCGAGCGCGCGTTGTTCCGCGTAGCTCAAGCTCGCGGCCAGTTCGTCACGACGCGTCGATAAACCCATCGAGTCGAGCACGCCTTCCACGTCACGATCAATCGATGCCGATCTCACCCATCGATCCCTGAACGATGCCTTGCGCGATCCAAGCACGGCGCAGCGGATATTGTCGAAGACGGTAAGGCCGGTAAATAAGCTCGTCGACTGAAAACTTCTTGCTAGTCCAACACGGCCCAGCCGATGAGCCGGCATGCCGGTGACGTCAACGCCCTTCAACTTGATAACACCGCTCGTTGCTCGCACACGCCCCGAAATCAAATCGAACACCGTCGATTTACCCGCGCCATTCGGCCCGATCAATGCATGGCGCTCGCCTTGGCGAACGCTCAGATCGACGCCGCGCAATATCTCCGTTGCATCAAAACATTTGGTGACGTGGGCGAGTTCGAGCGCAACGTTCATGGCCGATTCCTTGCGCGATACGTAAGCAACGTTGCCACGGCTGCGCTAACAATCGCTATCAGCCAAGGGCCAACATGCTTGCCGTCGAAGGCAAAACCAAGGATGTGCGCGAGGCCATCGTTATGCGGATCGAACTGAAGTGCGTAGACCATCTCGGTGACGACCACAACGCTCACCAACCACGCTAAAGCCGCACACAAGACGAAGCCATCACGCCAGCGCGAGGCGACGAACTTAGCGAACCCATCGGGCGCGGCCATTACCACCCACACGAAGAACAGTCCGAGATACGCCACCCACGCAACCGAGACACTGGCCACCGCCACGCTGAAAAACGTCAGCGCGATAGCACCGACGACTGGTCCGAAGAACCCGGACGTCCCGCCGATTACCGCCGCAATCAACATACTTCCCGAGCGGGCCAACCCCACACTTTCCGAGGATGCCAGCTCCACATTGATTAGCCCCATCGTCCCGGCGATGCCGGCGAAGAACGCGGCCGCGACGACCATGATGTATCTGACATGGCGCGGATTGAACCCGATGGAAGTCGCGCGCGTGGGGTTATCACGTACTGCGTTGGCGATGCGAGCAAACGGCATACGCGTGAAAACGAAGATCGCGACGCACGCGATCACGCACCACGTCGCGATCAACGCGTACGCTTGAATAGCCGGACCGAAGCTGAAGCCTGCGAATAGTGGACCACTCGCACGGTCGATTGAAATGCCGCCCTCCCCGCCGAACCAACCGGGCACGAGCGACACACCCGCCGCAACCAGTTCGCCAATACCGAGCGTGATCATTGCGAAGGTCGTGCCGGCACGACGTGTCGAGAAGAACCCAAACACGCCACCCACGAACGCCGCAGCAAGACCACCGACCAACGGCAACAAAGGCAGCGGCACGGCGAATCGATTGAAGAATTGAGCAGCGCTGAACGCGCCAAGACCCGCGTACACGGCGTGACCAAAAGACAGCAACCCTGTCTCGCCGAGCAGCAGATTGAACGAGAGCGCGAACACGATCATGGTCGCAGTTTGCGCGAGATAGGCGAGCAGCCAGCTCTGCGATGTAAAGACCGGCGGCAACGCGAGACCGGCCACGAGCAACAGCCATGGAAGCGCCTGACGTGAAGAAACACGCACGTTAAGCATCGTCGTCGCCACGCTGCCCGAATAACCCGCGAGGACGCAGCGCGAGCATCGCGACAAGCAGCACATACGGCAGCACGGGCGCGATCTGCGCGACGCTCAACGAAGCCCAAGCAGGCGGCAACACAGCGCCCGCGAGCTGCGCAATGCCCCCCAGCGACAACGTAGTCCCGACCGCAAACGTCTGCACGCAACCGATCAGAATCGATGCCACCAGCGCGCCGCCCACCGAACCCAGCCCACCGACGACCACGACAACAAAAACAATCGGCCCGATGTTCTCCGCCATCGAAGGTTCGATGACAAACAACGGCGCACCAATCACGCCGGCCAGCGCGGCGAGCGCGGTGCCGGTCGCGAACACCAGCGTAAATACCCGAGGAACGTTATGGCCAAGCGTCTCGACAGTCGCCGCATGCGTGAGCGCAGCTCTTACTACGAGCCCAATCCGCGAGACCCGCAGCACGGCATACAAGGCCAGTAACATAGCCAGCGATACACCCATCATGAATGCACGATAACGCGGGAAGGCAGCACCGTAGAGCGTGAACAACGGGCCATCGAGAGAGAAAGGAACACCCGCATTGATTGGCGCAAGACCCCATACAAGCTTCACGACTTCAGCGATCAGATAGGCCGCGCCGAACGTCAGCAAAAGCTCGGCAAGCGCACCGCGCGTTTCAATCCGGCGCAATAAAAACCGCTCGAACAAGCCGCCGAGCGCGCCAACGAGCAAAGGTGAAACAACCAGCGCAAACCAGAAGCCCCCATGCGCCGCGAGCGCGTAACCCACATACGCGCCGAGCATATAAAAGCTCGCGTGAGCGAAGTTGAGAACGCCCAGCATGCTGAAGATCAGCGTTAATCCCGCCGACAGCATGAACAGCAGCAACCCGACGCTCACTCCGTTCAGAAGGTTGATCGCGAACCACTGAACGAACGAGGTCACGTTGTGCGAACCTACCCGGTGACAACGCTAAGGAGCGGCTTGAGCGCCGCGACGAGCGTCTCGGGCAAAGCAACCGGACGGCGCGTGTCGCGATCGACATAGACGTGTACAAAATGTCCTTGCGCCGCGGGCTGCTCCGACCCTGCGCTGAAGATACCCACTTCGTAACGCACGCTCGTTATACCAAGGCGAGTCACGCGCAGACCGGCATCGATACGTTCCGGAAACGCCAGCGAAGCAAAGTAGCTGCAATGCGTTTCCACCACGAGCCCGATCGTCTTGCCGACCTCCAGATCGAGCGCGCCGTGCCGGATCAGATACTCGTTCACGACCGTATCGAAGTAGCTGTAATACACCACGTTGTTCACGTGGCCGTAGAGATCGTTATCGGACCAGCGCGTATTGATCGACAGGAAGTGCGGATAATCCGCGCGCGTCGTTGGGACAGGGCGGCTCATGAATCAGAACGACTCCTGCAGCATCCGCCGATAATCGTCCGCACTCGCCTCGCGCGGATTGGTCTTGTGGCAATGATCGGCAAGCGCGCCCTTGATCACCTTGTCGAACATGTCTTGCTCGACGCCCATTTGCGACAGACGCGTGGGCAAGCCAAGGCGCTCCGTAATGTCGTGGACAGCTTGAGCGATGTCGGCATCCGCCGCAAGATTCATCATGCGGCGCATCCGTGCAAAACGCTTGTCGGCCACCACGCTCGGCGCGCTTTCGTTGAAGCGCAGCACGGCCGGCAAAACAACCGCGTTCAGCGTGCCGTGATGCAGCCCGGTGCGCCCATTCACGACCAGTCCGCCCAACGGATGCGAGAGCGAATGCACGCAGCCCAGACCCTTCTGGAACGCCATGGCGCCCTGCATCGACGCGCTCATCATATTCAGGCGCGCATCGCGGTCCTGGCCGTCGTGCGTCGCCCGCTCGATCGACGCCCACGCGCGCTCCAGTCCATCCAGCGCGATACCATCGGCAGGCGGATTGAACGCGGGAGCGAGAAACGTTTCGATGCAATGCGCGATCGCGTCCATGCCCGTTGCAGCGGTGAGCATGGGCGGCAAGCCCAGCGTCAGCGACGGATCGCAAACGGCCGACTTGGGCAGCATATGCCACGAGTGGAAGCCGAGCTTGCGGCCATCGTCGAGAATGATGATCGCCCCGCGCGCCACTTCGCTGCCGGTGCCCGAGGTCGTCGGCACGGCGATCAGCGGCGCGGCCTCAGCGGTGATCTTGTTGCTGCCGCCTTCGATGGTCGCGTATTCAGTCAGCGTCCCCGGATGGGTCGCCATGATCGCGACGCCCTTCGCCAGATCGATGGACGAACCGCCGCCCACGGCGATCAGGCCATCGCAGCCTTCGCTTTTGTACAGCGCGGCGGCTTTCATCACCATCGCTTCAGTAGGATTCGACGGGGTCTCGTCGAAGATGGGAACAGCGCCCGCATCCAGGTTCAGCGCCTGGACGGTTTGCGACACCAGCCCTGCGGCCAGGACGCCTTTGTCCGTGATGATCAGCGGGCGCTTGATGCCGACGCGCGTACATTCGCTGTCGAGCATAGCGAGCGCGTCGTAACCGAGGTGGATGTGGGTAACGTAGAAGATGAAGGCCATGACGTGTGTCCGCGGTTGAGTGAGGCGTCTGGCATGTTAGGAGTCCAGCGGGAGTCCGTCAATCCGCGCGGACGCCATGTATCGTGCGGGCTTTACGGGCTCTACTGTCCCGGACGGTCCACATACTCCACAGCCAGGCCGCGACGGCGCATCCATTCCGCCACGGCATGGCCGGTTCCCGCGCGCCAGGGCCTGAGCTTCGCGGGCTCAACCAGGCGATATTCAAGCAGTTCCGGCGAGAGGTTGATGGTCCCGTTCGCCTTCACGTGATACGCAATGATCAGTTCGTTCTTGCGGATGAATTCGTATACGCCAACCAGTTCCACCGATTGCGCCACCAGCGACGTTTCTTCGAGTACTTCCCGCGCGATGCCCTCCTCGGGCGTCTCGCCGTTCTCGAGAAAGCCCGTGATCAGCGCGAACATGCCCTCGACCCACGCCGCGTTGCGCGCGAGCAGGATCTTGCCCTCGTACTCCACGATCGCCGCGACCACCGGCAGCGGATTATTCCAGTGCACGAAGCCGCATTCCGGGTCCGGACACGCGAGTCGCACGCGGCCGCCTTCGTGGCTCGCATCGGAACGTTCGACCAGCTTGTTGGCATCGCGTGGACAGAAATGGTATTCGATCATGGTCTGGGGTCAGCGGATCTAAAAGGTTATTGGAATCAGAGGGCGGCGGAAAGCGCGCGGATCTCGGCGGCGAACTGCTCCACCGTTTCCGGCAGCGTGTCCCACGCACACATCAGCCGGCAGCCGCCCGAGCCGATGAACTGATAAAACTTCCAGCCCTTGTTGCGCAGCGCTTGCGCAACAGCCGGCGGCAGCTCGGCGAACACCGCGTTCCCCTGCGGCTTGAACATCACCTTCACGCCTTCTATGCCTTCCAGACGCTCGGCCATCAATTGCGCCATTGCATTTGCATGGCGCGCGTTGCGCAGCCAGACGTCGTTATTGAGCAAGCCGAGCCAGGGCGCCGAGATAAACCGCATCTTCGACGCCAGTTGCCCCGCCTGTTTCAGCCGATACGCAAAGTCGACGGCCAGCGCCTTATCGAAGAAAATCACTGCCTCGCCGACCGGCAGACCGTTCTTCGTGCCGCCGAAACACAGCACGTCGACGCCCGCGCGCCACGTGATTTCCGATGGATGCACATTTAGCGACGCGACCGCGTTCGCAAACCGCGCGCCGTCCATGTGGACCTTCAGATGGCGGCGTTTCGCGATCGCCGCGATTGCGCGTATTTCTTCCACGCTATAGACGGTGCCCACTTCGGTGGACTGCGTCAGCGTGACGACCTTCGGCTTCGGATAGTGGATGTCAGCGCGACGTGTGACGATGGCTTCGATGGCATCCGGCGTAAGCTTTCCGTCGATGCCCGGAGCTGTCAGCAACTTCGAGCCGCCCGAGAAAAATTCGGGGCCGCCGCATTCATCGGTTTCGATGTGCGCGAGCTCGTGGCAAATCACTGAGTGATACGACTGGCAGAGCGACGCGAGCGCCAGCGAATTGGCCGCTGTGCCGTTGAACACGAAGAAGACTTCGCAGTCGGTCTGGAACAGGTCGCGGATGCGGTCGCACACGCCCTGGGTCCAGGAATCGTCGCCGTAGGCAGGCTCGTGGCCGCTGTTGTTGGCTTCGATCAGCGCGGCGAGCGATTCGGGGCAAATGCCGGCGTAGTTGTCGGAGGCAAAATGTTGCATGCGGTCGGGGCCAGGGCAATGGTGAGCGTGGCCGTTATTTTAACGTTTCATACGTGAACACGCGGAGACGTCAATAACTGCCATGCCCGTGCCTGTTTGTTCCCTGTCCGACGACCGCTTTACGATTTACTTTCCGGCGGGTTGGCTGGCTGCCGCAGCCTTGGCTTTGTCCTTCTTGTTCGCTTCGTGATGCCCAATTGCGCAACCACCGGCCGCGCCCACCGCGCCGTGCTGGCCCGCAACGTGGCCCGCCACGCCGCCTACTGCCGCACCTTCCAGACATCCTTTGGCGTAGACGGCACCCGTGGCGAAGAACATCGAGGAAGCGGCGACGAGTGTGACGAGTTTTCGATTCATGAGACAGATTCCTTTTTTAGTCGACGCGCAAGGCTTCGTGCCTGCGCTGACTAGAGCATGGCAAGCCGCGTACCTGTCGTTTTGCTTGCGGTTTGCACGGATGCTTCCGGCGGCATCCGCCTTTCAACGCCGCATAGAAACTCTGCTTCTCGTGGACGTAAAAAAGCCCGTTCTGTCGTAACTCAGAACGGGCTCTTTTCAAACGATTGAAGCGCGCTATAGGCTAAAGCGCAGGCTAGACGCAGCTGAACGCTTAGAGCTTGCCCTTCACCCAGTCATTCACGCCGGCCAGTGCGCCTGCCAGGTTCTCCGGCTCAGTGCCGCCCGCTTGCGCCATATCCGGCCGTCCGCCGCCCTTGCCGCCGACTTGCTGCGCGACGAAGTTCACCAGATCACCCGCTTTAACTTTCTTCGATGCTTCCGCCGTCACGCCTGCAATCAGGCTGACCTTGTTGCCATCGACGGCTGCCAGAACGACGGCTGCGTTCTTCAGCTTGTCCTTCAATTTATCGACGGTTTCGCGCAATGTCTTGCTATCCGCACCCGGCAATTGGGCCGCCAGCACAAACACCCCGCCGATTTCAACCGCCTGCGACACGAGTTCGTCGCCCTGGTTGGACGCGAGCTTCGACTTCAGCGCGCCGAGTTCCTTTTCCAGCGCCTTCACGTGCTCCTGGACCTGCGTGATGCGCTGCGTGAGTTCGGACGGCTGCGCCTTCAGCACGGCGGACGCCGCGTTGATCCGCGCATCGAGTTCCTGTACGAAGCGCACGGCGTTATCGCCGGTGATCGCTTCCACGCGGCGAATCCCGGCCGCGACGCCGCCTTCCATCACGATCTTGAACAAGCCGATGTCGCCCGTGCGATGCACGTGCGTGCCGCCGCAAAGTTCGCGCGAGAAACCGAGGTCGAGCACGCGCACTTCGTCGCCGTATTTCTCGCCGAACAGCGCCATCGCGCCGCCCTTCACCGCTTCGTCGTATGCCATCACACGAACGATGCCTGGCGCGTTTGCCAGCACTTCCGCGTTGACGATTTCTTCCACGCGACGAATCTGCTCGTCGGTCATGGGCGCGTTGTGCGCGAAGTCAAAGCGCGTCTTGTCCGGATCGACGAGCGAACCCTTTTGCTGCACGTGAGCGCCGAGTACTTCGCGCAGCGCCTTGTGCATCAAGTGCGTGGCCGAGTGATTGCGAGCAGTGCGAAGACGACGAACGGTATCGATTTCCGCCTTGACCACGTCGCCTACCTTCAGCGTGCCCTGCTCGACCGTGCCGTGATGGCCAACGACATCGGACTGGACCTTGAGGGTATCGACGACCGCGAAGCGCACCGCTGCGTTCGCGAGCACGCCCTGATCGCCCGCCTGACCGCCCGATTCAGCGTAGAACGGCGTGTGATCGAGCACGACGACGGCCTGCTGGCCGACCTGCGCCTCTTTCACCGATACACCGTCCACGTAAAGCGCGACCACTTTGGCGTCGTCGAAGATTTCGTTTTCGTAGCCGTGGAACGTGGTTTTCGTGCCCGCGTAGTCCAGGCCTTGCGCCGACTTGAACTTGCCGGCCGAGCGAGCCTGTTCGCGTTGACGTGCCATGGCTTCGTCGAAGGCGGCTTCGTCGACCGTGATGCCGCGCTCGCGGCAAACGTCCGCGGTCAGATCCAGCGGGAAGCCGAATGTGTCGTGGAGTTTGAACGCGAGTTCGCCGTCCAGTTGCTTCGAGCCTTTGGCGTCGAGCGTGGCGAGTTCGGTTTCGAGCATCGACATGCCGTGCTCGATCGTCTCGAAGAAACGTTCTTCTTCCTGCCGCAGAACGTCCGTCACGCGGGTTTGCGCGTCCTTGAGCTCCGGGTAGGCCGAGCCCATTTCCTCGACCAGATCGGCTACGAGCTTATGGAAAAACGCGCCCTTGCGGCCGAGTTTGTAGCCGTGGCGGATGGCGCGTCGCACGATCCGGCGCAGCACGTAACCGCGACCTTCGTTGCCGGGAATCACGCCGTCGACGATCAGGAACGAGCATGCGCGAATATGGTCCGCGATCACCTTCAGCGAGTTGTTGGTGAGATCCGGTGTGCTGGTTTCACGGGCGGCGGCCTTGATCAGCGTCTGGAACAGGTCGATCTCGTAGTTGCTGTGCACATGCTGGAGCACCGCTGCGAGGCGTTCGAGGCCCATGCCGGTATCGACGCTCTGCTTGGGCAGCTTCGTCATGTTGCCCTGGACGTCGCGATTGAACTGCATGAACACGAGATTCCAGATCTCGATAAAGCGGTCGCCGTCCTCTTCCGGGGATCCCGGCGGGCCGCCCCAGATTTCCGGGCCGTGGTCATAGAACACTTCGGAGCATGGGCCGCACGGGCCGGTGTCGCCCATGGTCCAGAAGTTATCCGATGCGTAGCGTGCGCCTTTGTTGTCGCCGATACGGATGATCCGTTCCTTCGGCACGCCGATTTCGTTTTCCCAGATGGCGAACGCTTCGTCGTCTTCCTGGTAGACAGTGACCGTGAGTTTGTCGGCGGGCAGGCCGTAGACCTTGGTAAGCAGTTCCCAGCAATAGTGGATCGCGTCGCGCTTGAAATAGTCGCCGAACGAGAAGTTGCCCAGCATTTCGAAGAACGTGTGATGGCGGGCCGTGTAGCCGACGTTTTCGAGGTCGTTGTGCTTGCCGCCTGCGCGGACGCTGCGCTGCGAGGTGGTCGCGCGCGAATATGGCCGGCTCTCCGTGCCCAGGAACACGTCCTTGAACTGGACCATGCCGGAGTTGACGAACAGCAGCGTGGGATCGTTGCCGGGCACGAGGCTGGACGAGCGCACGATCGTGTGGCCCTTCGATTCAAAGAACTTGAGGAATTTCTCGCGGATGTCGGCGGCTTTCATGGCGTGCGGGTCTGCTGTTTTGTACGGCGGCGGCGCTTGGGGCGGAGATTCTGACTTTTTGTCTTTAGTCGCTGATCGCGCGCGAGGGCCGGTGCCGGGTGCCAAAATGGGATTGTCGATTATACGGGGTTTGGAGGGGGTTTTCGCTGGCGCCGACACAGCCCGCGAGCCCCGCAACCCGATACCGTGCACCGGCACGAACAAAAACCTCAGTCCGGGTGAGAAACCACCGTGCTTATCTCGCCGGCTAATCTCACTGGGTTATCTCACCCCGGCCCCGATCAACCCGCCCGCAGCCGCACCCGCAACCGTCCCGAGCGGACCACCGGTCAGCACGTAACCCAAAGCCCCGCCAGCCGCCGCGCCAATACCCGCGTGTGCCTGTGTCCGGCTCATCGCACAGGCCGAAAGTGAGGCGATAAACACGCCAATTGCCGCGACCCGTGCAACTTGAAAAGAAACCCGCGTGATCTTGTTCATGATGGAATTGTCCTTTTTATCGTCGATACCGCTCACGCTCCGAACCTTTCAGTTTCATTATTTCGGAACGCGAGGCTATCTTAAAATCCTCCCAGCGATGCCGACAATTCGATTTACGTCCCGTTACGCTGGATACAACCCGTATTGAAAACGCCCTGGCCGGGTTACAACTGCGTAACCCCCGCGCGAGGCTTCCCGATGTCGCAGACACGCCGCACATCGCGGCAAAATCCCGGCCCGCGCTGTCCTGACCCTCTCCCTAAGGTAGAATCGAAAGACCAGATAAGTCTTACCGAACGCAAGCCGCAGGTCTTCAGCGCTAGCGCCCTCGTCCGCTCTCTCTTTCTCGCATGAACACCGATCGCAACGACGCTCCGGCGGTAAACAATTTCATCCGCAATATCATTGACGAAGACAATCGCAACGGCAAATGGTCGCAGCGGGTCGAAACACGTTTTCCACCCGAGCCGAACGGCTATCTGCACATTGGCCATGCGAAGAGCATTTGCGTCAATTTCGGCATCGCGCGTGATTACGGCGGCGTCTGCCACCTCCGTTTCGACGACACGAACCCGGAAAAGGAAAGCGTCGAATACGTAGATTCCATCATCGACGCCGTCAAGTGGCTCGGCTTCGACTGGAATAAAAACGACACCGAACACCTGTACTTCGCCAGCGACTACTACGACAAGCTCTACGAATTCGCCGAGCTGCTGATCGAACGCGGCCAGGCTTATGTCGACAGCCAGTCGGCCGACGAGATGCGCCTCACGCGCGGCTCGGCCCAGGAACCGGGCAAGAATTCGCCGTTCCGCGACCGCACGCCGGAAGAGAACCTGGACCTGTTCCGCCGCATGAAAGCAGGCGAGTTCAAGGAAGGCGAGCACGTGCTGCGCGCCAAGATAGACATGGCGTCGCCGAATTTCAACATGCGCGATCCCGTCGTCTACCGGATTCGTTTCGCCCATCATTACCGGACCGGCGACACGTGGTGCATCTACCCGATGTACGACTACACGCACTGTGTATCGGACGCGCTCGAAAACATCACGCATTCGCTGTGTACGCTCGAGTTTGAAGATCACCGTCCGCTGTACGACTGGTTCTTGAATCAACTCGCCGATGACGGCAAGTTCACCCGTCCGCTGCCGCAGCAAATCGAGTTCTCCCGCCTGAACCTCACGTACGCGATCACCAGCAAGCGCAAGCTGCTGCAACTCGTGACGGAAAATCATGTCGATGGCTGGGACGACCCGCGCATGCCGACTATCGTTGGTGTTCGGCGTCGGGGCTTCACGCCGGAAAGCATCCGGCTGATGTGCGATCGCGTGGCGGTGACGAAGGTGGATTCGTGGATCGACATGAGCGTGCTGGAAGGCGCATTGCGCGACGATCTCGACGAAAAGGCGCCCCGTGCAATCGCGGTGCTGGACCCGCTGAAACTGATTATCGACAACTATCCGGAAGGCACGAGCGAAACGTGCAGCGCGCCGGTCCACCCGCATCATCCTGAACGCGGCGCGCGCGAATTTCCGTTTTCACGGGAATTGTGGATCGAGCGCGAGGACTTCCAGGAAGTACCGAAGAAAGGCTATTTCCGTTTGTTCCCGGGTAACAAGGTGCGGCTGAAGTACGGCTTCGTCGTGGAATGCACGGGCGCGGACAAGGACGAGCACGGCAACATCACGGCGGTTCATTGCACATATTTCCCCGACAGCAAGTCCGGCACGGAAGGCGCAAACGGCTACAAGGTCAAGGGCACCATCCACTGGGTCAGCGCAGAAGGCGCGTATGAAGCCGAAGTACGAATCTACGACCGCCTCTTCAAAGAACCGCAACCCGGTGCTGGCGGCGCGGAATTTCTTGATGCGCTGAACCCGGACTCGAAGCGCATCGTGCGCGCTTATCTCGAACCGGGCGCACGCCAGGCAAACGCCGAAGATCGCTATCAGTTCGAACGCCACGGCTATTTCGTCGCCGACCGCATCGATTCGAAACCCGGCTCGCCGGTGTTCAATCGCATCGTCAGCCTGCGCGATAGCTGGACCAAGCCGGCTTAAAGCCATCGGCGCGTCCCGCCGGACGCTCGCACCTGTTGTGGGGGATGCTTTGCAACGCACCTTGCCAAGGTCGTTCGTCCGCGCGTTGCACGCGTCTCGCGTATCGTGCGCCCTTGCGCTGCTGATCTCGGCGCAAGCGGCTTTCGCGGGCACAGTCGACCTGTCCTCGCCTACGTTACGCAAGATCGCCGAGAACAACACCATCGTCCTCGGCGTACGCGAGTCGTCAGTCCCTTTCTCCTATCTCGACGCGAACGGTCAGCCAATCGGCTATTCACAGGCCATTGCGCTCAAGATCGTCGACGAAGTTCGACTGCGCTTGCAAACACCCAGGCTGGCCGTGAGCACGGTAGTCGTCACGTCGGCGAACCGTTTGTCGTATGTGGTGAATCATCAGATCGACCTGGAGTGCGGGTCGACTGCCCATATTCGTGACCGGGAGCAACTGGTCGCGTTCTCGAACAGCTTCTTCGACTATGGCATCCGGATGGTGGTGAAGCGCAAATCCGGCATCCGCAACTACGCCGATCTCGCCGGCAAGACCGTATCGACCACCGCGGGGACGTCCGACGAACAGCTACTGCGGGAACTGTCGCTGAACCGGAAACTCGATCTGCGGATCATCAGCGCGAAAGACCATGCGGAAGCTTTCGATGCGGTTAAAACCGGCCGCGCCGTGGCGTTCGTGATGGATGACCCGTTGCTGTATGGAAAGATAGCCCAGGAAGGTCCGGCTCAAAACGAGTACATAGTCACAGGCGACCCGCTCGCCCACGAATCCTACGCATGCATGATGCGCAAGGGCGACCCGGTCTTCAAGAAACTGGCCGACGACGTGATTGCCGGCATGGAGCGCTCAGGCGAAGCCGAAAAACTCTACGACCAGTGGTTCATGCAGGCCATTCCTCCCGACAACATCAACTTGCGTTTCCCTCTGTCACCAGAAATGAGAGCGCTGTTCGCCAATCCGAACGACGACGCCTCCGATAACTAGCAGCTAGCAATGGGTCCCCGCGTCCGCCCAAAGCCTTCCGGCTCAGGCGAGCGTCTGGTGCAGTTCAGTCAGCGACAGCGTGGTCTGGAACAACCGCGCGAGGCTGCGGCTTGCATACTGATCGACCTCGACCGGCGCGACCCATCTGTACGCGTCCATTTCGGGAATCATCGCCCCGTCCCGGCGACGCGGAAAATATGATTCGCAGACGCACTCTTCAAGCTTCACTTCGTCGTCGGTCACTCGCACCGCGAACAGATGCAGGTCTTTATCGCGGCGATAAACAAACCGCCCCAGATCCTTCAGCCGCTCTGCCTCCATCACGATTCCCGTCTCTTCCACGAGTTCCCGCAACGCCGCTTCGACGGGTTGTTCGTCCGCCTCGCCCTGGCCTTTCGGGATATCCCAGTGCGACGTCTCGGTCGCGTGACACAGCAACACGTCCCCTTGCGTGTTAAGAATCACGACGCCACACGAAACCGTCCTGTCGACCATTAAGTGGCCTTCCGGATTCGCGATACCGCGTGACAGAAAACTTCGGGCTGGTTAAAACAGGTCACTGTTTCAACAATGCCCATTTACCGCCTTCCGGCTTGCAGACCGTCGGCGCCCAGGTCTGCGTCTGGCCCTTGGCGTGAGCCACCATGGTGAGCTTGCGGCACGTACGGTCGCCGTCCTTCTTCGTATCCGATGGCGTGATCGTGCCGTTGATGGCAACCGAATTGCCCGCGCCTTCGTTGTTCCAGTCGAGTGACTCGCCGTCTTGCTTGTTGTCGAGCGCCGAGTGTGCCGCGTTGTTGAGCGCCTGCAAGTCACGCTGCTTCATGTAGGTAATCGGCGTGTTGTTGAGAAACCCGAGGTTGGCCGCGTGCGCCGCGCCGCTGGCAAGCACAACACAGCTTGCGATCAGTTTCACGGCGAACTGCACGGAGACGCGCTTGAGCGCGCGAGATGGAAATGACATGAAACATTCTCCCTCGTTGGTATTGATATTGAGATATTGAATTTTGGCTATATCAGCAAGATCGCAGCAAGATCGGTACGACTGCATTATTCGTGACCATTGCCGCAATCGCGTTTCAAAAAAATCAGAAACACTCAGGATCGACTGATAAATCACGATCATCTGGTGTCGAGGATAGCATGAGGGCATAAGGACTTTGCAAGCGTCCAATGTCCGCCGAATGACCATGCGCTCTGATTTTCAGAGCGACCCAGGACTATCTCAGAAGTGTCCGATAGAGGAATTGGAGGCGGAAAACTAAGATCGAAAGATTGTGAACTACGCTTCGATTCCGATCATGGACACCCTTCTAGTTACCGCCCAGACGCCCACGCTCTACGAGTGGCTGTGCCTCGCCATTATCGCGTGTGCGATCACGATGCCCAAGGGATTCATAGCGATGGACCGGATGCTGGCCAGACGGCCTGAGCGCTCCGAGTGGTCAGGCTACGCTTATGTTGCCGACCCGCGCGGCGCTACGCGACCGTCAATCTGGCCGCGCGTGTTGACTGCCATAGGCGGCGCGTTCTGGATCGGCGCATTGCTCACGCTGGTTTTTTTATGCCGGCAACTCGCTCCATAGACTTGTCGCAACCCGGCACGAATCAAGGGCAGCTTCGGCTGCCTTTTTTATTGTCGAACGCTTTCGCATGTTCGTTTCGCGTATTCCGTCATTAGCTTCGAAGCATCGCTTATTCGACGCGCAAACCCATCGACGCTATGGTCGACAATATCTCTTCTCGCACGGAAATCTCCATGAAAAGGCTGGGCTTGTCGTTGTCGTTATCAGGGTTATGGGTTGCTGCTGCATTCGCTTTGTTGCCGCTGTCTGCGTCGGCACAAGAGGCGGCGAGTGCGCCTGCGAAGCAATTACGGATCGGTTTCCAGAAGGCCGGTCTGCTTGCCGTGCTCAAGGCCCAGGGTTCGCTCGAGCAAAAGCTCAAGCCGCTTGGCTACACGGTCAGTTGGTATGAGTTTCCCGCCGGGCCGCAATTGCTCGAGGCGCTCAATACAAGCAACATCGATTTCGGCTACACGGGCGCACCGCCACCTATTTTTGCGCAGGCTGCGGGCGTGAATTTCGTTTATGTCGGCGCCGAGCCGGGCGGAGAAACTAACGAGGCGCTGTTCGTCAAAGCCAATTCACCGATTCATTCGCCGGCCGAGCTGAAAGGCCGGCGCATCGCGTTGCAAAAGGGATCGAGCTCAAACTTTCTGCTGCTTGCGGTGCTTCAGAAAGCAGGCTTGAAACTCGACGATATCCATCCGGTTTATCTCGCGCCTGCGGACGCACGCGCAGCCTTCGAAAACGGTGATGTCGATGCATGGATCGTATGGGACCCGTATTACGCCGCCGCGCAGAAGGCGTTGTCGGTGCGCACGCTCGCGGACTACACCGGGTTGCCGAAGCCATTCAATTTCTACGAGGCCACGCGCAGCTTCGCCACGCAAAATCCACAGGCAGTGCGTGCCGTCATCGATCAGTTGAGGACAACCGGCGCGTGGGTCACGCAGCACCCCGCGGACACGGCGGCGTTGCTCGCGCCGAAAATCGGGCTTGATGCCGGGCTTGTGGAGACGTGGGTACGCCGGGTGCCGTATGGCGCTAGACCGATCGACGAGAATATTGTCACGACCCAGCAGGGCGTGGCGGACATGTTCTATCGCGCGAAGCTGATTCCGAAGGCGGTGACGGTGAAGGACAACGTGTGGCGGGACCAGGACGCGCTGACAGCGCGGTAGGCGTAACGACTTTTGAAGCGGTAGCGGGTTCGCGTGAGCGCGGCCTGCTAACCATCACGCGATGCTGTGGTTTCGCACGCCCGAGGCGTTGAGACGAACCCGAGGTTCTGGTACGGCAGGAGGGACTCGAACCCCCGCCCCTCGGCTTAGAAGGCCGATGCTCTATCCAGCTGAGCTACTGCCGCGTTGCAGATGAACCGGGATTTTACCTCATCGAAAGGATGCGAGGCCTCATTCCGAGACCTCGCCCGCTCGAATGCCGTTTAAATCCTCGCGTTAAGCCTTTAAACCGGTTGCTGATGCAGCATGAACCAGCCAAGACAGAACGCGCCCGCGACCACGCAATACAAGCCGAAAGCCGCCAGCCGACCACGGCCTTCGAAGTAACGCATCAGGAAACGCACGCTTAAGTACGCCGCGATTCCCGTCAGCACGCCACCGAGGGCGGCATCGAAGAGTTGATCTGGTGCGTGGAACAGCTTCGGCAATTCAAGCACGCCGGCGGCGAAAATGATCGGCGTGCCAAGCAGGAACGAGAACTCCGCCGCTTTCTCGGAACTCATCCCGGCGCCGACGCCCGCGATAATCGTCAGCCCGCTGCGCGAAAAACCCGGAATCAGCGCGCCGATCTGCGCGAGGCCAACCAGGAATGCCTGCTTGAACGTGAGGTCTTCGGGCGCACGCTCGGCGCGCGCACGCGTCAGCCGGTCGCCGACCCACAACAGCACGCCGTTCACCATCAACGCCGCCGCGACAATCCGCAGATCGTGGAACAGCGCCTCAAGCCGCTTTTCGAGCACCAGCCCGACGATACCCGTTGGAATCGTGCCGATGATCAGCGCCCACATCATGTGGCCATCAGCGTTTTTGCGGCCGCGCAACGATCCGATGAACCCCTTGATCAGCGCAACCCAGCGCTTGCGGAAATACCACAGTAGCGCAAGCGCGGTACCCAGATGCAACGCGACCAGGAACGGCAGCAACTGCGGCGCGTGTTTATCGATATGCATCCCGATCAGGCCGGGTACCAGAAGCGTATGTCCAAGACTGCTGACCGGGAACAATTCAGTCACACCCTGGAGTACGCTCAGAAAAATCAGAAACCACAAAGTCACGCGTCGATCCTCTTTCGTAATTGGCGACAGGCACATAGCCGCGACGGTGCAGCAAATGGCCAAGCAAACCGGGCCGATTATGCCGGTCACCAAAAGCAGCGCCAAGCCTTTGCGTAGTGCCTTTCGCTATCGAAAGCTAATCGTTTGGTTAATTGAATATTTTCGTAATAAATAAAAAAGCCCGTTGTAAGAACGGGCTTTTTTGTGTAATTGCGTCACATCTGCGTCACGGGCGCACCTTGTATAAAAACAGCAACGTGCCTGCACCGAACGTCCCAAAAATGAACACTCCAAACATCATCGCCAGATCCATATCATCCTCTTCGTTCGGCAGGACCACTCGATCTGTGTGAGATCGTCAAGGTCGAAAGATGTTTCATCCGCGTTACATCGTGCTTGCATTATCGAGGTAATGAAAGCGGCTGTGTCAGTCGCAATTTCCCCAAAAGGGTTTCCCCGTAGAATTGAGCCGCCCGTTGCACCAGACCGTTTGTTCGTTGCTCGTTCGAACCCTGGTTCGTTCACTTACTCAAGGAGACCTCCGACATGTCATCCCAGCCTGAAGACATCCTGGAAATCACGTTCGATGACGCCGTTCTCGAACTCGCGCCGCGCGCGGGCGGACGGCTGATGACGTGGAGCGTCGGCGGCGAGCCCGTTATTTTCTGGCCGGCCGAGCCGGACTGGTCCAACTTCGTGAAGATTCGTGGCGGCAACCCGTTGTTGTTTCCGTTTCTCGGGCGCCATTTCGTTGATGGCGAGATCGGCAAATGGCGCGATCAGGAAGGCATCGTGCACGAACTCCCCATGCACGGTTTCGCGCGAAATCTACCGTTCGAACACCGGAAAGACCCGGACGGCCACGGCGTACGAATGACGCTCGTGGATAACGATTTCACGCGACAGGGTTATCCGTTTGCGTTTCGTTTCGAGGCGGCATACAGGCTGGTCGACGCCGTGACGCTCGATGTCGAACTCACCACGTCGAACCCCGGCGAAGTGCCGCTGCCCTACTACTCGGGCCATCATTTCTACTTTGCCCTGCCGCACGATCAACGCGGCATCAGCAGCCTCGAATTGCCGCGCACGGAGACTCGCCGGCAACTCGATGACGGTTCAATCACCGACCCGCAAGCGGGCGCAGCACGCTACGCGCTGGACGATGCCAACATCCTGGATCGTTTTCATTGTTTTACCGGCCCCTCTGATCACCCGGTCCGCCTTGTCACGCCAAGTTTGAAGCGCGCAGTGAATTTCGACCTGCAACGCCCCGACTCGGTACCCTGGTACGCCGTGACGAGCTGGACCTTGGAGCCCACATCGGATTTCTACTGCATTGAGCCATGGGTCGGACTCCCCGATGCGATTCACAACGGCCGCGGACTGCGCTGGCTCGCGCCGGGAAAAACCGAAACAGCAGCACTGCGGCTGACCATTTCGCCGGCTGCTTGAGCAGGGCATGAGCGCGAGATGAGCGCGACAAGAAGCGGGACAACGAGCAACAACCAGCCGGCCATCTAGCCCGCTTCTGAGGGCGACGCCGCCGGGACGGTAAAATCGGACATTTCGCCGATGCGCGTCCTGGTTTGTTTGCCGCAGCGTTTTCGGTTTGTGCGGCGCTTTGCGAGGTTTTGGGTTTGTTAAAAATAATTCGACGGCTGACCTGCGTGTCGTTGGTCGCAGTGCTCGCCGCGTGCGGCTCCGCGCCGGTGGGACCAGGGTTTTATCGAGTTGAACGGGGCGACACGTTGTCGAAGGTTGCGCGGGCGAACCGGACATCGGTCCAGAACATCACGCGCTGGAACAACCTCACCGACCCGAATGCGATCGAGGTCGGCCAGGTGCTGCGCGTGGCGCCACCAGCAGGAAGCGTGACTCCGGCCGGGTCATCAGCACCGCCTGCCCGCACCAGCAGCGCGGATGCATCGGACTCGTCGCCATCGTCATCCGCATCGGTCACGCCGGCCACCAGCATTTCGCTTATCTGGCCGACGCAAGGCAGCGTGATTCGCGGTTTCGACGGCAAGAGTTCGAAGGGTATCGACATTGCCGGTGCGCCCGGGATGCAGATCGTTGCGGCGGCCGCGGGAACGGTTGTCTATGCGGGGAACGGGCTGCGCGGTTACGGCAACCTGCTGATCGTAAAGCACAACGCCGACTACCTGACCGCCTACGCGCATAACCGCGCGCTGCTCGTGAAGGAGGGCCAGAGCATCACGCAGGGCCAACCCATCGCGGAAATGGGCGACACCGACACGAATCGCGTGATGCTGCATTTTGAATTGCGCTACAAAGGTAGTTCGATTGATCCATCGCGCTATCTGCCGGCACGGTAACGCGCCGCTCAATTGAAGACGGGCACGCTCAACGAAGTGGGGCGTGCTCAATCAAACACAGGGAAGAATCGATGAAATTACAAGTTTGCGCCACGACGTTCGGAAAGGTAGCCGCGACGGCTGCGGTAATGGCCGTTGCGCTGACGCTCGCTGGCTGCGCCGACTCGGCGAAGATGACCTATTTGCCGTCCGGTGACACCGGTTTTGCGATCAATTGCAGCGGTGGGGACGCGAGTACAAGCTGGGCGGAATGCTACAAGAAGGCGGGCGAGATGTGCGGCTCGTACGGCTACGACGTGGTGTCGAAAGATGTGGACAACGGGGCGACGTCGGGTGGAACCGTGGCCGGGATTTTCGGCGCGAACGTCAAGAACCGATCGATGGTGATTCGCTGCAAGCAATAGCGCTCGCGTGTTTCTTGATCGAGCGACCAAGGCTCGCAACCTGTTCACTCACCGCCAGGTTTGCTCGCGGACCCAGCGAGCCCAGCAGTTGCGCGCCGCGCCAGCGACCGGATAACGGGTCGATATGCGACGCGAAC
>Ga0302308_10001255_pt1 | contig 20746 bp, 17 predicted proteins | sample III_Palsa_E3_3_FD_200531 | JGI IMG/M metagenome (GOLD analysis project Ga0302308, IMG submission 200531) | Peat permafrost microbial communities from Stordalen Mire near Abisko, Sweden - III_Palsa_E3_3 | ecosystem: Environmental > Terrestrial > Soil > Palsa > Peat permafrost | place: Sweden...
GACCGTGACCTTCACGTCGCGGGCATCGGCCTCGCTGGCGCCGGCATCGGCATCGGCCGCCTCGACGCTGCGCTGGACGTGACCGAACAGGTCGATCTCCCAGTTGGCATCGAAGCCCAGATCGGCGCTCTGCACATTGACCTTCTGGGTGCCGAAGCCCGGTACCTGTTCGTTGCTGCGGGTATAGCCGCCCTCGCTGGTCACGCGCGGGAACTGGTCGAGCCGCCGGTCGTCGAACAAGGCGCGGGACTGCTTGACCCGGTCGACCGAGGCGCGCAGATCGAGGTTGCCGGCCTTGGCCCGCTGGACCAGGTCCGCCAGCACCGGATCGGAAAAGCCCTGCCACCAGTCGGCGTCCGGCTCGGCCGCGGCGAAGACCTGCGGATCGGCGTTGATGACCGCGACGGGTGCCGGTTCCGGCGCCTTGTAGTCGGGACCGACGGCGCAGGCCGCGGCGGCGAGCGAAACGCCGGCGAAGAGCGCCAGGCGAAGCATGTTCATGACCGGTCTCACGCTTGGGTGGGGTGGGGAAGGGCGGCGGCATCGACCGGCTTCGGTCGGGCCTTGCCCGGGATCAGGCGACGGATGGTCCAGTAGAACACCGGGGTCAGCACCAGGCCGAACAGGGTGACGCCGACCATGCCGGAGAACACGGCAATGCCCATGGCCTGGCGCATTTCCGAACCGGCGCCGGTCGAGAACACCAGCGGCGCCACGCCCATGATGAAGGCGATCGAGGTCATCAGGATCGGCCGCAGCCGGAGGCGGCAGGCTTCGAGCACGGCATGCAGCGTGCTATCGCCCTCGGCTTCGCGTTCGCGCGCAAACTCGACGATCAAAATCGCGTTCTTGCAGGCCAAACCGACCAGCACGATCAGGCCGATCTGGGTGAAGACGTTGTTGTCGCCATGGGTCAGCTGCACGCCGGCCAGGGCCGAGAACAGGCACATCGGCACGATCAGGATCACCACCAGCGGCAGGCTCCAGCTTTCGTACTGGGCGACCAGGACCAGGAAGGCCAGCAGCACGCAGATCGGAAAGACATAGATCGCCGTGTCGCCGGCCAGGATCTGCTGGTAGGTCAGCTCGGTCCATTCGAAGCTCATGCCGTTCGGCAGTTCCTGGTTCGCGATCGCCTCGATCGCGGCCTGGGCCTGGCCCGTCGAGTAGCCGGGGGCGGGCCCGCCATTGATCTCGGCGGTCAGGTCGCCGTTATAGTGGTTGGTCGATTCGGGACCGGTCGTCGAGTCGAGGGTGACGAAGGCGCCCAAGGGGATCATCTGGCCGTCGGCATTCCGCGTCTTCAGCTTCAGCACGTCGTCCGGCTGCAGGCGGAAGCGCTGGTCGGCCTGGACATTGACTTGGTAGGTGCGGCCGAACCGGTTGAAGTCGTTGACGTAGAGCGAGCCCAGATAGACCTGCATGGTTTCGAACAGGTCGGTCAGCGACACGCCCTGGGCCCGGGCCTTTTCCCGGTTCACGTCGGCATGGATCTTGGGCACGCCGATCTGATAGGTCGAATAGATGCCGGCCAGCGCCGGGTTCGCCCTCGCCTTGGCGATGACGGCCTGGGTCGCCTTGTAGAGCGCGTCGGGCCCGAGGCCGGCATGATCCTCGACCTGCATGCGGAAGCCGCCGATCGTGCCGAGGCCCTGGACCGAGGGCGGCGGAAACACCAGCACCTGGGCATCGGTGATGACCGAGAATTCCTGGGTGAGCTTGGCCGCGAGCGCGGCCGCCGACATCGACGGATCGGTCCGTTTGTCGAAACTGTCCAGCACGGCGAAGACGATGCCGGAATTGGGGCTATTGACGAAGCCGTTGATCGACAGGCCCGGGAACGAGACCGCATGGACGATGCCCGGCGTCTTCAGCGCGATGTCGCCCATCCGGCGGATGACCGCGTCGGTCCGGTCGATCGTCGCCGCATCGGGCAATTGCACGGCCGAGACGAGATAGAGCTTGTCCTGCTGCGGCACGAAGCCGGTCGGGGTCTTGGCAAAGCCCAGCGCGGTCAGGCCGAGCAAGCCGGCATAGATGAACAGAGCCACGCCGGAGCGGCCCAGCAGGCGCGACACGCCGCCGACATAGCCGGTCGACGCCCGGTTGAACACCCGGTTGAACGGCCGGAACAGCCAGCCAAGGCTGGCCTGCATCAGACGCTCGAACCGGTCCTTGGGCGCCGCGTGCGACTTCAGCAGCACGGCGGCCAGCGCCGGCGACAGGGTGAGGGAGTTAAACGCCGAGATCACGGTCGAGATCGCGATGGTCAGCGCGAACTGGCGATAGAACAGGCCGGTCAACCCGCTGATGAAGGCGGTCGGGATGAAGACGGCGCACAGCACGAGCGCGGTCGACACGATCGGGCCGGTCACCTCGGTCATCGCCTTGCGCGCGGCGGCGGCCGGTTCGAGACCCAGCGAGATGTTGCGCTCGACATTCTCGACCACGACGATCGCATCATCGACCACGATGCCGATCGCCAGCACCAGACCGAACAGCGTGAGCGCGTTCAGGCCGAAGCCCATCAGCAGCATGATGGCGAAGGTGCCGACTAGCGAGACCGGCACGGCGATCAGCGGGATGATCGAGGCGCGCCAGCCTTGCAGGAACAAGACGACCACGAGCACGACCAGGATGATCGCTTCGAACAAGGTATGCACGACGGCATGGATCGATTCGGTGACGAAGCCGGTCGTGTCATAGGCGATGTGATAGTCGATGCCCTCGGGGAAGTCCTTCTTCAGCTTTTCCATGACCTCATGGACGCCGGCCGCCATCTGCAGCGCGTTGGAACCCGGCCGCTGGAAGATCGGCAGCGCGATCGCCGACTTGTTGTCGAGCAGCGAGCGCAGCGCGTAGCTGTCGGAGCCGAGCTCGACCCGGGCGATGTCGCGCAGATGGGTGATCTGGCCTTCCGCCCCGGCGCGGACGACGATGTCGCCGAACTGGTCTTCCGTGGTCAGGCGCCCTTGGGTATTGATCGACAGCTGGAACGCCGCCATGCCGTCGGTCGGCGGCGCGCCGACCTGGCCGGCCGCGACCTGGACGTTCTGCTCGCGCAGCGCCGCCACCACGTCGCCGGCGGTCATGCTGAGCGCGGCGAGTTTTTCCGGATCGAGCCAGACCCGCATCGAATAAGGCCCGGCGCCGAACATCTGCACGTCGCCGACGCCATAGGCGCGCGCCAGCGGATCCTTGACATGGAGCTGCGCGTAGCTGGCCAGATAGGTCATGTCGTAGCGATCGTCGGGCGAGGTCAGATGCACGACCATGATCAGGCTGGGCGAGGCCTTGGTCGTGGTCACGCCGACGCGCTGGACCTCGGGCGGCAGCCGCGCCAGCACCTGGGACACCCGGTTCTGCACCAGGACCTGCGCCTTGTCGCCGTCGGTGCCGAGCGCGAAGGTGATGGTCAGCGTCATGGCGCCGTCGGCTGTCGACTGGGACGACTGGTACAGCATGCCCTCGACGCCGTTGATCGCCTGTTCCAGCGGCGAGGCCACGGTTTCGGCAATCACCGCCGGATCGGCGCCGGCGTAGTTCGTCTTCACGATGACGGTCGGCGGCACGACTTCGGGATATTCGCCGATCGGCAGCTGGGGCAGCGCCACCATGCCGGCGATGAAGATGATCAGGGACAGGACCGCGGCAAAGCGCGGCCGGTCCACGAAGAATTTCGAGAAGTTCATGATCGGGCTTTCAGCGGGACGATTTTGTTCAGTTCGCGGTCGCGACGGGTTGGAACAGCTCGGCCACCTGCGGCGCCTGAACCGCGACCGGGTCGACCGTGTCGCCCGACTTGACCTTCTGCAGGCCGCTGACCACGACCCGGTCGCCCTGGGCCAGACCCGAGCGGATCACCCGCATGTCGCCGACGGCGGGGCCGAGCGCCACCGGGCGGTATTCGACGGCGTTCTTGGCATCGACGACCAGCACGTAGCGCTTGCCCAGATCGGTGCCGAGCGCGCGTTCCGGCGCCAAGGCCACCTTCTCGGTGGCGGTGCTGAGCAGACGGATGCGGGCGAACAGGCCCGGCGTCAGCGTGCCGTCCGGATCCTCGAACACGGCGCGGCCGTTGATCGTGCCGCTCTTGGGATCGAGCGCGTTGTCGAGGAACTGCAGCGTGCCCTGGTGCGGGAAGCCGTCCTCGGTCATCAGACCGAGCTCGACCGGGGCGGCCTGGCCGCGCTGGGCGCTGGCATATTTCAGATAGGTCTGCTCGTCGGTGTTGAACGCGGCATAGATCTTTCCGTCGGACACGACCGTGGTCAGGATATTGGCCGTCGTCACCAGATTGCCCCGCGTGATGATCGCCTTGGAGACCCGGCCGTCGATCGGCGAGATCACATGGGTGAATTCCAGATTGAGCTGGGCCATGCGTAGCGAGGCTTGCGCCGCGGCGAGATCGGCCTTGGCCGACGCGGCTTCGGCCTGCAGCCGTTCGAACTCGCTGCGAGCGACCGCGTTCTGGGCGATCAGGCGCTGGCCGCGCTCGCCATCGGCGCCGGCCACGATCGACTTGGCTTTCGCACGCTCGACCTCGGCGGTCAGCCGATCGACCTCGGTCTGAAACGGCCGGGGATCGATCTGGAACAGCACGTCGCCCTTCTTGACCTTGGCGCCGTCCTGGAAGCGGACCTCGTCGATGAAGCCGCCGACCCGCGGCCGGACCTCGACCGAATCGATTGCTTCCAGATGGCCGGTGACGTCGTCCCACTGGCGCAGATCCTTGATCACCACGCCGGTGACCTGGACCTGGGCCGGCGGCGCCGGCGCCGCGGCGGCTTGCGACTGGGCTTCCTTGCCGCAGCCGGCGAGGAGCGCGGCACTGAGCAGAACGGCGGAGGCTTGAACGGCGGGACGGAGGCGCATGGCGAATTCCTGGGATGCCCCCTCGATCGAGGCAGGCAGTGAAAGGGGATCGAATTCTGTACCGATCGGTATGGTTTCGGGAAAGTGGGGGTGCGACGGGGCGTCGTCAACCCGGGTTCCCTATCGATCGGTATAAAAATTTGCCTGGTGCCGAACACGCGGTAACGGAGGGTTCGGTTCACGTTGCAGGCGGCCGCGACCGGTTGACTACCGATCGGTAATATATTCTTGAACCGACTGGACGCGCCCTGTCAAGCGCATTACATATCGATCGGTAGAAAACAAAAGGGAGGCTGGACGGCGATGGGACGCCCGCGGGAATTCGAGATCGACGAAGCGCTCGACCAGGCTTTGGAGCTGTTCTGGCGCCAGGGCTACGAAGGCACGTCGCTATCCGATCTGACCGACGCGATGGGCATCACCCGCCCCAGCCTCTACGCCGCCTTCGGCAATAAGGAGGAGCTGTTCCGCAAGGCGCTCGACCGCTATGACGACACCTGCATGGCCTTCACCCGCACCGCCTTGAAGGAGCCCACGGCGCGCAAGGTGGTCGATACGCTGCTGCACGGCTTCGCCGATGCCCAGACCGACCAGGTCCATCCGGCCGGCTGCATGGGGCTGAACGGCGCGCTTGCCTGTTCGGAAGAGGCCGAGCCGATCAAGCAGGAGTTGGCCGGCCGCCGGCTCGCCGGCGAAATCGCCCTCGGCCGCCGGTTGGAAGAAGCCCGCGCCGCCGGCGACCTGCCCGCCGACAGTGCCCCCGCCGAGCTCGCGCGCTATGTCATGACCGTCGCCCACGGCATGGCGATCCAGGCCTCGTCCGGCGCCAGCCGCGCCGCCCTCTATGCGGTAGTCGCCATGACGCTGAGGGCCTGGCCGTCGGCTTGAGGAAAAACACGAGAAAGACACGGTACATTTTCCCGCGTTCGAGCGTTTGCTGAACATCGGCGATCAGCGGAGGCGTACATGAAAATCATTCCCTGGCCCTGCAATGGACATGGCCGTTTCGCGCTGTCGGCGTTGATGCTCGGGCTGGCCCTGTTCCAGGCGGACCCAGCGTCCGCCCAGGATTGCGGCGGTCCGCTGAGCGGGTCGACCGGCAATGTCGTCGGCAGCGTCGCGGGCGCCGTCGGCGGCGGCCTGCTGGGGAGCCAATTCGGCGGCGGCGCCGGCAAGGGCCTGATCACCGGGCTTGGCGTCGTCGGGGGCGCGCTCGCCGGCGGCTATGTCGGCCGGCAGGCGGAGGGCTGCAACCGGCCTCGCCAACGGGCTGGGTACCAAGCGGCAGCGGGGCGTACCTGCCAGGCCGTGAGCACCCCGGCGACGATCGACGGACAGCAGCAACAGGTCGAAGGCGTCGCCTGCCTGAATCCGGACGGAGTCTGGCGGACCGCGACCGATCCCGGTGCCCAACAGGCGGCACAGGTAGATCTGGTGTTGCGCACGCAGCAGCGCCTGCACGATCAGGGCTTCTATGTTCGCAACAATATCGACGGACGCTGGGGACCGGCGACGAGCCGGGCGCTCGGCAACTTTCAGCGCGCGAACAACCTCGCGCGGAGTGGCCAGATCGACGGCCCGACCCGCACGGCCCTCGGGCTCGACCCCGTGCCGCTTGCTCAACTCACGGCCCAGAACCGCCAGCCGCCCGAACCCGCCCAGGCCGGCGCCGTGCCGCCGGCGACGACTCCGGTCGCCGCCGACCAGAGTTCGATCTACAAGTGAGCCGGTAAACGGATCGTCTTTAAGGAGCTGAAGGCTAAGCCGCTGGCCTGAGTGCCACATCCTTCAAGGGCTGTGAATTATAGTTTGCGCATCTCTGGGCGTAATGTATAAATTACAGATGCTCGAGGTTCGTCAGACCGGCACATTCGAACGGTGGCTCGACGGCTTGGCTGATGACCGAGCCGCTGGACGAATCGCACAACGGATCATGCGGCTCAGGAACGGTTTGTTCGGCGATGTGGAGGCTGTTGGCAAAGGCGTGTCGGAGCTTCGCATCGACTATGGTCCGGGGTACCGGGTGTATTTCGTACAGCGTGGCGCCCGCCGTACTGATCATCTTGCTATGCGGCGGCGACAAGCGGATCCAGGCGCGCGATATCGTGAGGGCGAAGGCCCTGGCGATGGAAGTGGAGACTTAGCATGGAAACCAAGCCCTTCGATCCGGCGCGCCATATGAATTCGTTGGAAGCGCAGCAGGAACTGCTGGACGATGCGTTCGCCAGCGGCAACGCCTCCTATATCGCCGACGCCCTCGGCGTCATCGCGCGGGCTCGCGGCATGACGCAGATCGCGCGCGAAGCCGGTATCACGCGCGAAGCTTTGTACAAGTCGTTGAGTGAAGATGGCGACCCCCGCCTGACCACGCTGCTTGGCGTCGCCCGCGCGCTCGGCGTCAAACTCACGGCCCAGATCGGCTAACGGCGCCAGTCGAAGGGGGCTCTATGCTTTTGTCGCCATGGCGTTGAAGGCGTGGCCGTCAGCTTAAGGAACCTGGACGAGATCCTTGGTCAGTGATCTGAACTGGTCATGGAATTTTCCATCCTGTACCAGCCGGTGGCGTCTCCTATTATTACCGCCAAATAAAATAACGCCCCAATCAACAGCGGGATTCCGGGGATCGCCAACGCAACCAGGCAGATTATCTTCGACGCAGACTTTCGCATTCTGTTGCCACCGATAGCGGAGTCGTCGAGCTCACGATACACTACAAGCTTCGGCACGGAACCGGGGCGAGGCGACAGTTTTGGCGGTCAAGCCATATATCCGGCAAGAAACTCCAGAAACCGCTGGTCGCTGGCATAGGCGACATTGATGCGGATCGCCGGTTCGCCGGCGATCCGGTCCGGCGCGAACACAGCGCCCGGCGCCATGAAGATGCTCTGTTCGGCCGCGCGGCGGGCCAGATCGGCCTCGTCGGTGCCGGGCGGCAGCAGCGCCCAGAGGTAGAACCCGCCGGACGGCGGCGCGAACAGGCGGACGCCGACGCGCTCCAGATGGCGCAGGGCCGCGACGGTGGACTCCTCGATCCGCGCACGCAGGCGCTGCAGATGCCGACGGTACTGGCCGCTGACGATCAGATTGTGGATCACCCGCTCGATATAGTCGCTGGTGCTGACGATGGTCAGGATCTTGAGGTCGGCCAGCGCATCGGCGAGCGGCTGCGCCGCCGCGATATAGCCGACGCGCAGGCTGGCCGAGAGCGTCTTGGAAAAGGTGCCGACATAGGTCACCCGCTCCAGCTGATCCAGCGCGGCCAGCCTGGGGCTGGCGGCGGGCAGCACGTCGGCGAACGGATCATCCTCGATGATCTGCAGGCCGTGGCGCTGGGCGATCTGCAGCACCCGGTGCGCCACGGCCAAGGTCAGCGAGCCGCCGGTCGGGTTGTGCGCCAGCGACTGGGTGAAGAACACCTTGGCGTGCGAGGTTGCGGCCTTGGCGGCCAGATCCTCCAGGTCCGGCCCGTCGATGCCGCGCCGCACGCCGATCGCCTCGGCCTTGGCCAGCTTCAGCTTGCCGAACAACGGGTAATAACCGGGACTGTCGACCAGTACCGCGTCGCCGGGCGCCACCAGGTTGCGCACGATCAGGTCGAGCGCGTGGTTGGCGCCCTGGGTCAGCAGGATCTGGTCGGGCGTGGCCAGGATCGAGCGTTCGGCCAGGGTCAGCGCGATGCGCTCGCGCAGCGGCCGGAACCCGCGCGGATGGCCGTAGCCGTGGCTGACCTCGCCGCCGGGCCGGCTGCCGTTCAGATGTCGGCCCAGCTCGGAATCCTCCATCCAGGACGGTGGGGGCCGGCCGTCGCCGACGCGGACGGCATATTGCTGCTCCAGCTGCTCGCGCAGCAGCGAGACCAGATCCAGCGCCTCGGCGACATGGGGCGGGCGGGCGGCCAGCGGCTTCAGCCGGATCGGCCGGACGTAATAGCCGGAACCGCGCCGGGCCTCGAGATAGCCGAGCGCCACCAGCCGGTCGTAGGCATCGGCCAGCGTGTTCTTGGACACGCCGAAATTCGCCGCCGCGGCGCGGATCGCCGGCAGGCGCTCGCCGGTCTTGAACGTGCCGCCTTCGATCAGACCGACGACGCTTTCGACGATGCGGGCACCCCTGCCCGGCGGCTTTTCCTGCATGTCCGACGCCAAATTGTCCCAGATCATTAACTGGTACACTGATTGCGATCATTTGGGAAACTGTCCCTTTCCCCAAGGCCGGATGAACGAGACACTTCCGGCCAATGACAGCCGCGACCACGCGGCGTTCCGGGGAGGATGGATCGTCGCCCGCCCCGGCCATCCGGAGGACACGACGCGACCATGACCGCCCCCAGCTCCCGCCTTTCCGGCTTCCATAAACAGTCTTTGGCCGAACGCCTGCAGACCGTCGCCCGCTTCGCCGACCTGGATGACGAGACTGTCGCCCATCTGGGCGGGCTGGGTCAGGTCGATCCGCATCTGATCGACCATCTGATCGAGAATGCGGTCTCGGCCATCAGCATCCCGGTCGGCATCGCCACCAACATGAAGGTCGACGGGCGCGACGTGCTGGTGCCGATGGCGACCGAGGAATCCTCGGTCGTGGCCGCCGTGTGCAATTCCGCCCGGCAATGCTACGACACCGGCGGCTTCATCGGCTCCATGTCCGGGTCGCTGATGATCGCCCAGGTCCAGCTGGTCGGCGTCGGCGACCCACACAGCGCGCGCATCAAGATCCTGGAGCGGCGGGACGAGATCAAGGCGATCTGCGACGGCTGCGACCCGATCCTGCTGGGTTTGGGCGGCGGCTTCCGCGAGGTCGAGGTCCGGGTCATCGACACGCTGGGCGGGCCGATGGTGATCACCCATCTGATCGTCGACACGCGCGACGCCATGGGCGCCAACGCGGTGAATAGCATGGCCGAGAAGCTGGCGCCGGAGATCGCCGCCTGGACCGGCGGCCGGGTCTATCTGCGCATCCTGTCGAACTTGGCCGACCGCCGGCTGGCCCGGGCGCGCGCGACCTGGACCCTGGGCGCGATCGGCGGCGAGGCCGTGCGCGACGGCATGATCAGCGCCTATCAATTCGCAGCATCCGACCCCTACCGGGCGGCGACCCATAACAAGGGCATCATGAACGGAGTCAGCGCCGTCGTGCTGGCAACCGGCAACGACACCCGCGCGGTCGAGGCCGGCGCCCATGCCTATGCCGCCCGCGACGGGCATTACGGCAGCCTGACCCGTTGGGAGGTGACCGCCGAGGGTAATCTAAGCGGCGCGATCGAGCTGCCGCTGGCGGTGGGTCTGATCGGCGGCGCGACCAAGCTGCACCCGACCGCCAAGGCCTGCCTGAAGATTCTGGGCGTCAAGAGCGCCGAGGAGCTGGCGCGCATCATCGCCGCCGTCGGTCTCGCGCAGAATTTCGGCGCGCTGAAGGCGCTGGCCACCACGGGCATCCAGAAGGGCCATATGGCGCTGCATGCCCAGAATATCGCGATGATGGCCGGCGCGGTCGGCGCCGAGATCGAGCAGATCGCCCGCATCCTGGTCGCTCAGGGCACCGTCCGGGTCGATGTCGCCGCGACCGAGCTCACAAAGCTGCGCGGCCAATAACAACCAACCAAAAGCGCTTCAGGGAGTGAAACCGATGAGAGTATTTTCCGCCGTCGCCTGCGCGGCGATGCTGCTGAGCGGCACGGCCCAGGCCGCGATCAAATCCGACACGATCACCATCGCCGTGCTGACCGACATGTCGGGATTCGCCAGCGATTCGACCGGCGCCGGCTCGGTCGCCGCGGCCCAGCTCGCGGTCGAGGATATCGGCGGCAAGGTCAATGGCGTGCCGGTCAAGGTCATCTTCGCCGATCACCAGAACAAGGCCGACATCGGCGCGGCGCAGGCCCAGCGCTGGGTCTCGGACGGCACGGTCGATGCGATCGTCGACGTGCCGTTCTCGTCCGTCGCGCTCGCGGTCAACGAAGTGACGCGCAACGCGCCGCACACCGCCTTCCTGGCCTCGGGCCCGGGCACGGCCGATCTGACCGGCGAGAAATGCTCGCCCAACACGGTGCAATGGACCTACGACACCTGGGCGCTGGCCAACGGCACCGCCAAGGCCGTGGTGCAGAAGGGCGGCGATACCTGGTTCTTCGTCACCGCGGACTATGCCTTCGGCCAGGCGCTCGAGCGCGATGCCGCCGCCACCGTCATCGCATCCGGCGGCAAGGTGCTGGGCAGCGTGCGCCATCCGCCCTCGACCCAGGATTTTTCCTCATACCTGCTGCAGGCCCAGGCATCGGGCGCCAAGATCGTCGGATTGGCCAACGCGGTTGGCGATACGATCAATTCGGTCAAGCAGGCGTCCGAATTCGGCCTGACCCAGCATCAGACGCTGGCCGCATTGCTGATGCAGCTGACCGACGTCAACGCGGTCGGACTGCCGGCGGCGCAGGGCCTGTATCTGACCGAGCCGTTCTATTGGGATATGAACGACAAGACCCGCGCCTTCGCCAAGCGGTTCGGCGCCAAGCGCGAGGGCCGCATGCCGACCGGCAACCAGGCCGGCGTCTATTCGGCGACCCTGCAATATCTGAAGGCGATGGCGGCGGCCGATACCGAGGAAACCGCGCCGATCCTGGCCAGGATGCGATCGGCGCCGATGGCCGATTCGCTGTTCGGCAGCACGACCCTGCGCATCGACGGCCGTGCGGTCCATGACATGTACCTGTTCCAGGTCAAGACGCCGGCCGAGTCGAAGGCGCCGTGGGATTTCTACAAGCTGGTGCAGACCATCCCGGCGGCCGAGGCGTTCCGGCCGCTGAACCAGGGTCATTGCCCGCTCGCCAGCTGACGGCCAAGCGCCCGCGGCGATTTTGTCGCGGGCGTTCGCCTCTCGACGGAGCGCGCGAAACCCTTCAGCCTAGGGGCGGCCGCGCAGATCCGCGAAACGGCCGGGGGAGACGGCCGATGATCAAGATGTATGGCTTCTGGCGCTCGGCCGCCTCGTTCCGGGTGCGGGTCGCCCTCAACCTCAAGGGCTTGGCTTTCGAGGAGGAGATGATCGACATCGATGCCGGCGTGCAATACACGCCGGATTATCTGGCGCTCAACCCGCAAGCCGCCGTGCCGTCGCTCGTGATCGACGGCGGGCCGCCGCTGACCCAATCGCTCGCCATCCTGGAATATCTGGAAGAGACCCATCCGACGCCGGCCCTGCTGCCGGCCGACCCGCGCGGCCGCGCCCGGGTCCGTGAGCTGGCACTGGTCTGGGCCGCCGATCATCATCCGCTGATCGTGCCGCGCGTCCGGCGCTATCTGGCCGACGAGATGGGCCAGGACGAGATGGCGCGCATCAGCTGGGTCAAGCATTGGTTCCGCGAAGGCCTGGCGGTCGGCGAGGCCAAGCTGGCGGGCGATCCCGCGACCGGCCGGTTCTGCCATGGCGACACGCCGACATTCGCCGATCTGTGCCTGATCAGCCAGGCCGCCGGCGCGCGCGGCTTCAAGGTCGATTTCAGCGACCTGCCGACCGTCAGCCGCATCGTCGAGCATTGCCTGGCGCTGGACGAATTCGCCCGAGCCCATCCGCTGCGCCAGCCCGGCGCCCCCGCACAGCATTGACCGGAGGGGCCGATGGCACCTGACAGCGATTCCATGATCCCCGCCTTCGGCATCGGCCGGCCGGTCCGCCGCACCGAGGACCCGACGCTGCTGCGCGGCGGCGGGCGCTATACCGACGATGTGAACCTCGACGGCCAGGCCTATGCCGTCATGGTGCGCAGCCCCCATGCCCATGGCATCCTGAAGGCCATCGACGTGACCGAGGCGCTGGCGATGCCCGGCGTGCTGGCGGTCTATACCGGCGTCGACCTGGCCGGATACGGCGGGCTGAAGTGCCCGGTCATCCCGCCGGATCGCCATGGCAAGCCGATGCTGGCGCCGCGCCGGCCGATCTTGCCGACCGACCGCATCCGCTTCGCCGGCGAGGCGGTCGCCTATGTCGTCGCCGAAACCGCGCTGCAAGCGCGCGACGCGGCCGAACTGGTGGTGCTCGATATCGAGCCGCTGCCGGCAGTGACCGAGGCGCGCGCGGCGCTCGAGCCCGGCGCGCCGCAGATCCATCCGGACGTGCCGAATAACCTCGCGCTCGATTTTCACTACGGCGACGCCGAGGCCGTCGCCGCCGCCTTTGCCGCGGCCGCCCATGTCAGCCGGCTCGACCTGATCAACAACCGGGTCATCGTCAATGCGATGGAGCCCCGCGCGGCATTGGGCGAGTACAAGGACGGCCGCTGGATCCTGCATGTCGGCTGCCAGGGTGTGTTCGGGCTGCGCAATGCGCTCGCATCCGACGTGTTGAACGTCGCGCCGAATCAGGTCCAGATCCTAACCGGCCAAGTCGGCGGCTCGTTCGGCATGAAGGCCGGGGTTTATCCGGAATATGTCTGCCTGCTGCATGCCGCCCGGGATCTCGGCCGCCCGGTCAAATGGACCGATGCGCGCTCGGAAAGCTTCCTGTCGGACAATCACGGCCGCGCGCACGAGATGGAAGCCGAGCTGGCGCTCGATGCCGAGGGTCGGTTCCTGGCGGTGCGCCTGACCGGCTATGGCAATACCGGCGCCTATCCGGGCCTGCCGGTGCCGGTGACCATGAACGCGGTCAAGAACGTGCTCGGCGTCTATCGCACCCCGCTGGTCGAGGTGTCGTCGAAGATGGTCTATACCAACACTTCGGTCGTCGGCCCCTATCGCGGCGCCGGCCGGCCCGAGGGCAATTACTATATGGAGCGGCTGATCGACACGGCCGCGGCCGAGATGGGCATCGACCGGGTCGAACTGCGCCGCCGCAATCACATCGCGCCCGAGGCCATGCCCTATCAGGCGCCGTCCGGCATGGCTTATGACTCCGGTGAGTTCGGCGCGCTGCTGGAGCAGGCGCTGGATCTCGCCGACTGGGACGGCTACGCCGCGCGCCATGCCGCCAGCGCCGCCCGCGGCAAGCTGCGCGGGCGCGGCATCGGCAGCTATCTCGAGGTCAACGCGCCGCCGTCCAAGGAAATGGGCGGCTTGCGCTTCGAGGAGGACGGCACGGTCACCCTGGTGACGGGCACGCTCGACTATGGCCAGGGCCATGCCGCGACTTTCGCCCAGATCGTGGTCGAGCATCTGGGGCTGCCGTTCGAGGCGATCCGGCTGCTGCAGGGCGACAGCGACCAGCTGATCGCCGGCGGCGGCACCGGCGGCTCGCGCTCGACCATCGCCAGCGGCACCGCGCTGATCGAGGCGGCCGAGCTGGTCATCGAGAAGGGCCGCGCCGCCGCCGCGGTGGTGCTGGAAGCAGCAACCGTCGATATCGAGTTCGTCGACGGCCAGTTCGGGATCGTCGGCACCGACCGACGCATCGGCGTGATCGAGCTGGCGCGCCAGGTCCGGATGATGGTTGCTGCCGGCACGGCCCCGGACGACCTGCCGGACACGCTCGACGTCGCCCATATCTCGGACAACCCGCCCTCGGCCTTCCCGAACGGCTGCCATATCGCCGAGGTCGAGATCGATCCGGACACCGGCGTGGTCGAGGTCGCGGCCTATGCCATGGTCAACGACTTCGGCACGGTGATCAATCCGCTGCTGGTCGAGGGCCAGTTGCATGGCGGCGTGCTGCAGGGCATCGGCCAGGCGCTCCTGGAACATGTCGTCTATGACGCGCAGGGTCAGTTGCTGACCGGCTCGTTCATGGATTACGCCATGCCGCGCGCGATCCACGCCCCGCCGTTCCGTTTCGCCAGCCATCCGGTGCCGGCGACGACCAACCCGTTGGGCGCCAAAGGCTGCGGCGAGGCTGGCTGCGCCGGCGCCCTGCCGGCGGTGATGAACGCGCTGATCGATGCGCTCGCTCCCTACGGCATCCGGCATTTCGACATGCCGGCGACGCCGGAAAAGGTCTGGCAGGCGATCCAGGCGGCATAACGGCGGCACGCCGCCCATCCCCGGCACCCCGCTGTCCCGCACCCAGCCTTGCGTTTTTCGATCTCGTCATCGCCCGCGCCCCATGGGTCAATGCATTTGCAAATTTCCCGGGCGGTGATCGATGGACGAGTTGGAACAGACGCCGGCCTCCGCCAGCCTGCCGGTCGCGACGGATGGCTTGCCGCCGTCGCGCCGGCGCTGGGCCGTCACCACCCTGGTCATCGCCATCGGCATGGCGACGCTCGACACCGCCATCGCCAATACCGCGCTGCCAACCATCGCCGCCGACCTGAATGCCAGCGCCGCGGATTCGATCTGGGTGGTGAACGCCTATCAGCTGGCGCTGATGATCTCGCTGCTACCGCTGGCCGCCTTGGGCGACATCCTGGGCTATCGGCGGATCTATATCGCCGGGCTTGCCGTGTTCACGCTCGCCTCGCTGGTCTGTGCCGCCTCCTGGTCGCTTGAGACGCTGGCCATCGCGCGCGTGTTCCAGGGTTTCGGCGCCAGCGGCATCATGAGCGTCAATACCGCGCTGATCCGCTTCATCTATCCGGCCAACCGGCTGGGTCGCGGCGTGGGCTTCAATGCGCTGGTCGTCGCCGTGTCCTTCGCGATCGGGCCGACGGTCGCGTCCGCCATCCTGGCCGTCGCCGCTTGGCCATGGCTGTTCGCGGTCAATGTGCCCCTGGGCCTGATCGGCCTGGCGATCGCCATTCCGGCCCTGCCCCATTCCGACCGGGCGACCTATCGCTTCGACACCGTGAGCGCGATCCTGAACGCCGGTACCTTCGGCCTGCTGATCGTCGCGATCGGCGAGGCCGGGCACCAAGCCTCGCCGATGCTGATCGTGGCGGAATTCCTGGGCGCCGGCATCTTCGGCCTGCTCCTGCTGCGCCGGCAGGCGGCCCATCCGGCGCCGATGCTGCCGGTCGATCTGTTTCGCCGGCCGGTGTTCGCGCTGTCGGCGGTCACCGCCGTCTGTTCCTTCGCGGCCCAGGGCCTGGCCTTCGTGTCGCTGCCGTTCTATTTCGAGGGCGCGCTCGGGCGCAGCCAGGTCGAGACCGGCTTTCTGATGACGCCCTGGCCGGTCGTGGTCGCGATCGTCGTGCCGATCGCGGGCCGCCTGTCCGACCGCTACTCGCCGGCGATCCTGGGCGGCGTCGGCCTGGCGGTGCTGTGCCTGGGCATGGCGCTGCTGGCGGCCTTGCCGGCCGATCCGACCGTGTTCGACATCGGCTGGCGCATGGCGATCTGCGGCGGCGGGTTCGGCTTTTTCCAGTCGCCGAACCTGAAGGCGCTGATGGCGAGCGCGCCGCCGGGCCGCAGCGGCGGCGCCAGCGGCATCGTCGCCACCGCCCGGCTGCTGGGCCAGAGCACCGGCGCGGCGCTGGTGGCACTCTGCTTCGGTATCTCCACGACCGGCGGTGCCGCCCTGGCCCTGGCGCTCGGTGCCGGCTTCGCCGGCGCCGCCAGCATCGCAAGCTTCCTGCGCCTGATGCCGTCGGCGCCGATCCCGCTGCGCTAGAGCGGGATGAGTTTAGGTTTGTTCATATCCGGCGTGAGCGAGATAGTTCGAGCATTCGGAAGGGGTAACGGTGTCGATCGCGGCGACGATGGTTTCACAGACGGCGTCGAAGGACCGAGGCTGTGCTTTGCGCAGGTGGTGCTTGAGCTTGGCGAAGAACTGCTCGATCGGGTTCAGGTCGGGCGAGTATTTCGGCAGCAAGAGGAGTCTGGCGCCGGCTTGTCGGATGGCCTGACGCACGGCCTTGGACTTATGGGAGCCGAGATTGTCCATGACGACGATATCGTCCGGCAGCAAGGTCGGGACGAGCACCTTTTCGACATAGACGCGGAACCGCTCGCCGTTGACCGGCCCGTTGAGCAGCCAAGGCGCTTCGATGCGATCATGGCGCAAGGCGGCGAGGAAGGTCATGGTGTTCCAATGGCCGAAGGGAGCCTGGCCCAGCAGGCGCTGGCCGCACGGGGCCCATCCCCGGAGCGGCGCCATGTTGGTCTTGGTCCAGGTCTCATCGATGAAGACCAGCCGGGACGGATCGATGCCTGGCCGGTACTTCAGCCACTGCGCGCGCCGGCGCGCGACATCGGGGCGGTCCCGTTCGCTGGCGACCAGCGTCTTTTTTTGTAGGTGAGCTTCTCGGCGTGGACGAATTCCCAGACCGAGCGGTAATCCACCGTGAGGCCCCGCTCGCCCAGCTCGACCACAAGGCCGCGCAGCGTGAACGCTCGCTCATGACAGCGCTCGATGAGCCAGGCACGATGCGCGCCGGCAATCTTGCGCGGCTTGTGCCCGCCCATCTGACCCGGGCGAATGCCGCCCGTCGCGCGGAGGCGGCTCACCCAGTTGATCACCGTGCTCACGCCCAAACCGAACCGGGCCGCCGCCTCCCGGCGGGACAGGCCATCGACCTCCACCGCCCGTACAGCCCGCTCCCGAAGACCCATGGAATAAGGTCGTCCCATGCGAGCTGGCCTCCATATCCAGCCCAATTCTTGAATCAGAAACACAACATCTTGAAAAGCCAAAACCGCAAAAGGCGATTCAGCTAAATCTCAGCCCGCTCTAGGCGCAGCGTTCTCGTGCCTATCGGCACGTGCAATTGGCGGCTTCTGCTTTGCGCCCATTCAAGTCGTTCATCCATTGTCGGTCGAATGTCGCACTGGGGTCGTCAGCTGCCGATTCTTATTGGGTTTTGACCCGAGGGCGCGAACCTAACCAGCGTGTTGCTTCCCGATGGCTTGCCCGGGCAATGGCCCGCGGCAGGATCACCTCAAGGGTCGCCTCGGCAGCACGAACTGATGGGCGAGGGTCCATAGCACTGCATGGTATCCCCCGCCTTCGGGGAAGACGCAGGTGAGGCCCACGATCTGGCCGGCATCGTTGATCGCGTTGGCGTTGCCGAACAGATGGGTGGGCAGATCCGGCAGGAGCATCGCGGTTCCGTTCTCGAACAGGGCCGGGTTGAAGCCGAGCCCGTTCCCGTCGGACGTGCCGACGACCTGGCCCCAATCATTGATGCCGCTTGCGTAGCTGGATGTGCCGCCCGGCGCGGTCCCCAGGTTTTTGACCGTGCCGTTTTCGAACAGGACGGCGCGATAGGTGTCGATCGACAGGTAATCCGATCTGCCGACGACCTGCCCCAGATCATTGATGCCATAGGCGGCGCTGTTGCTGCCTTCCGGCAGGGTGCCCAGGTCGGTCACGGTGCCGTCGGCGAAGAGCACCGCATGCACGAGCCCCGAGGCGGTGGCGGCGTATCCCGCTGCCTGGCCCCGATTGTTGATGGCGGTCGCCACGCTGTAGCCGCCGCCCGGCAAGGTCCCGAGATCCTTGATGGTGCCATGGGAAAACAGCACGGCGTGGGCCACCAGCCCGTTCGCCGTCATGACATCGGAAAAGCCGACGGCGTCGCCCACGGCGTTGATCGCGTTCGCCTCGCTATTGCCCCCACCCGGCAGGGCGCCGAGATCGGCCGCCTGGCCGTTGAAGAACAGCGCCGCGTGGTAGTAGCCCGGCATCGGTCCTATCTGGGTCGTCGCCCAACCAGCAGCCTGAGCGGCATCGTTGATGCCGGTAATTTGGCCGAAAGTGAAGCCCGGCACGTTGTTGAGCAGTGTGAAGCCCCCGGGCACAAATATGGCGGGCAGCCCGTCGAAATATTTGACCACGCCGACTGCATCGAAATACCCGGCGATCAGGCCGGAGCTGCTGATGGCGTTGGCGATCGCGATCCCGTTCTGATTGGGACTGAGATCGATGGCTTGATACGGCGAGGAGGAGATGCCGCTCGCGGCGACGGCGGCCGTGAGCGGCATGGATGCCGCAAGGGCAGCCGTCAGGACGGCAAGGTGGATTCGCGTCCGAATCAGATGGCACATTTTCATCTCCCTCAATTGCCAGCGGGACGCCAGGGCGTCTTTCGTCACCGGGTCCGACCCGAAGGAGCTGCAACGTGCTCGTTGGAGGGTGTGCGCGCGTTGCGGCACGATACCACTCCCCGAGGGCCACCAGGGCGTGTCAACGACGGCGCGACACTCGCGACAGGCGTGGCCGGCGACTTTCGAGGGCCCGGCCCCGAGGCCGACCCGGTCGGCCGAGATGGATCGCCGTAGCGATTTCGATCTGCTGAGCACCGACCAGACGGCGCGCGTCGAGCGCGACCATGGCGCCGTGATCGCGCGCTTCGGCTGTCGCCGGGATAAGGTCGCCTCCGAGGAGAGAGCGGCCCGTGAGGTCGCGTACCCGCTGCAGTTCGTAGCGGGGGTGCGCCCCCAGGCGAGCCACAAGACACCTCCGCAGCTCGATGGCGGCCTCGATATTCTGCTCGAGATCGCAATCCTCGGCCTCGTAGGACTTCCGGAGCGTGTCGAACTGGGCGCTCCGACGGCAGCGCAGCAGCAGGTCGAGCCAAGTCTCGTGCGGCAGCCTTACGCCGCCGACATGGATATGCATGTCCGAGAGGCCGCGCCGCCACAGCCCACGCAGCTCGGCATCCGAGGCGCGGGCCGCGGTCGCCCAGGCCGGCAGCGACCGCGCCTCGAACTGCCCTTCGCCGCCGATCTTTCGCCTTGCCCAGTCGAATGTCAGAAGCACGTCCGGATCGAACCGGCTCACCAGCCGCGTCCATTCCGTGACCGTCGAGATCGGCACCAACGGGCCGCCATCGATCCAGTCGATCCGCACGCCTGATCTCTCGAAGAGCAAGCTGTACCAGCCGAACAAGGTCCGATGCGTCGCGAGAATTTCCCGCAGCCAGAAATCGAGATCCGTCCACGACTGCTCGCCCTCGCCCCTGTAGTTGAAGTTGCGATGCAGATGCACGTTGAAATCCAGGCGTTGCGCGTCTTTGAATGTCAGCGACGACAATCTTTCGCGAATTCGTCGCGGCCAGAGGATCAGCGCCTGGAACAGCAGGGTGTTCAGCTCGTCTTCGGGCGATCCACCCCGGATGTCTGTCATGTCAACTAGATCTAGTAGTATTTCGTTCGAGAAGGCCCCAGATAACTAAATTCTCGATGACCTTCTTTTGCCGTAGTTCCAGAACACCGTTGAGTTTCTTCACGCTTCTGCTGGCAGACCAAAGCCACTGCTCGGTTTCGCCGAATATTCCATTGACGCTCAACGGCTCGTCCTCCGGTTCGCCGGTCGTCTGCCCCTGGCCTGCCGTGCCAGGGCTTTTCTTTGGGTCGAACTCCCATTCGCCGTCCTGTCTGAGGAGCCCGACGGTCGTCGGGCGATGCAGCAGGTCGATCAACCACCGGTCACCAAACAGCGTCGAAGGAGCCACATCCGGAAAGATGGCCAGTCCCGTATCGATCGGCACGCCGTCGGCACTCTCGCTGCCCAGAATGGTGCGTAAGTAACTTTGCTTAAACGGCCCGTCCGTCCAGGTTGGAAAGAAGTTGACCGCCACCCGGTCCCCGATTTTCCAGCGCTGTACATCGGCACCCACCGCATCGACCCGTCCGGCCGCATCCGACAGCGGTATGTAGCCGCCATCGCCGCCTTGTAGCTCGTCGAGATCTCGATAATTGAGACTGGCCGCCTCGACCCGGACCCGGACCTCGGTCTTGCCCAGTTCCTTCACCGACTCTTGTTCCTGGGTTGGCCGCAATGCATCGCCGTGACGTCTCAATCGATATAGTTTCATGTCACCCTCATTCCGTCTTTGCTTGAACGAGCGGCGAGCCTAAAGTCTGACGGCGCTGTCAGAGTCAATGGGGTAAAAATGCGGATCGGTGAACTGTCGAAGCGGAGCGGCGTCAGCATCCGAATGCTTCGATATTACGAAGACGAGGGCTTGCTGGCTCCCCCTCGAACCGAGGCGCGCTACCGGGAGTACGATGCCCGCGACGTCGAAACGGTGAAGCGCATACGTTTGCTGGCTGCGGCCAATCTGACGTTG
>Ga0302308_10001263_pt1 | contig 20683 bp, 14 predicted proteins | sample III_Palsa_E3_3_FD_200531 | JGI IMG/M metagenome (GOLD analysis project Ga0302308, IMG submission 200531) | Peat permafrost microbial communities from Stordalen Mire near Abisko, Sweden - III_Palsa_E3_3 | ecosystem: Environmental > Terrestrial > Soil > Palsa > Peat permafrost | place: Sweden...
ACCAGCGGCCGCGCCTCATCTTCCTCCAGCACCCACTCCCGCCACTTCTTCGACCCATACGTCATCATGCCCAGGCAAAGCGCAGAAACTCGCATGCCCGTCTGCCCTAATCTGCGATAAACCATTCCATCACTCATGTGCCATTGGACGCACGACCTCCCGCCGAAGTTCCAAAACTCCACAAGCCACTTTTGTCTCCCACCACCGCATCAAATAATCGAGCCGTCCCGTGCGCAGGGCTCAGAAGGAAACGCACGCGGGGCGGTATCATCCATCCCACCACAACCCTTGTCATCTCGACCAAAGGCGCGCTTTTGCGCCGCAGTGGAGAGATCCCCGTATTCGCTCTTCTCCGCTGTCGCAACAATCTGGGTGCCCTACCCTTTGTGCTCTTTGCAAAGGGTGGGGTATCGCGAAGCGACCGCTCTCCTCAAACTTCGCACACATCTCAACCCTACGACCCCGCCTCCACCACCGTCATCACCGCCGCACTCTCATTCCCCTTAGCATCCACCGCCGTCACGCTATACCTATACCGCCCAGCCCCCGGCACTACATCATGGAAAGCCGGCAACCTAACCGGCTCACCATTCAACTTCTTTCCATCCCGATAGACGTTATACCCACTCAACTCCGCATCTTCCACCGGCTGCCAGATCAGGTCCACGGCAGCCTTACCACTGGCATCGGCAAACGCCGCCCCACTCAAATCCGTAGGCACCGACGCGTCACTCTTCATCTCCAGCGCCCGCCCACCAAGCTGCACCGTCCGCCTCCGCTCGGCTATATACCGATAAGGCTCACCCTCCGCCGCGCTCGTATCCAACATCATCCCGGCATCGTTCCTCGCGGCTTCTCCCTCAGCCCCCAGCCAAACCACCGCCGAATCCTTCGTCTTCCCCCTCGCCTCCACCGGCTTCGGAGCCAGCTCCTCTCGCCTCAGCGCGACCACGCTCCCATCGCCCGCCACCGGCTTCCACGAAACCACAACACCCAGCCGAGACCCCTGCGCCGCCAGTCCTTCAACAGCCGCCGGCGCCGCTCCACCTGCGGCATACACTGCGTCAGAAAATCCCGCCGTCTTCCCCACCGCATTAAACAACTCCACCCGATAAGCCAACACCCTCGCCACTCCAGTGGCTAACTCCACCGGCAATGAGTCCTTCAACTCCGCAACCGCAGCCTGCCCATTCGTCCCCAACGCAAACTCAACCGCCTTCACCCCCGCCACCGGCAGACACTTCCCTGCATCCACGGCCCTGCAAAAGCTGGCAGTCACATGGTCGCCCTTCAGCGGCAGCTTGTCTGTATTCTTCTGCGGAAGCCCAAACGTCAGGTCCACCTGCGTTCCCCGGCGCACAGCCGTAAGCTTCGTCACCTCACCCGGCAGATTCAGCGTAGGCGACTTCGGCGGCCCCGGACTGGCGCACCCACTCAGCGCTCCCGCCAGCAAAGCCGCACCAACCCCACCAATCTCCCGCAAACCAACCCAACGCCGCACGTCCAACATCATCCTTTGAGCCTAGCACCGCCCACACAGGATGCACGCCCCCTATGGATGAAGAGCGTGCCGGGTCTGCGACAGTTGCGAACAGGCCTCCGGAAAGTAGCAATGCCTATGGCACGATGATCGTGCCTGGATTGGCAACGACCGTGGTAAATGCTTGTCCGCTCGAGCCGGCGGTGGCAGATTGACCAAAGCTCTGATAGCTACCCGTCCCTCCGTTGCCCCCCATAGCGCCGCCGCCATAGGCGTCACCCACATTGGCTCCATTGCTAGCACCCGCAGCGCCTCCGCTATATGTGTAGTTGGTGGTGAGGCTCCCCGGGGTATTGGAGGGTGAAAGGAGATGGATAATGCCGCCGCCACCGCCACCGCCTGCTTCGCAGCCATCGGAGACTGAGTTCGCAATGGCAGGGGAGCCGGCGCCGCCGTTGACGACCAAGCCAGGATGATGATGCCTCCGGCACCACCGCCGCCGCAGTATGCATCGATATCGTAGCCTGTGGTGGTGCCTGGGTATGCTTCTCCTGGTCCACCATTCGCAGTGATTGAGCCGCTAATGCTGATGACTCCGGCGGCGTAAATCGAGATGCTGCCACCACCCACACCGGTGTTCGCGCCAATGAAGCTGTTGCCCGACCCAACGAACCCGCCGTTGCCTCCGCCGAAAGTGCCCGGATTGACAATCTTTTTCAGGGAGTAGACAGGAAGAGCTACACCGCCTCCCGCAGTTGTGGAAGGACCAAACTCCGCCGGCTGCATGTAGAGACCCTGCGATCCACCTGCCGCCACCACGATGTTGCCCGAGATGGCTGCCGTACCAGTAGCGCGAATGACAGTGCCGCTGGGGACGGTGAGTAGGACGCCGGGGGAAACGGAGAAGTCGGTGCACTGCACATCGCCGGTATTGGTGGGGGGTGTTGTTGCCCAATTGGCGCTAGAGGTGATGTCGCAGACGGTGGAGCTGGTGCCATCGGTGCCATCGCCATAGATGTTAGGCACGTTGGGGAAGTTCACGTTGATGGTAGGAGTCGTGGTGGAGTTGCTGACGGTGAGCGAGCCGTTAGCGCCACCTGTAGTGATAGTTCCAGCCGTGACCGACGTAACAGTTCCGCCTCCGCCTGCTCCGGTAGCCCCGGTTGCTCCAGCCGCACCAGCGGCGCCGGTTGCTCCCTGCGTTCCAGCCGCCAGCGCCACTAGGCTGAAGGAGGTTGCCAGGCTGCCGCCGTTGGGAGGAATGGCAAGGGTCAATGAATTGGAGGAGATATTCGTAAGCGTAACAACATCTCCCGCGTTCAACGTGATCAGGCCATGACCAATAATCTGCGAAGTACCTGTCGCCCGGCCAAAGACCGTGCCAGAGCCCTGACTACCGTTCACCATAAGCGCCAGGCTTCCCGCCTCATTCGCATAGACGTTGTAGTCGAAGGTGTAGACACCCGTGGCTGTTACCGTCACGGCTCCGGAGCTGAAGACAAAGCCGGAGTTCGTAGCTTCAACAATAGGTAAGCTTGCAAACACTGCGGCATTGCTTGCGATGGGCGTGGCAATAGCAGTAAAGGGGTCCGATATCGCAATATAGCTGGCTTGCGTAAGGGAGCCGGAACCAGACGTGGCGACCCAGTTGGTGGCGTCGCTGGGCAGGTCGCCGGCAGTGGTGGCGGCGATGGCCAGATAGGTGCCCCCGTTATAAACAACAACCGAGCCAGCCGGATAGGCCACGCTAGCGGAGTAGGTGCCTCCAGCGAAAGGTCCGGTCGACCCTGTTACGCCCGTGTTACCCGCGTTGCCAGTTGCTCCAGTAAAGCCCGTAAAGCCAGTCGCTCCGGTGAGACCTACGCCAGTGGCCCCAGTAGCCCCCTGGCCACCATGCAGGCCCAGCGTCAGCATCACCTGGACTACCCCGCCCGGGACTCCGGTTCCGTTGTCCACAACAGACCCGATGACCTGGCCCGAGCTCGGATAATTAAACCCGGCATCGTGGCAATCTCCGGCAGTAGTGGTACTGGGGACAACGTAATCGCCGCCGGAGGCCCCATTATCGAAGACGCACAAGCTCAGGCCAATGACATCAACATTCACGCTCCCACCCGACCCAACCGTATTCTCCGCGATGCCAAAGGGTGAGCTCGTCCCGGAGATAGGGTAATCTTTCACGGTCACGGTAAAGGTAAGCGGGGGAGAACTGAAGCCGGCGGTAGCCAGGCCCTGTAGAAGGTACTGCGTTGAACCGGCGGTGGTGTAGGTCAAGTAGCTCGGCCCGTTCGCGCCCGTGGCTCCCGTGCTGCCAGTCGCGCCCGTTGTCCCAATACCGGTAGCCCCAGTCGCGCCGGTGAGACCTGCGCCCGTGGCTCCAGTAGCTCCGGCAACGCCCGACTGCAAGCCCTGAGCGCCCACGCCCAGGAGCTGAATGGTTACAAGCGAGGCGCCGGGAGGCGCTATGGCAACATAGCCCACGACCTGACCGGACGTGGTGGGGAAGTTCATTGAGCCGGTATCATGGCAGTTACCCGCAACAGTGGTGCTCGGCACAACATAGTCACCGCGCGTAAGGTTGGTGCTATCGAATTGGCATTGGGTTAATCCGACGACATCCACATTCACGGGGGTGAATGAGGGTTCGGTAGTTTCAGCCACGCCGACAATCAGCAGATTCGTTCCCAGGGCTGCATCCTGCACCGACCCGAAGTTCATCTCCTGCAGCAGGTGCTGAGTGGACCCGGTATCCCCCTGATATGTGACGTAGCTGGGCCCATTGGCCCCGGTAGCTCCGGTGAAGCCCGTAAAGCCTGTCGAGCCCGTAAATCCAGTCGTACCCGTGAAGCCCGCGACGCCAGTCGTACCCGTGAATCCAGTCGTTCCAGTGAACCCCGTGAATCCGTTCGATCCTGTTGCACCGGTAAAGCCGGTGAACCCGTTTGTACCGGTCGTACCCGTGAATCCAGTAAATCCATTGGATCCAGTTGCCCCGGTGAACCCGGTTGTACCCGTGAATCCGGTGAAGCCGTTCGATCCTGTCGATCCTGTAAACCCGGTCGTACCTGTGAATCCAGTAAATCCATTGGATCCAGTCGCACCCGTGAAGCCCGTAAAGCCTGTCGTGCCCACATTGCCTGTGGTCCCGGTAAAGCCAGTGAAACCCGCGACACCCGTCGTACCCGTGAAGCCAGTCGTGCCCACATTGCCTGTGGTCCCGGTAAAGCCCGCGACGCCAGTCGTACCGGTGAAGCCCGTGGAACCGACGGAGCCTGTTGCACCCGTGAAGCCTGTTGTGCCTGCATTACCGGTGGCCCCGGTAAAGCCAGTGAAGCCCGTGGAACCGATGGAGCCGGTTGTACCGGTGAAGCCCGTCGTGCCTACATTGCCTGTCGTGCCGATGGAGCCTGTCGTACCCGTAAAGCCTGTTGTACCCACATTCCCTGTGGTTCCAGTGAAGCCAGTTATTCCAGTGAAGCCCGTGGAACCAACGGCGCCGGTTGCCCCGGTGAATCCTGTCGTACCAATGGAGCCTGTCGTGCCCGTGAATCCTGTGAATCCATTAGATCCGGTCTGTCCCGTGAACCCAGTGATACCGGTATTGCCCTGCGCCCCGGTCTGTCCTGTGAATCCAGTGATACCCGTATTCCCCTGAGCTCCCGTTACACCCACAATGCCCTGAACGCCGGTGTTACCAGAATTGCCCTGAATACCCTGAATACCCTGACTCCCCTGCGCCCCCGTAGCTCCGGTCACACCGGTAGCTCCCGTAGCACCCATAGAGGTAATCGTGATATCCAGCCGAGCCGCATGACCAGTCTCGTCGTTCTCTTTGCTGTCGAGCAGCAAATTCCCGGTAGCAGAAGTAAGCGCAAACCCATCATTGCTAGCCGGACTCGTAATCCAGCTCTGCACCAGTGAAGTAACATCCACCGTCATATAGGTGCCCGCACTGGCCGCATTAAAACTACCCGCAGACGCACCCACCCCAGGCTGCGTCCCGTAAGTAACGGCATACTCATTCCACGCCGCCGTAACAGGCGAAACGCTAACGGAGCCTGCCGCATTCACCCGGTTCACATAAACCGTAAGGATCGCCTTCGACACCTGCCCCGCCGTAATCCCCGCCGGCAGCGTCGTCAGATCGAACTGCAGAAACGCATTGTTCCCATTACCCACATACAAATTGGCAAGCGAGCCAAAATTAGTCGTAGCGCGGGCAGAGCTAACAGAAGCATCGCCAGTCAGAGCGACTTCGGTGGCAAAGGCGGAGGTGGATAACAGCAAGCCACCCAAAACAGCAACAAGACGACGAGACAAGCGTGCCAAGTAAAACTCCAGCGGACCTGTACAGGGGGCCGATCCAACACAGAACACAGCACTGCGCAGAGCACGGACGAAAAGCTACATCACGGGTCCCGACGCATTGAGCTGATGAAAGAAAGCTCCCCAATCCTACCCCCTCAGACCACCCCCGAAACAATTCTGGAAAATATCTTTTATGAAATTTCAGGCGAGGAACCTAAGTTGGAATCCCGGCGGAGCAACCAGTGAAGCCATTTGTGCCGTTCGTGCCATTTGTGCCATTGGTACCGTTAGCGCCCAACCTTCGCGGACGAAACCTCAAGGAACACGTTGCGGAACTACTGATCTACCCTGCACCGTAAAACAGAAGCTCTGGCTGCTGGGAGAGTTGTACATCTGTGGTGCCGGTCCCTGATAATCTCGCGCAAGCGTGGGCACTGCCGCGGCCTTCGCCAGCTTGTAAACACCTCCGGAAAGCCCCGCAGGCACTTGGAACTCGAAGTGGTAAAAGCCGTTGACGAGCGGCGTTATGGCAGAGGCACGCAACGCGACGCCAGAAAACTCCCCATGCGGATGGGTCACCAGAGTGCCGCCCTCACCGGTAGACAGGCCAAAAATTAACGAGAAGCGAGCGATCCCGGCAACAGCGCTCTCCGGAGCCATGCCGGGGTTCCAGTCCAGGGTAAGCCCATCGCCAGGCTTCACCACCGGGCACACACTCGGCTGCAGCGCGATCACCGGCGCTGCAGCCAACGGCGCGGCCTGCTGCGAACCGGCCGCAGCAACGAGCCAGGCGAGACCACATACCGTCAGAAAACACTCTCGCGACAATCGATTCATCTTCCGCACCTTCGAGGTTTCAAACACGTGCAACAACAAGATCACAACGTCCACAGCCTATTGGCCGAAACCGATCGTGTACCAGACACCACCGCTATAAACGAATTGCATGTTGCAGAAGACGCCGGTTTGACCAAAACCAATTCCTGCGTTTCCACCAATGATGCTGGAGGTAAAGGAAATGCTCTGGCCAGGACTCGCTTTCAGCACGAAACCCTCATTGGTCCCGTCGCAGGCGAAGTCGTTGAAGATGATCAGCTGGCCGTTGACAGGATTGGTAGGAAGAGTGACGATGGCACCGTCGGCAACGTTGTAAACCACGGCAGTGCCGGTGATCGTCACTGTACCGCTGAGGTCGGCGTCGACAGCATAGCTCAGGCTGCCGGTAGCACCCGTTGCCCCGCTGTTGCCTGTGTTGCCCTGTGCACCCGTAGCACCGGACGGTCCCACAGCCGTGCTGTTAGCACCCGTTGCGCCCGTAGCACCCGCCGCTCCGGCCGTGCCGCCGGTGATTGGAATCAGCGTGACCAGCTGCGGCGCCGTGGCGTTTTCGGTGTTCACGGTGTAGTTCATGATGGCCAAGGTGCTGTTGGCCGTGGTGGTGGTGATGATCCCGGTGTGCGAGATGTTCGCGTTTTGGTTGGTGGGCCCATCGTTGGTGACGATGGTATCGGATTGCTTGACGCCGTTTAGCCAGAGGTAATACTGGTCGCCGAAGGTATTGGATCCAATGCTGAAGTTGATCAGGTAGGTGCCGGGTGTGGCGACTGTGATGTTGCCGCTGGTGGCGTCGAAGGAGAAGCCGCTCGTAGAGGTGACGGTGTAATCGCCGCTAGGGTAGCTGGCAAAGAGCGATCCGCCGTTGGCGGCAACCGACGGGTGGTAGAAGCCGTAGAAGTAGAAGTAGGCGCTGCTGCTCGAAGAGCCGGAGCTGCTGCCGGTAGTGGCGACCCAGTGGGCCGTGTCGGTGGGCAGGTCGCCGGCGGTGGTCGCGGCGATGGCCAGGTAGGTGTTGCTGTTGTAGCTGACCACGGAACCGGCAGGATAGGTCACGCTCGCGGAGTAGGTGCCACCCGCTAACGGTCCGGCGGCTCCGGTTGCGCCAGTGATTCCAGTGCTTCCATTAGAGCCCGTAGCCCCGGTGAGACCAGCGCCTGTTGCGCCTGTCGCTCCTGTGGCGCCCGCCGTGCCCTGGGGCAGAAAAACAGCCCAGAAGTCCGTATCTGTAGGCGGATAACCCGCGACATCGGTAGAACTGAACGTATCGATATAAAGCGTGTTGTTGAACAGGACCACATCGTTGTGGAAATAAAAGGCGCTCGAGCTGTAAGCGCCGGCGTAATTGGGACCTGTCGAGCCGGTGACGCCGGTTTTACCTGTGGCTCCGGTAAAGCCCGTCGAGCCGGTAAAGCCTGTTGTACCGATCGATCCTGTCGTGCCTGTGAAACCAGTCATGCCGGTGACGCCCGTCACCCCGGTCGATCCTGTTGAACCCGTAAATCCTGTAAAGCCCGTCGTACCCACAGCGCCTGTGGTTCCGGTGAATCCCGTGAATCCAGTGAAGCCCGTCACACCTGTCGTACCGGTGAAGCCCGTTGTCCCGGTGAAGCCCGTTGTCCCGGTGAAGCCAGTCGTGCCCACATTGCCTGTGGTCCCGGTGAATCCAGTCGTGCCCACATTGCCTGTGGTCCCGGTGAATCCAGTGAAGCCCGCGACACCTGTCGTACCGGTGAAGCCCGTAGAACCGATGGATCCTGTTGAACCCGTAAAGCCTGTCGTGCCTACATTGCCTGTTGTTCCGGTAAAGCCTGTTGTGCCCACATTGCCTGTGGCTCCGGTGAAGCCCGCAACACCCGTCGCACCAGTGAAGCCCGTGGAACCAACGGCGCCGGTTGCACCGGTGAAGCCTGTCGTACCAATAGAGCCTGTCGTGCCCGTGAATCCATTAGATCCGGTCGTACCTGTGAACCCAGTAAATCCATTCGAGCCAGTCGCGCCGGTGAAGCCAGTCGTACCTGTGAATCCAGTAAATCCGTTCGATCCTGTTGTCCCTGTGAATCCGTTTGTACCGGTCGTTCCCGTGAACCCAGTCGTACCTGTGAACCCGGTGAATCCATTGGACCCTGTCGTTCCTGTGAACCCAGTGATACCCGTATTGCCCTGAGCTCCCGTGAACCCAGTAATACCTGTGTTGCCCTGCGCCCCGGTCTGTCCCGTGAATCCAATAATGCCTGTATTCCCCTGAGCGCCCGTTACACCCACAATGCCCTGAACGCCGGTGTTACCTGTATTCCCCTGAACACCCTGAATGCCCTGCGTCCCGGTAGCTCCGGTCACACCGGTAGCTCCCGTAGCACCCATAGAAGTAATCGTGATATCCAGCCGAGCCGCATGACCAGTCTCGTCATTCTCTTTGCTGTCGAACAGGATATTCGCCGCGCCCGAAGTAAGCGCAAAACCATTATTGCTGGCTGGAGTAGTGATCCAGTTCTGCACCAGCGACGTGACATCCACTGTCATATACGTGCCCGAATTAGCCGCCGTGAAGCTGCCTGCAGAGGTGCCCAGGCCAGGCTGAGTAGCGTAGGTTACTGTGTACTCGTTCCACGCCGTGGTAACAGGCGAGACGCTAACCAAACCAGGCGCATTCACCCGGTTCACGTAGACCGTAAGCGTCGCCTTAGACACCTGCCCAGCCGCAATCCCCGCAGGCAGCGTCGTCAGATCGAACTGCAGAAACGCATTGTTCCCATTGCCGACATACAGATTGGAAAGCGTTCCGAAATTAGTGCCCGTGCGGGCAGCACTCACATGCGCGTCGCCAGTCAACGCGACTTCCGTAGCGTGAGCAGTAGGGGCAAGAGCCGTGGCCAGAAGAAGGGTTGCCATTGTGGCAATAGAACGCACGGAAAACAGGCGAGGGAACGAAGCAGATAGGTTCAAGGCAAACTCCCGAGCCTTCGCTAACCCACACTATTTTGTGAAAAAGGGCCCGTACAATTTTTAATCTAGGGAACTCACAGATCGTACTATGCCAACCGGGATGCATGTCACAAAATTCCGTGAATCACCGTCTACGGTGAAACCACCGTAAACCACCGTCCGTGCGACCGTAAAAGTGTCCGTGCCGCACCGTGCCCATCACCGTAAAATCAGGCCTTTTCAGCACTTTTCGCTGCTGCCAATCTCTCCCCTGCAGCAAAGCTCCTCGGCGAATCCCTCCGTGGGTCCCAGAACAGCATCCTCCCACACGTTTCGCACGTAAATATAGTGTTTTCGAACTCCCTGCCAGTCAGGTCATTCCACCTCTGCGGTCTCACTAACATCTGGCAAGCAGAGCACTTATGGTCAATCGCCTCCGAAACCCCAGTCCCCTTAGCCTTCGAAATCCGGTCATAACTCGAAAGCACCGCCTCACCCTTCTCAGTAGCCGCAATCAACGCCCGCAGCGTCTTCCGTTCCCCCTCTATCCCATTGATAGCAATCGTATTATCCCTAAGCAACTCCGCCTCTCTGACCTGCTCCTTCTCAAGCGCCGCACTGGTCTTCTCCAGCAACGCCACACCCGCCACTCGATCCGCCTCAAACCCATCGCTCCTCTCCATCGAAGCCAGCTCTGCATCTTCAAGATTCGAAATGGTTTGTTCCGCAAAGCTGATCTCATGTTCGAGCGCCGTAATCTGCGCCGCCGAGGTAGCCGTCTCCATCTGCTTCCTCAGCCGCGCAATCTTCCCCTGCCTGTCCGCCACATCCGACTGCTGTGACCGCCGCAAAACTTCTTCCTTCTGCAACGCGGCCTTCGCCGTCAGGAGCGCCTTATCTGCTTTATTACGTGCACTTTGCGCCGCAGCAACGCGCACCGGAGCATCCACTAATTCCTGCCGCAAATGCTTCAATTCAAGGTCCTGCGACTGCAGGACAATGAGATGTTCCAGGTCAGAGTTCATCGCAAAAGCGTAGCAGATCGTCCTAACCACTCAGGATGAGAAAATAGACCCATGACACTGAAGCTGCCAAAAGGCCCATTTAAAGCCTATTTATTCGACTGCGACGGCACAATCGCCGACTCCATGCCCCTGCACTTCGTAGCCTGGACCAAGATCCTGGCCGAGTGGAACTGCGAATTCCCCGAAGATAAGTTCTACGCCTGGGGCGGCATGCCCATCCTTGACATCCTCACTACCCTCAACAAAGAACAAGGCCTCAACATGCCTATCGCCGACCTCATGGTGCAGAAAGAAGCCCTTTACTTTGAGCTACTTCACGAGCTCCAGCCCGTCCCCGAAGTCCTCGAGCACATCCTCGAAAGCCACGGCCGAATCCCCTTCGCCGTAGTCTCCGGCAGCGCCCGCGACTCCGTCGAAAGGTCTCTCGACACCCTCGGAATCCTCGACAAATTCGACACCCTCGTCTGCGCCGGCGACTACACCAAAGGCAAGCCCGACCCCGAACCCTTCCTCCTGGCCGCCGAGCGCCTCGGTGTAGCCCCGCAGGACTGCCTCGTCTTTGAAGACACCGAAATGGGCATCCAGTCCGCCACCGCCGCAGGCATGGCTTCCGTAAAGATTCTCCAGCCTTGGGAACGTGTTGCCATCGCGAATTCCTAGGCCGAATTCTGAATCCCCGGCGCAATCGAAGAATCTGAATAGAACCAAATGGCAGCCGCATCCGCAACTGAATTAGTACCTGGCCACACCTTCGCTCCAGCGATCGAGAAGCCGTGGAGACCCAGCATCAACCCGTGGATCGTCGCCATGACAGTCACCCTGGCGACATTTATGGAGGTGCTCGACAGCTCCATCGCCAACGTAGCCCTGCCGCACATCGCCGGCGGCCTCGGCGCTACGCAGGACGAAGCCACCTGGGTTCTGACGGCCTATCTTGTAGCCAACGCCATCATTCTCCCCGCTGGCGCCTACATGACCACCTTCATCGGGCGCAAAAAGTTCTATATGATCTGCGTGGCGCTCTTCGGCATCTCCTCTGCTTTGTGCGGATTAGCCCCGACCCTGCCGCTGCTCGTCTTCTGTCGCATCCTGCAAGGCATCGGCGGTGGCGGCCTGGCACCCAGCGAGCAGGCCATCCTTGCCGACACATTTCCGCCCGAAAAACGCGGTCAAGCCTTCGCTATGTACGGACTTGCCGTGGTGTGCGCCCCGGCTATTGGACCGACGCTTGGCGGCTACATCACGGACAACTTTGACTGGCGCTGGATCTTCTTCCTTAACGTGCCAATCTGCATACTTTCTCTATTCCTGACCTCAAGAATCGTAGAAGATCCGCCGTACGTGAAAAAGCAGGTCAAGGAGAGCCAAAAGGGTGGAATCAAGCTGGATTTCCTCGGCTTCGGACTCCTCGCGCTCACTTTCGGCTCGTTGGAATTCATCCTCGACAAAGGCCAGGAAGACGACTGGTTCAGCTCGCATCTCATCCTGTTCTTTACCGTTGCGATGGTCGTTGCCTTCGGCGTGATGATCTGGTGGGAGCTCAAGCAGCTCCGAGAAGGCCATCGACCGATCCTGAACCTTACGCTCTTCAAGCGACGGCAGTTTGCGATCAGCTTCATACTGATGTTCGTCCTCGGCTTTGCGCTCTACGGCACCACGATCCTGATCCCGCAGTTCGTTCAAACGCTCTTGGGATACACCGCCGAGCTCGCAGGAAAAGTCTTGTCTCCAGCCGGGTTCATGATGATGGCGATGATGCCCGTAGTAGGCCTTCTTTCGGGCAAAGTCGATCCGCGAAAACTCATTGGCTACGGCTTCTTCATGCTGACGATCTCGCTCGTCTACATGGCCAACCTGAACCTGCAACTCAGCTATGGACAGCTCGTAATCATGCGCATGTTCCAAGCATCCGGGCTGGCGTTCCTCTTTATTCCCATCAACACGATCGCGTACGTCGGCGTAAAGCAGAGCGAAAATAACGATGTCTCCGGCCTCACCAACCTTGCCCGAAATATCGGTGGTTCCTGCGGCACGGCATTCATGGCAACCATGTTGTTGCGTCGAACAGCCGCGCACGAAACCAACATGGTGCGCAATCTGCAGACCGGCAACCAGGGCTTCAACGATCAGGTGAAATCCATGGCCGGTGTATTCAAGGCCGGCAACGGGACAGGCGTGAACGGCAATCCTTCCTTTGGTGCAATGCACCAGGGCCAGGCCTTCTTCTATAACCAGATGCACCGGCAGGCGGCGACCCTCGGCTACGTGGATATCATCCGCGACCTGAGCATCTTCTGCGCCTGCATGATCCCGCTGCTGTTCTTCATCCCAAGGCCTCCAAAGCACGTAGAGATGGGCCACTAAAAACTGTTCTAGGTGCGAACCAGCCGCGCAAGCTCAACGGCATTCGCAGTGGCATGTCCAAGCGCAGTGTTATCGAAGACTACCCAAACCTCTTTGGTGATGGCAGGCGTCTCCTCTCGCAGAGAAGCCGCGAAGTCCGCGAGAAACGCCCGGCTGTATTCGGAGTAGTACGTTCGCGGCGCACCATGCAGGCGATAGTACCGAAGCCCTTGCCATCCCCCGGGCTGCGCTGCAACCGCAGAGCCCTTCGCCGGATCTGCCGCAACCCGCGCGATCTCAAACCCACGCAGTAGGCGATCGACGCTCGGGGTAAACCAGCTAGCATGTCGCGGTTCGAGCATAGCCGCCGAGCTGTGCAACTCACGAAGCGTCGTGAAGAACTCATACGCGATGCCTTCATCGAAGGCCAGCTTCGGCGGCAATTGAATCAGCAACGGCCCCAGTTTTTCGCCAAGACCGTTCACCTGTTCCAAAAAGCCCTGCAACAGCGCACCTGTGTTCACAAGCCTGGCTTCATGCGTAATCGCCTTCGGAACTTTAACCGAAAATTTAAACTCCGGCGGTGTGCTCTCTGCCCATCGCAGCCAGGTCTTAGGCATGTGCGGCCGATAAAAGCTGGAGTTGATCTCAACGCAATTAAGACCCTGGGCATAGCGTTCAAGATGCGACCCCTCTACAGGAAACAGCAGCGCGTGCTGTTTAGGAATCGTCCAGCCAGCGGTGCCAATGCGAAGGTCATTTATTCCACGCGGCTTATCTGCGTCATTCTTCATAGTGTTGTGATGCGTCAACGCGTAGCTGGCCGTAGGCATCTTAGCGCTAAGATTGCTGAGGAGAGCGCGCTTGCTCAAAGTCTATTGCACACTCGCTATCGTTGGCACATTGGTCTTGGCCGCGCCAGCGCAGCAGAGCGCCTCTCATCCGTCGTTCGATATCCTTCGCCATCGCATGGATGTCGATGTGGATGGCGCGCCAACCGCCTACGGCCCAAAGAATAAACCCACATTGGATTACCTAAGCAACGCGCACCTGGAAGGACGCCGCAACGGCCCCATAGTCGGCTATCTCACCGAAGATAACAACCCCACAGTGCCGGTCATTCAGGGGCCACACGACCCAGCGCCCGGCTATTACATCTCGCAGACAGCCTACGCGGATAAATCGCGGCCGAATGAGCGCGACGTCCTGCGGTACGTCGACGCAACGAAGATCAACTACGTCGTGCTCGGCAACGAGGCGAAAAAGCGCGGCGCAAAGCTGGGCGATTTCGTCGCGGTGTATTCGAAGCGAACACACAAGGCTGTCTTCGGCATCGTCGCCGACGACGGCAACCCCAGCGGCGACGAAGGTTCGCTGCATCTGCTGCAGGACCTCGGCTATCCATTTCACAACGGCAAAGACGACGCCGTAGAAGATCGTGAGATCATCGTAAGGTTTTATCCCGGCTCAAACCCCAGCAAGCTATTCTTTCGATCACAGGCCGTGTTAAACGAAGCCGCGTCGAAGATCGGACTGAGCCGCGACTTCTCCGTCGTCGCCGCATCCAAACACTAACGGGCATGTGGCGAGAGCCACCAACAAAGACAGGAGTAACGTTATGGAATATCGTAGCCTCGGCCGCTCTGGCCTCAAAGTCCCCGAACTCTGTTTTGGCACCGGAACCTTCGGTGCCGGCGACGAATTCTTCAAAGCCTGGGGCGATACCTCGCCGGACGACGCGAAAAAGCTCATCGATATCTGCATGGAAGCTGGCTGCAATTTCTTCGACACCGCCGACATCTACTCTATGGGTCGCAGCGAGTCTATGTTGGGCAAAGCCATTTCCCATCTCAAGCGCGAAGATGTCCTGATCTCCACCAAGGCCACATTCCGTTTCGGCAAGGGCCCCAACGATGTAGGCAGCTCGCGCTATCACCTCATCCAGGCGCTCGAAGCCTCCTTGAAGCGCCTGGGCACCGACTACATCGACGTCTACCACCTGCACGCATTCGATGCCACCACACCGGTTGAAGAGACGCTGAACACGTTGGACAAGATGGTCCGCGAGGGCAAATTGCGATACATCGCATGTTCCAACTTTTCCGGCTGGCACCTTATGAAGTCCCTCAGCATGAGCGAGCGCTACGGCTGGGCGAAGTACGTCGGCCATCAGGTCTATTACTCGCTCGTTGGAAGAGACTACGAATGGGAGTTGATGCCTCTCGCACTCGATCAGGGTGTAGGCGCACTCGTCTGGTCACCGCTCGGTTGGGGAAGGCTTACCGGAAAGATTCGCCGCGGGCAACCGCTGCCGGAGACCAGCCGCTTGAACGAAAAGTCCGTAGTGGAAAACGGGCCACAGCCGGATATCGAGTACGTCTATAAGGTTGTCGATGCACTGGACGAAGTAGCAAAAGAAACCGGCAAGACCGTTCCTCAGATCGCGCTCAACTGGCTGTTGCGCCGTCCCACGGTTTCGACACTCGTCATCGGCGCCCGCGATGAGAAGCAGCTTCGCGCCAACCTCGGCGCGACTGGCTGGAAGCTCACACCGGAGCAGATAGCGAAGCTCGATGCCGCAAGCGACGTGCCGAAGGCCTACCCGTACTGGCATCAGACACAATTTGGCGAGCGCAATCCCAGCCCTGTATAGAAGCAGAATCCAACAGATAACGCCCATCTGCCACATTACGGATGAGCGTTTTTGCGTGCGCCGGGAATAAGCTTGCACCGGGAGCCCGGTTGGTAGAAAGTCATGGTGAGGACGTCAATGCGCCACGGGCCGGCGGCAAACGAGCAGTTGCAGTTGGTGCAGAAGCATCCACGCGCCATCCGCTGGATGCACTGGATCAACTTCCCGGTGCTCTCCGTCATGATCTGGAGCGGCCTGCTCATCTATTGGGGAGACTCGATCCCTCCCTACCAGCACCCGCACGAGGTCTACCGCATTGGCATCGGACACTGGACGCTGGTGCGCCTCTTTCCGCCCTGGTTCTGGAAGTTTCTGAACGCCCCCTATCAGTTGACCGCCGGGCTCGGCTGGCACTTTCTCTTCATGTGGATCTTTGCGATCAATGGCATCGCTTACGCCATCTATCTCGCCGTATCCGGCGAGTGGCGCGTGCTCTGGCCCCAGCGGCGCTCGTTTCGCGATGCACTGCTGGTCACGTTTTACGACCTTCATGTCCCCTACGCACGCCGGCAGGGAATGCCGCCGCAGGGCAAATACAACGGAGCGCAGCGAATCGCCTACACCGCCATCGTGCTGATGGGCGCAGGCTCATTGCTGACCGGGCTGGCCATCTACAAACCGACGCAGGCGCACTGGCTCACCACCATGCTCGGCGGCTACGAGATGGCCCGGTGGCTGCACTTCTGGCTCACGATGAGCTTCTGCGGCTTCTTCCTCGTCCACGTCGGCCAAGTCATCCTCGCGGGCTGGAACAACTTCCGGTCAATGGTCAGCGGACTCGAGATACAGCAGCGAACAGCAGGTACGGCAGAACAAGCTGTGGATGCAAAGAGCAGCGAGCCGCCAGATGACAATATCGTCACGGTGTCGTCTTAGACTCCTATAGAAGATTCGAAACGGAGGAAGCACTGTTTATGAGCGAGGGGACTTCGATGACAGCACCGGGACTGCTACAGGGATTCTGGGCTCGTGAGAGTGCGAGCGAGAACGCCGGAGATCTCAGTGTGCAGCAGACTCTGAAGTCTGCATTAAGCAAGGTTCCAGAAGTAACGCTCGGCTTCTGGATCATCAAGATCCTGGCGACAACGCTCGGTGAAACCGGCGGCGACATGCTCTCGATGTCGATGAACTTAGGCTACGCGCTCAGTACGATCATCCTGTTTGTGCCGTTTCTTGTGCTCGTCACGGCACAAGTCAAGGCGAAGAGGTTCCACGCGTTTCTCTATTGGGGCGTTATCGTTGGAACCACGCTGGCAGGCACAACCATGGCCGACTTCGCCGATCGCTCACTCGGCATCGGTTACCCGGGCGGCACAGCGATCTTGTTCTCCCTGGTGGTCGCGTCGCTCGTGGTGTGGAAGCTCTCCGTCGGCACCGTCTCCGTGAACAACATCACGACGCCCAAGGCCGAGATCTTCTACTGGATCACGATCCTCTTTTCCAACACGCTTGGGACTGCGCTCGGCGACTGGACCTCCGAAGGAACAGGCTTTGCAGGCGGCGTAGGCTTGTTCTTCCTGCTGCTTGCAGTCGTTGCAGTCTTGTACTTTTTCACGAAGATCAGCCGGACAGTATTGTTCTGGGTAGCCTTCATCCTCACGCGGCCGCTCGGAGCCTCGCTCGGCGATCTGCTGACCAAACCCTACGCGCAGCATGGATTGAATCTCAGCCGTTACACCTCCTCGGCAGTCATCGCCGTGCTGATGATCGTCTGCATCATGCTCTTTCCGCAGAAAGCCGGAGAACATCCCGGAAGTACCGATAGGCTGTAGCAGTTACGAGGGCTCATGAGCAAGCAGGAGAAGATCGTCGCCACGGGAGACGCAGAGAGCATCAAGCGTGAGAGCGCCCGGCGCACGCGGCGGAGTTTCCTCGTTGGCGGTGCCGTTGCTGCAGCGGGTTATGGCGTCTCTCAGTGGATTGCGGACAGCAAGCCGGTGGGCAGGCTCCAAGCTGGACTGCGAAAGACACTCGACTTCAACGCCGCGGTGAATCGCGCGGTTTGGGATGAGCGTGGGTTAGCGCCAATGTATACGGTGGGCGAGGCGAAGTCTTTACGGTTGAATGGGACCGTGGGTCTGGAGCAGGCGCTGGTTCCGGAGAGCTGGCGGCTTCAGTTGGTCGGCGTTGCGAATGCATCGAGTTCGCCGCTATTTGTAAAAGACGTCACGGCGTGGGAGTACCAGTATGCGGGCGACGCTCTGGCGACCGAGCAGTCCAACGACGTAAAGAGCGCGCCGGGAAACGGCGTCGTGAGCAAGACTGGCGCTCTGAACCCGACCGGAGCCAGCGACAGCGCAGCGGGCGCGGCACTGGCGGCGAGGATCGGGGGTATGGTGAAGCAGAGCCAGCCGGTCTCACGGAAGCGCAACGAAGGCACCGATGAGGCAGGACCTTCAGCCAGTTCGCTGGACATCGGAACACCAGGTCTGCTGCTTACGATGGACGACCTTATGAAGCTTCCGAAGGTCGAGTTTGTCACGCAGTTCAAGTGCATTGAGGGATGGAGTTCGATCACGCAGTGGGCTGGGGTCCGGCTGAGGGACCTGATCGAGATGTATCCGCCAACAAAGGTGAATGGCCGCGAGCCTCGCTACGTCTACATGGAAACCCCGGACGGAAACTACTATGGCGGCTACAACATGTCAGCAGCACGCCATCCGCAGAGTCTGCTGGTAACAGAGATGGGTGGACAGCCTCTCTCGCCGGAGCATGGAGCGCCCCTCCGGCTGCACATGCCCATCAAATACGGGTACAAGCACCTAAAGCGTGTTGGCCTGATTGCCTACATGGACGTCAAGCCCGACGACTACTGGACCAAGCTAGGCTACGACTGGTATGCGGGAATCTAAGGAGTATCCCAAATCTCGTCAAGTCCCTTTAGACCCTAAGCATAAGAAAACAAAAAAGATAGGCGCACATTCTAAAGCACTTATCCCCAAGGCACCCCTGTAGGGTGGGGTCAGGAGCTAGGGAGCTACCGGAACAGGTCGTACCGGGGTTTTGGTAGGAGCAGCAAGGCCAAAGAACATAACCAGGTTGTTGTTGCCGTGGTTGGAGACCCAGAGGTTGCCGCTGACGTCCGGCGCAATGCTATAGGGCTGCAATAGCAGCGGGCTGGTTCCGTTGGCAGTGGTATATCCATAGCCTGCCGCGGGAGAAAGCATGGCGCCCAGCGCTGTACTGGGGCTAACGGAGTGGATGCCTGCAAGCTCGCTGATAGATTCACCGCCATAGTTGGCGATCCACACATTCTGCGCGGCATCCACCGCGACTCCTGCGCCCTGGCTGGTGTAACCCGCACCCACAACGCTGCCGCTGTTGATGAGCACCGCATCCTCAGGACTTGAAGAGACCGAGGACGAGACAACGCTGAATGAGTCGCTGTAGAAGTTTGTGATCCACGCGTTTCCGGCAGAATCGGTAGCGATGCCGTTCGAACCGTCACAGCAGGAAAGATTGCTGATGATGGTCCCATTGGCAGCGACGTGGGTTACTGTAGATCCCTCGCTGTTGCCGATCCAGACGCCGTGGTTGCTGTCGGCGGCGACAGCCGTAGAGAAAGTTGCATCGGAATAGCCCAGCCCCGTTGGGGAGAGCACAGCGCCTGCGCTGGTATAGGCCGTAGCCGAATCGTTGTAGTAATTGGCGATGAAGATATCCCCGTTCGTATCGGCGGAAAGACCGGTCGGAAAGTCGAGCGAGGCATCGTAGAAGCTGGTGCTCGACCCATTCATCACGACGGTGCCTGGAGTCGCCGATCCAGACCCGAGAAACTTGGAGATGCTGCCCTGCCCATTCACGCTGGATTGCGCACTATCGACCCACACGTTGCCGCTGGTGTCGATAGCGAGTCCGTAGGACTCATTGAGGAACGTAGTTCCGAAACCAGTGCTGTTGAACGGCACACCCTGCGGAGAGAACGCGCTCAGAACTCCGGTGTGTCCGGCGACCCATACGTTGCCGCCGCTATCCACTCCGAGCCCGGTTGGAGCACTGACCCCACCACCGGTGACCGAGAGCGTCATCGTCCAGTCGTTCGGCGCTTGACTGAGGGTTGTCGGGAAGACAGGCGCGCCTGGTAGCACCTGGAAGACGCCGCCCGGATTCTGGCCAGGATTTTTCACGATATCGAGTGCCGCGGTAAGCGTGTCCGTAGGAGTAGTGCCGCCAGTTGGCGTGGCCGCGGAGAACAACGTCGAGCAGGCGGTCGTTCCGTCGGAGTTGACGCAGGTGGCGAGGATGTCGGCCATGGCAAGCAGCTTGCCGGATTCAATGGAGAGGTTCGAGGGCAGTGTGGTTACCTTGCCCGTCGCGGAGTTGGCAAGCAACTGCGCATCCAGCATGGCATTGGCGATGCCCTTTGCATTAGTAGAGCTGGCCCCAACATCAGCGTACCCAGTCATAAACGGTGCAAGCGCCCATGCAGCAGCGGCCGTAGTGATCTCGTTGATGGCGATAAAGCTGTTGTAGTTCAGGTTGCCGCAGTTGCCGAGCGCCGTCATCATGGCCAGCGCACTATTGTTGGTGCTGGAAGGGCTGAGACCGGGATTGCCGCCGATGGCTACGATGTAGACCTGGTCGGCAGGGTGCGCACAGGTGTAGTCATAGACGGCAGAAGAGCCGGAGCCGCTGTCAATCGAAAATTCGCCGTTGCTGTTGGTGAGCACAGGAGCGCCCAAGATCATGGGCGTGGCTGCCGAGCCGTTCCCAGCCGAACCAACCGTATATAGCTGGATGGAGGCATTGGCGACGGGCTGCTGTCCACCGTGAAGGATGCCATGGAGAGCAAGTGTGCCATTACTGGAGGTGTCGACAGACGCAAAGTTTCCACCGCAGCCAGTGAGCACGGCCGTGAGACAGAAAGATAATGGGAGAAAAAAAGCAGCGCTACGCATGAGAATCTTGATTCTTTGGGGTCTTATTCAAAATTCTACGCGAATTCCCGCACTGTAGCGGCAAATTGGCGCCTTTTGTCCTGGATTTGAGAAATTGTGCAGGCGGCCCGTAAGCCGAATTTTGTTTTAGACGATCATTCCTCTAGGCGACGCATTACTGCGGCGCTCCAGCAACCTA
>Ga0302308_10001269_pt1 | contig 20614 bp, 20 predicted proteins | sample III_Palsa_E3_3_FD_200531 | JGI IMG/M metagenome (GOLD analysis project Ga0302308, IMG submission 200531) | Peat permafrost microbial communities from Stordalen Mire near Abisko, Sweden - III_Palsa_E3_3 | ecosystem: Environmental > Terrestrial > Soil > Palsa > Peat permafrost | place: Sweden...
CATGCGGGCTGCCTGCTTGGGCGGTCCGCTTTTCAGTTAACAGCACCTGGGTTTCCGCCCCAACCGGAACCAACCGATCGCGCCAAATTAGCGGCCGCGCAAGCTCGGCCCAAATGGAAGAACCAGATCATCAATGGTTCTTCGAATGTGCAGCATATTTTGATTCGATGCAGCGGCGGATCAAGGTTATTCAGCCCGATTCAGCCAAGCGGAAACCCCATCATTTCAGCTTGACGCTACACTTCGGATTCAACTTGCCGACCTTATAACAATGCCGCTCAGCCACGATCCCGATTTTTGCACCCTGCTCACCGCCAGCCACCTCCGCTTGACCGGCATCGCACTGCTGGAGCCAGCCCTGACGCCGGCCGATGCCGCACGCTGGCTGTATGAAGACGCACCGTTTTGTGTGGTGGCGCACAACACCGACGCGGACCCGCGGTTTATTTACGCCAACCGCGCCGCCCAGCGATGTTTTGAATACACCTGGGAAGAAATGACTCAGTTGCGCTCGCGGCTTTCGGCCGAGCATCCGAATCGGGACGAGCGGGAAAAATTGCTGAAGGCGGTGCGAGAGAAGGGTTATGCCAGCGGCTATCGCGGCCTGCGGATAGCGAAGTCGGGTAGACGTTTCTGGATCGAGAATGTGACCGTATGGAATTTGGTCGATGGCAAGGGGGTGTACCGCGGCCAGGCCGCCACCTATCGTCAGTGGCAGGACGTGTAGCCGTCGCTCGCGCCCTGTTCCGCACATTCGTTCGATATGAAATTTATCGAACAGTTTCGGCAACAGGGTACGCGCTGCTTTAATGCGTTACTGCTTAGTGCGCCCCGCCGTGCCGCGCCAATTCGCTGGCGGTATGCGCCAGATGGGAAATTTCGTCCCAGTTCTGCGCTTCGACGGCCGCCTTCGGCACCAGCCATGAACCACCGACGCACACCACATTCGGCAGTGCGAGGAAGTGCGATGCGGTGTCGTAAGTGATGCCGCCCGTGGGGCAGAATTTCAGTGTCGGGAACGGGCCGTGGAAGGCTTTGAGCATGGCCACACCGCCGGCTTGCTGGGCGGGGAAAAATTTGACGGTTTCGTAACCGGCTTCAAGCGCGGCGATAATGTCGGACGGGGTCATCACACCGGGTAGCAATGGCAAGCCGGCATCGCGCGCGGCACGGTCCAGCGTCGGCGTTAGGCCCGGCGAGACGCCGAATTGGGCACCGGCCTTGACCGCTGCCAGCACCTGATCGGCACGCGTCAGGGTACCGACACCGACCACGATATCGTCGGCAATCTGGCTGGCACGTTCTATCACTTTCAAGCCCGCTTCGGTGCGCAAGGTAATCTCCAGCACCTTGACGCCACCCGCATACAGCGCGCGGCACACCGCCACGCCTTGTTCTACGTCGTCGAATTGCAGCACCGGGATCACCGGGCCCAGGCTGGCAACATGTGCAATATCGTGGATTTTTGTCATTATTTACTCCTGTTCGCCGAGAAGAGTTCCGAACACCGATGCGCCATATTCGGCGGGTGCTGCGGCACTACGAAACACACCAAATAATTCGCGACCGAAACCGACTTCGTGCTCGGCTGCAGCCTCGGGTTGCTCGACTTCGCGCTGCGCCCAAACGGCGGCATCGATTTCAATCTCAAGGATACCCTGTTCGGCATCGAGTACGATCATATCGCCGGTCCGTACTTTACCTAACGGTCCGCCCAGCACAGTTTCCGGCGACAGGTGGATCACGGCCGGCACCTTGCCCGAGGCGCCCGACATGCGGCCGTCGGTGACCAACGCGACATGAAAACCCTGATCCTGCATCACGCCCAAGAGCGGCGTCAGACGATGCAGCTCGGGCATGCCGTTGGCACGCGCACCCTGGAAGCGCACCACGGCGACGAAATCACGTTTCAATTCGCCCGCATCGAAGGCCACCTGCACTTCCTCCTGGGAGTTGAACACAATGGCCGGCGCCTTCAGGCTGCGATGCTTGGGCGCCACCGCCGAAATCTTGATCACCCCGCGGCCCAGCTTGCCCTGCATTAAACGTAGACCGCCATCGGGGTCAAACGGTTCACTGGTGCCGCGCAAAACGCTGCGATCCGCACTCAATTCGGCGCCAGGCACCCAAGTCAACACCCCGTCAAGCAAACGCGGCTCTTCGGCATAACGCGACAAACCAGGGCCCGCCACAGTCTTGACGTTTTCATGAAGCAAACCGGCCGCCAGCATTTCGCGGATCAGGAATGCCATACCGCCGGCGGCATGATAGTGGTTCACGTCGGCGCTGCCGTTGGGATAAATACGGGCCAGCAAGGGCACGGCTTTCGACAATTGGTCGAAGTCGTCCCAGTCGATCAGGATCCCCGCCGCGCGCGCAATCGCAACCAGGTGCAAAGTGTGATTGGTCGAGCCGCCGGTGGCCAGCAACGCGGCGATGCCGTTGACGATGGCTCGCTCATCGATCACATGACCGACAGGGGTGTATTGGCCGCGTTCGGCGGTGATCTCGATCACGCGCCGCGCGGCTTGTGCGGTCAGCGCATCGCGCAGCGGCGTATGCGGGTGAATAAAGGCCGCGCCCGGCAAATGCAGGCCCATGACTTCCATCAGCAATTGATTGCTATTGGCCGTGCCGTAAAAAGTACAGGTGCCTTGTGCGTGGTAGGCCGCCGACTCGGCATCGAGCAAGGCTTCGCGACCGACTTGGCCGGTGGCGTATTGCTGGCGTATCTTGGCTTTTGCATCGTTGGACAAGCCGCTCGTCATCGGCCCGGCCGGGACAAAAATAGTGGGCAAGTGGCCGAATTGCAGCGCGCCGATCAACAGGCCTGGGACAATCTTGTCGCAAATCCCCAGGCACAGTGCCGCGTCGAACATATTGTGGGTCAGAGCCACGGCGGTGCTCATCGCAATCACTTCGCGCGAGAACAACGACAACTCCATGCCCGCATTACCTTGGGTAATACCATCGCACATCGCCGGCACGCCGCCGGCAAATTGCGCCACGCCGCCGGCTTCGCGCGCCGCCTGTTTGATGATTTCGGGGAAATTGACGTAGGGCGCGTGGGCCGACAGCATGTCGTTATAGGACGAGACAATGCCGATATTCGGTTGTTTCATCGCTTTGATCGCGATCTTGTCACGCCCTTCGACGCCGGCAAAACCATGCGCGAGATTGGCGCATGACAGCGCGGTACGCGACGGGAACTGCCCTTGCGCGCGGTCGATGCGGGCCAGGTAGGCGGCACGGGTTTTGCTGCTGCGTTCAAGCACGCGCTCGGTAACTTTATCGACCTGGGGATGCAAGGTGGCCATGGCGGAACTCCTGAGTAGGCGGGGAGCAAGGATGCGATGCCGAACATGAATTACGGCGGGAAGAGATGAGTTTAGTAGAAAAACTACATCTATGCAATTCGGATCCCGCCCTAGTGTCGCGAGCCTCCGCACAAGGAAAGCCATAAATATGCTGCATTGCAGCGGCAAGATCGCCGATACTTGAAGGCAGGCACATCACGTTATGTAGTTTTTCTACACATTTTTTGTACTTGGCATTATAGTTCGCGGATAGCATCGCGGTCCGCTCCCGGCGGCCCGATCGCCATGCCCGCCAATTCACCGCCGAGATTCCTCTCATGCTTAATCGGATCGTCACGATCCAGCCGCAGTTGCGGCCCTCGGAACGCAAGCTGGCGATCTATGTCGCGGAAGCGCCGCGCGCAGTCGTCGATTTGTCGATGACCGAACTCGCCGCGCGCGTCGGCGTCAGCCAACCGACGATTGCCCGCTTTTGCCGTGCCCTGGGATGCAGCGGTTACCGCGAATTCAAAATCCGCCTGGCCCAAAGCATTGCGCCCGAGGTACCGGCGGTGTATCGCGATGTGCTGCCCGACGAAGGCGCCGCGGGCATTGCCGCCAAGGTGTTCGACCGGACTATCCTGGCCCTGATCGAAGTGCGCAACAGCCTGTCGTCGGATAGCGTTGCCGCCGCCATCAACCTGCTGGCCCAGGCACACCGTATCGAATTTTATGGCGCGGGCGGCTCGGGCGTCGCGGCGCTCGATATCCAGCACAAATTTTTCCGCCTCGGCGTACCCAGTGTCGCGTATAGCGATCCCCACACTTTTTCGATGTCGGCGGCCCTGTTGGGCCCGGGCGACGTGATGGTGGCGGTCTCCAACACCGGCCGTACCCGCGACGTGATCGAATCGGCCCAGTCGGCGCTGGCTTGCGGCGCGACGGTGATTGCGATTACCCACGGGCATTCGCCGCTGGCGCGCATCGCCACCATCGCGCTGATGGCGAATGTGGACGAGGACACGGATATTTATGCGCCGATGACATCGCGTATTTCGCATTTGGCGATCGGCGATGTGCTGGCAGTCGGGGTGGCCCTGCAACGCGGGCCGGAATTGGTCGACAAGCTGGCGCGCGCCAAAAATATCTTGAACAAGCGCCGTACCGTCGATTGAAAGAAAGGGCGCGTTATGCGCCGCTAAAAGCGCGTTCGACAAAATCGAGGCGGTCCTGGCCCCAGAATGGCTGTTCTTCGTAGACATACCACGGCGAACCGAAGACCCCGGCGGCAATCGCATCGTCGGTGTGTTGCGCCACGGTACTCTGCACATTGGCGAGCGCCGCGGCTTTCAATAGCTGCGGGCCGTCCAGATCGAGCGACTCGGCCAGCCGAGCCAGGGTGGCTTCATCAGCGGCATTGGCTTCGTCCACCCAGATGGTGCGGCAGATCAGTCCGGTCAATGCCAGCGCGCATTCCGTGCCATGCGCCAATTGCACCGCCGCAATCAGGCGGCAGGCCAAATCGCCGGAGACCGGGAAAAACTTCGGCTGCAAATTGAGCGGTAATTGGCGAAACTCGCTCCAGCGCTTGAGTTCCGTCAGACGGTAATTCTGCCGTTGCGGCGCGCGTTGCGCCAGCGGCAAGCCGCCGGATACTGAGAATACGCGCCCCAGATCAAAGGGCTTGAGCACCAGTTGCACCTGGTGCCGGCTGGCCAAGGCGACAAAAGCATCGTGGCCAAGGTAGGTGTACGGCGACACCGGCGAAAGAAAGTATTCGCAAATTTTTGCCACGACAAGCTCCTGTCTATAGATATGGAACCGCTTAAAAGGGTTTTACCACCACCAGCACCACAGCCGCCAGCATGCCCAACACCGGCAACTCGTTAAACCAGCGATACCATTTATGACTGCGGGTGTTGCGTCCCTGCTCGAACAGGCTGAGCAAACGCCCGCAATACGCATGATAAGCAATCAATAAGATCACCACACCCAGCTTTGCCTGCATCCACCCCTGCCCTTGCCCGATGCCGACCACCAGCCAAAGCCAGAGGCCGCAGGCCAAGGCCGGAACCGCAATCATGGTCATAAAGCGAAATAATTTGCGCGCCATCAGCAATAAGCGCTGCTGTGCCGCCGGATCGCTTTCCATGGCTAAATTGACGTAGATGCGCGGCAGGTAAAACAAGCCGGCAAACCATGAGGCGATCAAGACGATATGTAGCGCTTTAACCCATAACATAAGCATGAGGATGGCTCAAAAAAAACATAGGATGAGATATTGATGCGGCGTGCGTTTATTGCCGGGCTTCGCCGTGTCCGAACACGATGTATTTCAGCGAGGTCAAGCCTTCAAGCCCGACCGGCCCGCGCGCATGCAGTTTGTCGTTGGAGATGCCGATTTCGGCGCCCAGGCCGAACTCAAAGCCATCGGCAAACCGTGTCGAGGCATTGATCATGACGCTGGCCGAATCGACTTCACGCAAGAACCGCATGGCCCTGTCGTGATTTTCCGTGACGATGGCGTCGGTATGGGCGGAACCATAGGTATTGATGTGATCGATCGCGGCATCCAGGCCATCGACGATTTTGATCGACAGCACGGGGGCCAGGTATTCGGTACGCCAGTCGGCTTCGGTTGCATCCACCAGCGGCCCGATGTCCGCCGCCTGGAGGATCGCGCGACTCTCGGCGCAGACGCGCAACTCAACTTGCTTGCCGCGATAAATCAGGCCCAGTTGCGGTAAAATCCGCGGCGCGATACCACGTGCAACCAGCAGGGTTTCCATGGTGTTGCAGGTGCCGTAGCGATGGGTCTTGGCATTATCTGAAACCGTCACGGCACGCTGCAAATCGGCGGCGTCATCGATATAAACATGGCAGATGCCGTCCAGATGCTTGATCATCGGCACCCGGGCTTCCGCCATCAGCCGCTCGATCAAACCCCGGCCGCCGCGCGGCACAATCACGTCGACGTATTCGGTCATGGTGGCCAATTTACCGACCGCGGCACGATCGGTAGTACTGACCACCTGCACCGCGTCGGCCGGCAGACCCGCGGCATGAAGCCCTTCGCCGATGGTGCGGGCCAGTTCGGTGTTGCTCTCGATGGCCTCGGACCCGCCCCGCAGAATGGTGGCATTGCCAGACTTGAGGCAGAGTGCGGCGGCGTCGATGGTGACATTGGGCCGGGCCTCGTAAATAATGCCGACCACCCCGAGCGGCACCCGCATCTGCCCCACCTGGATGCCGCTGGGACGTGATTTTATCCGACTCATTTCCCCCACCGGATCGGGCAGCGCAGCCACTTGAAGCAGGCCGTCTATCATGGTGCGCAAGGCTTTGTCCGACAGCGTCAGGCGGTCGATAAAAGCAGCGTCGAGTCCCTGCGTGGCAGCCCGTGCGAGATCGCGCGCGTTGGCGGCTTTGAGGCGTTCGGTGTCGCGCTCGATGGCTGCCGCGATGGCGCGCAAGGCATCGTTCTTGGCTGCCGTGGTGGCACGCGCCATCAGGCGCGAAGCGGCACGGGCACGGCGCCCCAAATCGGTCATGTAGTGGTCGATATCCATCGGGTTCTTCTTTACGTATGTTCGCCAAAAAGCGTTAGATTGGCACAAACAGCAAGTGCTCGTCGGGTGCATATCGAATTTGCGCCAAACCGCCCCTAAACCGCCCCTAAACCACGCCTCAGCGGCGCGGTGCCGCGACCGTCATGGCCAGTTCGAACAGACCGTCCCACGGGTTGGCCGGCGGCTCGCTGGCGCGGTCGCCCGGCACCGCTCCACGCAAGCCTTTTACCTGCCGGTCCAGCCGCGCGGCAAACGCCAGTGCGCGCTCCAGCACCGTCTCGGTGAGGCGCGTGACGGCCGGCCCGACCAAACGTTCGCGCGGGCCCCAGACACGGTTTTCGCGCAACAGGCTGGCCACCGGTTTGCCGGCCGCCACGCCACGTTTGACGCGCAACAACATGCGGATTTCTTCGACCACCGCCCACAGCACCAGCACGGCTGCCTCGCCTTCGCCACGCAAGCCGTCTATCATGCGCGCCAACCGCGCGACATCGCCGGCCAGCATCGCCTCATTCAATTTGAACACGTCGTAGCGCGCCACATTAAGTACCGCGTCCTGCACCTGCTCCAGATTCAGCGCGCTTTCGGGGTAAAGCAAACCGAGCTTCTGGATTTCCTGATGTGCGGCCAATAAATTACCCTCGACCTTCTCCGCGATAAACTGCAGCGCGCGCCGCCCTTCCTCACCCGCGACCATGCGCTGACCTTGCGCCGCAAGCCGCTGACCAATCCAGTTAGGCAGTTGAGCACGTTCGACCGGGTCAATCTTGAGCGCCACACCGGCCTCGCTCAGCGCCGAAAACCAGGCCGACTTCTGGGTTGCGGCATCCAGACGCGGCAAGGTAATCAGCATCAGGGCATCGGGGTTGTTGCTGGCAGCCAGCGTGCGCAACGCTTCACCGCCATCGCGCCCCGGTTTGCCGGTGGGAATGCGCAATTCGATCAATTGACGGTCGCCGAATAAGGACATCGACTGATTGGCCCCGAGCAAACTGCTCCAATCGAAACTGCGCTCGACCGTAAATACCGAACGCTCGGTAAAGCCGGCCGCACGCGCCGCCACGCGAATCCGGTCGACCGCCTCCTGGATCAGCAAGGGTTCGTCGCCGAAAATCGTGTAACAACCGGCCAAGCCTCGCGCAAGGTGGGTTTCAAGCGCGTCCGCACGCAACTGCATGGCGATTCCTCAATTGATTCAAGCAAGCTGCAGCCGGAAAATCGGTGCTGCAGCACACACGCTTTACAAGGGCGGAGTCGGTAACGCACCGCCATGATTGATTGCCGGAATGGCAGTCTTCATGTCACGTATCATGCCAATCCGCCTGACGATCTGGTCGGCCGCATCTTTGCGCATATCGTCGTACAGCAAATTCGCTTCGTTGGCTTTGGCCAGGAAAAAATTATCGCTATAGGTCATGGACCGATTCAGCACAAACGAACTCTGCGGTATCAACACCGTACCGTCGGCAGCGGTCAACGAATAGCTGAAGGAATCGACCAATTCGTACTCGACAATTTCTTCCGAGGTATTGGTCGTGAGGGTCCGTTCAGCGGCCGAATCGCTCACGGTCAAGGTCGCCTGCGCATCTTTCGCCTGGGTCACCACCACGGTATCGCTACCGCCTTCAACCAGACGCTTGATGCGCGAGGTCAAGGGATCTTGCGTGGTCGCCATATAGAGGCGCTTGAAGGCATAGTCCTGCTGCCCTCGCAGTTGAAAACCGCAACCCGACAGGACCAGGGCGCTACTCGCCAATACCAACAACAGTCTGCGCATAAAATTTATTCCACGTGTTGAGTCTGACTTGCCGCGTCAGACCACGACATTGACGAGACGCCCGGGGACGATCACGATTTTTTTCGGCGCCTGACCGTCGCTGAATTTGGCAAACATTTCGTGTGCCAACGCAATCTGTTCGATCGCTTCGCGGCTGGCGTCCTTGGCTACGCTGATCGCACCGCGAACCTTGCCGTTGATTTGCAACACCAATTCGAGTTGCGCCAGTTCGAGCGCGGCTTCGTCCACTTGCGGCCAGGGTGCATCGAGCAAAGACCCCAACTGGGTCGCGTAGCCGAGCGCGTCCCACAAAATCTGCGTCACATGCGGCACCACCGGGTACAAGACACGCAACAAGATACCGAAGCTTTCATGCAGCACGGCCGCGGCCGCCGCGTCGCCGCCCAGGTCTTTGGCCGCGTCGATCGCATTCAGCATTTTCATCGAAGCTGAGACCACGGTGTTGTACTGCACCCGCTGGTAATCGAAATCGGCCTGCTTCAGGATCCCATGAATCTCGCGGCGCAAGACCTTTTGCGCGTCATTATATGAAGCGGCGGCAGCGCCGCTGAACGAGCCGATTTTGGTCAGCAAACCGTGGCCGGATGCATAGACCCGGCGTAAGAAGCGACTCGCCCCGTCGACACCCGCGCCGGACCACTCAAGCTGTTGTTCGGGGTGAGCCGCGAACATCACAAACAAACGTGCGGTATCTGCGCCGTATTCGTCGATCAGCAACTGCGGATCGACGCCGTTGTTCTTCGACTTCGACATTTTCTCGATGCCGCCCAGCACCACCGGCAAGCCGTCGGCATGCGCCACCGCACTGATCGGGCGGCCGCGCTCATCATGCGTGACGGTCACGTCCAGCGGGTTGAACCAGGTTTTCTTGCCGGCTTCGCTTTCGCGATAATACGTTTCGTTGAGCACCATGCCCTGCGTCAGCAGATTGCGCGCCGGCTCGTCGAAACTGACCAAACCGAGATCGCGCATCACTTTGGTCCAGAAACGCGAGTACAGCAAATGCAGAATGGCATGTTCGATGCCGCCGATATATTGATCCATCGGCATCCAATAGTCGGTCCGCGCGTCGACCATGGTGGCTGCGTCCGGCGAGGCATAACGCATGAAATACCAGGACGAATCGACGAAGGTGTCCATGGTGTCGGTTTCGCGCTTGGCGGGCGCGCCGCACGTCGGACAGGCACAGTTGATAAAAGCCGCCGATTTGGCCAGGGGATTACCGCTGCCGTCCGGCACCAGATCCTCGGGCAGCACCACGGGCAGGTCGCTCTCGGGCACCGGCACGTCGCCGCAAACGGCGCAATGGATGATGGGGATGGGCGTGCCCCAATAACGCTGACGCGAAATACCCCAGTCACGCAAACGCCAGGTGATTTGCTTCTCACCCAAGCCGAGCGCATTCAGGTCAGCGGCGATTTTATCGATCGCCGCAGCCGTATCCAGCCCGTCATAGACGCCGCTGTTGATCAGCGTGCCGCGTTCTTTGTCGCCATACCATTCAGCCCACACCTCGGTGGAAAAGGCTTGCTGGTCGAGCGCCACCACCTGCTTGATCGGCAGTTTGTATTTGTTGGCAAAGGCAAAATCACGTTCGTCGTGAGCCGGCACGCCCATCACCGCGCCTTCGCCATAACTCATCAGGACGTAATTGCCGATCCATACTTCGATCGCGGCGCCGGTCAGCGGATGTTTGACAAAAAAGCCGGTCGACACACCTTTCTTTTCCATCGTCGCCATCTCGGCTTCGGCCACCCCGCCTTGCTTGCATTCATCGATAAAAGTTTGCAACTGCGGTTTATCGGCCCGATGGATTTCCGCCAGCCGGGTTGCCAGCGGATGTTCGGCGGCCACGGCACAGAAGGTCACGCCCATCACGGTATCGGCACGGGTGGTGAAGACCCGCAGTAACTTCTGTTCGCCGTCGAGCTCATAGGGGAAACCGAAATTGACGCCGAAACTCTTGCCGATCCAGTTCTGCTGCATCACCTTGACCCGCTCGGGCCAGCCCAGTCCTTCGAGATCACCGAGCAACTGGTCGCCATATTCGGTGATGCGCATGTAATACATGGGAATTTCGCGCTTTTCGATCAACGCACCGGAACGCCAGCCGCGCCCGTCGATGACCTGCTCGTTAGCCAGCACGGTCTGATCCACCGGGTCCCAATTCACTTTGCCGGTTTTTTTATAGACGATGCCTTTTTCCAGCATCTTCAGGAACAACCACTGATTCCATTTGTAATATTCAGGCGAGCAGGTGGCGAACTCACGCGACCAGTCGATCGCGAGCCCCATCCCCTGCATCTGCTTTTTCATGTATGCGATATTGTCGTACGTCCACTTGGCCGGGGGCACATTGTTGGCCATCGCCGCATTTTCGGCGGGCATGCCGAATGCGTCCCAGCCCATCGGCATCAACACGTTGTAGCCTTTCATCCGCAGATGCCGGTACATCATGTCGTTGATCGTGTAATTACGCACATGCCCCATATGCAGCTTGCCCGAGGGATAAGGCAGCATCGACACGCAAAAGAATTTTTTCTTGTCGCTGCGCTCCACGGCTTTGTAGGCGTCGCTCGCGCGCCACTGGGCTTGTGCTGCGGATTCGATTTCGGCTGGAACGTATTTATCGTGCATGGTGTGGGTTTATCGCTTAATTCTGGGCTAAATTCAGGCTGGGCTATGTCGGGACCGCAAATGAGATCGACTGGAACCCTCACGGACCGACTTCGGACGTGGGTAGAGGAGCACACACCGCCCGGGCCGACAAAGAAACCGATTATACCGGTTGGGACCCCATTGCCGGGGCTAACCGCGTCGTTTGCGCGGCCTTCTGTCGATTCTTCACGCCTCGAACATGCCAGTGGCGCTCGACAGGGCAAATAGGGCCAGGCACCGCAAGACCGAGTCCGAACTATATCGGGCGCGACTTCAGGGGTGGGCCGGGGTAATCAAGCTCGCGGCGGCACCCGCTGCTTGGGCCGCTGCTTGGGCCGCTGCTTGGGCCGCAGGTGGGACCGGATGAGGAGCCGGATGAAGGGTCGGGTCGGGAGCGGTGACAAATCCGATGCGTGCCAGGCCCGCTTGCTGGGCCGCGGCCATCACCTCGGCGACAGCACGATAACGCACCGCCTGATCGGCGCGCAGATGCAATTCCGGCGGCGAGTCGGCCCGACCGGCGTTGGTCAGGCGGGCCTGCAGCTCGGCTGGAGCAATGGCGTTGGGCTGATCGTTCCAATATAGCTTGCCGGCGGCGTCGATCGCGACCGTGATGGTGCTCGGCGTATCCGGCGTGGAAGCGCTTGCAGCCTTGGGCAAATCAAGGCGGATGGCGTGCGTCAGCAGCGGTGCCGTGAGAATAAAGATCACCAGCAACACCAGCATCACATCGATCAACGGCGTCATGTTGATCTCCGACATCGGGGCCGTGCGAGGGCGCCCGGAAAGGCCGTGTTCAAGTCCGCCGAAGCTCATGGTCTGCTTCCTTTATGCCTGATGGATGGTGCATCGCGGTGCAGCTCGGGCAATGCTGTTTTGAGCCGGCCCGTCTGGCCGACCGCGTCTAGCCGACCGCGTCTGGCCGACCGCGTCTGGCCGACCGTGCGCGGCTCCCTAATGCAAATGACCGGGTGACGCCGTACCCCGGCGCGTACGCGGATCGCTGGTGGCCGTCACGTAGACGTGCAAATCGTGGGCAAAACCGTCGAGGTCTTCTCCGATCTGGCGGATCAGGCGGCCCAGCACGTTGTAAGCAAGCACCGCCGGAATTGCCACCACCAGACCAAATGCCGTCATGATCAACGCCTCCCCGACGGGGCCGGCGACGTTCTCGATCGCGGCCTGCCCGCCTGCCGCGATATTACCCAAGGCATGGTAAATGCCCCAAACCGTCCCCAAAAGACCGACGAATGGCGCCGTACTGCCGATCGAGGCCAGTAGTACCTGGCCGAATTCCAGGCGCCGCTGCGACGCATGCAAGGCATGGCGCAAGCTGCGTAACACACGTTCATCCAGCGTGACCTCGCCGAGCATGGCCGCCGGCTGGTCCGTCGTGGCGGCATACAAAGCGGCGCCGGCAAGCGAGGCGAAGATGCGTTGACGCTCAAGCGCGTGCATCGCGATCACACCGTCCGATAAATTAGGCGACTGCCAGAAAGCGGCGAGTGCCCGGGGGGCTGCGCGGCGCGTGCGCGACAACATCCAGCTCTTGCTCAGCAGGAAACACCAGCTCGCTACCGACATCGCCAATAACAACCACGCCACGCTATGGGTGACCACGTCGCCGGTTTCAAGATAATGGAGGATGCCCGTGCTTGCCATTCGACTGCCCTGGTTAGCGGATAAGGAGGGATGGACCCCGGTGGCGCTCAGCGCAGGCCGAGCACGTCCTGCATGTCGTACAAGCCGCTGGTTTTGTCTGCCAGGAACGCAGCGGCACGCAAAGCGCCTTGCGCATAACTGACACGGCTGGAGGATTTGTGACTGATTTCGATGCGCTCGCCGATACCGGCAAACAGGACCGTATGGTCGCCCACGATATCGCCGCCGCGGATGGTCGAAAAACCGATGGTGGACGGGTCGCGCTCACCGGTAATACCTTCGCGGCCGTAGATCGCGCATTCGGCCAGATCGCGTCCGAGCGCATCGGCCAGCACTTCGCCGATTTTTAGCGCGGTGCCCGAGGGCGCGTCGACTTTATGCCGATGATGCGCCTCGATCACCTCGATGTCGTAACCCGTTGCGAGCAAACGCGCGGCCATATCCAGCAGTTTGAAGGTGACGTTGACGCCGACGCTCATATTGGGCGCCACCACCATGGCATTGACCAGGCTGGCACTCGCCAATTCGGCCTTTTGCGCTTCGCTGAAACCGGTGGTGCCGACGATCAGCTTGACCCCATAGCGGCGCGCCACGGCCAAATAGGCCAGGGTGGACTCCGGCCGGGTAAAGTCAATCAGGTATTGCGCCTGGGCGAGTGCGCGATCGGCATCGTCGGTGATACGAACCCCCGTCTCACGCCCGACAAAAGCCCCGGCGTCCTGCCCCACCAACGCATTGCCGGGGCGAACCAGGACCCCGACCAACTCAGCCGACGCATGGGCCAGTACCGTTTCAACCAGCATCCGGCCCATCCGGCCTGAAGCGCCTGCAATAGCAATTTTCATGAACTTGTCGAACTCGGCACGAGGTCTATACGGACCGCTGGTTATTCAACTGAGTTACCTCACGGCGTAACTCAGCTTGCTGACACAGCTTGCTGAAACCGCTTGCTAACTCAGCTTAGTTGCTCAAACCACCGCCAGGCGCATTCGCCGGCGCCTGAGTCGGCAAGGCGAACTGCTGTGACGTATGGTCGGTCGACACCGCCGAGGCGCCAATCGGCGCTGCCGGCGAACGTAAGCCGAAGCTGCCGCTGGTCGAATTGGAGCTGTCCGCGACCGGCGCCACCGTGGTGGCCGAGGCTGCGGCAACCGGGGTCGCGACCGCCGCGGCATTGGCGGCTGCCGCCGACGCCGCGGCTGCGGCTTTGGCTTTGCGTTCAGCCGCCAGCGATTTCGCGCTACGTTTGTCGCCGTCGATTTCAGCCAGCAATTCCAATTCGGACGGCAGGTTTTCGGCCCCGGTCCAGCGCACCAGCTTGTCGCCGTCGAAATAGACGATCAACTCACGCTGCTGCACCACTTCGGTGGCGCCGCGTTTGAAGTAGAACAGGTAGTCCCAGCGATCGTTGTGGAACATGTCCGTCAACAGCGGCGTACCCAGCACCGACCGGACCTCGTTGCGGCTCAACCCCACCTGCAGCTTGGCCGCAGCCTCACTGGACACAAAGTTACCTTGCACCACGGTGACACGATAAGGCGTGATGTGTTGTGCGACCAGTTGGGTCGCACTGTTATAGGTCGAACAGCCGGTAACGGCCATGGCGCCCAACGCCGCCACGGCTGCCAACAGCCCGATACCATGCCCGGCGCGGTGTCCAGCGAGGCGTCCAGTCAAGTCAAACTTGAATTTTGAAGTCATTTCACCCACTTGCCGCGCGAACCGCGCTGATTTGATTCTGACAGTAAAAGCCTAAAACCCATTATTATTGGGGCTTCGTATTGTACTCTAGGCTCGCCCCGCGATGACGAATCCCTCGGATCTGAAAAACATCGGCCTCAAGGCGACATTACCGCGCCTTAAAATTCTTGAAATCTTCCAGAACAGCACCATCCGGCATCTGACGGCGGAAGACGTCTATCGACACCTGTTACACGAGGAGCTCGATATCGGACTCGCGACAGTGTACCGGGTGTTGACCCAGTTCGAGCAAGCCGGTTTGCTCAGCCGCAGCAATTTCGAATCGGGCAAGGCCGTGTTCGAGCTGAATGAAGGCTCGCACCACGATCACCTGGTCTGCATCGATTGCGGTCTGGTGGAAGAATTCTACGACGCCGAAATTGAGCGCCGCCAGCAATTGATCGCCAAACAGCGCGGTTTTGAACTGCATGAGCATGCGCTGTCGTTGTACGGCACCTGCCGCCGGGAAAAGTGCCCCAATCGGAAAAATTAGGAAATGATCGAATCGACCGAAGCATAGGTCGATGCAGCAAAAAAACCGCTGTCACGGCCTGGGCCAGACGGCGGTTTTTAGATTGCGCGTCATTTTTAAAAATTAAACACAGAGGCAGATCTTATCGCTCGCGCCGCAAGCTACCCAGCAAAAAGTGCGAAGCGGAAAACCGCAGATGCGTCGCGGTTCATGCCCGCCTGAAATTTTAAAAAAATATTGCGAAAAATCTGCAACGGCACCATTCTCAAACGCCTGCGCCCCGATTTGGAATCATTGATTTACCGAATTAAATAATATCGCAGCGATTTTATCTGACGCTGCGCCAGGTGTGCTTTAGTCTTATTTTAATAATAATGCGCACTCCGCGACAAAATCCCCATCACACTACTCCGCAGCATGCGCAATAAAAAATGTTGCGCGGTCAATTTGCTTCATGCGATCGCGCTGTGCCAGGTCGCCGGTGGATCGCCTTTGTTGACGCCCCAAGCGCCATGCGGCCGCCCCATCGCGTTGCATGGCGTTACCCCAAGCCATTAGCCAATTACGAATAAATAATGAAACAACATCTTGCACTCGCGATTGTGATCGCAATCGTCTCAATTTCCGTAATCATCAGACTTTACAATCGCTTGATTACCCAAATTGAAACGGTTCGCAATAGTCAAAAACAAATCGACATCCAGTTGGATCGACGCTTAAAAATATTCGAATCGTTGATCAATGTAGTAAAAAAATACATGGATTTCGAGCAGAGCACGCTGAAAGATATTGTTGCATTGAGAAACCAGGCACAACAAGCGAAATCGGCCGGAAATGACAAGCGCCGGATCGACGCGGAAAATAAAATTTCGGACATTGCATCGAATATTCATATGGTTTTCGAACAATATCCAGAACTAAAATCCAATCAAAATTGCATGCAATTACAAGAAGAAATTGTCAGCACCGAAAACAAGCTTTCTTATGCCAAACAAGCTTATAACGACAGCATAGAAGTTTATTATGCCAATAAAAATTCTTTTCCCTCCAATTTGATTACATCCTGTTTCTCAGCTAAATTGGACTTTAATTTTAATTACTGGCAACTCAGTCAGGAAAAAATTTCAGAGCAGGAATCATATACAGTCAAGCTATAAATTCCTGCCTTATGCAACCCGGAAACATCAATCGCCGCGCCCGCCAAACCACGGATTGGCGCCAGGCTCTGCGGCGCAATCAGCAAAAAACAATCGTCGTGATCGGTATGTTTTTCCTGATTTATCTCGGAATCGGCATGCTTGGCGATATGGCGCGTTATGGAAAAAGACACCCCGATATGGAACTCGGCACAATTCTTTTTGGCCTGCTTCATTTTCAAATCTTTCCGCTGGTCACGCTGCTCATGTTGCTATTTGCCGCGGCTTCATTGTGGGCGAGCTATGCCTTATATGACCGATTGATGCTGCTAGGCACAAAATCTCACGAAATATTCCGTGTCGGCAAAAGTCAGGACCCACGCGACAAACAACTTTATAACGCGGTCGACGAAATGAAGATCGCGGCGAAGTTACGCTACATGCCCAGGGTTTTTATTATTGAAGCCGCTTATATGAATGCATTTGCCAGCGGCTACAGTGAAAAATCCGCGATGCTGGCGATTACACGCGGCCTGATGGAAAAACTGAATCGCGATGAACTCCAGGCAGTGATGGCCCATGAAATCACCCACATCCGCCATCTGGATATCAAATTAAATCTGACCGCCTCTTTATTGGCTAACATCAGCTTGATGGCGCTGGATTTATTTTTTTTGCAAGTCGTGCCCAAATCTGGACGTCGCGCCGATAAAAATTCGGCTGACGGCGGTATATTTATATTGATAATTTTGGCATTGCGTTTTTTCCTACGTATCTTCTATATGTTCACGCTGCCTTACTTAAGTCGTGCTCGAGAATTCATGGCCGATGCGGGCTGCGTGGAACTGATGCGTACCAACCAGCCTCTGGCCAACGCGCTGCTCAAGATCCACGTAGACCATACTGAAAACCGTTACGAATATGCGGCTTTGTACAAAAAAACATCGCATGAAAGCGTCCGGCAAGCAGCATATTTTTATAACCCTGATGAAATCCGCCTTCGATCAGGTGGATCTTTAATCGGGGATCTGCTTTCCACGCACCCCAGCTTGGGGGCCAGATTCAAGGCACTGGGGTTGAGACTACCCCCTATGTAATAAAAAAACGCCGGGGCAATATCAACCGACATTGCCCCGGCGCTTATACCGCTACAGCCTTTTATTTACTTCGCATTCGCCAGCGCAACCGCCGTGTCCAGCATGCGGTTCGAGAAACCCCATTCGTTGTCGTACCAGCTCGACACTTTGACCAGACGGCCGTTGACCTTGGTCAAGGTGGCGTCGAAGCTCGACGAAGCCGGGTTATGGTTGAAGTCGACCGACACCAGCGGCAAGGTGTTGTAGGCCAAGATACCTTTGAGCGGACTGTCCACCGTCTTTTTCGGGATGACGCCCAGCATGGCCAGACTCTATCTGTGTTTCTCACATATCACTCAAAGTTAAGCTATGAATAATAGATAAAAATCCAAAAATCAAAAAAACAAGCCCCGATGCTCGCAAAATAAAATTTTCGAATCTGAAATAAAAAACTCGAACCGCCTGGGTGCTGGCAACAAATATAAGAGCCATCCAACCCAATAAAAATCCGAAAAAAGCCAACATCAATAAGATCGGTAAATCCCGCCACGCGAGAGATGCAGCGCCGGCTCCAATCAGCCCAGTAAACATCGCCATCGCCACAGGGTAGGATTTTGGGTTTGTCATACCAAATGTCAGCCCGTATTTCATTGGATATATTTTTTTCAAAATTACGCTTCCCGATTGAGGGCGAGAAAATATCACTTTAAAACCGAGCCAAATTAGATAACTGCCACAAGCCCATCCCAGGCATTGAAAAAACAATGGCCCTATGCTGTGAATGCCGATCAGGCCTATCAAGGCAAGCGCCGCCCATACGCAATCCCCGACCAAATGACCTAAAGCGAAATACGCTCCTGCAGCACGGCCGTGGTTTGCGCCAACGCCAAATAACGCTAAGACTCCTGGTCCGGGCGTAAGAATATACGCAAGACCAGCGACTGCGGTTAGCATTAGCAAATGAATTTTCATTTCACCGTTTCCTCTTGCAAAAAATAAACCGGGAGAAATATTTCCACCAAAAATATCCTCATTTATCTTTCGATATTTTATCCATCCTGCCCGCCTCACTACCAAACGCGCTGCCAAAATTGAGCCCTGACGATTCTGCATAGTCGCGTATGGTATAGGCTGTCTCGACTGCTTCTGTATAACTGACACCCGAGAATTTATCTATATATCGCTTGGCAATCGCGTCGACGTCCCATGGCCAATCCGAGTCACTCTCTTCTGCAGTTAAAGCATTGGATAAAGCTAATTTCTTTCCATAATAATTATAGGGCAATGGCAATATCGGTTGCGCCTCCACATCACAAATCAATTCCTCATCGATTATGCGCTTTACCCACAATACGGTTTCTGCAAGAGAAGCACGCGTCTCCGCATCCGTACCCAGGACAAACGATCCATAGACGTGTATGCCATGCTTTTTTAACAATCTCAGTGCCTCATAATTTACCTGGATAGAATCTTGATTCCCCTTCATATGTTTTAATGGGCGGTCGCTGCCCGACTCCAAGCCTATAAAAACCCGCGACACCCCCATCTCCTTTAAATTCTCAATCAAGCTAGACGACTTCACCAAATCAAGCGCCTGTGCGTAGATAAAAAATTCAGGTGAAAATTCGAGATTTTTTGGTCTTGCCATGACAATGTCACGTATCAAGCTCGGAAAACTGGAAAAACTGTCGCAAACTTCATAAAATACGTTTGCGTTAATTTGTTCATGTGCATGCTGCACTTCATGCCAAAAGACTTCTGGAGATGAGAAAGAAATATCCAACAACATATCGCAGTGTTTGCATTTTATTTTTTCTTGCGAGCGCGAACAACCGCGAGCCCGATTCATCGTGGTCACGCCAGTTATTTTTTGCCGATGTAACTTCCCGAATCGATTGGTATAATTTTTCAGATAAATTTCCCAATGATTTTCAGAGTATAACTTACGGTTAACCAATGGAAATATATCAAGTGCTTTTTTCCGGAATGGCATTTTATAGGCTACAGAGGAAGTTATAGATAATTTTGCCTTATCTACTTCGTAGTCAAACCCTTTGATGCCGTGCGCGTCGCGGTAGGTCAAATCTGGTATTTCCGCCAATGAAATGGATTCTCCTCTTAAAGCACGGATCAACAATTCAAACGGTCGTTCGCCATATTCCGAACCAACGATAAAGTCAACACAAGGCCGGTTTCTTAAAATTTTGTGACTTAGCTGGGCTGCCTGATCATTACCGAAGACGGTAAACGCCCCAGCTTCCTTGGCAGCTCTAGCAATTTTGAGGCTCGCTTGATACGAGGTAGACAGGACACTAATACCGACAATATAAGGCCTGAGTCTGGATATTTCGTCGATAATGGTCTCGTTGCCGATTACGCCACCATCGCGCACGATCAGCTGAATTTCCGGCAAGTACATTTCCAACCAGGTGCCGAGCGCCAAAATACCCAGAGCGGGAAAACTGTTGTCATTGGCGATGGAAGACATTCCGGGGTCATTGCCGGTATTGACAAGATAGACAAGGTCTTTTTCGGTCATTCAATTTCTCCAAAAAATCCTGCCGACGGCCGTTATGACAATAGGTATCGAAAATTTCCTGATTTACCTGGTCTATTATTATTTGATCTGGGGACGCGACCGATAAAAGGCAGATATGTCATCGTCTGCCTTGATTGGCGCTTTTTTCGGGGAAAAATGCAAATATCAGCCAAACGGAAGTTTTCCCGCGCCGCGTATCGCGATTAATAGCGCGGAAATAGCGTGGGTATTTATCGAGATAAAAGCCGGGCCTGCAATCGTTCGAAATAAATGTCTTTTTGCGTGCCATCAAGAATAGAAGCACGGGTGGAGGGGCGGGCGAAGCTTACGATAGCATGGCGTCAATCGTTGAATATATTTTGTAATCCTTATTAATTTAACAAGGGGAAACAATTTTTTAGGACATAAAAAAGGTCTCAACGCAGCCGTTCGGAAAAGGCTTAAGTATCCGCCAGCGCTTCCGGCATGAGGACCTTCCAATTAAAACGCCCGGACAAGGTCAAACCGACATTGTCCGGGCGGTGGTCCCGCTTTCTACGTCTATTTACTTCGCATTCGCCAGCGCAACCGCCGTGTCCAGCATGCGGTTCGAGAAACCCCATTCGTTGTCGTACCAGCTCGACACTTTGACCAGACGGCCGTTGACCTTGGTCAAGGTGGCGTCGAAG
>Ga0302308_10001273_pt1 | contig 20570 bp, 20 predicted proteins | sample III_Palsa_E3_3_FD_200531 | JGI IMG/M metagenome (GOLD analysis project Ga0302308, IMG submission 200531) | Peat permafrost microbial communities from Stordalen Mire near Abisko, Sweden - III_Palsa_E3_3 | ecosystem: Environmental > Terrestrial > Soil > Palsa > Peat permafrost | place: Sweden...
CGACGGTGCTCATGGTGGCGACAGAGTAGGGCCCGACGGGATCCGGCAAAGGCGCGTGGTTCCACTGGCGCCACATCGGGCGGCTCTGCTTCACCGCTACGCTCGTCGACAACCGGCCCCCGGCCTAGAAGGTCGAGGGACTCGAGAACACGACAGGAGACTCGGGAGAAGCCAATGGCGAACGTCGCACAGAGCCCGGAGGCCGTGGTGCATCAAGCGGTGGCCCAGCCCGTCGTCACGCCCCTCACGGCCAGCGCCGTCATCCTCGTTCTGACGATCGACGACGGTGGCGAACCGACAGTCCAGGACCTGCTCGCCGACCTGTCCGGACTCGCTCGAACCGTTTCGTTTCGTTCTCTCGAAGGCGGCTTGGCCGTTGTGGCGGGAATCGGCTCGGACGCATGGGATCGTCTGTTCTCTGGGCCCCGGCCGGCGGAACTGCATCCCTTCCAGGCTCTCGACGGCCATCCGCACCGGGCAGTGGCCACCCCGGGCGACCTCTTGTTTCACATCCGTTCCACGACGATGGGTCTCTGCTGGGAACTCGCCTCGCTCGTCGTCGGTCGGCTGGCGGGCGCCGCCACCGTGGTCGACGAGATCCACGGATTCCGGTACTTCGACGAGCGGGACCTGCTCGGTTTCGTCGATGGGACCGAGAACCCGACCGGGCCTGCAGCCGATGCGGCGGCGACCATCGGAGACGAGGATCCGGTGTTCGCCGGCGGGAGCTACGTCATTGTGCAGAAGTACCTCCATGACATGGCGTCCTGGGATGCGCTGAGCGTCGAGGAACAGGAGCGAGTGATCGCGCGCCAAGCTGTCCAACGTGGAGATGGACGACGACGTCAAGCCTTCGAATTCGCACGTGGCGCTGAATACGATCATTGATCCCGATGGCACCCAGAGGCAGATCTTGCGCGAGAACATGCCTTTCGGGTCACTGGGCGCAGGGGAGTTTGGCACTTACTTCATCGGATACGCCGCGACTCCTTCGGTCACAGAGCTGATGCTCCAGCGCATGTTCCTCGGGGATCCACCCGGAAACTACGACCGCATCCTCGATTTCTCGACCGCGGTGACCGGCAGTCTCTTCTTCGTGCCCACGGCGGACTTCCTCGACGACCCGCCGCCGTTGCCCGGCGCAGCCGAGGACTCGACGCCGGCCACGAACGGCGACGACGCGTCCGGCGCGGGGACTGATTCAGGCGACGCCGTCGCCCCTGAGGACGGGTCGTTGGGAATCGGCGGGCTCTCCGGCTCGTCGTAAGTCCGACAACGTTCCACAGAAGCCGAAGAGCAGAGCCGGAGGCCACGTGTACCTGGAGTTCACGGAAGAACAGCGAAACCTTCAACACGAGCTCCGTCAGTACTTCGCGGCACTCGTCGCTGACATGGAGGTGGCTCCCTCCGAGGAGCCGGCCTACACCCGCTCCATTCGCCGGATGGGTCAGGACGGTTGGCTTGGCTTGGGTTGGCCGCTGGAATACGGGGGGCAAGCAAGGGGACCCATCGAGCAGATGATCTTCGTGGAGGAATCCCACTGGGCGGGCGTGCCCCTCCCGCTGCTGACCTTGAACAGCGTGGGGCCAACCTTGATGGCCCTTGGCACCGACGAACAAAAGGAACGCCTCCTGCCTGGCATTCTCAAGGGCGAGGTCCATTTCTCCATTGGATACACCGAGCCTTCGGCCGGCACCGATTTGGCGTCACTCAAGACGCGGGCCGTGCGCGATGGAGACGAATACGTAATCAACGGTCAGAAGATCTTCACCAGCGCCATCCAATATGCGGATTACGTGTGGTTGGCGGCCCGTACCGACCCCGACGCTCCGAAACACAAGGGACTCTCGGTCTTCATCGTGCCCGTCGATTCACCCGGCTTTCACTGGACGCCGTTGCCCACCATGGTGGGGGATATCACCAGCTCGACGTTCTACGAGGACGTTCGGGTCCCGGTCGAGAATCTTGTGGGGGCGGAGAATCAGGGCTGGAAGTTGATCACCAACCAGCTCAACCACGAACGAGTGGCAATCTGTCCGGCCTCTGGTTTGTTGAGGAGCCTGACCGAGGTCCGTCGTTGGGCCCAGGATCACCGCCTCGGCGATGGGCGCACGGTGATGGGTCAAGAATGGGTCCAGATCAACCTGGCCAAGGCCTTCGCAAAGGTCGACGTGCTCAAGCTCCTGAATTGGAAGGTGGCCTGGGCGGCCGACAAGGGGCTCAATCCCGCCGACGCGTCGGCCACCAAGGTCTACGGAACCGAGCTCGCACTCGAGATCTATCGCCTGCTGCTCGACATCGTCGGTCAAGCGGGGTACCTGGTCGAAGGGTCGCCAGGAGCGGTCTTGCGCGGCCGCCTGGAGAATCAAGCGCGCGGCCAGACCATTTTCACCTTCGGAGGTGGGACGAATGAGATACAGCGCGACATCATCGCCATGATCGGGTTGGGCATGCCCCGCGCACCACGTTGAAAATCTCCTCCAGAGGGTCCCACCTCAGCAGGAGACACCGCTTGGCTCCCGGGGATGCATGGCCCCACCCCGGTTGTCCTGACCCGGCTGAAACCGTTGTCGCCGCCCAGCAGCCCTGCAGCGCCGGGGTCCGAAAGGTACCCTGGCAGAGGTGTTCGAACGCTTTACCGACCGGGCACGGAGAGTGCTGACATTCGCCCAGGATGAAGCGCGCCAGCTCAACCACTCGTTCATCGGCACTGAGCACATCTTGTTGGGGTTGATCCGGGAAGGCGATGGAGTCGGGGCCAAAGCGCTCCAGTCGCTGGGAATTTCCATGCAGGCCGTCCGCGACAAGGTCGTCGAGACGATAGGGACGGCCGGCACCGTGCCGGCCGGTTCGCCACCTTTCACGCCGCGGGCCAAGAAGGTCCTGGAGCTGTCGCTCCGCGAGGCACTGCAACTGAATCACAGCTACATCGGGACGGAGCACATCTTGCTGGGTCTCGTGCGAGAAGGTGAAGGTGTGGCGGCGACCGTGCTGGTCAGTCTGGGCGCGGATCTCACGCGGATACGTCTAGAGGTGAACGACTTGCTGTCCGGTGGTCCCGAAGCGCCGGCCGTACGGCGAGCCGGCGACCTTCGCGGTCCGCAGGCGCACTCCTCCGTGTCGACCGAACCCCGCTGCCCGCGCTGCAGCGGCTCTATCAGCCGTGCGGCACGATTTCGCACCATCGTCGTCCCGCATAGCGAGGGCAACGACGATCCGTTGTCCATTCACGTCGTGTATTGCGTGCAGTGTGGGACCTCGCTGCACATGTTCAAGGCCGATTGACGACCTGAACACCTGAGAAGGGCACGGGAGCCTTCTGGAGGCGGGTGACACCAGAGGCCGAAGAGCTCAGAGTGAGGAGGTGTGCGGGGTGGTTCGCCACTTCAGGTATGCGATCGACAAGCGGCTTCTGCCCATGCTGGTTCCCTTCCTGCTGCGTCCGTCACGAGACGGGGTGACGCTGACGGACGACGAGTTCGTCGCAACCTTCGGCGTCGTCAAGATCACGACACCACGGACAAACATCACAGGCGCGCACATCACCCGGAACTACCGCTGGTGGACGGCATGCGGAGTCCGGACGTCATTCGTCGACGACGGGCTCACCTTTGGGACGAACCGCGATGGAGGTGTCTGCATCCACTTCGCCGACAAGGTCACGTCGCCGATTCGGCGAGGCGGTCATTCGGCGCTGACCGTCACTGTCGCCGATCTGGAGGGGCTCGCAACGGCCCTCGGCCGACCAGACGATCAGACTGTCGTGGAGCGACCCGGATGACCCGTGACATGTGCTGCCCGGATCTACCCGCCCGGCGGGGCGAAGAACTCCAGTGCGATGTTGTCGGGATCGCGGAACGAGAGTCCCGAACCATAGGGTGCGTCAACGACCCCACCGTTCTTGATGCCCAACTCGTTGAGCCTCGACTCCCACTGCTCGAGGTCAGCCCGACTGCCGCACGCGAACGCGACATGGTCGAGGCCCGGCCGGCGCTCGTCGAAGGGATCCGAACCGTGTGGATCAGGGAAATAGTGGAGGCCGAGCAAGGTCTGGCCACCAAGGAGCCAGACCGCGTGGCGGAACGGACCCGTATCCTCCTCGATGAGAGGCGGATTCCCGATGAGGCTCTCGTACCATGAGCGACTTTGTTCGAGGTTCGAGACCGTCAGGGCTACGTGGGTGACGCCGGGGAATTCAGGCACCATGACCTCCTTACCGCGCGGTGCCCGTCACGATAGCGCGATGCGCTGCTGGTGACTCGGGAGTCCCCACGATCCCCGACGGTGGCGCCGGACGCGCTCACTTGGGTACGCCGAAATGTGTCGCCAGGGCGGCTGCGGTGAGCGGGTTGCGGCCCCTGCGCACGCTCGAGGTACTGAAGTCCCAGTAGGTCGCCTCCACCACGTTGTGCGTCTCGATCCAGCGGGCCATGAGGTTGACCCAGGTCGCGTTGTCACCACCGCAGACCTGGCGGTTCGATGCGGTGATCGGCTGTCCACTCGCGCTGCATGTTCCGAAGCCCAGACCCCACTCCGGCAGCACGACGGGCTTGTCGTGGGCTGTCGCGAAGGATGCGAGCCAATCGAGCCCATACCGCTGGGTGAGCATGTGCTGGAATTCAGCCCGGGATCCGGGGTACGTCTGCTGCTCAAGGTCGTACACGTCGAGACCGACATCGTCCACGTAGTTGTTGCCGGGGTAATACTGCGCCAACTTGCCGACGCCGAGGTCTCCCCGGGTCGGGTTCCACTCGAACGTGAAGTGGGATCCGGCCACCGAGCGCATGGTCACGACGATCTTTCTGAAGAACGTGACGTAGGCCGAGGCGCATCCCTCAGCGGACCAGGGGAACCAGTTGCCGTTGAACTCCCAGCCAGGCCGGATGATCGAAACCGGGAATCCGTTCCGCACGATGTTCTCGGCAACGGTGCGGAAGTAGCGGTCAAAGCGTCCCGCCGCTCCCTGTCGCAGGCCGTAACAGCTTCCGCCGGGCTGTGACGGATCGGTGTCCGGCGAATAGGTGTCGGGCAACATGTCGACGCCCCAGATCATCGTGTAGCCCTTGCCCTTCCATTTCGAATAGGGCCAGCGCGGTTTGGTGATGGTGCGCCAGGTCGATCCGTCGAGGAAATCCATGGCGAATCGTGGTTGTGTTCCGAGCGTGGCGGTAAAGGCCGGCACTGCTGGCGGATACGCCGCCCCGGCGTAGACGCCGAGGACCTGACGAGAGGTCGTCGCGGCCTCAGCGCTGGGGCCCACCAGGGCAGCTCCAGACCCGGCGACCAGTACGAGCAAGACGGCGAGGACGAATCCAGAGGCGCGGGTCCTCCGGGCGAGATGGTTCCCGGGGACATCCCCCGCCCTCGTCATGTCGTCGTCCTCTCACCTTGGTGGTCGCCCACAACCGGACTCCGCCACTGGGCCCGGCGCACAGACTTACAAAGAGCATCGCCAGAAGGCCGTCGGGTCGACACTCTGGGGCGACGAGACCGAGTCCTCGCCGGACGCCCGTCAGCGGCCGTGCCAACCTCCGCCAGCGACCCCAGGAGCCTGTGGGCCGCTGCAATCCGTGTGTCAGAGGGTAGCGGCCGGCACCGGCGGCACCGTCCGAAGAGCATCGCCGGGACAAGCTGCGAAGGAAGGACGACCCGGTGAGGCCAGGCAGCGCCATGATCGGCGTGGCGGGGCGAGCCCGCAGTTCGCCGTCGGGGACGTAACGTTGGGGCCATGTCTCGTTCCAGGCTCGCGGTGATCGCCCTGGTGAGCCTGGGCGCGACCGCAGTTTTGTGCTTTGCCGTGTCACGCGGCTTCAACGCATTTCGCCTGGAGCGGCACGCCACGTCCATTCTCGGACGACCCACGCACGATTTCGGACCCCCCTTCTGGGGGGCCGGACGCCCCCCGTCGGCTGAGCTCTGGGGCCGTCTGGCGGACGTCCTCGCTACCCCGGTCATTGCTGTCGTCCTCGTTGCCTGCTTGATCTTCGGCGCCTTCAAGCGGGTGTTGTGGCGAGTCGTCACCGGCATCGGGTTTGCCGCGCTCGCCTTCGTGATCAATGACGACGTTGTCAAGCCGCTCGTTCACCAGAAGTTCTACGGTGAGCTCAGCTTTCCCTCTGGGAACGTCACGATCGTCTGCGCCACAGCCTTGGCCATGTGGATCGCGCTGTACCCAGTCCTCGGCAGGTGGTCCCGCATCATCACCTTCATGATCGGCGCCGGCTGGACGCTCGTGATGTCGCTCGCGGTCGTCGGTGCGTTTTGGCACACTCCACTGGACGTCATCGGGGCCCTTCTTCTGTCGGTCGGCGTCGTCACCGCAGGAGCAGCGGTGTTCGAGGCAAACAAGACGACCCCGGCGCCCCCGGTCGGTAGACAACCCGTGCGTGTCACGGCGGGTGTCTGACCCTCCGGTGAACTGATCGTCGCGTTCGTCTTAGGCGAGACGGTCGAGATGTTCCTCCTCGAGGGAGAGGCCGCCGGCGGCGGCGATTCGGCACCTGAGCTGGTCGTGCCCGGGGATAGTCTGCGCCCCTGCCCGAGAAGCACGAGCACGAAGATGTGGAGCTGAGTATGAGTTCTGGCCGAGGCCTGTCATCGAAGGAGTTCGAGGAGCTCATCGGGGGCCGGCCGGGGTGGCGCCTGGAACCAAGGTCCACACCGGGCGCCGGGCCGCTGTGGTGTTTCGTCTTCAACGGCAAGATCGAGTATTCGGTCGAGGTCGAAGGCGGCTCCATCCACCTTTACGTGATGGACACCGACCGGGAGATCGTCTTTCCGGACGGCGACGCGCTCATGGCATGGCTGCGGACCAATCGGGTGGAAGCAGCGCAGGACCCCGTGGCGGCCCCCACGTGGAAGTCACGGCGCCGCAAGTTCACGGACTGGAGCTGACGACGTCGACGTAGCACGCCGCCGAACGTATGCCCGGCTGGCATGATCTCGGCGGTGCAGCCGTGGTCTCCTTCCTGCGGATTCCCCCCGTCGTGACGGTGGCGCTCATTCACGGTGGGGGAGCAACGGGCGCTTTCTGGGACCGCCTCCTGCCTCACCTGGACGAAGGCGAAGACGTGCTGGCCGTCGACCTACCCGGTCGCCGGGCACGGCCGGCGGACCTGGGCACGTTGACCGTCGACGCCGAGGTCGCATCCGTGGTGGCCGACATCGAGGCCGGCGCCGCGGCCGGTCCGATCACGCTGGTGGCGCATTCCTCCGGCGGCCTGGTCGTGCCCGGCGTCGTGGCCGCCCTCGGCGGCCGGGTAGCGGCGATCGTCCTCAACGCCGCATTGGTCCCGGTGGAGAGCGGATGCGGCATCGATTGCATGCAGCAGCGGCACCGCGAGGGTCTGCGCCTGGCGGTGGAGGCTGCGGCGCGGGACGGGCGGACCATCACCTTGCCGCCTCCGGCCGACCCCGAGGCGTCCCGCCGCGCCTACGGCGGCGAACCGCTCGACGACGACACCCTGGCCTTCGTTCTTGACCCATCACGTTCGGTGGAGGACACGGTGCACCACTATTTCCAGCCGGTCTCCTGGTCCGCCGCCGCCGGCGTGCCCATTACGTACGTGCTGAACGAGAACGACCGCCCGATCCGGCCCGAGATGCAGGAGGTGATGGTGCTGAGGCTGCCGCCCCCCGCCGACGTCACCCGCGTCCCGTCGGGCCACCTGTTTCCGGTGACGTCACCCGCTGCGTTCGCGGCGATCGTCAACCGCGTCGCCGGCTGACCGAGGCGGCACAGAACCATCGTCCGGCGCGCCACGCGCCGCTGCCGCCTCCTCCTGCGCCAGGCGCCGCCGGCGCAACAGGCCTGGTGTCGCCACCGCGGCCGCCAAGACGGCCACGACGACCACGGCCAGCACGATGGTTCGGGCCGAGACGCTCTTCTTCGTGGCGGCCGCCGTGGTGCTCCCCGACGGCGCAGCGGTGCCCCCGCCCGGCGCCCCGGCCATGGCCGCGTGCTGCGACTGGGCCAGTCGTTCGGCGTCGGCGGGGGAGATGGGATGCGCGTTGCCCGAAGCCGCAGAGAAGATCGACAGGAGGTCGACGTAGACACCCACGCGCATGGTGATGGCCTCGCCGACCCCGTCCTGGTTGGTCGCGGCGAAGTAGGTCACGCGTCGAGCGCCCGGGATGGACGGCAACGGGTCCGAGCTGACGATCTCGCCCGTCTCGAGCGAGTGCTGTGCGGCCTGAAGGAACACCTGGGCCCCGACAACGTTCGGAAAGCGGACCAGCAGGTCCTGCACCTGGTTGAGGCCCGCATCGGCTTGCCACACCCGCTCATACGGCGAGATGGTCCGGCCCAGCGTGGAGAGCGCCCGGGCGGCAGCCGACGGGTTCGGCGCGTCAGAGGCGAATTGGGAGGCATTGAGCGGTCCCTGTGAGGTCACCGTGTAGCCGAGACCGAGGTTCGGGATCACCACGGCGCCGAGCGTGGGCGCCGATGAGGAGGTCGGGGTCGAGTGCGGATGGTCGGCGGCGCCGGCAGGCACACCGCCGCCCCCGATACCGACAACGGCAGCAGAGACGACAGTAGCCATCACGGAGAGGGCAGATCGCGCCGACACGCCGCCCGCCCCATCCGACCGGGCCCGGCGCCGGGCCCGTGCCATCGTCACGCGACGAAGTACTTGGCCTCTGGATGGTGGCAGATGATGGCGTCCGTCGTCTGCTCGGGGTGCAGCTGGAACCCCTCGCTGACGGTGACGCCGATACGGTCCCCACCCAGCAACTCCACGACCTTGGCGTTGTCGGTCAGGTCGGGACAGGCCGGGTAGCCCCACGAGTAGCGGCCGCCCCGGTACTGCTGGCGGAAGAGCCCGGTCAGCGTGGGGCCGTCCTCGTCCGCGAACCCGAGCTCCTCGCGAATCCGGCGGTGCCAGTACTCGGCCGTGGCCTCGGCCATCTCGACGCTGAGGCCGTGCAGGAAGAGGTACTGCTTGTACTGGTCCTCGGCGAACAGCCGCGCCGCCTCTTCTGAGGCCCGGGCGCCGATGGTGCAGAGCATGAAGCTGGCGAAGTCCTCCTCGCCCGACCCCACCGACCGGAAGAAGTCCGAGATGCACAGCCAGGGCTCCTTGCGCTGCCGGGGGAACTCGAAGCGCATCCACTCCGAGGAGCGCGACTCGTCCTTCCAGATGACGAGATCCTTGCCCTCGGCGTTGGCGGCGAAGTGGCCGTAGGCGACCGATGGCACGAGCAGGTCGGCCTCCTTGGCCTTGCCCAGCTGCTCGCGCAGCGTCGCCTTCACCCGGTCCTTGAACTCGGTGTCGTTCTCTCCGTTCTCGGGCCGGAAGCCCCACTGGTTGCGGAACAGCGCGGTCAGGTTGAGGTACTCGGCCACCTCGTCGATCGGGAGCCCGACGGCGACCCGGCTCCCGACGAAGGGCGGGGTGAACAGCGGGTTGTCCACCGCGACGTCGGCCCGGGCGGGCTGCCCCTCCACGGGCGTCGTCTCCTGGTCGTCCAGGCGGCTGCGCCGCGGCACGTTCTTCTCGGAGATCTCCCGCCCGAACAGAGGATCGTCCTCGCCGTTCTTCTTCAGCTCCACCAGGCGGTCCATGGTGCGCAACCCCTCGAAGGCGTCGCGCCCGTAGAAGAGCCGGCCGTCGTAGACCTCGCGCAGGTCGCGCTCGACATAGGTGCGGGTCAGCGCCGCGCCGCCCAGCAGCACGGGGATGTTCGACAGCGAGCGGTCGTTCAGCTCGACCAGGTTCTCGCGCATGACCAGCGTCGACTTGACCAACAGCCCGCTCATGCCGATGGCGTCCGCCTGGTGCTCCTCGACCGCGCTCACCATCTCGTTGATGCCGATCTTGATCCCGAGATTGATGACCGCGTAGCCGTTGTTGGTCAGGATGATGTCGACCAGATTCTTCCCGATGTCGTGCACGTCGCCCTTGACGGTGGCCAGCACCACGGTGCCCTTGCCGCCCTGGTCCGACTTCTCCATGTGCGGCTCCAGGAAGGCCACCGCCGCCTTCATCGTCTCGGCCGACTGCAGCACGAAGGGCAGCTGCATCTCGCCCGAGGCGAAGCGCTCGCCCACCACCTTCATGCCCTCGAGGAGGATGTCGTTGACGATGGACAGCGCCGCCATCCCCGCCTCGAGCGCCTCGGTCAGGTCGGCCTCCAGGCCGTTGCGGTTGCCGTCGATGATGCGCTGGGACAGCCGGCGGTCGACCGGCCAGTCGCTGTGGTCCTCGGCCGGCCCGGTGTCGGCTTTCACGCCCTCGAACAGCGACAGGAGCTCCTGCAGGGGGTCGTAGTCGTCGGTGCGGCGGTTGTAGACGAGGTCGAGGCAGACCTCCTTGGCCCGGTCGTCGATGCGGGCGAGCGGGAGGATCTTGGACGCGTGCACGATCGCCGAGTCGAGCCCGGCCTGTACACACTCGTGCAGGAACACGGAGTTCAAGACCTGGCGGGCCGCCGGGTTGAGGCCGAAGGACACGTTGGACAACCCGAGGATGGTCGACACGCCGGGCAGCTCGGCCTTGATCGCCCGGATGCCCTCGATCGTCTCGATCCCGTCGTTGCGGCTCTCCTCCATGCCCGTCGACAACGGCAACGCCAAGGGGTCGAACAACAGGTCCTCAGGCTCCAAGCCGTAGCGCTCGACCGCGATGTCGCGGATGTTGCGGGCCGCCCGCAGCTTCCACTCGGCCGTGCGGGCCTGGCCCTCCTCGTCGATGCAGGTGCAGACGACGGCTGCCCCGAACTCCCGCGCCAGGCGCAGGAACGTGTCCAACCGCGTCCCCGGCTCGTCGCCCTCTTCCAGGTTGACCGAGTTGAGAATCGGACGGCCACCGATCCACGACAGCGCGGCCCGGGCGACCGGGCCTTCGGTGGAGTCGACCATGAGTGGCACGCTCGACTGCGTGCAGAAGCGGCTGGCGATCTCGGTCATGTCGGCCACGCCGTCGGCGCCGGTGTAGTCCACGCACACGTCAATGAGGTGCGAGCCCTCCTTGACCTGGTCCCGGGCCATGCCGACGCAGGTGTCCCAGTCGGCGTCGAGCATGGCCTCGCGGAAGGCCTTGGATCCGTTGGCGTTGGTCCGCTCGCCGACCGCCAGGTACGACGAGTCCTGCAGGAACGGGACCGAGGTGTAGATGGAGGCGGCAGAGGGCTCGTGCACCGGCGTGCGAGAAGCCGGCACCGCGTCGGCGCAGCGCGCCACCACGGCGGCCAGGTGCTCCGGGGTCGTCCCGCAGCACCCGCCGACGACGCTCACGCCGAACTCGGTCACGAAACGGTGCAGGTGCTCGGCCAGGTCCTCGGGCGTGAGGTCGTAGTGCATGTTGCCGTCGACCACCGACGGGAGGCCCGCATTCGGGACGCAGGAGATAGGGACGCGGCTGGCCCCCGAAAGGTGGCGCAACGCCTCGCTCATCTCCACCGGGCCCGTGGCGCAGTTGAGGCCGACCACGTCGACCTGCATGGAGTCGAGCACGGTCAGCGCGGCGCCGATCTCGGTGCCCGGCAGCATGCGGCCGGTGAGCTCAATGGTCACCTGCGTCTGCAGCGGCACGTAGCGGTCGAGCGCGACCATGGCGCGGCGGGCGCCGTTCACCGCGGCCTTGATCGACAGCATGTCGAACTGCGTCTCGATGAGCAGCAGGTCGACGCCGCCCTCCAGCAGCCCGAGCGCCTGCTCCTCGAAAGCGTCACTGAACTCGGCGTACGAAATGTGCCCGAGCGTGGGGAACTTCGTGCCGGGTCCCATGGAGCCGGCCACCCAGCGCGGCCGCTCGGGCGTCGAGAACTCGTCGCGCACCGCGCAGGCCAGCTCGGAGGCCCGGCGGTTCAGCTCGCGGGCGCGGTCGGCCAACCCGTACTCGGCCAGGACGACCGAGGTCGAACCGAAGGTGTCGGTTTCGACGACATCGCAGCCGACCTCGTAGAAGGAACGGTGCACCTGCGCCACGGCGTCGGGGCGGGTCTCCACGAGCCACTCGTTGCAACCCTCGAGATCTGGACCGCCGAAGTCCTCGGCCTCCAAGTCGAGCATCTGCAGGTTGGTCCCCATGGCGCCATCGAAGATGAGCACCCGCTCGCGCATCGCCTGCAGGTAGGTGGAGGCGGACGGGTCGAGCCGGCCGAGGAGTTCAGGAGAGTGCGTTACCACCCAAACAGGATACCGGTGGCCCCCGGCCCCCCTCACCAGCCCCGGTAGCATCCCGCGGCATGGCATCACGACCGCCACGGATCTACACCAAACGGGGTGACGACGGGACGACGGGCCTGCTCTTCGGCGGGCGTGTGCCCAAGGACTCGTGGCGGATCGACCTCAACGGCGTCGTCGACGAGGCGCAGGCCGCCATCGGCGTTGCGCGGGCCGAGACGCCGGCGGGGACGGAGGTCAACGACCGCCTGACGGCGCTGGCCCGCGATCTCTACGTGCTGATGGCGGAGGTGGCCACCGTCCCGGACAACCGCACGAGGCTGCAGGCGGGGTCCAGCCTGGTGACGCCGGACATGGTTGCCGCTCTCGAGGCCGGGATCGACGACCTCCTGGCCCGCTTCGACATGCCGAGCGACTTCACCGTGCCGGGCGAGAACCGGGTGAGTGCCGCGCTCGATCTCGCTCGGGTCATAGTGCGGCGCGCCGAGCGCCTGGCTGTGAGCGAGCCGATCGGAGACGGCTCGCTCGTCGTGGCGTACCTGAACCGGCTGTCGGATCTGTTGTGGGCCATGGCGCGCTGGCAGGAGGGTCCGGAGCACGTCCTGTCCAAGGAGCCGACGCCTTAATCCGAGAATCAGCCCCAGCGGCCGCGATGGATGCGCCCCGCGTTGTCCGGGCCGTTCCGGTCCAACGAGGCGGAGCGGTGGGCGCGGCGGTCGGGGTGGCCCAGCACCACGGCGCAGAACAGCCTCCAGCCGTCGGGCACGCCGAGGCGGCCCGCCAGCTCCTCCTCACCGCGGAAGGTCCCGAGGACGCAGCTCCCGAGGCCGGCGTCGACCGCCGACAGGAGCACCGTCATGACGCCGAAGGCCGCATCGCCGTACCAGTAGGGGACGGGCCAGGCATCCACTCCCGAGCCGAGCCCCGAGGACGCCTTGTCGGCCTCGTCGTAGCGGGCGACGTACGCGCCCGGCGACGTGTAGGCCAGCAGCACAACGGGAGCGCGCCGCAGGCCCTCGTTCCAGTCCGGGTGGTCGGCTCGCCAGCGCTCGTCGGTCGTGGCGTCGAAGTACACGCCGGTCTGCGCCGGCCCCTCCAGGACGACCCAGCTCGTCCCTCCGGAGTTCCCGGCGGTGGGCGCCCGCAGGGCGGCCCGGAGCAGCTCGTCCACGACCTCCGCTGCGACGGGTTCGACCGAGAAGCTCCGCACCATGGATCGCCTGCGGATGGCCTCCTGCAACTCCATGGACCGGGAGTCTCCCACCGGCCCTCAGACGCGGCGCCAGCCGGGTTGCGGGCCCCTCGGGAATGTTGACCCCGCTGGTAGTGTTTTACCCTTTGACGCCAGCCGTATGAGCGGGCTGGTGCGACCCGGAGGTTCGACCGTGCCCACTCCCCGAGACCTGCTGAACGAGGCCAAGAAGTCCATCCGCGAGGTGGACCAGGCCGACGCGCAAGCCCTGCTGCAGGGCGGCGGCGTGACCTTCTTGGATGTGCGGGAGCCCGACGAGTACGAACAGGGCGCGCTGCCCAACGCGGTGCACCTGCCCCGCGGCCACCTCGAGTTCCAGGTCGAGGGGAAGCTGCCCGACAAGGCGGCGCCGATCGTCGTCTACTGCGCCGGGGGCGTACGTTCGGCCTTCGCCGCCAAGACCATGGGCGACCTCGGCTACACCGACGTGCAGTCGATGATCGGCGGCTTCAACAAGTGGAAGGACGACGACCGTCCCTGGGCGGCGCCGCAGACCCTGACACCAGCCCAGCGCAACCGCTACCAGCGCCATCTCCTCCTGCCCGAGGTGGGCGAGGTCGGGCAGCTCAAGTTGCTCGGATCGAAGGTCCTCCTGCTCGGTGCGGGCGGCCTGGGATCGCCGGCGGCGCTGTACCTGGCCGCAGCCGGCGTCGGCACGATCGGCATCATCGACATGGACGTGGTCGACGAGTCCAACCTGCAGCGCCAGATCCTGCACAACATGGACCGCATCGGCGACCGCAAGGTCGATTCGGCCAAGAAGACCCTGACGGCGCTCAACCCTGACGTGAACGTCGTGACCTACGACGTGCGCCTGGGCGCGGACAACATCCTCGACATCATCGACGGCTACGACGCCATCGTGGACGGGACCGACAACTTCCCGACGCGGTATCTGGTCAACGACGCCTCGCTGCTCAAGCGGATCCCCGTGATCCACGGGTCGATCTTCCGCTTCGAGGGACAGGCGACAGTCTTCGACCCCTACAACGGGCCCTGCTACCGCTGCCTCATTCCCGAGCCGCCGCCGGCCGAGCTGGCGCCGTCGTGCTCGGAGGCGGGTGTCCTGGGCGTGCTGCCCGGCATCATCGGCTCCATTCAGGCGGTGGAGACCATCAAGGTGCTCCTCGGACTGGGCGACCCCCTCATCGGCCGCCTGCTGGCCTATGACGCCCTCGAGGAGTCGTTCCGCACCTTCAAGGTGCGTCGTGACCCGGCCTGCCCGGCCTGTGGGCCCGATGCCGGCGAGATCGTCATCGCCGAGTACGACGACCTCTGCATGCCGCACGCACACTGACGGCGGGGCCGGCACCCCGCAGGGGATGCCGGAGCCCGCGGCGGGGCCGGATTGATCGTCCTCCTTGCGTAAAGTGGCGGCACGCCACCGTCCGACCTGCTCACACGCCCCGCGCCGGTGGCGGACGCGCCGGCGCCGCCGGCGGAGCTCCCCGGGCTGACCTCGCGGCGAGTCAAGCGCAACCGCGGCTTCGGGGTCGGGGCTCTCGTCGTGCTGGCCCTCGTCCTCGTGCTCGTGCTCGGCCGAGGGGGCGGGCATCCGACGGCGGCCGGCCAGAGCCACACGGGAGGGGGTCACCATCACAAACCTCCGCCCCCGCACGCCGGGAACCCCCGTCTCGATCCTGACTGGGAGGGAGACGGCAAGTCGACCACCTTCGCCTTCGGAGGGGATGTCCACTTCCCGGCGGGGACCAACCTGGGGGACCGGCTGGCCGCCGACCCGAGCACTGCCCTGGGGCCGACGGTGCCTGCCCTGCTGTCGGGAGTCGACCTGTCGATGGTGAACCTCGAGTCCGCGTTGACGAACGGCACCTGCCCGGATCCGCAGGACAAGCAGTACGTCTTCTCGGCGCCGGCGTCCGCCGTCAGCGCGTTCCAGGGCGCCGGTGTGACGCTGATCACAGAGGCCAACAACCACGGCGAGGACTGTGGGCCCGCCGGCCTGCAGATGGCGCTGTCGACGCGGGCGCAGACGGGGTACACCATCCTCGGCATCGGTCAGAACGCGGCGCAAGCGTTCACCCCGTACACGACCGTGATTCACGGCCAGCACATCGCCATCATCGCCGCCACCCAGGTGATCGATTCAGACCTGCAGACGGCTTGGACGGCGACGGCCACCCAGCCCGGGCTCGCTTCTGCCTACGACGTGAACGACCTCGTGGCCGCCGTGGAGGCGGCACGCAAGACCGCCGACACGGTGATCGTGTACCTGCACTGGGGCACCGAGCTCGATGCGTGCCCCGACCCCTTGCAAGAGCCGCTGGCCCAGGTATTGGTGCAGGCCGGCGCCGACATCATTGTGGGCACGCACGCCCACGTCCTGCTCGGCGGCGGCTATCTCGGCTCGGCCTATGTCGACTACGGCCTCGGCAACTTCGCCTTCTACGACAACTCACCGCCCGAGAACGCCAGCGGCTCGCTGGTGATCACGGTCACGGGCCGCCACATCGACCAGGTGACCTGGAGACCGGCCGTGATCGTCGACGACCTACCCCAGCCGCTCTCGGGTGGCGCCGCCACCGCCGCGCTCGCGGCATGGAACCAGGCCCGTTCCTGCACCAACGTCAGCGCGACACCCGGAGCACCCGTGGCGTCCGTACAGACCGAGACCGCACCGGCGCCGGCCACGGCCGTGCAGACCCTGTCGACCGACTCGGGTTAGGAGCAGCGGGACACCGGTCCAGCGAACGAACCGGGCGAGCTACTAGACAGGTGTGATGGCACCGACAGCGACTCCCTCCAAGACCTTCCACGTGAACGGCGTCGACCTGGCGTGGTCCGAAAAGGGGACGAGCACCGCGGGGACTCCGACCCTCGTGCTCTGTCACGGCTTCACGGGGTCCTCGCTCGACTTCGGGCTCGAAGTCGACGCACTGGCGGCCGACCGGCGTGTCGTCACACTGGACCACCGCGGGCACGGCCACTCGACGAAGACGGGCCACCTCGAGGGCTACAGCATCGAGCAGCTCGCGGCGGACCTGGCGCCCTTCCTCGAACAGGTGGGGGAGGGGCCGGTCGACCTGTTGGGCCATTCCATGGGTGGACGGGTGGTGCTGCACCTCGTGCTGGCCCGGCCGGACCTCGTGCGCTCGTTGCTCCTCATGGACACCAGCGCATGGTCCTTCCTGCCCGCCGACAAGGAGGTCCGGGACCTCGTCACTGGTTTCATCGACGCCTTCGACCCCGCCGGGGGCATGCCCGCCACGCTCAATTTGGGGAGTCCCGAGGACGTGCTCATCGAGGCGCGCACGCCGGCCGAATGGCGGAACGAGAGGGACGGCATCTTCGCCGGCACGGACCCTTACGCCATGAAGGCTCTGGGCTGCGCGCTGTTGGGCAACGGTGCGGGCGACGACGGATCCGTGCGGGGGAGGCTCCCCTCCATCACCAGCCCGACGACGGTCATCGTCGGCGAGCACGACCATCCCCTGGTCGACCAGGCTCCTGCTTTGGCCGGCGGGGTGGCCGACGGACGACTCACCGTCATTCCCGGGGCGTACCACTCTCCGCAATTGACGCACGCAGCCGAGTGGCGGGCCGCCGTCGAGGCACATCTGGCCTGGGCCGCCGCATCCCCGGTGGTGCAGTGAGCGACGCCATGCCGCCGCAGGCCGGCGACCTGATTGAGCTCGCCGGCACCGATGTCGCCATCCCGCCCCTGGGTGTGGGCACGTGGGCCTGGGGTGACAAGGGGACATGGGGCATGGGCGGCTACGACCAGTCCCTGACGGAGTCGAGCATCCGCGAGGCCTGGGAGGCGAGCATCGCCGCTGGTGTCGTCCTCTTCGACACCGCCGAGATCTACGGCGGCGGTGAGAGCGAGCGCATCATCGGCCGCCTACTGGCGGCCGACCGGGCTGTGCGCAACCGGGTCGTCATCGCCTCCAAATTCATGCCCAGCCCATGGAAGGTGAACGTGCGCGCCGCGCTGCTCTCGGCGGCGAGGAAGTCGCGCGAGCGGTTGGGGACGGACGTCATCGACCTCTACCAGATTCACGGGCCGATCTCGTTGCGCTCCCATGACGCGTTGGCCGAGGCGTTGGCGGCCGCGCGCGCGGAGGGCATCGTGCGCGCCGTCGGCGTGTCGAACTACTCGGCCAGGGAGACCCGGTCGATGGACGCCGCTTTGCGCAAGAGGGGCCTCAGGTTGGCCAGCAACCAGATCGAGTTCTCCCTACTGCGCGCCCGCCCATTGCGGGTCGGCCTCATTGCCGCGTGCCGCGAGCTCGGCGTCGTGCCCTTGGCCTACTCACCCATCGGCCAGGGGCGCCTCACCGGCAAGTACTCGGCGGCCAACCCGCCTCCCCGTGGTCGCTCCTTCTCGGCTCACCCGATGGCGGAGGTGGACAAAGTGGTGGCCCTGTTGCGGCGCATCGGCGCGGACCACGACGACCGCACCCCGAGCCAGGTGGCGCTGGCCTGGCTCATCGCCCAGGGCGCGGTGCCCATTCCCGGTGCCAAGAACGGGGCACAGGCCCAGCAGAACGCAGGGGCCCTGGGCTGGCGTTTGACCGACGAAGAGCTGGGCCTCCTCACCGCAGCCGCGCTCGACGGCACCCGAGGGATCTCGCAGCGTGTTTGGCAGCACGGCTGACACCGGCGGTACCGTCTTGGGGTGATCGCTGCCCTGGTCGACTCGGGACTCCCGCCACTGCAGGGCTCGCAATTCTTCTCGACCCAGTTCGACTTCGTCCCCGTGGCCATGATCGTGGTGGCCCTGGTCCTGTACCTGTGGGGCGTGCGGCGCAACAACGCCCTGCACCCGCGCCACCCGTGGTCCAAGGGCAAGACGATCGCCTGGATCGCGGCGCTGTTCTGCACCGGGGTGGCCATCTTCAGCTTCGTCGGGGTCTACGACGGCGAGCTGTTCTGGGACCACATGGTCCAGCACCTGATCCTGATCATGGTGGCGGCCCCCCTCTTCGCCATCGCCTCGCCGCTGGACCTGGCCTGGCGCTCGACTTCGGGCACGGCCCATGTGGTCGTCACCGAGGGGCTGCGCTCCCGGGTGGCGAGAATCCTCGGGAACCCCTTCGTGGCCTTCATCCTCTACGCCGTCATCATCCCGGTCAGCCACCTGACCAGCTGGTACAACCTCACCCTCGAACACGAAAGCGTGCACAACGCGGAGCACCTGGCCTTCTTGCTGGTGGGCTATCTGTTCTGGCGCCAGATCTTCGGCAGCGACCCCAACGAGCATCGTCTGCACCCCGCCCTGCAGTTCTTCTACTTGTTCATGGCCATCCCGATCGACACCTTCACGGGGCTCTCACTGGCCGGAGCCAGCCATGAGCTCTTCCCCGCCTACTTCGCCACCCACCGAACCTGGGGCCCCTCCTATGTGACGGACCTGCACGTCGGGGGCGACATCATGTGGGTCGTCGGCGACACCTTGATGCTGTGGCCCATGATCCCCGTCGCCCTGCGCTGGATGCACATGGACGAGCGCAAGGCAGTGCGGGTCGACCGCGAGCTCGACGAGCTGGCGCGCCGCGAAGAAGCCGCCGTCGGCCCGGTACCCGATCACCCACCGAGGTCCATCAGCTCCACGCGGACGCCGTCGGGGTCGGTGCAGTAGACGAATTGGAGTGCCGTGCCGCCGAGGTCGATGCTCGTCCGGCTCGACTCGACGATCGCCCCGCCGAGCTCCACCATGCGGGCCGCCGTACCCGCCACATCGCGCACCCTGAAGGACAGGTGGGTCAAGCCGAGCTGATTGACGGCCCGCCGCTCGCGCGGTCCGAACGGGGCGGGCTCCCGGAAGGCCAGGAGCTCAATGGCCGTCGGCCCGCGCCGGATGAACTGCGACGTCACGTCGACGTCGGGGAACTCCATGAGCCGGGCGAACTCCGAGCCGATGGCGTGTGACTCGGCCTTCTCGAAACCGAGCGCGTCGCAGTAGAAGCGCAGTGAGCGCTCGAGGTCGCTGACGCAGATGCCGAAGTGCGAGAAAACGGGTCCAGGGGTGTCGTCCACGCACGCATTCTGCCTCGTGTCGCCGGAGCAGCCGGATCCTTCGTAGGCTCGCGGTCGTGGCACCAGCGAAGAAGGACCCCCAGGCCAGCCCCGAACGTGTGACCGACTCGGGCATCGTGATCAAGCCGGTCTACCGGGCAGAGGACCTCGAAGGATGGGACCCGCCAGCGCAGCTGGGCGAGCCGGGTGCGTTCCCCTACACCCGGGGCGTCCACGCGGGCATGTACCGCTCGAAGTTGTGGACCATGCGCCAGTACGCCGGTTTCGGGTCTGCTGAGCAGACCAACCAGCGCTTCAAGTTCCTCCTCGAGGCCGGGCAGACGGGGCTGTCCTGTGCCTTCGATCTGCCGACTCAGATGGGGTACGACTCGGATCACCCCCGGGCCGAGGGCGAGGTGGGCAAGGTCGGCGTCGCCATCGACTCCCTGGCCGACATGCGTCTCCTCATGGCCGACCTCCCGATGGACAAGGTCACGACGTCCATGACGATCAACGCCACTGGTGCGATCCTGCTCCTCCTCTACGAACTGGTGGCCGAGGAGCAAGGGGTCGCCAAGGAGAAGATCCGCGGCACCATCCAGAACGACATTTTGAAGGAGTACATCGCCCGGGGGACGTACATCTACCCGCCGCGTCCCTCCATGCGCCTCATCGTCGACACGTTCTCCTACTGCGCGGCCAACCTGCCGAGCTGGAACACGATCTCGATTTCGGGCTACCACATCCGTGAGGCCGGTTCGACAGCGGTGCAGGAGATCGCCTTCACGCTCGCCAACGGCATCGCCTACGTCGAAGCGGCCATCGCAGCCGGAATGGACGTCGACGCCTTTGCCCCCCGGCTGTCCTTCTTCTGGAACGCGCACAACAACCTGTTCGAAGAGGTGGCCAAGTACAGGGCGGCGCGGCGCATGTGGGCCTGCATCATGACCGAGCGCTTCGGGGCCAAGGACGAGCGCTCCAAGATGCTGCGTTTCCACACCCAGACCGGCGGGTCGACCCTGACGGCCCAGCAGCCCGAGAACAACATCGTGCGGGTGACGGTGCAGAGCCTCGCCGCCGCCCTGGGCGGCACCCAGAGCCTCCACACCAACGGGTTCGACGAGGCCCTCGGGCTTCCCACCACCCGTGCGGCCAAAATCGCACTGCGCACCCAGCAGATCGTGGGCTTCGAGTCCGGTGTGGCCGACACGGTCG